>JAABUP010003304.1_pt1 | contig 28724 bp, 31 predicted proteins | sample 5559201 | NCBI WGS metagenome assembly JAABUP01 (sample SAMN10711887, study PRJNA513373) | rock metagenome | isolation source: Antarctica rocks | place: Antarctica | reverse complement strand
CTAGTATAAAGCCTAGAAACCTTATAGGCGGCTCCCACCTAGGGGACTAACTATTAGTTAGTTTATTAAGGGGTTTTATTATCTATTTCTTCGACCTAGAAAAATATAAAGGTTAGCTAAGATAGGTTAAGGTCTCCGGATATAACTAGGCGAAAGCTCCCCCGGAAGAGTAACACCCGGGTAACTAAGGGGCCCTACGAGGCTACTTTAACTTTAGTAGATACGGTATAAAATAACGGCTTAACCCGGGGCTAGTAACGGATATCGAAGAGAATATACCTTATACTTAGCGCCGGAATACCCTCTCGAGTCGGCTATCTTAAACCCTCTTAGGGATCTATTACCTAAGAATACGATAAAAACTAAGTAGGAATAGGTACTTATAATGACGATAGCTGAGTGCTAAGTGCTAGCGAGGTTCTCGGGAGGCTAGCGTAAGGCTAACCCCCCGTGAATACGAAGTATCGTAAATATCGTCTCTAGCTATTAGGCGATTAGGTTATAAAGAGCCGAAGAGATAGCCTTTAGTCGTTATTAGAATAGGTCGTATAGGGCCGAAGATATAGTCTTTAGTCATTAGTAGAATAGGTCGTATAGGGCCGAAAAATCGGGTTTTTACTTAAGGTATAGGATACGTATAAGGTTTCAGGTTACACCTGGGGGCTCTACAGCGTTGGTTTTACAGGCGTTCCTTTATCTTTTCTAAGGCGACTAGGCCACAAACCCAACCCCACTATAGACTAGAACAGCCGCATCATGCCTTAAAGCGTGGGGTCGGTCTATGACTTAATCAATCAATCAATCAATCAATCAATCAATCCACACCTCGATATCCAGATCTAGCCCTTAAGAGCAGCTCCAGCCCCCAACGCGGGCAAACCCGTGCGCTTTCCTGCCGCTAATGTTGGCCCTAGCTGCTTGCAGGTACTGAAGCGCTTTCATCTCGTCCCTGCCGCTTCCCTTTCGAGCCTTCACCTTCCAGTGGCCTCTCTCCTGTCGCGATGTACAAGCTGATATGTCAACGAACTCGATGTATGATATTTCAAAACTTTGCATACGATCATTTTGTTTTCACAGAGGAATTTTGTGCCAAATGAAAGTCTCTGTTGGCGTCGGGATCGTGAATCCTTCGCCCCAATGGGCGTTTCATGCTAATTATAATGCGCAGTCGAAGGGCTCAACAGTCACAGCCAGCCTCTAAGCAGACACGGCAGGCAAGGCAACTGCATGTTGGGTAAATACTCCCACCTGCCCTGTGTTTCTTTGCCTTTGCTCGAGCGTGAAATTTCTTGACGTCGTTCGTTATACCGTCTGTACCTCGTGCTTCTCCTTGAGCGTCTTGTCTACTTCGCAGACTTTGCTTTTCGAACTCAACTCTCGCTTGCAAAGATGCATACCACCGTCCTCGTCGCCAGTGCTCTCTTCTCAACCCTCTCCCTCGCCCAATCCAATAATTTTAATATCGACACCGCAGAAGTGCGCATGCTCCTCCTCGTCTCTAGTCACCAATCTCTAACTCACATTGCAGGAGACCAAAGTAATCTCCGACGTTGCCAACTTCATCACGACCCTTGAAAGCTCTCCTGCATTCCAAACCGACGTCGCCGCCATCCTCTCCGCTGCTCCAGCCTCTGTCCTCGAAGAAGCCTACACAGACCCCGAAGCACTCCTCGAAGATCTCACCTACGACGATGACCTCCCAGCGTGGGTCTCTGCAATTCCTACCTCCGTGATCGGCAGTCTCGAAACCCTTGCTGCTGTACCTATTGAAGCCCTTAGCGACGTTGAAGAATATTTGTATAAGGTAGCCGATGAGCCTGCAGTCTCGTCTGCACTGGACGCCCTCCAGACAGCTATACCAACGAGCATTCAAGATGCGATAGAAAGCGATCCAGTGGCGTTTCTGGAGGGCGTTGCCACGGCAACGACACTACCAGCTTGGATAACGGACATCCCGGCACCAGTACAAAGTGAAATCGGGGACGTGGTGAATGGAGTCTTGAGTCTCATTGACGCGGACTTGGAGGGGTCGGCTGTACCGACAGCGGTCAGTGGGTTCTTGGCGACTGCTGCGAGTGGGTATCTCCCTACTGCTGCATATGCCACAGGGACAGGGTTCTCAAGTGTGGTGGCTGCGAATGGAACGAAGCCTACGGGGACTCCTGCCCCCAGCCCTTCCGCTTTCCATGGAGCGGCTGTGTCGATGCAGACTGTGGGTGTGGGGTTGGCAGCCGTGATGGCAGGTGCAGCGCTTTGGATTAATGCATAAAATCGAAACTAGAAAAGGTTCATAATTGTGAATAATGGGCATACAGATACTGATGTCGATACTATTGTAATGAGATGAACGTTGTCTGGATTTAATGCCTCGCAAGAAAAGGCTCACAGGATGGTGAAGGAAACCAGTCTACACGAAATCATGTGAAGACCAAAACAGTAAGAATAATTGGAAGCGGGACAACGACAAGTCAAACTCCATCTGCACATTCCCTACCATTTCTGATGTCCATCAACGGGAACCCGGCAATCATCTGATTGCCAGGTGGGTTCACTAAGGACTCACTGTGAGCATATTGCCCTTCTGGGCAGAGTCTTCCACTCTTGAAGCGAAGGACACTGTATGTAGAGGCACTCAGTTGCAACTTCAATGACAGGTCAAAGTAAAGTACATATAAGCATCGGGTACTTTATGTAGGCGCTCTCTACCGCGAGGCACAGCGTGACGCGGGTGGCGGTAGTCTCGTCTGTCACTTCTTCACTTTATCACCGACGCACTTCCTTCAATGAGACAAAGTGTGCGTCTGACCAAGTATTACAAGACACATGACGAATGAGTTAATACCATTGAGCTCGAAACCATGCATTAGAAATCGTCAGCTTTAATGACCCTGCCTGGCCGTCACCGTAGGAATCTTGCTCTCCTAGGGGAGTACTCCACCTTAATAAGACTGCGCGGGAAGTCGCTACCGAGATCTAAAAACAAAGGGTGCGCGCTGAACTTTGTCGGAATTGTAGAGGGTATATTTATTGCCGCCGTCCGTGTGAGGCACGAGGTATTTTTGCGGACTTCACCCGAAAGGCTCACATGAGATCCAAGTCAACGCCTGCCATTGTGGGACCGAACCTTTAGATGGCGATAATTCAGCCGGTAATATGTAAGAATCTCACTCGAGAAGTAGAGTAGGGCTAGTCTTTGACCCCGGTCTACTAGCGTTACTTTAGTTTGAATAGCACGTTAATTCCGAAGGTTAGGAGATCCAGAATTTTATCCAGGATAGCCTCCCCACTAAAGGTTCGGGATTACTGTAGAAGGAAAAGGCATGATCTTACACTTTGTGATCCAGCCCCACCCCTGAGGTATACGTCTACGCAGATGTCAAGATTATATTACACGGACACTCCCAATGTCCATCCTTCTCTGGAGCTTTGATGACTAGGCCAGATTTGCTTTGGATCAACCAGAAAGATGCCGCGGTCATTGGGGCCGGCAAAATAGACACTTCATTCTCTCAAGCTTGTGGCACCACAATGTCTCTGTCCTAAGGGGAAGATCTCGATGAATCATGCGTTGGAAGCAATTTCAGAGACTGCAAAGATGAGTATATAGCGAAGTATGGATCTCGGCAAGATACAGGAAAACAATTGAAGCCCGACTGATATTCCAAATGTGGTGCCTGGTTACCTATCATATGCCGTCGCGTAATGGAGAAGGAACAGTGGTAATGAAGCTAATTACATTGAGGACAGACTACGTTATAGCCAATCGGCGAGCACTTATCCGATATAGTACCAAAAAAAAAGGGAGGAACATAATCGGCATTTGACTAGAGCCATGAAAGACATACGTCAACCTTAATCATCAATCACACTTCCACACCTTTGGCAACAGACTATCGGCTTCGCTCCAGCTCTTTGCAACGAGACTGTCACCGCTATTCGTGCTCGCTTTGCTTTTCGAAACTGATTGAGCCGCTTCAGGCTTTCTTGCCTCTGGCCTCTTCCACATCTTCATTACGTTCGACGGAACTAACAGCGTGGGCTCATCGCCTCCGAGCTTGGGCATATGATGAACCTTTAATACGCCAGCTTGATACATTTGCTGCACGCTGGGATTAATTTCCGCGTGAGTCGGTATGTCTCTCCGTGCACCTAGGTTAGGCGGCCAGTACCTAGGTACCTATGCACCATTCTTAAGCTCGAGACGCGTGAAAAATGGAAGGACCTCTGTCGTATTGTTAGATCATGATGGAAGACTTTTCACAAGACGACAAACCGATTAGCCACGAAGTCAAAACTGCCTTCCACAAGACTCCACCTCCGAAAGCCAGCATATCGTGGGGCTGGCCCGTAATGATGCGTAGTTGGCTGGGTGTTGACTTCGGCTTATGGATTATTGATGATGCGAGTTGTTTATTCAGGTCGGAAATCGTGGGTGCGGGCTTGGGGATTGAGGTTTTCTTGAAAGCCAGTCGGGCCCGATCATCCTCGACCTCTAAGTCGAAGATCTCTTCTATCATCCACTTTAGAGGTATGTCTGATAGCAAACGCTTCTGTTGCTCTTGACGATCCCATCCCCCACCAACGTCTGCGTGGTTGCCGGCGAACCAGGCCTCTTTGATTTCTTGGTCCGGATGCCCGTCATCATCGAGTTAAAATAGGGCAGGCTTAAACTTCAGTCGTCGCTCGTTGATGGATACCGCGTGGCGAATGTGAGTCGCCGGCGAAGTAGACACATACTTGAAGGATTTGCGAAACAATGGGATCTCGAATTGGCCAACGCTGTTCACGCAGTCAAACAGGCCAAGGAAGTGTACCTTGACCTTAGTCCGACAGAACGTTTCTTTGAAGTTTTGCATGTACTCGAACTGCTCCCAGTCCTCCTTCGTTTCCCCGAATGGTCTGAAAATCGCTGAAAGTAGTCCAGGCGAAATGCACCATGTCTTCGTTACCTTTCGAGAGCAACCCGACTTCGTGGACCATCTCCGATAGAAAACGAGCTGTGTAGGCTCCTCGGGAGAAACCGAACACGTAGATGAAGTCGCCTTCCGAATAGTATCGCATGATAAACTGGTATTCGGCCAGGACATGGTGCACAAAGGAATGTCCAACCGCTTGGTCTTTGGTTGCGCCAAACCAGGCTTTAATCCTCGAAATGATGCTACCTCCACCACTTGAGCCCGCATTCGTCGTCGCACCTTGGGCGTACGTCCCAATGCCGGCTGTAAGTTTCAGGAGAGAATCCCGTCCATATGACTAAAATTAACATACGTTGATAGTAATGATACTGGTCTTTGTTTTCTCTGTCCAGCATTTGGTATAGCTTTATAATATTCGTGTCAGATTCATTGCCAAGGAACTTGTTCCCTATCCGACACGTCAGTACGGTCGAGGAAAGACTTTACAACAATCTCAACAACAGCAACTACCGACCCCTCCTTTAGTCCCGCAGTATCCCACATTGCATAGATGGGGCTCGGTTCTGGATTTCAGCATAGAACTCGATGGTCCGATCTGCTGCTTCCCTTCTGGGTCAGATGGCTGGCAGATTGGCTACTGTCACTTACCTGGCAGAGACAAGCCCATCTATCGGACAGGTCAAATACTCCATGTTGATCCGCTAATGCAGGGACAAATGTCTTCGGCTTTGCGTGGGTATGGTGGCGCCTGTCTGGCTCGGGCTGGATCCGTGCCTAAAGGATCCTCCCGCCGGCGCCTGTCAAGATTGAGCTGCCCTAGAAATTCCCGCCAATCTGCAATTTCCCCTTCAGCCAGCCACTGTTCAGTCACTTTCTACTTAGCAAGCCACACTGGACGAGTTTGGCTGACCGCACGGTGTCTCGTTCATTCAGAGCCGAGTATGGCCTCTGAATTGTGACACCGTCTGTGTATTAGTTTTCGCTTGCCTACCCAATTTGGAACCTAGTCCAACCCTTTTCCATCATGCTCCCACTTTGAGGCTGTCTCGGGGTGAACAATATGGCTGAGAAACGCTACTCATCAGTGCTTGTTGAGATGTGTCGCAGTATTTCACCCAGCCATGGTCAACTTCCACTCGCGAGACAACAAATTTGCACGAGTCTAGATTTGTCTCAGCCAGCCACACCACACACCAGGAGTGGGATGTTTCGACCTCACCCAATCGAGAAAAGGAGGAGTTGTGCAAAAGTGAACCGTTCGGTCGGTTCTCTCTACTCTCGCGTTTGTGATAAGTGACAGATAGGGGAGTAAGATTCAAATTACAGTATATTATATCGAGCGCCATTTTCCCTTGCTTTCTACAGTTTGGTCCCGAATTTTTCCTGATTCAAGCTATCTCTGCTGCCAAAGGGAGACCAGCATGACGAGCCCGGACAACTCGCGGAGCCTTGAATTTGCTATAACAGCCGTTGCAAGTGCTGCACTCTACTTGCTCTATTCGTATCGAAAGCAAGCATCCTGGACCCTTGAAGCAGCACCAACCACCAAATACCAGGGTGGAGAGGATTATGCTGAATCAAAGGCCGTGGTCACTGGCCTTGCCCAAGATCTGAAGGCTGCAGGCGTTAAGACTAGTCGCAAAAATCTTCGTACTTTGCTCAAGGTTGCGTTATCGAAGGGAGAGCCGCTGGATGAAAAGCAGCTACCAGTGAGTCTTGTCAAGCGAACTGTCATTCTGTTGCTCAATTTGCTTTTGATAGACGGAGCATCTCATTGCAGTGCTTACTTCGTTACCTTCAACCTCCAAAACCAGGAAGACTCTGACCAACAAGTTGATTGACACTCTATGGGACAATTTGCAACATCCCCCACTCAGCTACATGGGAGGGGATTGTACCTACACTATCCCAGGGCAATCCTCACTCGCAGCGCAGGATCCATCTGCAGGGGCGATTGAATATACGGCTCCCAACGGCAGTTGCCAGATACGAGAAACGGCGCCAAAGCCACCCAGAGGTATCTTCCAGTACCGAACACCCGATGGCAGCTACAACGTCCGTCCAAGTACAGCCTTTACAGTTTAATTAGAGCTTATTTGTTGAATAGAACATACTCAATCCTGGGCTTGGCAAAGCCGGAACACCATACGCGAAGACAATCAGAGGAGAAAAGAAGCTCCATGGCGTACGACCAGATCCTGGGCTTCTCTTTGACAGTAAGCCCGCCAGTGCTCTATTGGAAAAGCGACACTGACTGAGTGACAATAGTGTTGATGGGACGTGATGAGGCCCATTACCAAGAGAACCCTGCAGGCATTTTCTCAATTCTGTTCTACCATGCGACAATCATTATTCATGGTAGGTCATCAGAGCTCAATGTTCGTCACTTTGATTTGGAATCGAATTGACACATCACCTAGACATCTTTCGAACCAACAGGCTCGACAACAATATATCGGACACCTCATCTTATCTCGACCTAGCTCCGTTGTGCGGATCCAGCCTGAAAGATTAAGTGGAGATCCGAACGATGAGACAAGAGCTCCTCAAGTCCGACACCTTTCATGAAAACGCTTGCTGGGTCAGCCTCCAGGAGTCAATGTGATGCTTGTTATATATAACAGGTTCCATAGTTATGTTGCAGAAATTCTTCTCAAGATTAACGAAGGTGGAAGAATCACGCTGGCAAAGCACAGCAACTCAGAAGAGGAGGCAAAAGCTGTTGCAAAGCAGGATAACGACCTATTCAATACGGCAAGGCTGTAAGATAGCCCCTATTGCGCGAAGTCCTCCTATGCTGACCTTTCCCAAGCATTTTTGGTGGATTGTATATCAACATATGCCAGCATGACTATTTACGCGCTATCACCAATACGCACCATTCGAAGAGCTCCTGGACCCTTGATCCCCGAGTTGAAATTGGTAAGTCCTTTGCCGATGACGGTACACCAAGAGGTATTGGCAACCAAGTGAGCGTCGAGTTCAATCTTTTATATCGCTTCCCCTCGGCAATTTCAAAACGCGACGAGAAATGGACCAATGATTTCCTCGAGGAAGTCTTTCCTGATCACAAGGGACGGCTGAGTGAGATGACACCCACGGAGCTCTTCATCGGTTTGACGGAGTATGAAAAGCAATTATCTGAAGACCCAAGCCAGAGGGAGTTTGGGAAGATAAAGAGACAACCAAATGGGAAATTCGAAGATGAAGACTTGACAAAGATCATGAAAGAGAGTATCGAGGATCCCGCAGGTAATTCCATAAACCACTGAAGCTGTTGAATCTACTCATAGACCACAGGCATGTTTGGAGAAAGAATGGTGCCAAGAGCCCTACGTGTGGTTGAAATTCTGGGTATACTCCAAGCTCGCAAGTGGTAAGCTGGGCTCTTAGCTTATCCCAAAAACTAATATTGACACGTTCAAAAGGCAAGACGCATCTCTCAATGAGTTCCGAGACTTTTCCGGCCTGAAGCGTCACGAGTCAATGGAGGACATCAACCCAGACCCAGAGATTGCCGACATGCTTCGCAATCTCTATACTCATCTAGACATGGTTGAACTCTACCCAGGCCTTTTAATTGAAGAGGTCAAACCTCGTCTGGATACTGGATGTGGTATATGCCCGCCATACTCTGTGGGGCGAGCAGTCTTATCAGACGCTGTCACTTTGGTTCGCTCGGATCGATTCTACACCGTGGTAAGTAGAATCCGTTCCCTCTCATGGTCCTAGTTGGCTGACACTAGGGCTACAAGGATTACACTGTTTCGAGTCTTACCAACTGGGGAATGGCCGAAGTTGCTCACGATGACAAGACGTAAGTTCCCCATTTACCGTCGAATGTGCTCAAATGCTTGTGGTCTAACACTCATATAGCCTCGGTGGCTCCATATTCTATAAGCTGATCCAGCGAGCCCTTCCCGGATGGTTTCCCTTCAACTCTTTGCATGTCATGCAGCCTATGTACACGAAGAAGATGAATCAGCAGATCGCCGAGGAGATCGGTACTATCAAACAATACACTAGGGATGATCCCAAGCCTCCACGTACAAATGTGCTTCTGAGCAAGTGTTCCCAGGTCACCAAGGTTCTGAAAGATCAGAAAAAATTCGTAGTACCCTGGACGCCTGCTATCAACAATCTTTTCCCTGGCGAAAAGGACTTCAGCGGCTTCATGTTAGGTGGTGATAAGGCGGAGAATATCGCTCAGCGCAATCTTGTCGGCGACATCATGTACGAAGTCCAAGTATTCAAGAAACATTTTTCTGATTTTATTTCGAACGTGGGATCGACTTTCCTCAATACAGAGGCTTTCGAGGCTTTCCAGATGAATAGCAAGGGGCTGACGCAGATCGATATCATTCGAGAGGATGTATTCACAATGGCTTGACGGTTTTGTACCCTTACTGACTATCGATACAGTGTTGCTATTCCCTTGAATACACGCCTTTTGGAACTATTCTATATGGACCTTGATACCACGGAAAATCCCCAAGGATCACTCTCATACGCCCAGATATATAAACATCTCCTGGACATTCGCGTATGAGGTGTCAACAATAACGATCCTGCGATGGCCTGGAACCGTCGCCGCTGGGCACAAGAGGCGGCCCAGGAAATCACCAAATCCACTCGTGCTTTGGTTGCAGCTGTTGCAGCAGGGAAAGGTTCTTCGAGTTTCACCGACATGATCGCATCATTGTTTGGATCGCAACGAAAGACGGTCGTGAAAGAAGGGTCACTCCGTTGGTGTGGACGTCAAATCGTGGAGAAGCTATTGGCGGCTGGGAAGACCGTGGAGGAGACAGCTGACATTTGCTGGCTTACATCGTTCGGAGGCGTTGGCGTCCCCGTCACATCGGTAAGCTGATTAAGTGTGATCACCCAAGGCTCCAGTCGCTGATGCTTCTGTCTAGTTCGTCGAAGTCCTGCAGTTTTTCCTCGATCCCAAAAATCAAAAGGAGTGGAAAAAGGTCCAAGAACTAGCGGGAGGAAATACAGCAAAGGCGAACAAATTATTGCGAGATTATGTCCTTTAAGTCCAGCGCCTAACCAGCAATCAACACAACCTCCGCATCGCCACTAAAGCGACCACTATTAACGGTTAAAAAATCAAGCAAGGTGATGCTGTGGTCTGTCTTCTCGTAAGTCCCCAATCCTCGTTGTAGTTTCACGCTTCTTGTAGAAACTTACGCTTCCTCCAGGGTATCGCCGGCCGTGACTCCGAAACCATTCCCGACCCTCTCGAGTTCCGCCCAGGCCGCCCAAGCAGCGTAATCACCTCCTACAGCTTCGGTCCGCACGAATGTATTGGCCGCGAGATCGCCATCACCTTCATCAGCGGCCTCGTCAAACTGGTCGCAGGTCTTAAGAATTTGCGCCCTGCACCTAGAAAAACGGGGCAATTGAAGAGCATTATGGTTGGTACTGAGAAGTGCTATTCGAATGACAACTGGTCGCATGTGACTTTCGATCTGACGAGTAAGTCATCTTCTCCCACAATGATTCTCTCGAGTGCATCGACAACGTTGAGTGGCCTTTTGAGATTCGACTGTGGCTAACGATACTTTCCCCTGTAGCGTGGAAATTGCACTTCGACGGCCACGGGAAAGGAATATACCAACCGCCTGCTGTACACGTCACTGCGGGACGCAATCTGAACGATGTGGCCAACACGCTGATCAAGGACGTGGTGGAGGACCAGGCTTCAAAGGAGACGCCTAATGGGACGGCTGTTCATGTTGAAGCTGCGAAGCTGTGGTAGGACCGTGTTAGTATTTGCTTTGCATGCGGAACTGCATTCACAGGACTATGATGATTTTAGGCGTGATCTATCGCTGTAGTAATATATCATTTGGTTATCTATTTGAATGAGTAGTATATGTGAGCGAAATATAGTCCTGACAGTTTGTAAAGTTCAGGATTTAACCCAAAGACAAGGACATTTTCCCCTGGGAGAATTTCTAAAATAGCGATGTTATAGGGATAATGTCCTAAGAAGGGAGCTGATAGTCGGTGTTATTGCCCCTCAGAGTGTAGTATTATGGTCTTTGTCATCTAAGAGGTTACTCGACTTCGGGCAAAACTTTTTGAGACGTGATATAGGATAGGATTTGGGCTGCGTTGGATAGTAGGGAGTGCTGGGGAAGTTTAAGGCTAATGTACTGGTATTTGTGTCACATCCCCAATGGGAAAGGTTTTTCTCACCAGCAACTCCAAATCACTCTTCTCTGCCCTCATAGCTACGGAAGGAATCGACTAGCCTTTTCGTATACATAATTCGGAGTAATAGCGACTTGCCTATACTTGTCACTCTTCTCGCAAATGTATTCAGGGGAGGAATCCTTGCAGGTAGAGAGTTTGTCTTTGGCTAGAATCGGATGAGAACTATCCTGAGGTGATGAATCTTGCTGATCGGTACAGAGGAGGATGAGGGAAATTCTGAAAGTCGGGACGGAGAGGAGGTAATCCGCCTTGCAGCGGATTGGGTCTTCAGATTCGTCGGTTGTGGCATATGCAGGCGCACCTGAATGGCTTTGATATTGATCTGTTATTTGACACCGTTATTGAGAACTTTGGTGCAGAAGAAGTCTCCTGAAAAATGATGTGATCGAAGGTGAAGAGGCAAAACAACAGCTGGGTGTAGAGTTTCTATCTAAAGCGAGGGTTTTCGAAAATTATAAATAACGTCAACTTTCGGCGTGCTTCGTCTGATCTCATGACCTCATAGTGTAGCAAGATCTCTTCAATTGTTTGGCTATCTCGTCACCGGAAGGCGCCAAGGTAGGTAGGCAAATCTATCTGCTACGAAACAAAACCCAAAAGACGATGAGATGAAAGGAGAAGTACTCCTAAATACAAGATGTTTCTCTATGTCACAGCCACTAACAACCGGCCGACTAATCATATCCCTGCAGCACCCCTAACCGCCGACTGTATCGGCCCATGTTGGTAATCATTCCTCCTTCGCAGGCTCGCCTTCTGTGGGCTTTTGACTGGGCGATTGAATTTGCCTGGTGCCTCGAAGTTCGACCGATACCTCATTGACGTCCTTTTCTACTCTGACCAGTCGTACCTCGTAGTTCTGCCACGGTCCTTCGTTCATCTCATCCTTTACCATTTCTTCCTGTGCCAGGAAAGCGTGAGAAAGCCTGCCGCGGATCTCACGATTGACAGCATGTTGAAGGGTTCTTGCGCCTGTCTCTGTACTGTAGTTCGCTTTTGCGATGTGCGCTGCAATGGATCCGTCGTCGTTGTAATTGAGAAAGATGTGGCGTGGGAAATGTTTCGCAGCTGTGTCAATGGGTTTGCGGGCTTTGTTGGAGAGGTCGCGCATGAACTTGTAGGTTGCGACTGCTTGTTCGCCAGCATTGAAGGGCATGAAGGGAACGATTGCTGTAAGCCTTCCTGTGAAGGGTGCGCCGAGATTTCTGATAATGCTTTCTTTTAGTATCCTCTCGAAGCTAGCGAAGGAGACCTTTCTTTGTTGTTCTTCCGTTCGATCTTTCAAGTGGTGTACCCAGAAGTTTTGGATGATCTCGCATCCAAGATTAGCAGCAAGGACCCAGATGACTTTGGAGCAGTTTGCGGGCTTGTCATCGCGACGATCCTTATACATGCCACTCTCAAAGAGCTTGAGCATGGCGTTCCGCACCTCTACTCCCATCTTCTCCACTTCATCCAGGAATACCACGCATCTCTCACCAGCATTCTCCCAAAGAAAATTGTTCAATGGTGTACCTTGTTCGTAGCCATCATAGGGTTTCTTTGGTCCGAACATGTCAGTCTCTTGTTTCATTTCTGTACAATCAACAGTATGCATCTTAAGCGACAATAATTCACCCATTCGACGAGCCAGCTCTGTTTTCCCGTGACCGCTAGGACCTGTGAAGAGCAGTACTAAAGGCGTCGCTTCTCCATCTCCATACATGATGTAATCGACGATACGCTGTACGACCTGTTGTGTCGCCGATCGCTGCCCAATAATGTAGTAGATGGTCTCAAGGAGTGGCTGTATGTTTAGTGCTGTGACAATTTGCCTCATCCTCTTTGTCTGTTGCTCTGTCCCGTCCGCCTTCCACAGCGCATATCTTTGCATGAGATTCAAGTTTCGGCAAATTGCCTCCCGCAGCACTGATGTACACCACAAATCTTCGCCTGTTTTAGCATCCATTGGTACAGGTACGTCTTTCGTAGGAGCCTTGAGGTAGTTCTCCCACATGTCCCTCGGCACATCTCCAGGACTCGCACCCATCGCAAGTAAAGCGATCACCGTATCGGTTGTATCTACGAGACGATACTCGGCGCTCAAGATTGCGTATGCTAGCAACGGCAGCTTAACAATTGGTATACCGGACGGACGCATTCTTTGGCTAGGCTGAGCACCTGCTCTGCAGAGTAAACGTACCAACTCCGGAGAATTGCGTTCAACTGCGAAGTACAGGATCGGGAAACCCCGCCCTCCATCGGTGGCTGTCAACTCCGTGCTAAACTCTTGTTCGATCCTTGCTTGACTGAAATATTTGAGATATCGCTCTACAGTGTTCAGATTGGCGTTGTTCTGTATCGCCCATGCCAAAAGCTTCAAAGAGAAGTCATGACGAAACAAAGCATGGTCAAGGCTTGCGTCGGGGTCGATATTTCTGCAACACCATCTCTCATGCTCTAGATTGAGTCTGGACAAAAAGAAAGGCAGAATGCGGCAAACTTTTAGCTTATTACTTCGTGAATTCATTAGACGCACCGTCATCACTCACTCGAGACCTGTCCCTTTTTCGGTCTTGCCAATAACCGTTTTGTCTGCTTTGTGCTGTTTTCCTGGCATGCTTGTGTGATGATGCTAATATGAATCACTTATAGTGTGGGTTTAGAAAATTCTTGTAGACAGAGGAAAGATTCTTAGTTGCTGAGAAGACAGATGAATCTCTTTCGCTACCTCACATCCAGGCTCTTTGTCCCTCAGCAGGCTTGACATGCATGCACCCGAAGCAAACAAACCTGCCGTCGACTGGCAGAAGTCATAACAATCATTTGGGAACCGCAGATGACTCACGAAACTGGAGGAGTCAAGGCTTGTGATGTGACGAGTCTTTCTAACATTGCATTCAAGGCGCCCATGACCATTTGTCAAAGGCTAATCCACTGTGGCCTCGTACAAGTTGCAGGATGGGTGGTAGCGACTTTCGAGAACCAGCATAACCATTGACCCTGGCAAATCACGCTTCAAGTATGCCTACTCCCATCCAACCCCCAGGTAAGCTTGCCTCGCTTGTTCCTTAAATCGGCTTTTGGGGAAAAGAAGATGGATATCCATTTCGGGGCCGGTGTTTGACCCGTTCTCAGGACTGTCGATCTCAGAAAAGCCCGAAACCTGCAGAAGACAAGCGTCAAGCACGAGTCCGATTTTGATTCGTAGTGGGCAGGCAATCGAGCCAAGTCTGTGGACTGGGTGCGGATAATGACATACTACCTTAATGACAGAGTCAAATGTCACCACTTACTGCGCATCACTGCGCCGCAATCCCTTGAGCTTAGGATGGAAGTGATTCACACAGCGAAGTAAACATCAATGAAAGGTGTTTTACCAAACCAAGTTGAACACTGTCTCTTCATCGCACTCCGAGAATCTCTATACCTCCGTGATTTCAGACCGTGCCATTCATGGCCCTCTGCCTCATCGAACCAGACAATCTTCCAATTAGAGTGGAACCTCCATATGATACCGAGCCCATTGATTGGCCTTTCAACGCCATCAAAGTATATCTTCTCGACGAAGCATCCCTGATAGACACAATCGAAAAGATCGCAGCCCCCATAGAAGACCTTTATTCCGGGGGTTTTGAGGAGCAAGCACATTAGTCTGTCTTCCTTATCCATCAAACTCTGTGTGCCATACTTCCTCAAATCCCTTATGAGCATCTGGGCCACGTCAAGCTCGCAAGACTTGTGGTCGAGCTGATGAACCGGTCACGTCCGTCCAGCGATGCATCATATGATGCCGGAATGCGAGGCAAGTTGGCGTGGGCTGATTTCAGAACTCCCAAGTGCCGATATTCAGAGGGCCCTACAGATGACATCGTGAAGGGAGAAGTCGAATACTATCCCCAGTATGAGGCAGACAGTGAGAAACTAGGTGTAGGTGCGATCAAAGACGAATGGACAAGACAAAATGCCTTTCTTGCCAGGCTTGTCACAACTCCTGGTGCGTCGGACTACAAAGTGCACTACGCAAAGCGCGCCTTGATCGCTATGCAGGCTGCTCTCGAGGAGGATACGAAGACCGCCGAAGAGATCTCAGTAAACATCCCTGCGGCTGCGGTTTGGATCTTTTATGCTGGTGAACATATTTATGAGAGCCGAGATGAATGGCCTGAGCGCTGACTCCGTCAGAAGGAGGTCCATTACGGACTGGTAGAAAGGGTTCTTGTCCAGGACGCTGGGCACTTTGGAAGGAAAGGTTTCAGTGGGTGGCCAGACATGATGCGATGACAGATGAGGCAAAAGATTTTGCAGAGAGAGCAGTCGAAGAGACGGATCGGGTGGGAAAGCTTGTATCCGATGTATAATCGGTCAAGGTCAAGGGCTGCTTGATCAATGTCCAGATGCATACTACCTTGTCTTTGGTGAATATCTTAACAATGAAAGTCTTCCTCCACAGTTTGCACAACAGCTGTGCACGTGACCGCGGGGTCATAGCTGTGCCGCTACATGGAGATTAGATCTGATAACACCGGGGATAAGCAGCAGTAAATAAGTTCGCTCATTCGGTAAATCTGAAAATTGTCAAACAACTCACGGTAAACACAGAACACTGTTTCACTTGTATATAAGGCCATGGCACTGCCTGCATATCTCTTGAATGCTTGTGGCTGTAATACCTGGCCTTCTGAGACTCCCAGGAGGTAATGGCATCGTAAAGAACAATCTCGAAGCTCTCCAATGCAGCCACTATGGAACGTCACGATCCCACGGAAACCTCTCCATTACTGTCAAAGACCGCAGCACCAGACGCCACTGATGCTGCCGAAAGTACTTCACCTAGCACCTCTCCCACCAACGGACACGATATAAGCGGTGTGAAGCCTGCAGATGACGGAGAAAGCCAGCATGACCCTGGAGAACTGGCAGCTCAGCAGTACGAGGGTATGCCGGAAGTGAAAGCGAAGTTGAAATATATACTGCCAGCTATCGGCATCGGCGTAAGTGGCTTCCTGAAAGAGACCGATGCTTGGACTGACATTTCTCAGATCTTTCTCGCTGCAGCAGACCAGACCATCATTGTAGCATGTTATGGGAAGATTGGCAGTGATCTGAACGCATTGAACAACACGTCATGGATCTCCACTGGTTATTTCATCACCTTGACCTCCTTCCAACCCTTGTACGGCAAGATGAGCGATATATTTGGCAGGAAGTCGGCCCTTCTTTTCGGCTACGCGATATTTGGTCTGGGCTGTCTCTTCTGTGGCCTGGCGAGGAACATGAACGAACTCGTTGCTGCGAGAGCTTTCGCGGGTATCGGTGGCGGTGGAATGACAACAGTCGTTTCGATCCTGATGAGCGATATTGTATCACTCCGAGAACGAGGGACTTGGCAAGGTATCATCAATATCATTTATGCATCTGGTGCTGGCTGCGGTGCACCTCTTGGTAAGAGATTTTCTAATCCTGGGAGACGTGCATTTACTAATTGTCTGTAGGAGGTGTACTGGCAGATCTCGTCAGCTGGCGATGGTAAGATCTCGCCCAAGAGATTGTACGCTTGCTTACAGAGGACAGGGCGTTTCTGGCACAGTTCCCGATGTGTGTCCTTGCTTTCATCGCTGTTGCTCTTGTCTTGAAGCTTCCTAAGAAAGAAGTCTCCGACTGGAAGACAAAGTTCGGTCGGATCGATTTTCTGGGTGCTTTCGTTCTCATCGGTGCGGTGTTCACCATGCTCCTTGGATTGGATTCAGGCTCGAATGATTCCTGGTCTGCTACAATCACGATCGTGTCCCTCTGCATATCGTTCCCCTTGTTCATACTATTCTTATTTGTGGAATTCAAGTTCGCCGCAGAACCGTTTGCTCCTCGGCGCATTGTTTTGGACAGGAGCCTTATCGCTTGCTATCTGTGCAATTTCTTTAGCTTTGCCGGGTGGCTCTCCGTGCTATTCTATCTGCCCCTTTTCTTTCAGGCTGTAGACGGCTTGTCTGCAAGTCAAGCTGGAGCCAGACTTCTTCCGGGGATTGTGGCTGGCGTGTCTGGTTCTCTCTTCGGCGGCCTTTTAATGCAGAAGACGGGGAAGTACTACTGGCTCACCGTCTGCGCATATACCCTTTTGACTCTTGGCCTTGTCCCTATTGTGCTCTGTACTGGCCTGGCGGTCAACAATACCTATGGGATCTCCGTCGGTCTGGTCATGTGCGGCTTCGGAAATGGAATAGGTGTCACCACGTCTCTGATCGGGCTTATCGCCAACGCCTCGACAGAGGATCAGGCGGTGGCTACTGCCTGCTCGTATCTGTTCCGCTCTTTGGGATCTGTCGTAGGCCTATCTATATCAGCAACTGTAGTCCAGCAGTCCTTGAAGACTCAACTCACGGAGGGTCTGAGGAGTGGCAAGGATGCCGAGCAGATTGCGATGCGAGTTAGAGAAAGCTTGGATTATGTTAACACGTTGGAACCAAGAGCTCGAGAGATAGTGAGGCAATGCTATGGTGCTGCGACAAGGAATGGATTTAGCCTGATGTTGGGGTTGGTAGCTTTCGCGATGCTGGCGAGCTGTGAGTAAAACCCCTTTCATGATTGTTAGATTTGTTGCTGATCAAGAATCGTAGTCTTCATTAGGGAGAAGAAACTCAGCAGGTAAACCTGCACAATAAATATATACAGGATGCTCAAGCGCAATCTTTGAAGACACCAAGAGCAAGCTGGCATTGACTCTGAAGTGTTCCATGTTCGGAAGCTTGGACGGCGGTATGAAGGACTATTGACGAGCAAGTACCCCAATCTCAGCTAGCTAGAAAGTCCCGTGATATCAACATGCAATGCCGCAGGAGCCTCAAATTCACCACAGCCCTCGACACGCACAATTCGATTGCACTTTTTCCTCACACGCCTCACCACTGCAAATTCAGAACCCAAAGCAATCGATCACAGCCGAGGCATGGCCTCTCACGGTACTACGTCTCCAAACACACCACCTAGTGGGGCTCCGACCTCTGGAGAAGGCGATGCCAGCACCAGGGCTCAAATTACTGGACCACACGCAGACGGTAAGCCCACTGTCGAAGATTGGATTAGTAGCAACACTAAACGAATGCTATAGCAGGAACTTTAGTGAACACCGACGAAGATCTGGCCGCTGCGGCCATTCTCGTGTGGATGGCTTCTGGTGGTCATGAGAACGCACAAAGTCAAGTGCCGGTCGCAGGAGCCTCAGGTTCGTCTATTCCAGTATTCGGAGCAGCAAACACGTCCTCAGATTCTAACTTGGGGCACTCAGCGGACATTCAGGAGCAGGCAGATGAGGACCATGTTACAGTGGAATCCAGTGGCGCAGCGAAACGGCGTTTCGTTCGGGCTATGAAGAGAGAACTGCTCGGCCTGAATCATGAGCGCGCCAATCCACCTCGAGCTCTGAACCGGCCAGCTCGGACTGGAAATACCGTGGGCGTGGAATTGACGACCCCAAGTGCTGGGTTACCAGGCACCGCGTCTTCGGAGATGGAGGAGGAGGAGCAGGAAGAGTCGCACCAGCCACGCGAGGAACGAGAGACGGGAGATGAGGAAGAGCCACAACATAAATACAAGAGATTGCCGGAGGAGAAGGGTGATGTGTTTAGATGGTAGTTTTCAAGAACCGTCTTGCAATTGGCGATTATCGCAGTAACATACTTTTTATAATGCTGCAAATAGAGGTCTTTCTGCTGGGAAAAGTGAGCTTGGCAACGTCTGTGAATCATTCCGATTTTCTCCTTTTTTTTCTCGGGCTTCTTCCTTTTATCAAGAATCTCTATTCCATCTCCATCAACATCCATCCCACCACAACCCATTGCACCTTCCCCATCCACCCCTCCCATCTCACACCCCCCCACCAACCATGCATCTCCTCACCACCCTCCTCCCCCTCCTCCTCCACCCCCTCACAACCCACGCCCAAATGGAACTCATGTTCGCCTACTACACCGAAAACACCGGCTGCACCAAACACGTCCCGCCCGGCAGTTCGAAATCGCAATCCATCGCGACCAACGGCAACGGGCAGTGCGTCGCGGTCGCGAATGCGCTGAGCGGGACCTTTGATGTGGAGATTAGTGGGAAGGTGTATTGGACGAATGGGATTACGGCGGCGGCGAAGGCGTGTCCGACTATTGATTGTGATGTTTATCCTGATAATGGTTGTTGTGAGTGATTTTGGGGGGTTTGGTTTGGGGGGTTTGAAGATGGTTTGCTGATGGTGGGGGGTGTAGTTACGATGTGGGATCAGGGGAAATGGCCTGGTAAGGCATTTTGTAGGAGGATGACTGAGACGTTAGTTTGATGATCACTTACTGTTAGCATTGCAATCTAAGCTGGGTGGCTGACTTGGTGTAGCTACTTCTGGGCGGTTGGACCGATGGGTTGGGTTCTGGAAGATAGAGAGATGAAACGTGGCGGGAGGATTAATGGGACTTTTGCTAACGCGACTGATATTGCCTTTGGATAAGAGATGGATGGCGGATTGTGGAATTGGAAAGGGCTTGGTTCTGGATGTTTTTGGGGGTAGTGGTGTATGCTTGTCAATCAGTCCAGATCAATGCATAAGATTTTACATCAATTAGTGGCTCGATAATGGAAAAGTTCAGCTATGTCCTATCATTATTCGTAGTCTTCATCCATACCCCTATGCAACACCCCCCTCCCCCCCAAGCCCCTCATCAACCCATCTTCGCATTCGAAAAGTCCATCTCCGGATGCTCCCTCTTAAACTTCTCCAACATCTCCAACTTCCCCTGCTCCTCGCTCGTCGGCTTCCCCATCTCCTTCTGCCTCTGATCATACATCATTTTCTCCACCATGCCCCTCGTCTCGCCGTCCAGATCGCCCAGCTTCGAGTTCTCGGGCTGGATTTTGGAGGTGTCGAGGAAGTAGGGGGCGTTGGTGGTGATGGAGGCCCACCATTGCATTTTGTTGGTTTTGTCGAGGTGGAGGGATATTTCTTTTGTGGAGGCGGGGGCTGGTTCGAGGGTCCAGGTGCTTTCGGAGGGGTGGATTTCGTGAGGTAGGGGGCCCTGAGGGAGGGGATGTTAGTGGGGTTGGGGGTTGGGGTGGGGGTAGAGCGGAAATGCGTACGTCAATGATGGGATCTTGGCCTTTGACGCCAACCTTGAGGTATGTCTTTTTCATGTCCACAACGATGTCTCTTCCCTTAAGATTTGCAGGCACAGATACCGTTATGTCAAGGTCTTGTATCGTTTGCGTCCATTTGTAGGGCAGTTTTGCTTGCTCTTCTTTTTCTCTGGCACGGTCTTCCTTGTCTTTCTTCTCACGCTCCTCCGGTGTGGGTGAGGTTGACATTGTGAGGGCTTAAATTCGTCGTTCAAGGAAAGAAATCAGAGAGTGTTGCTATTGTAGAATTGGTTCTGTTCAAGGGTGACCTTAATGAGAACGTATGAGAAAGATTGCCAAAGTCGAATCTTCAATCTATGATTTTCATGCAGCCCTACGACTCGCGCTAGGAGGGTTAACCGGCCAACTGAACAAACTCCCCAAATGAACAGCTTATAGGGCTGAATTATAGCTTAGAACATTATTTTTGAGAAGTCATTTTGTGAGAAAGCTTTATATAGGAAACTTATGTAAACTTTGATTTTGGGAACATTTTGTATGAAGCAATTTGCAGTAGCTTGTGTGGTTATAAAGATATAGAGGGGGTGTTCGGTTGGGGGGTTTGTTCAGTTGGGGGTTAACCCTTCTAACCTCCTTGGTCATGTTATCCGGATCTCAAATTCGTTGCACTTCAGCCTTGACACATCAAACTGTAACCGTGAATCAATGCGTAGGCCGTGCGGCTCAGTGAAGAAGTCATGGAGTATTCCAACAATCTCAAAGTGTTTACCGGCCTTTCTGGTATATTGCTCGCCATCCTCAGCCTGGGGTACGGAGTATCATCATGGAAGTCCTCGCGAGTAGCAAACGAGCTTACGAGGACAGCTAACGCCCAGGCCTCGCTTACCAATCGTATTGTGCTTGTAGTAGTATGCCAGGCCTCGAATGAGGCATGTGCCTTCCTTTCCCGACGCCGAATCAATATCGTTGATATGAAGAAGTATTACAGAAATGCACCAGCCTGAGAAATCCCCAAGATTGAATTGGGTTTTCACTGTCTTTGGCACTCTTTGGGCCCTCGTCGTTCTTCAGGGCGTTTTTAGGGCAAATTCGGAATTCAGGGAATGGAGGTCTTCTCAAGGGCATGTAAATAGAGGCGCATGTTATTCCTCCATGGACGGGCAACCGACGGCTGGACCAACTTCAAAACCTAGTTCACATCTTTCAAGGATGGATGGAGCGACGATATTGACGCTATTTGGAACATATACATTTATATAATTCTCTGTGCACATCCGACTCATCTTTAGGACCTACTCGGCGACTTCTTGGCCCGTCTACATCATCAACACTCGCTATACTCATAAACCCAAGAAGGGCGTCTTATTCCAAATAGGCACTTTACGATAACACAACGCATCAATTACATCTTGAGGAATCAGCTCCTTCATATGCCTAGTCCGATTTGTAACGAATGCTCACGCTAAGCCTGGTTGTGAGCAGTTTCCAAGAACCAACATGAATTGACAACCAATATATATATCATTATAAAACCAACACACTATCGATTCACGGGTCCAAAGGCCTAGTGGTAACCTTGCGTATCAATCGTAATTGACCAAGACAACAACCCTGCTGCATCACTTTAGTGTGACCTGGGGTTAGCGTCTAGCTGCATCAATGGTGATTGGTCGACGTTAATACCACTATCTGTTGATCCAGTCTCAGGGTTCTGGGTTCGATACTGGGTTGAGACTTTCGAGTTTCGACCTGGGGATGAGTAGGGCTTATGAAATATTCAGTTCCGAACATCTTTTTGTTGTTTTTACTCAGGTAGGCTGGCTTCTCTAAGGGAAAGAGCGCCTTGGTTTCCTTCCCCTACTACTACCTACGAAACTCTAGACGTATTATCCCAGGATGTCCACCCATTCGAACTGTGATGAAATTCTGATCAATTACAAATCTATCTATCCTTCAAGGCGGAAACGCACGAGTTTCAATGAAGACGGGCTGAACTTCGTCAGCGGGAGGTCGGTCATTGAAGGGAAATCAAGCAGACGAGTTGGTTTTCCAGTGCTCGGATCGGGTAATACTACAACAATTTCAGCTGCGCGAGATAGATGGGGGTGAATTTGACCACGACAGTAAGGACCGAAAAATATTGATAACGCCTTCCGATCTATCCTGCGCCATCCATACCCATCTCCAACACCTGAATAATTCATCCAATCTGCTTTCCAGCAAACCCAACACCTTCAATCATCCACTACAGCCCCAGCAACCCCTTCAACATCTCCCACACACAAAACCACCAATCAACCAATCAAAAACATTCAACCCCAGCACCACAACCAGAAACCCAACAAAAGCCCAATGAAAAGCCCTCCCAGTAATAGGGTCAACCGCAATCCCCTCGCCCAAGATCCCTACTGCGACGCCGACGACCTGATGGAAGTTAGCACACTATATCTTCGGGATTTTGAATATCATCAAATACCTTGACCGTAACAGACTCAACAGTCAAATCCCCCGAAAAGACACAGACCCTCAAGCCAAAAGCCATCCTCCCATCTTGCCACCCACAAGTGGAATCAGGGAATGCGACCAATGCACTGATACCGCCTTGCTGAGTCGGTAGATCGCGACTCATCATCTCCCGAGCACCAGCAGTCGTAATCGACCCATCCTCATCAAACTCGTGCACTCCCGGTCCATCTTGCTCCGCTTGCTCAAAGAAGCGCTCGAAAGAGGTGCTGTAGTCGAGGTCGCTATTGGTACTTATGGCGGGGAATTTGGTGGGGATGTTGGAAAATAGCGCAACGTATGGATGATTCGTAAATTGAGAGCCGGAGGCTACGATGAAGCTGTTGAATAGTTGGAGGAGGGCGGGGCTGGGTTGTGGTGGGGAGGACATGGTGAGGGGTGGGGTTTGAAGGGGAAGGTTTGTTTGAAGTGGATGGGATGGTTGGGGTTTTGAAGTGTGTTTGTGTGTGAAGGTTTATGTAGATTCTCAGATGTGATTGATTTGTGGTTGTTCTTGTTTGGCAAGTCTGGTCTAGAAGCGACGCATAGGAAAGGGTATATATACTCACATCAACAGCACTGGCTGCGACATGATCAAAGACTTGTGAGACTCACAGAGAGGAATTGAGACATTTGGACGTTCTAGAAAAGCCATGTCTCTGCTTTTTGGGCGTGGGCTTCTGGAAAGTGGTGAGGATCTGAGACTGTCTTGGAGGGGACAAAGGGGAGTCGGGATTTGGGAGATGGGACCTGGTTGTTGAGGTCTTTGGGAATGAGCGAGGGTGATGAGGCTTTGTTGTGTTGTCTGGGATGATGCTTGCATTTTGGTATCTTGGTGTCACTGTCTGTGTTTGGCTGAAAACTGGTCTGGAAGGTCTTTCCATCAGGCTTCTGTCTCACTTTTGAAAGAGCTCAGCAAGCTAAAGAGCCTTTCTGGTGTGGAAGAGATGTGAGGCATTACTTCCTGGGGTAATGAGGTGCCGGAGGTGAACTTGGCCATTGGAGGTAGCGATGATGATCCTTGATTCTGTGAAGAATGATAACGCGAGCATAGGCCCGTGTGCACGCGTGATTAGCGGACAGTGGAAGCATATGGGTGGTGTTAATGGTGATACTCTTTAGGATTGAAAACCCAAGTAGACTAAAGGATTACCATTGCCACGACATAGACATCAACCTTCAACTCAATCTGTTTCCGAAGGAGAAAGTGAATGGAATAAGCACCCCGTGGCCACTCAAGCCCACTCGCAGTACTATAACATAGCCTAGGTCTCCCACCGTTGAGCTCCCTCCCCTCATCCCTTCCTCCATTTACTTCTCAACCTCAAGTATGGACTAGTCAAACAAAGATTTCCCTAGTGCAATCGTGACCATCAGACAGGCCACAGCCGATGCCCAAGTGCGCCCCATTAAGTAACAAATCAGTCCCGAAATTGCGAAGCAGACCGCACAAAACGTAGCCGCGTCTGCGAAAAATTGCTCAAACCAAGCAGTACGCTGACAGCTGTCCAGAGAGGAGATCGCCTCTTTGAACATAGACATGGCTTTGGCTGGACCTTGCGAGTAGGAATAGCTCTTAGCCTGTGCCACGGCGAGTGGAAAGCCTTTCCGCTTCATGCGCTTGATTGCACGATCCAGATCATGTTGATTGGCCAAAGTCTCTTTCAATTCTTTCAATTGGCGAGTGAAGAAGAGATCGAGTAATTTCTGTCTCCCAGTACCATCAAGGATATGGTTTCTGGCAGCAGCCCTCTTGCGTTTGGCGAGGAAGGCTTTATGAGCTTCCACTAAATCCGCCTTGGCTGTCTCCACTCTTTGTATTGCGGCCACGGCTTGGTGTGTTGCTGCAGTGTACTCTGCGGGAGAAGGCTCTTATAACGGGTCAACAGGATAAGGCGTTGACAATACATAGTTGCGACTCAGTGAGTCTGTAAGGCTTCCCTCACTAGTTTTGACCGCTATTGATTGTTTCTCAAATTTAGATTCAAGGCGTGAATTAGCTACCGATCGGCCAGATTAGAGGGACACAGTACCATTATTATGAGCGGAAGACTCTTCGTGAGGCATCATGGCGTCTTGTTGTGATTGAGGACCCGGGTTCCAATGGCTTCTGAGCCCTGATGCGGTCAAAAATGGCTATGATTTTGATGGCTTCTACCTGAGGATGCCGATCGATACACAGGCAGTTTCTATAGGATTTCAGGGGAAAGCGGCCTGGGAGGCAAGAGATTAAGGAGCGGTGTATCGAAAGTTTGCTAAGAACTGCATGTACCCGGGACTATCTCATACCCCTACAAAGGGAAGCATGGACGATGGCCGCCAGGACGGCCATGTGCTCTCCACATGGGATCCGTGACATGGGTTTCCCGTCCCTTGGGTCATTTGCTTTTGTCCACTTCGGCCTGAGCACTCCTCGTATACTATGATCCGGCTGAGATCCCTATCACGTATGTATCCGACCTGTTGCATGCAGAATAAGCCAAAACTGGGCATAGGTTGGGCGTCCCAAGCGACATGTGGATCTGGATGCTTCCATTATTAGGCTTCTCGTTGTCCATATGTCGCTGGTTCTTGCAGGGCGCTGACCGCCATAACCAAATCAATGTTTGACGACGTGACGACTTCTCAATCCATTCTGAGCTCGTGTTAGTGTGTGAGAGGTCTCTTGTCTAGCTGTCTGTGATAAGACTTGGCTTGCTTTCACGAACTTCAGAAGGTCGTTCAAGCAACCTAGTTTGCCTCCTGATTTACTCATATTATCCCCCTTGTCAGCAGTGGTTAGATGTCTAGTGGGGGTAACTCGGACACCAAGAGTCTAAGCTTGAATGTAATGACTGCAAACCTCCTTATACTCTTATAATTTCGCCCTTGCCTTCACCTCTGCCTTCCCTAGATCCACGACGACCTTCAATCCCTCCGGCACCTCCACCTCCTGACAATCCTCCCCCTCTCTCCCATTAACCCACTGCGTAACCACAAAATCCACCCTCCCCTCCCCAAGCACAACCATAGGCGCATGCCACGTCCCAACCCCATAGGTAACCCCCACCCCCGGTTGCTCCGCCACAAAGGCCTTCAGATTCTGCAAATCCGGAGGTCCGCCCTGTTTCCATTGGTATTGCGGAAAGTACGGCGTTAAGGCCGAGGGAGGGGCTGGTGAGGCGAGGGTTGGGGCGACGATGATGAGGGTTTTTGAGGTTGAGGTGGGGGGAAAGAGGGGGACGAAGGATTGGGTGGTGAAGGGGTGGCGTTCGAGGATTCGGACGTCGAAGATTGAGTTGGTGTGGGAGGTGCGGAGGGTGCGGGGGAAGCAGGAGAATAGGCTTGTGGTGGGGTTGGCGGGAATTCCGCTCGGGGAGAGTGGGTAGGTTGATGTGATCGGCGATATACTAGGGTATTTGAGGGCGGTGTTCTGGTTCGCATAGACCGCATTGGGGGGGGCGGTGTCTGGGATTGTGGTCGTTGATGCGGGCAGAGGGGGTTTGATGATTGTGCCAAATGGAGCGAAGGCTTCGGCGGTGAGTGGAGTAGCTTGAATGCTCATGTCCAGTGATGCCAGTAGAATAGACATAACGGTTGGTGCAGGGCAAATGTGACTGTGATGGTCCTGGTCGATTTGAAGTACAGATTGAAATGATGTCCGATCTAAGATCTATGTAAACTCCATAGCCGCGCTAAGCGAGGTAGAACCACCCAATCCGATTACATTCTCTTCCAAAACTTAGAATTTGTACCTTGGGGCTGGCACGTAGAATAAATTGCAAACGAAATCCCATCAAGTGGGTCTTGGATTGTCGAGCCATGGGGACCGCTGTGATTTGCTCATCAGATAAAATTCAATGAGCTAGAACCGAAGAGATATGAAGTTGCGAGACACAGAATCCAAACAAGATTAGCTTAGTCCTAGAATGTGTTTTGACACCTGCCACCATGACCTTTTCAAATTCTATCAGACGCTATGTGTAGCCTACATGATAAGGGTTTCGTTTACATGATAAGGTTTGCCGAACCCGGTCCAAAGAGATCCGAAGTTACAAAATACAAAAACCCAAACAATTTTGGCTTAGCCATGCCATATCATATCCGGCTACTCATAATCATGCTTGAATGAAGCCAGCTCGATGTTGACAAAGTGGGGAAGAATGGCGCAGAGACTCTTTGCTCTTACCATCCTCAACAACCAGGGTCTGGAATAAATCCTCAAGCAACTCTTCTACTCCACTGATAGTCGTCGGTTCATCGAACCGAACATGCATCCGAAGCTGACGCAGACCTTTATGATGTTGCAATGCGAGGATGCGCTTGGTCCACGGCTGTCTGATATACTTCCTGATATCACTGAACCGTCGGACGTTGGAGTTTTCTGGATAGATGAAGACGTCAATTTCCCGAACGTCAGTCAGACGGTCTCGGATCAGCGTCAGCCAGCGATCAATATTGCAGGGCGCGCAGTGCTCTGATATATGGACGTCCGAAAATGTGTCAAAGGCGGCGGTCCGTTCGTCGTAGGCGAGTTGAATGCGTGTTGTATTGCAAAGGTGGGTGGCGGGTACGTTGCGGAGGAAGTATGGCTGTAGCATCATTTTGTCGAAGCAGAAAGTTGGTGTGCCTTAATGATAGTCAGCCTCTTCACTCTACAAGCTCTACAGGCCGCAAGGCTTACTATATAGTAGCTTGATCATCTCTGTGTACACAAACTTGCACGTCCTCAGCATTCCTAGCCTTCCGCGACCGCGATTTCCTTCAGGTAAGGTGATGCGCTTTAGAGCGTCACAGTGACGCCTATGCCTCGAGCCCGCGCATTTGGTACAGCTTTCTGGACGTGCGTTGCCAAACGAAAATGGGACTCCGTGTAATGCCAGTGGAGAGCCTTTTACCCTGGGTCTCCGTACAACTTCGAGACGGAGACCTGCACCGTCGATGAGGAGATACTGTTCGTAGATTTTATCACGAATCTCTCGTGGCAGTAGGGAGCAGAAGGGTGAGGATGTTTGCGTTCCGTAACAGCCATCAATTGTCAGGGGCACGCCATTTGAAGGTTTGGGCCCCCTGTTGGCGATTTGTAGTTGTAAGCTTCGGCATTGGCAGGACGTCCTCAACATGTTGAAAGGAACAAAAATATAGTCGATGGCTGCACCGACAGCATTTGAGATCCGTACAGACGTGAGTCCTGCGGAAAAATTAAACGGGAGATGGAGCCCAAGGAAAATGCGATCAAGACCCGTTGCGAGCCCATGGAGCATACTGTCAAGTATCTTCGCGAGGCCCCATAACACCAATAATGGCGTGGAAAGGAAAACCATAAGGAAGACCTCGAAGGCAAGAATTAAAAACTCGAGACATCGCCAAATGCGATATTGAGTTTTTGATTTAGACATTGCCATCGCTTCACGGCTTCTAAATCCGATGCTGTCATATGCAATTTGCAAGCCAGCAACTGATTCACCTTCACAGGACGGTCGTGCGGTAGCAGATGGTGAGGCTGATATGTCGAAGGTATATTGGGGATAATGATGCGGTATTTGAACATAAGAATGACATGAGGGTACGTGCTTAACATATTTTCCAATTGCCACATCCCGAAACGGCACTTCCGCACCCTTGGCGAAGACCTTGTTTCAAGGATACGGTACATGATCTGCCTGGAGACAGTCGAAACGATGCTGTAAAGCTAGATGTGTCACGCAAAGAAACAGTAACAAATGATTTATATAGCGAAGATTGCTGTATTAACCAGGTTGGTAAGCTGCTAGAAAGACTGCCTCCACCTCTGCTGCAAAATTTAAAAAGCCAACATGGCTGGATCACTGAGATCACATTGTATCATCGAAATCTCCAGGATGATCCATATAAGGTTGGGGATAAAGTTTATGGGGACAGCGGTCACTAGACTATGATATTGACTGAAAGAGATCTGATACAGTATCAAAGGCATGGCCTTCTCTCAGTCAAAGGCGCTGTCTTGCGATCCATGCTATCGTTGGATTTCCTTGT
>JAABUP010003302.1_pt1 | contig 28728 bp, 37 predicted proteins | sample 5559201 | NCBI WGS metagenome assembly JAABUP01 (sample SAMN10711887, study PRJNA513373) | rock metagenome | isolation source: Antarctica rocks | place: Antarctica | reverse complement strand
CTTGACCCTGAATGGCTGCACCTTGTCCCATAGCTGAAAGTACAGTGAGTCTTGCTTTGACTGGCCTAGTTTGTGCTTATCATGCAAAGCTTTTCTCAGTGAGTCATCCAAATCTCTTATGCATGCTATGGTTTCTGCTGGCCCTTCTGCTGTCTGGACTTGAATGGTATGTTGAAACCAGATTTTGTCTTTGAATGGTTATGTGTAGTCATTAGACAGGTCAAAGTCGAAGTGCCTGTTCATGCAGCATTCATCTGCTGCTTCATTTGCAAGCTTATCAGCCATCTCATTACCGTGTATGCCTATATGCGATTTGACTTTGAGCAGGATTGTCTCATCCCCTGCTTGTGCTCGTCGCATGATCTCGTGCCCTATCGCTTCGAGCAGCGGTCTGTGGCAATCGGCGACCGTCGATGACGGTGACCTTAGGTGCATGCCAATCTTCTGCACCGAGCACTTCGAGTCTGTTGCTATGCTCTCCTTCACTCCCGGTCTACAGTGCCTTACTGCAATCAGAAGCGCCACCAGTTCGGCCCTGTTGATGGTGTTCAGCATGCCCTGCTCATATGGATGCACCTTGAGACTCAGGTGTGCATGCTTGTGTTCTCTATATACTCCTGAGCCAGTGACAAGACCTATGCCTGGGATTTCCTTTCTGCTTCCGTCCGTGTATATGATCTCGTCTGGGCAAAATTTGAGTTCAGTTTTGTGAGAAACCTGGCTGAGCTCTTCACTGGTTGGCTGCTCTTCAGGTGACCATGCTGTGGCTGTAGTGTTTGTGGCCTTGGAGTAGTGCTTGGGTGGGTACAGTCCTGGCGGTGAGACTGTTTGCTGTGTGGTCATCTTCAGCTGTTTTGGCCTTTGTGGTGGGTTCCCAAGCTGCGATGCACAGGCAAATCCTTTGTTCAATTTGTCTAGTTTCACAAAGTGCTGCAGTCCAGCTTCATTTGCAACAATCAGGAAATGGACATTCCGCTTCGCGGTGCACCACTGGTCTTGTTCATCAGCCCAGTGTCTTGGGGCATTGAATGGCCAATTCCAGCTGGTAGCATTACAAGTGCCTTTTGAAACAATGTTGGGACATGATCCAAGCTATAACTCACAGCCAAAATTTTCAATGATCCCTGCAGGCAAACAATCAAATTTTTGTCACACCGTGATGAAACAACCAGAAAAGTTTACACTTTTCAGCAAATTTCGAACTGATCGAATCATAACGGGAGCCTCCTAAGGCAGCAGCCCACGTGGTCACACATGTACAATGTTGACGTTCATATGCATATGATGATCTGAACTTAGGTTGCTCATTGAGAGAATTCTTTCGAAATTTCAAGCTTTAAAGCAGAAGGTGTGAAATGGCCAAAATGCCAGTACCAACTATACAGCCTGAGGGGTCCTGTGCGACAAAAGGCACCAGTGCCTTTTGTCGCACCCATGACTTTACAGGCAACGGTGCCATTGAGAGAAAACAGTAGGTGTGAATGGCCAAAATACCAGTAGCAACCATACATCCTGAGGGGTCCTGTGGGACAAAATGCTTGCACAATGGTGCCTTTTGTCGCACCCATGACTTTACAGGCAACCCAATCCTGGCCATGAATTGCTGAGCTACACTAGGCTTATGCTCAGTAGACCTCCAGTTGCAGAACACAGGGTTGTCTAAGTAACCGATGTAAAAGTCTTGTCTGCCGGAACTAGAGACCAAGTTTGCTGGCAAAATGACATGGATCCTAGGTGAAACCACACACAGCTCTTGCTGTGCCCTGGAAAGTGACTCTAGCATGGACATGCTATCGCATGATGAGTCACGTACTGCTTTCAAAGCAAGAAAGGACAGCTGACGTGCTTGAGTAATTGCAATCAAGTCTTGTGGTGACAAAGGGGGCCAAAGCAGCGTGCTTGAAAGTTCTTGACTTTCAAAAGACAGGCTTTTCAGGGCAGGCATCGCAGTCAACATGTGGGCAATGCAACCGCTGTCTGTTGGGTCACAATCCAGCAATGTCAGATGTGTGATGCCTGGCTGGAGTTGCAGCATTGTGCTGTCAATGGTGGATCTGACTATGGTTAAGGAAGCTAGGTGAGGCAATGTGCCTAGCCCTCCCAGCATAGTAGGTGAGCACTGCCTCAAAGTCAGGTCAGTCACCTTTGAGCCTGCTGATGATAGGACGAGCAAGGTCATGCGCCATGGTTCTGCCCCGTTTCTCAGCACAACGTGAATGCCATGAGGTCTTTGCAGGCTTGCAATAACACTTGCGCTGCTAGCTGGCAGGCTGTAGACATTGACAGCAAGTGTCTGCAATCCTGTCACCTTTGACAAGGCGTGGTAAGTTGCCTCTTCCCAAGATGTGGCTGACAACCTGATGTGCATAAGCTTGGCTTGCTGACTGTGAATCAGCTCTGCACAGTTGCCGTGCCCTGATATCTTGAGACTGACATCTTCAAGGCATTTAAGCTGAGTCAAGGAGGAAAGATCAGGGGACTTTGCCTTGGTCTGGACGACCAGCTTCTTGAGTTGTGTGAAGCTGGCCACCAAGGCAATGCTTTCCCTCCTGAAGTGGTGAGGTGCCTGTGCATCTGATATGCAAAGCACCTGCAGCTGCTTCCATGCCGACTTTAGAGCCCTGAGATGGTCCCCACCCTTGAGGCTGCCAAGAAGTTGAGGTCATGCTGGCAATGTGAACACAATCAACTTCACGGATGACTGATGCCACAGACTTCATCACATCGGGTGCTGGTAAGCCTATGCCATCAGCAGCTTGTAGAGTAATGCAGATGCTGATACCGTTGTCCCTAAGCTGAGACACTGCATATGCTATATTCTCAATGCTCTGAAACATGCCAGATCTTGATACTGTTTTCATCTCCTGAGGCCACAAAGGGATCTTGACTGTGCAAGTTGGAAAGCTCGTATTCTGCAATTTCAAACAGCAGATGTCAATGTGTGCAAGTGTATTAGGTGTTGCTTGCATAGCCAGTTGGCAAGCTGACAGAGCAACATGATAACCAGGACGGGCTGACTGACCTTGGTCAAAAGTGACATCAAGAGCTCAGCACAACTGACAACACTGATGAACACAGAGAGCTGCAGAGTGTAGGAACGATCTAATGCTGGCCGCCCTTGCTGAGAGCACTGTCTCCAGGCTTGCTGCAAGGCGTGCACCTTAGATCTCAGCTGGCGAGGCTGGACATGGGCAACACATTCGAACTCTATCGTTGATCTGACTGCAGACGCCCAGCAGCTGCTCACACCACGACAAACCCAGCTATCTTTGACTGAAAGCTTGCGCAAAATGCTCTCGATCACGTCTTGCGGTAGAGTGTTCCACAGGGAGACCTGCGAATTCGAAGAATAAGGCACTGTTACCGGTACTTCGTACGCATCAAGCCTAATTTTTGGCAGCAAACGCAAGCTGGCTCGGCATTCCACCTGTGCATCGCTACTGTCCATGCTGGGGTGCAACACCGGTGTCCTGCAAGGAAGATGCCGCCTCGAAAAAACGCTACTGGTTAACTGCTGGATGTCAAGCAACTTGCTGTTTCGAGGTCAGTCTGAATGGTCCCATTCCTAATTTCGAGAAGCGTTTGCAGATACGTACCGCGTGTCTTAAATGCCTGACCTCACCGAATAGCACACAACGTTGCTGGACCAAAAAGAGGCTATAACACCTGGCAACTTTTGGACCGAGACGGGATGACTAATGACCTTACTAAGTAACTCGTCGTGCGACTGTATGGCGTACAATTTCGTGCAGGCAAAAACCTGAGGGATGATCAACCTGGATGTGGCATGTGCTTGCCGCACTGCTGTTCTCTGTGCGTGCAATTGAAAGTGCATGCAGGTCAGCATATGCTGCAGGCTTAGCATGCACAAGTGCCTGTGAGGCATGGCTGTCGAGACACAGCGGCATAAGTCGTACTACAACGCATTCCTTGAGAAATACACTACCTCAATTACAGGCAGTCTCCTGACACACGCCTAGACTGTCAGCCTTCAAGATCTGGCCAACAACAGCCTTGCCCCTGATATCTGACGTGTGTTTGATAAATTCACGAACCTGTCGCTTATCATCAAAACGGAAGAATTAGCGAAATCTACAGTGCTGCACTGCCCAAGTAAATGCCTTGCTGACCAGTTCCAATCCAAGCCGTCATCCATGCCTTCCAACAACAGCATGTCTTGATGCTCTTTTTGTTCAGCCACTGCCTCTGATATGTTCCTTGTCCCCATCGCAGACAAGGTTGCAGATCTTGGGGATCCCGGAGTTTGTCAGCCATGCGCGTCGTACGTGGTATTTGCTGTGGCATTGATGGAGCGGAACATATCTCTGCAGAGTTCAATCATTGTTTCCAGTGAGTCTAGCATCAAACATCACTACGCAGCAAAGCTTTTAGTGTACAGCTGCGATCACCAAATGATGCTGGATCATAACAAATTAGCAGAGTCATTCAGCTGGTGTAGACCCATGCTTGTTCAGACAGGCTTCAAGGACAGCAGGGACAATTGCTGTACACAATCATTGTGTATGATAGCTTAGAGTAATTCTGTATAACAGGTGGTACTAACTCCACCTGATTCCTGCTAGTTCTGAGTTATCATGTTGGGCCGTTGTTCTGTTCTGAGGTGACTGTGGCTGGTGTGACGCTCAGCAGGCTTGAGTCAGTTGCACATCTACACATGTGCCTGATCATAATGCCCTGATTCTGTCATGATTGTTGGCATTGTCAACGGCCTGCATGCCCCTGCCGTGTCACAGAACCAATCCCGGCTGTCATACATGTTGTATTGGATTTGGTCTGGCACAAGCATATATGGCAGCTGAATATAGCAGCTGAAAGGGGGGTGACTTCAAGTGGTGCCTCTTTCTGATCCTTGCAGCTTCTTCTTCCATAAACTCAAGCTCCTTGAGAGCACTTTGTGCTGTTTCTGCCCTGCCCTCAGCCTGTCTGATACCTGATCTGTTTGCTCAGCTTCTTCTGCCTGCTGCTGTAAGCGCCCTAAGGCTGTTTTAGGCTGCTCTGCCCTGCCCTTCTTGATAAGAAGCTGCTTGAGCACTCCTACCAGCTGTGACAAGAGGCCTTGATGACTCCATTGACGGACATTGATATCAGGTGCTGTTCGGCTTCTTGTATCTCGGCTGCACGTGGTGTGATGCATATGCTGTGAAGTAAGAATACGCTGTGCAGTGTTGAAAATCTTGATGTGTTGTTGGTTCATGTATGTGCTGCTTCCTGTTGTAGTGAGCAGATGCAGAGCAGTATTAGTGTCATGGTGCCAATCACCTTTGGCAATTGTGTGACCCGCACTCAGGCCGCCGTGCAATTGCATTTGTATGTCAAGCAACTTTGCAAGGAGGCAATGCAGGGAGCAGACGCAGATACAGTAGGACCAGGGCAGAATAGGTGAGAGGCAACAATATCAGAGGTATGCCAGTCCAAGTTGTGAGCTACATGTGCACAGGCACAGTGCTCATTGGCTCAAGGTGCTCAGCTATGGCTCTGTACTGTCAGTATTCATCCCTTGTCAAAAACTAATCAGATGATGAGATGATCCAATCTCAGCTGCAACGATCTGCAAATGCTTGCTCATCTTTTCCAGGTATATTGTGAGGTGGTGTACTAGAGCATGGGGTCCTGCTTGCATGCAACGACCTGCTGTTCATGTGCTTGCAGCTTCTCATGTGCTCTCAAGCAGACTTCCCTTTCAGAGTTACCTTGAAAGTAGCCTTTGCAATGACATGCTCTATTGTCGATAAAGAAAAGAATATACTACACCTTTTGGCATTGATTTTATGAGAAGCCAGGTGTTATGCCGGGCTTCCCATAGCTTCATTGTTGCTGGTGTGCCTGTCACGGCATGCTCTCTTGAACCAGCCTTTTGGTTGTTTAAGAGCAGAACTTCTTGAAAAGCTGATTGCGGGATTTTGTTTCAATTGGTATGCATGTGTCATCAGCAAATGATTGCGCCTTCTCATCATCAGCCTGTGTCCTTTCTTTGAGGCTTGACAGGAAAATCTGCTAGCAAATGTCATGACAAATTTTAGCCACTACAAACTCGGCCCAAGTAGTGTGTTGTGTACAGTGTGTGAGAAGTCGTGTCAGTACCGACACTAGGTCAACGATGAGCTTGCTTCAGGCACAGCTCTTGGGCCAGACTAGCCTTTCGATGCGCTCCGTGTTCACGCGATGCCATACCACTGTATTTTGGCGTAATTTTGGCGTAACGCCTGTAGCGCCTTGGTTGTTGCCAACAACTTGTTGGACTCAGTATTGCAGAGTGACTTACTTCTGCGCATCGATACCTGTCTTTGAAGCACACAGTAAACAATGGATCGAGTGCGCTGCCACGAATCGCCTTGTCACTGACAACAGCGAGGTGGCATGTCACTCTCAACCGCCGAAGACCCTGTTTTCAGGGCTGAGTATGACACTGAGGTACGGGGAGCTTCGCGGCTAAGTGTCGTGCAGTATTTGGAGCCTAAGTTGCGCATGTTTTGAACAAGACCGGGAAAATTGTTCGTGGTGCAGCTCCGACTGAAATACCCTGGTCCTAACGAGGACCTTTACACGGGACCAGGGTCCCAATTCGACCACGGCGTGCAGCATGCGCTGTCACAGCAGCGAGGAGAGTGCAGGTCGGGACATTTGTAGTTTTGAGACAGTTCGAGCGGAACTGCTGCCGTTGACCAGCACCAACACACTCAGTATGCATAGCCAAGTCCACAGGCTCAAAGCAACACACTCAGTATGCATAGCCAAGTCCACAGGCTCAAAGAACTTGTTGTTTGTCTGCAGGGATGTCTGTGCACTTAAGGCGCTTGTCAAACAGCAGGTAATTCTTTTGAGGCTTGGTCCCTGTAGAGCGCCTGCGCAGAAGTCAGACGTGTGCTTCTTGCAGGATGACCAGCGATGGGCACTACAGTCTCATGCGGACAGAGCTTGTAATGATGCAGCAAGATACAAAAGCCGCTGCGTGGAGCATACCAAAGAACTACAAGCGTCAGGGAGAAGAGTGCTTGAGTTGCAGCAAGATCTCAAGCTTGCAGAAAGTCAAATGGCCAGCTTGCAGTCAAGTAGTATGGAAGCTGCAAGTGAGACTTGGCAGCTGAAGCTCAGCAAGAACAGAGCAGAAAGGGAACTGCAGGCATCCAAGGTACCCTCCACCAGAAGCAGCTATTATGCTGGATTAAGCTGCTGCAATGCATTCCCATGTCCAGTGCACTGCTAGCACACATAGCTCATGCTAAAATGGTGTTTCATTCTGATGTGTTGATGTAGCTTGGTTTAGCGGTTGTGTGCGCTGCCAACATCCAAGACTGCTGGCGCTGCTATGCTAAATCAAGATCCATCATGTCACTGATAGATTGCTGAGTCAATGACAATGGTGTCATTCAGCAATCCGCAAGTGACATCAATAGTCTTGAGCTACAGGGCAGCGCCAGCAGTCTCAGATGTTGGCAGCATAGCACAGCACAAAAGTGTTTGATTTGGCACATCATCTCTGGCTGTCAGCTTGGAATTGTTGCTGCTGACTGATGTGCAACACATCAACAACATCTCTCCTTTTCACTGTATAGCTCAGGAGATCAGTCTGGTGTATGCTACCAACTTCATGGCTTGTCTGCAGAATCAGTGTGCTAGTCTGCAACGTGAGCTGAGAGAATGCACCGCTAGCCACAGCCGGCACATTGATGAGCTTACCACCCAGCTCCAGAATGCCAACGAGGAGCTGAGCCAACGCAATGCTAGCAACAGCCAGCACGTTGACGAGCTCCACCTCCAGCTTGAGAATGTCAACAAGCAGCTGTCATTGCTGCAAGTGAGCCAGTGCAACTAAAACATGTCCCAGGGTGGAAATTTGTTCTTGCTGTTCCCCTGCGTTTCCAAGTTTACAACTCCACTGTTGAAATGAAACACAAGTTTAGGCATTGAGAAGACCTCACTGTCACCATTTAGCTTGCTGCCTGGCCCTGCTGTGCTGCTCAATATCATTCAGCACTGTGTGTACCTTCAAGTGTATTATGCAGCATGAACATAGCCTGAGATTGGGCACCAAGATTTGCTAAAAAGCTTGCACTTGCAGGGGACACTGTCTGCCAAGTTTATCCTGTAGTATACAGGCAGCCTGAGACTGTGCACCAAAATTTCAGTGTGATGCTTGCACTTGCAGGGGACAAGGTCTGCCGAGTGGGAGTGCCTACAAGCTGACCTGAAGGGGAAGGATGGCCAGCTAGGGGCCAGAGACCTGCAGCTGTCGGACTTGAGGGGCCAGCTGAGCAAGCAGCAGGCCCAAGTTGAGGTGTTGCAAGCACAGATTCACAGTCTAAGCAGCAGCATTCAGGTGGGCTGAACCTTTGTGACTTAATTTTTGTGACTCAATCTCATGCTGTCATCAGCTGACAATAACTTGTCCTTGGTCGGTCATCTGTTTAGGGTAACCTAAAGCTGGTGTTGTTGACAGGGCTGCCGCAATGAGACCACTCAGAAGGTGTCATCAACAGCTTCTGTTGCAGTTGTGGCACAGGGCTAGTTGCACCTACTCTGCTACAGCATGCTCAGAGCGTCGTAAATCCAGCAAACATGGCTGTCAATGTCATGCTCTAACATAAGCTCCCAAGCAATTTTCATTGAGCCTCATCTCCCTCTTGTTCAGGGTTCATCGGAGGATCAATCATGTGACAAGAAGAAGAGGGGCCATGTGTTCCACATTGCTGCCACTGCTGGCCCTCCGTTCCATCATCGACCCAGCATGTCTGGGATTTCCTCCCAAGAAGGTTCTAGTGCCCTCAACCCTGATGTCTCAGGTAAGCATGCATCTTCTAATGGATTTGCAGGGACGCTGCATAGCATGTCAGCAAGAGAGTGACTGACTAGTGTTGTGTGGACTGTGCTGATAATGTATGCTCTGATGCCATTTCATGTAGCCAACATTAGTTTTGGCAGCTGCTCATCTTCTGCAATCCCATCTTGAATGAACTGGCAACATGTGGAGCTGGCATCAAAATTAGCATCAGTTGTGTGATCAATCAAGCATGTCCTGGATTCAAAACAGTCATGGTTTGCTGCCTGGAGGCTGATGCATGGCTCATTATACATTGGCATCATCCAGCATCACTGCCGACCTGATATGCATCAGCTCTGTTGGGACAGTGTGCGCGTGCACATGTGACATGTTGATTTGTGGTGTTGATCTTGCAGGGAGGGACAGCAGGCCTGATGGTGGTTTGCCTGAGGTGCAAGTCACTGGTGTCAACACGTCAGAGTCAGGCGCTCCTGCTGCCGGCCCTGCCACCACCCCCAACTCCACCCCTGCTGTTGCCCATGCTGCCCAGGGTCCTGCCCCTGTGCCCATCACCGCGGCTGGCCCTTCTGTTGCCATGCCTGGAGAGGCCCCTACAGTTCCCTTCGCTGTATCTGGCCTCTCCTCTGTGTTTGGGTTTGGATCAACAGGTGCAGACAGGCATGCCGGCCAGGCTGCCTCTGATGAAGCCCCAGAGGCCCAGGACGCAGGTATGCTTCTAAGTCATCTCTGTGTCTTTGCTTGTGGACATGCTGCTTGCCTCCACCATGGCCCAGCTGAGCAGTGTATCTTGCATATGGATCCTTGACATGTGATCCTTGAAATGTGTCTGAAAGAGGCTTGTCTAGGGGTGTGCAAGTTACCTTTCATCAATCATGACTGAATGGTGATGTCACTGCAATCACTGCTAATTTACTGTTGGGGTCGTGAAACAAGATAAGTCAGGCATTTCATAGAAAATGGGCAAAACAAGCCCAAATAAGCCAAAATTGGGGAGAATTGGTGGCAATAACAGGTTGTCTCGAGCATTTTAGGAGAATTTGACAAAATCACAACCTGCACAACCTGTTGAAACGGGTAATTCCCTGACTTGAGGTAGCCATGTTGCTCGAGAATTTGCTCAACTTGGCAGATGCATCTCCCTGAGCAAGCACAGTGCTTTGCTGCTTTCAAAATTGAAAATGGCCATGTACAGCAGTTAGACAGCAATAGATTTACGGTAAATTACTGCATTGTTTACCTTTTGGTAATGTTACTGGGTAATCATATACATAGGTCCGGTGAAGTGAGTAATGTGCACATTCCTGGGCTTGTCTGGTTACCTATCATCAGCATATGCTTTCATGTCTGCCATATGTGTTCTTCTGCCATTTTGCGGCTGTGGTTGTTACCAGAGCTGCTGCTGTGCAGGCAATGGTGGTGCACCTCAAGCCGCCCCTGCTGTTGACCCCAACCCATTTGGGCATGCGGCAGATTCACCTGCAGCTGGAACATTCAACTTTGCTTCTTCTGGACTCAACTTTGGTTCCTCTGTGGACAACACCTTGTCCTCTCCCTTTGCTGGGGCCCCTGCTCCCTCTCTTCCCACATTTGGTGGAGCGCCAGGCGTGGCCACCGCTGGCTCAGCTTCAGCCACAGCTGAGGGCAAGGGCAAGGGAAGGGCCACTGCTGGTACCAAGAGCGCTGCTAAGAGCAAGCCCAGGAAGGCCAGGGTCAAGACCAAGACTGCCACTGCTGCCGGGCCCACATCCACTGCTGCCACCGCTGATGCTGACCTGGCCCACCCTCCTTTCAGGTTTAGCGGTGTAGACCCCTTTGCAGGTAAGTGGTAGCAAGTTGCTCTGCCACCAGTAGCAATAGATTGTGCTCATTCTGCATGCGTTGTGAGGCAGTGCAGTCTCATTGTACGCGTGCTGCCTGTAGAGCTGCTCGCTGATTTGCTGCCTGGAAGCTGGTGCAGGGCTCATTATCATGAAGCACCTCTTACGGCCTGATATGCATCAGCTTTATTGAGACAAACGCGTAGCCCGGTATAATACTTGGCATCTCATTAAATTGACGCCGAAAGGCGTAGACGTTTCCTTCTCCTTCCCCCTCCCTTCCCTTCCCTTCCCTTTCCTTCCCTTCCCTTCCCTTCCCCTCCCTTCCCTTCCCTTCCCTCTTGACACACAAAGCTATGCATATGTGACATGTCGATTTGTGCTGTTGATCTTCTTTTCTTTTGACACACAAAGCTATGCATATGTGACATGTTGATTTGTGGTGTTGATCTTGCAGGGATGGACAGCAGGTCTAATGATGCTTTGCCTGAGGTGCACGTCACTGGTGCCACTGCGTCAGAGTCAGCTGCTCCTGCTGCCGATCCCACCACCAGCCCCGAGGCCACCCCTGTCACGACCCCCATGTCCACCCCTGCCACGCCTTCTTCTGCCCATGCTGCCCAGGGCCCTGCCCCTGTCTTTGGGTCTGGACCAACAGGTGCAGACATGCACGCCAGCCAACCTGCCTCTGATGAAGCCCCAGAGGCCCAGGACGCAGGTATGCTAAGCTGACTCTGTATTTGCCTGTCCTGTTTTTCGCATACAACTGAGAGTGTTTTAGCTAAAATTGTCAATGCTTATTTGAGAGGTTCATGCACCAGCCACATGAAGTGACTTTGCCCACGAGAATCCTGAGACGACTTTCTTGTGTCATTGGCACATGCTAAAAGGATCCACCACATGTTTTCTGCTGCCCACTGTGGCTGTGCATGTTCACCAGAGCTGCTGGTGTGCAGGCAATGGTGGTGCACCATCACCTGCCCCGGAAGCACACCCCACCCCAGCTGGGCATGCAGCAGACCCACCTGCATTTGGGGCCTTCTCCTTTGGACCCCCTTCTGGTAGTTTCTCTGCTTTTGCTGGCGCCGCTGCTTCTACAACCACATTTGGTGGAGCAACGTCTACCACAGATGAGGGCAAGGGTAAGGGAAGGGCCACTGCTGGTATCAGGAGCGCCGCTAAGAGCAAGCCAGGGAAGGGCAGGGTTGAGACCAAGGCTGCCACTGCTGCCGTGCCCATCGCCACTGCTGCCACCGCTGGAGCTGAGCTGCCCACCACTGTGTTTAGCTTCAGTGGTGTAAACCTGGGTAAGTGTTTCAACTGTTGCAATTTGCTCTGCCATCTGTACTGACATGTGTCATGAGGCAGTGCAATCTCACAGTATGTACTCTGCCTATTGCTCTGCAACATGTGCTCACCTCAAGAGCACCTGCCCACTGCAAGACAAACTGTACCCTCAGCACAGTGCTCTGAGACTCTGACTTGCTGTGGCGCCTGTCACATTCCTGTCACATTGCAATGCCAATGGAAACATGTAAAGCACATGGCACAGTGTCTTGTATACGTGCTGCTGCAGGGCCAAGCACATCAAGCGCTGGCACTGCTGATGCCTTTGATCAGTGCATGAGCGGCCTCCACTCACTGGTCAACAGCATTGCTGGGCCGAAGTTTGTGCCACCGCAGCAGCACGACTTCCAGGGGCTCAACAGCTTGGGTGCTGACAACGCAGCTGTGGCAGCGTTTATGGGACAGCAGCACCAGCAGTTGCTGCTGATGGTGGACCAGGCGACAGCAGAGGGCAAGCACGCTTTGGCTGTGCAGCTGCTTACCCAGGTCGGCAGACTTCTGTCTATATGTCTTGATGAATGCGTGTGCAAATTTAACTTGTGTTTGTGCTGTGACTCATACTTGTGCTGTGACTTGAAAATGATGGCCAACAATAAACTACGTGTCAGCAGATCTGCCTGTGCATAAAACAGCATTAATGCGGAACAATCTTATCTGAAATGTTCATGCGGTGTGAAATCATCCGATACACAACAAAGAGAAAGGACAAACACAAGGAAGAATGCCAAGAAAGAAGGTGTAGCTTGTGAAACACATGACTTGGTGGTGATGCAGGTGCTTGGTGCAGCTTACGCCTTTGGCACCCGCACACATGCTGAGCTGGCGATCTTGCCTGTCTGTGTGTCTGTTTATCTGTCTGTTTGTCTTTCTGCCTGCCTGCCTGTTCATTTGTCTGCCACACTCAGATACAGACACAACCAATCAAGATGCTCACCTAGACATTGCCTGTCTCTATATCTGCCTTTCAGCCTCTTATCGAGTTGTTCAAAGGTGCTGCTAGAAAGCTGTTGTGTATGTATGTGCTTTTGCCTGCAGCTTGACATGAGCAGGCCAGTTGGTGCGTACGTGGCTGACCAGCTAGCAAGATGGGGCTTCACTGCTGAGATGGAGTCCTTTGTCAGCCGGCTCGAGGCAGCTTGCTGGCCTGTCACCCACAAGCTTGCCAACCTCAAGCTGACATCATGCACTAGCACCTGGCGTCAGAACATTAGTCAGCTTGGTCAGGTAATTCTTAGTGTGTGCTACTGGCTGAACTCAACAGCTGTCAACAGCTGTGACCGCAATTTGCATCTGTACTTCTGCCCCTGTGACTGTGCAACAACTTCTGGCTACATGACATCAAGCATTGAGTGCAAGAGATACTGTCCACATTAGTATGCAATACGTTGAACCTATTGTTCACCACATCATTGCTTCTAGAACTGCATCTCTGCCTCTTCATGCCCCTCCTGCTACCCTTACCCCTGCCTCTACCCCTACTCCCACCACTGCCCCTTCCCCTGCCTCTACCCCTCCCCCTACCCTTACTTCTACCCCTACTCCTACCCCTAACCCCCCCCCCCTGCTCCCACCCCTACCCCTAACCCCCATACTTTCACTCCTACCCTACCTTTACCCCTACTCCCACCCACCCCCCAACATCTACCTGTACCCCTCCCCGTACCTCCACCTTCCCCTCCCTCTCCCAGTTGATGCTGGTGCCTTCTGTGAACCCAAGAGGAGCTGTCCAATTCTTGCAGGCGCTCAGGGAGGTTGAGCAGCTTCAAGTTGGGAGCCCAGGAGACAGCGACCGGCAGGTGCAGCAAGGGGAAGGATTACTGACAAGCCTGACTGACCTTGCCACCAAGCTCCCCGCCCACCAGGCCCTGGCCTGCCAGAAGGCTCTACTGGAGCTGAAGCTGTGCAAGCCCGAGCAGGCATTGGCAACAGTCCTCCCGTTCACGGCAGAGGATGAAGTGGGTGCTGCACGCTGGGCTGTGCACATGGCAGCTCACATATACTGGCTGGAAGGCCACCTTGTCCAGGTACATGTTCTGGCTCACCTGTTGCTTTGCTGGGTACAGCACAGATGCCATCTCTCTGTTGTCCATCACCCAAGCAACCCTGTGTGGCCTTCAGAAGTGTGCCTCTGCAATGCATCGCCCGCTCTCTGTCCTCATTTTCTTGGTGGTCATCCTACAGGCAACCTTTATGATCAAAATGTGCCTCTGCAGTGCATGGCCTCTTCTCTGTTCTGCATTCTCTTTGTGTTCATCATGCATGGCAGATGCTTGGGTCGAAGGAGCTACAGCAGGTGAGCTGATTGTTTAGTGTGTGTGTTACTGCTGCAGGCCCATCAGACCTTGGTGCGTCTGCCCCAGAGTCCCGAGGCTGGTCGCCTGCAAAATGGTGTGGCCTATGAGGCTTCAGCCATTGATGACACACTGCTGCCAAAGCTGCAGGCTCTGGCACTGGCTTGGCTTGAGATCAGAGAGTGAGTATGAGACCTGATGTGACCTTTTCTCCATGTCCCCCCCCCCCCTTCGGTGCAGCCTGATTCTAAAGCATCCGTATGACAATTGCTGCAGCATGTTTCAGCTCTACTGTAATTTTGCAAACTGCTCCATGACAGTGACCTTCCCTGTTGCGTCCCTCCTGCCTAAGTCTGACCCCCTCTTGCCTTTGCATCACACTTTTGTGTTGCCCTTCGACTTTCCTGTCATGGCAAGGCAAGGGCAAGGGCGTGTGCCAGGCTGAACACACTGAATGATCACGGTCAGGTTTTGCTGGTTTGTCTGTGTTGGGCAAACTTGCAGATAGCTCAGAAGACTTTCAATGAGTTGGCTTGAATGCCTGCAGGTCCCTTCTCATCAGGGAATTTGCACTCGCCTCAGAGCAGCTGAGAGCCCTACGCAGCAGGCAGAAGGATGAGCTGGCCAGCGTGATGTCGCCTGGCTGCTGTGCCGAGCAGGCAATGCTGAGTGCTGCTGTGCACAGTGGCTTGGCCAGCACCAAGGGTCTGGCTGAGCTGGCATCAGAGGCTGTGAAGGCCTTGATGGCCTGTGAGCTGGCGGTCGCCCTTCAGCCTAGCCGGCGGCGCGAGGTATGCTGTCTGACTTCTCAGCAGTCTGTCGTGGTTCAGCACCTTGCATTCTGAGGTCTGACACATCACATACCCTGCCCGGATTGTGTGCCCAGGAGCACAGCTGGTGTCTGCACCACGTGTAACAACACCATCATCCATTCTGCCTGGCACTTGTTTCCGATCTTGTCGCCCATTGTTCCTGCATACACATTGAGCTTAGTACACACTGCATTCTGGCAAACATGACTGCTCGTTGTGTATCACAGCGTACTCTGCCTCTTGCAGGCTTTCTATGTCAAGTTGCAGCTGCTGGATTTGCTGCAAGCTTTTCGTGCCAAGCTGGAGTTGGTGAACAGTATGCTGGCCGACCCATCTTTCCCCACCCATGAGAGAGCCTTCGTGGAGCAGGTGAAGCTGTACACGCAAGATGTGCATGGCGGCAGGCTGAACTACCAGCTGTTGTTTGGGCTGAAGGAGCCCGTGAGGTGGAACAGAGCCAAGCAGTGTGCGATAGGCTTTACTAAGGGGGTAAAGGTGTGCCTGTGCTGTGCTGTGCTGCTTGACATGCATGTACAATGACTGCCAGGCAATGTGCATCCACCATCCTGGCATTGTTTGGTGCTCTTTTGCCATTTTCCATCCTTACTCCCCTTTTCCTCAGCTGTTTTCAAACTTGAGCTGCCTTTACAGTCAAGCTGGCTGGCCTTGGCTTGCTTGACAGAGCATCTAACATGCGCAAGTCTACACGGGCGTCCACCATCACCAATCATTTTGTTGTGCCTGCTTACCAGCTGCACAAGGTGTGGGCTGTGATCTGACTTGTGGGTGTGCGTCACAGTTGAGGAGGGCAAAGCTGAAACTGGCTCAGTTGCACTCAACTGACAAGGCCAGGAAGTGGTTCAGTGTGGACTTTGAAGTTGGTGGATTTGGCTTCCAGGATGATATTGCCTGCAAGTTGGGAGCACAGGTGAGTCAGCCCTTTTGCACATGATGTAGTTGTCAGCATCACCTTACATTGGGTCATACAAATGCACTTCTCAGCGTAAATTGCAGCACCCATAAGCCACACTTTACAGGCTATGCTGCCTCCATGCCAAGCTTCTTCTCATGCAGTTTCCTTACTTCATTGCAGACAGCATACATGATCAGCTCAAGACCAGGCTAGCTTTCAGCACATCATGCAACATGTCTTGTGCAAGTGTAAACAAACTTGACAGCACAGACAAAGCACGTGACCCAGAACTGTCTGTTCTTGCTAAGTGTGAGAACCTGTGTTTGTACATTGCATTGCCCTGCACTTACTGCGTTGCATTGCACTCACTACGTTGCATTGCACTTACTGCATTGCTTTGCAGATATTGCATTGCTTTGCATCGAATTTCGTAGACAAGCACATATCGTGCATACTGTATGATAATACTGTTTGCACATTTGTGGACTTGCAGGCAACACAGCGCAGGCTGGCATGCCGCGAGGTGGCGCAGCTAATCAACTGTGCGGTGGATGACCTTTTAGGCGACCGGCGCAGCGGCCATGACCCTGACCCAGAAGATGCCTACCCTAGGGACCCCCCTTCTGGCTCAGCAGAAGGCCACAATGGCTCCGCGGATCACGGAGGTGCTTCTGGGGATCACGGAGGTGCCTTTGGGGACCGTGAGGCTGGTTCTGGGAACAGTAACAGCACCAACAGCGATTCTGCGCCCTCAGGGGACCAAGCCAGTGGCTCTGGGGATTGGAGAGGTGGTGCTGGGGGTTATGATGGTGTCATCCTTCGCCTAGAGATGCCCCAGGCTGAACCCTTTGAGTACCAGCAGGGCAGTCAGCTGCACCCTGAGGCCAGTCAGGACGCATACAGCGACTGTACTGACTGCGAATCTGACTCTGAGATCCCTCCCTGGGAGGAGGACTCGCCGTTGCTGAGTGACTCAGGCCCGCAGCTGAGTGTGAGGGAGCAGAAATGGGCAGCAGAGCTCCATGCTCAAAAAGATGAGACATGACTTGTGTGCAAGGTTGCTCAAGATCTACGCAAGTAACATGCGCAAAGAGCAATTGTTCTCGCAATATTTGCACTACAAACATTCAGAGCAGTTCTCATGTTGGTCTGCACGTGTACGGTCTTTGCAAAACATGACTCATTTTGACTGTGACTTCATTTGCTTCAACAATGTGATGATAGGCATGCAGCTGATTGACCTGCGCAGCTACGGCCACAGGTTGATGCAGCCATCACATGTCATGCATGTTGAGTGGCCCTCATAGCACAAAATAGTGACAGCTCTGCCAGCCCCAGCTGCCATGTCTCACAAAACACTGTTATATGCCACTCGTTGACCATTAGAGATGTCACGCCCCTTTTTATCATCCAGTATACTGCCAGAAAGCAGATTCACTTTGAAAGCTCAAGCTGAGCTTCCCCTGCTCAAGCTGAGCTTCAACTATATGAAAATGCATCTGGTGTTAGCTATAGCCCACTAGCAAGCTGAATTGTTGACTCTACCACCCACTACTATTGCTACTCCTACTTGCGGGGACCAATGGAAGGGCCTCTGAGGCACAGCGGACAGACAATAAATTCATTCATCACTAAGTTTAGCAGAGGATGGACTGTTACTCAGCACGGTCTGCGTCAAGCTTACCAGACGACCTGTAGAGCTGCTTGTAGAGTCCGTTCCGATGGTTCATGATGGCGTCAATATGACAAAAACGCCTGACAGGGGTCGCAGCTCTGACAACTAGCTGCTGTGCAACACCGCTGCGGTGCTGTGAACGAAAGGCTCTTCACAACACTGAACATGGCGCTCTGCAGATCAAGACTTGACTGCGGTGCCTCGTGTAGATTGACGCTACATCCCAGACTGTGTGTCATGAGGCAAGGCCTCAGCCTTATGAGCTTCAGAACACCAGTGCCGCTGTCGCACACCTATGGAAACCACAGCAGCAAGTATCTGACGAGGTCAGCAGCAGGAGACCTAGATGCGAAAAGTTGACAGGCTTTGGTGCTTACATCGTTGAGCCCACGCAGGATACACATGGACCGCAGCGCAAATTTGCAGATTCTTTCTTGTTCTGCGGCGCCCGGTATTAGCACGGAAACACCAGCATGGGGCAAGGACTTCGACATCGGAACAATTGCCACTGCTAACCCAGCTCCGACATCTGACGCGTCTCCCCCAGACACTTCATGGATACGTCCTGTGTGGGATGCACTCAAGCCAGTATCAGCAGCGGCGATTTGCGTCGTCGCCAGGGCTGTCGGAGGCAAAGGTGCAATCCGACTCAGCCTCAAATAGTCTGGAACTCGCTGAAACAGGCCTTTTTGGCAGCCTGTCGAAACCTGAACCGTTGGCATGGCTTCTCATTGCAGGCGTTTTGCTGGCTCTCAGCTGTGCTGGGCAGTATTACATTGTGGCCGTGGGGCTAGCTGGCCTTTATGTTGCGCTCTGCACCCCAATGTCTGGTGCATTCGCTGCAGCAGCAATCCCTGGTGCTCTGTACATCTGTGTGCCTTGTTCAGCTTAGCGAAAGTGACTATGCCCATGGTGACTATAGATGTTGGCTACCCCTATCTGCAAGGCAGAATGGCTGTCCCAACTGCAGCGTGGGGCTTTGCGAAGTCCAATACGCTCCTCATCAAACTTCTGGACGGACTGGTATGCGCACATGCCACAAAGCTGTCTGTTTTCATACATGTCAATGACACAAGAACGGCTGTGCATGTCTCACTACAGAGCACACTTCTTTTACCTCCATTCCTTCATTCCACATGCTCACTGCAAAATGATGTGCTGCAATAAATGCTTATGGACACTGTCCTCATGCTGGGTGCTGTGATGATGTCAGTGCTGTTCAAGCACATTTGTGTCCTACAGCCACTGGCAGGACAGCACATAATCTATATCATTTGTACACCCAGTGCATACACACAGTTGCTGGCCTTCGTACTGCATCCCATACCACATATATATACTAAGCATGTCATCCCATGCATCCCATACATCCCATACATCCCATGCATCCCATACATCCCATACATCCCATGCATCCCATACCTCATATATGTATGTACTATGCATGTCTGCATTATTGCATACTCTACCCCTGTCTGCTGGGGTGCAGCTGGCTTGGGGTCCAAGGGTGTTACTGCTCTGGGCTCTAGCCACATGGATGAAAGGCATTTGCCCCTCCTTTGCTGTAAGTCTTCTTCTTTCTGCATGCACTGCATACATGAGTCAAACTTGCTGCATGACACACCACAGCCATGCTGAATGTGGCTGTTGGTTATACTCTGTGTTCCTAGCATAAAGGGCATCTGCCATCTGCCATCTGCTCAAGTACCCCTTTTTACGTACAGTGCCAGCTGATCCAGCATCAGTGCTGTGTTGCAAGTAGTATGCCATCAAATGCTCTTTATTGGACCCTAAGTACATCCTCAAACAGATCATGTATGCCATGCTGACAGCCACAACATGTGTTCTGTATGCAATCCCAATACAATGAGGCACGCTTGATGAAACCATGCATTGCCCACCAATTCACCATGACCCTGTGTGACTCAACCTCTTTCCAGTTAATCAATCAGATCTAACTAATCAGTTGGGAGTGCTTCTGTTGCAGCACTGCCTGGGCATGCAGTTACATGCTTCAATGGCCCTCACAATGTAGCTGCAGCCATGTTTGCATGTGCATCTGCATATGCATGTGCTCCATTGTCAACAGGACTGCATGCAGCAGTGCCTGTGATTCCTTCAAGACATCTGTCTACAGGCCACATACAGCAGTGCCTGTGACGCCTTCAAGACATGTGTGAAGGTCCCTCAGCTTTTCGCTCTTATGTCCCCTGGCCCTGCTGCCACAGACAATGACAGTGGAGCAAAGCATGCATGGCAGGCTCTTGTACTGCTGTTCCTTGGAGTAGCAGCTGCTACCTTGAACAGAGGGGTTGGGGCAAAAGGTGCTTCAGTGCTCTGTTTCCAGGCTGCAGTTTTCTTACCCTTTACACTCCTGTTTTGTCGCCTGCAAGCACACCACAAGACCCCACAAGACACAGATGATATTCACCTTGCCTGTGCAATGAAAAACCTCAGGCTGGGCTTAAGCCTTGCAAACATTCAAGTGCTCTGCTATCTGCTGCTACTGCTGCTGCTGCTGCTGCTAGTGCTGCTACAAGGTAGCATGGCTGTGTTTTCTGCACCACCTTGCAGCTGAGGACGAGAAGCAATCTTCAGTCAGAAGGCAGTGTAGACTGCCTTTGACTGTGTTGGTAGAAAAACTGACTTTTCCTACCAACACAGTCAAATACAGTCTACACCGTCTTCTGATCGAAGATTGCTTCTTGTCCTCAGCTGCAAGGTGATGCAGCAAACAGTCTACACCGCGTTTTGGCTGAAGGTTGCTTCTTGTATTCAGCTGAAAGATGGTGCAGAAAACACAATCATGCTGCTTTCTAGCAACAACAGCAGCAGCAGCAGCAAGATGCGTAGCTGCAGTGTTCAAACATCTGGCTGATGGTTGTACCTTCGCTGGGATTGCATGCTTGCTTGGTTTGCAGGCGGGCTGTTGTTACATGTCATCTCACCTTGCTGACTGCTGTGTACATGATAACAAATAGCAGACCAGCTGTTCTTGCAGGCGTTTGCCTGGCTGCAATGACGCTGCTTGAGTTTGGTAAGCCAGTCTGGGTATGGGTGGGTCTGTGCGTGGCTCTTGCAACATGGCAGAAGGAACACTGGAACAACAAACTCGGATCTGCAGCGGTAGCTGCTGTCATCTGCAGCATGTATGTGCTGACCATGCAGTTAGTCACCTCTGTGGCATACTGGAATGAGTGTCTGTGGCGGGAAATTCGAATTTCGAATTCCGTATTTCAAGGTGTGGTCAGGGTGATGGAGAGCTCGGCCGAAGTGCTAAGTCGTGAGACGGCAAAAGGAGGAATTGAGTTTGCTGGCTTGCTGGTGAGCAAACTTGAAGCTCGTCTGGTTGTGCATGTGCTTTTGTACTATGTTTATTTTCACCAACCTGCCTGTGCTCATGTGCTGTCTGGTCTGATGGTCAGTCATCAATTCTGTGTATGGCTGCTGACAACATACTTGTGAATGTGGTATGCGCCTATCCTCATGCTTGCTCATTGCTCGTCGCCCATGCTAGTCCATGCGTGATACAGAACAGCAAGCACTGACACCCATCATACATAGTGCATGCATGTGTCAGTATGCGCAACAGCAGTGCTAATGCAACATGTGACCAGGCTATCTGCTGACATACATTGCACTTCATGCTCATGTCTTGTTGGATGCTTGTTGTGTGAACAGCGCTTGTGTGTTGTGCTGTGAAACTGCTGTTGTATCTGCCTACTTGCCGGTGTACGAGCACACTGCAGTGTCAACCCAGATGCAAGACACAACAGCCTTGTTGTGGTGGTGCAGCTGACCTGGGGTTCCAGGCTTCTTCTTCTGTGCTCACTTGCCATGTTCTTCAGAGCTGTGCTGCCTCCAGACACCATGGTCAGTCCTCTTGTACTACCCCTCTTCTTCTTCCTTGGTCACTTCTCCTGCACTACTCCTCTTCTTCTGCCTTGTCTTTGCTGCTTGCTCTGCCTGCTGCTGCTGTCTTCATGCAATGTCCACCTGCTGCTTTCTCATGTGTTCTGCTGCACAACCTCAGGGAGTACCTCTTCTGCCTCTTCTTCTGCTGCTGCTTTATGTCATCCTTCTTCTTCAGGTCTCTTCACTGCCCTCAATGTGTGTCATCTTGTTCTTTCAACATGACGTCACTCTGCATTGCTGTCCACTGCTACTAGTGCTGTCAAGTATCCCGCACTACACCTCTTTGCAGACAACATACTCATCAAATTGCTCATCAACACAAGTATGGGCTGCAACTGACGCCATGGAGCCGGTAGCTGGTCCTTGGCTTTTGCAGAGACATGCAACTCCAACTACAGTATGGAAGGATTCATACAATGGCAGCAATCCCCCCCCGCCATTGACCTTCTACAATTTACATGCTGCTGCAATGCAATTGTGTGTGTGTGCAGGAGAAAGCAATCAAAGCCACTCAGAACAGGTTCAGTCTTTTCAGGCCTGCTGCCTCTCCACCCAAGGCACCTGTTTCAGCCGCTCAAGCTGATATGAGTGATGCCACGGCAGCGTCAACAAAGCCACAGGAAGCAAATGCACCACCAGTATCATCAGCTGCCGAAGCACCTGCTGATACAGTCAAGACAGCAGCTTCAGCTGCAGCTGCTGTAGAAGTGGGTGACGTCACAGCAGTAGCTGTATCGTCAAACACAGCTGAGCCTGATATTGTGGTGGAGTCAGCACTGCCTGACTCGCTGAGCATGCACATGAAGGCAGTCAATGACTTTCTAGCCCATGAAGACAATCTCCATCTTGAGGTGTGTACGCACAAAGCTTGAGTAGTAGCACAAGACAGGCTGTACCTGCCTCGCTGTTCTGCACAACACCTGCTATCAGATGTTTGTTAAAATTGAATTGGCAATGGGATTCTACAGAAGTTGACAACTTGGTGAACAGAAGATGTGTCCTTTCTTCCCAAGCAGTATTTGTCACACATCAGCTTTTTGCATGATGTAGCAGCAATTGCTGCGATGCCACTGCTGAGATCTCACCGTGTTTGTATCATGTTCACAAGTCTGGCAGCAGCAGAATTGCATCAATGGACCATGAAGAGTGATCACAGGGTCTGTGACATCGCAAACAGTCACACTGGGTTTTGCATGTCCACAAGCTTTCACACTGACTGTGTTTGTCAGTGTCCCCACTGCTCAAGGCTCTCCACATCTAGGCTTTATACCTTTGAACCCTAAGCCATGAGTCTTTACACCAAAATAACACAATGCCTGCAGTCCTATAGTACTTTGCAGTCCTGTTACACAGTGGTTGTGTTCAAGTTTAGGCCACTGATTCTGAAGAGCACAATGGGAATGCGGCAACAGGCGAGGACGAGTCAGCAATGGCAGCCAGGGCAGAAGAAGCCAAACGGGACCTCAGGCCAGCTTTTGCCAGTGCACCCACCACAACCCTCGAGCTCGTAGAACAGCTGGCAGAAGCACTCAAGCAGCTTGAGATCAGCAAGGGCAGGGCAGAGAAAGCTGAAACAGCCTTAGGGCGCCTGCAGCGGCAGGCAGAAGAAGCGGAGCGGCAGATCAGACAGGCTGAGGGCAGGGCAGAAACAGCACAAACTGCCCTCAAGGAGCTTCAGCACCAGCAAGAAGAAGCTGCGAGGATCAGGAACGAAACACTGCTTGAAGTCAGGCCAAAGTCAGCTGCTGTGCTTGTGCCAGAGCAAGCTACATGGAATCCTCTTAAGCAGGTGTGGGGAGAGTCAAGAACAGAATACACAGACAGGGCAAAGTGATCACAGGCTAGCGCTGACCAGAGCTTATCAGGCTGAGTTAGCCCTGAAGGATCACCAGCAACAGGCGGAAGAGGAGGAGAGGAAGGAGAAGCAGGTGTCTGAGCACAGGCTGGGTGTAGCTAAGCAGGCTGCTCTGGAGGCCAGGGGCAGGGCAGAACAGGCTGAAGCAGCCCTGGCTGAGCAAAAGAGGCAGGCAGTCGAAGTAGAGCAAGCACTCAAGCTTCAGCTTGAAGAAGCAAACCGGAAGCTGAAGGTCAGCAGGGGCAGGGCAGATGCTGTCCAAACAGCCCTGGTGGAACTTCAGGCGCAGGCTCAAGAAACTGAAGAGCTGCTAACGGCAAGGGCACAGGAGGCCATAGCAGCCCTCAAAGAGGCCCAGGGCAGGGCAGACCAGGCTGAAGCGGCCCTACAGAACCTGAAGTATAAGGTACAAGCTGCAGAAGAGGTACGAGCAGCGGCCAGTCAGGCTGGGACAGCATCATCCCAAGAGGCTGCTGGGGATGGGGACAAACGCCACCTTGAGCAGATGACACTGCTGTTAAGACAGCTGCTGAAGGGCAGATCAGGTGCAGGCAAGCAGGCAAGTCACCTGCCCTCCCCAACCTGCCCTGCTGTTTCCTTGAAGGTAGTTTTTTTAAGGAAATTTAGAAAATAGGTCTTGTCCAAGCCAATGGAAACGTCGCTGTTTTTACAGTGTGTTGTGTTCAAAATTCGTGGCATGGCTCAGCTGGAATCTAAGCAATTCTGGGATTTGTGAGTTGCAATAATCTCACTGTGGTGTCACAACAACAAAACCCCTCTAATCCGTTAATATACCATGGCTGCCAACCCAAGCCCAGTGCATGCTTTTGTGTGTCTGATAGCGCCTCAGGTCATGCTGACACTCAAGAACAAAGATGAGTCACCATGGCTGTAGGTACAGTTTTGCTTCCAGAGCCTGCTGCCTCCACAGGCATGGCTGCTGAAGCTTCTATACATTGCTGCCTGTCTTTGCACAATAGTTGCAAGTAGCAAGAACCTGCTGATCTTCTTCCTCTGTCAGCATCAACAGTATAGGTTCACCCTTTGTCGCTTGTCAACACTTCCCCTTCTTGCCCGAAAGTTTGGGCCCCTTCTCCCCCCCTCCCCACTGGTCTGTAATTGCTTTCATCACTCTCCTTGAGCATGTTCTTGCACCAGCAAACTATAGAGCATGGAGGTGTGTGCAGGCACAGGCAGCTGGTGACCGGTCAACACCAGCAGCCACTGAGACAACTTGTGCTACTCAATCTGTGAGTCAGCCTCAGGCAAGCTCTGAGAGTGGAGTTGCTGTAAGGAACTCAGCTGAACAGAAGCAGGCAAGCACTCAGCAGGAGACTGCATCCAACCTTTCTGATAGCACCTGCAGTCACGATGATCTCGACAGACATATTGTACAAGTCATTGTAGACCCATGCTTGTTCAAATAGCCCTCAAGGACAGCAGGGACACTCATTGTACACAATGTATGATAGCTGAGACCGATTCTGTATATCACGTGGACATGATTTTGTGTATCATGTGGAGCCTTTGTGTTGCTCTGGGGTGGCTGGTGCTACATTCAGCAGGATTGAGTCAATTGTACATCTCTACCTGTGCCTAAGCGTACGCCCTGATTTGTTTATGATTGTTGTCAATGTCAAATGGCCTGTATGGTCTGCCTTGTCATGTACCAAAGCAAGCTGCTAGCAGGTGGAAGTTCAGGCTAGTGCATTTCTGATTTTAACTATAGTGACAGTGTGCATCCGTTTGTTCATACAATCTTCCTGAGAGACATGCTTGCAACCCCCCTGTGTCGGGTTGAGGTTGCTTTGCTTTTGATGTGCAGCTTGATGTGAAGCTTTCCCTGTAACAGCTTGACTACAACGTGTTCAATAGTTGATCTAGATTCAGGCAACTTCTGATGATACTTGCGCCTATGTACACAATGCGAGGTTGTGGTAGATCTGGATTGTTCACAGATGAGCATGGACATGTCTACTATTGCTGCGCTGCATGCGCTGTACCTCTGTGCTTTCCTAGTATATAAGTAGAAGAGGACCACTGTACCTCTGTGCTTTCCTAGTATATAAGTAGAAGAGGACCACTGTAGCTCTGTGCTATCCTAGTGTATAAGTAGAAGAGGACCAGATTTTGCCAACAACTTCTCTGCTCATCTATGATGAGGCATGGGTCTCCGCATGTCCTGACACAACCTTAAGATTACGAGTGAGTTTGCTTTCTGATACTGTTTACTCAGACTTCAGTCAGGCAGGGGTAAGGATATCTTTGATGCTCAATTGAGTTGCAACGATTGTACTGAGACACTTTCAACAGATTGTCGTGTATTAAATGCAAGGCCTAGTGGCTGAGGCTAGCAAGGCTGTATAATTGGACAATGATAACGCAGTGGCACGATATGGCCCTCCGCCCCAACAGACATGTGAGTCCTTGCATCTAAGGACATAATAAGCTGAACTCAAAGCTGGATGCAGACATAACGACTGCACACTCAGGCCTGCACGCTGCTGACGTTTACCTAGCTTTCGACATTACTGACATGCGGCGGCTTTATTAGCTGCATTAGGTGTGCGGGTAACAACCAAAGACGTCTTGTTGCAAAGGCTGCACGATATAATCAGCTGCATGACCATGCTTACATTTTGATGTTATGAACAGATTGAAATCATTGTCGCTATTACTGATAGTCCTGGCCTTATTTATGATAAGTCTGGTCCCATGAGAAGCTTGCAAGGGCATCTGTAAATTTTGCACATCTTGCATGAAACAGCAATGCACACACTTTATCACTACTCATCATGAGCGCTGGTGCTAGCATCAAGCTCCGCCACCCATTCCTGCTCACCCACACTCAGCTGCTGGCCTGAGTCACTCAGCAACTGCGAGTCCTCCTCCCAGGGAGGGATCTCAGTCTCAGAATCAGAGTCAGTGCAGTCGCTAAACGGCACCTGACTGGCCTCAGCGTGCAGCTGACTGCCCTGCTGGTAGGCAAAGGCTTCAGACTGGGGCATCTCTAGCCTAAGCATCACACCATCATAACCCCCAACACCACCTCTCCAGTCCCCAGAGCCGCTGGCATAGTCCCCTGAGGGTGCAGAATTGCTGTTGGGGCTGTGACCATCCCCAGGAGCAGCCGCACGGTGCCCAGAGGCAGACCCATCATCCTGAGAGCCATAGTGACCTTCTGCTGAGCTAGAAGGGGGGTCCCTAGGGTAGGCATTCTCAGGTGAGGGATCCGGGTCATGGCCACTGCGCCGGTCGCCTAAAAGGTCATCCACCGCACAGTTGATTAGCTGCGCCACCTCACGGCATGCCAGCCTGCGCTGTGTCGCCTGCAAACCCATGCACAGTAACGTCATACAGTATGCACGACATGTGCTTGTCTGCAAAATTTGATGCAAAGCAATGCAATGTCTGCATGACATGTGCTTGTCTGTAATGCAGTAAGTGCAATGCAATGCAGTAAGTCCAAGGCAATGCAGTAAGTGCAAGGCAATGCAGTGCAATGTCCAAACACACGTTCACACAGTCAGCAATAAAAGACAGTTCTGGGTCCTGTGCTTTGTCTGTGCTGTCAAATTTGTTGAGACTTGCACAAGACATGTTGCATGATATCGTTGATGTGCTGAGAGCTAGCGTGGTCTTGAGCTGATCATGTGTGCTGTGTGCAATAAAGTAAGAAAAATGCATGAGAAGAAGCTTGGCATAGAGGCAGCAAAGTCTGTAAAGTATGGCTCACGGGGACTGCGATTTATGCTGAGAAGTGCGTTTATATATTCCAACATAATGCTGATCACTACATCATGCGCAAAGGGCTGACTCACCCGTGCTCCCAACTTGCAGGCGATATCATCTCTGAAGCCCAATCCACCGACAGCAAAGTCGACACTGAAACACTTCCTGGCCATGTCTGTGGAATGAACCTGAGCCAGGCGCATCTTTGCCCTTCTCACCTGTGACGCACACCCACAAGTCAAACCACACCCACAAGTCAGACCACAGCGCACACCTTGTGAGGCTGGTGGGCAGGCACAACACAAGACTTGATGATGATGGACAGCCTTGTAGACTTGCGCATATCTGAAGCTCTGTCAATCACAGGGCTAGGCAGTCAGAGTGTGAAGGCAGCAGAGGAAAAGGGGCAGGAGGACACCAAACAATGTCAGGATGGCAGCTGCACATTGCTCGGCACTCATTGTGCATGTCAAGCAGCACAGCACAGCACAGCACAGCACAGCACAGCACAGCACAGCACAGCACAGCACAGCACAGCACAGCACAGCACAGCCCAGCCATACCTTTACAGCCTCATCAAAGCCTATCGCACACTTCTCCACGCAATCCCATGCCACGGGCTTGTCCAAGCCAAAGAGCACTTGGTAATTCAGGCGGCTGCTATAGGCTGCATGCTGCTGGGTGGACACCTTCATCTGCTCCATGAACGCTCTCTCCTGAGGGGGTAGAGATGCGTCTGCCAGCACACTGTTCACCAAGTCCAGCTTGGCGGGAAACGCTTGAAGCAAATCCAGCAGCAGCATCTTCGCAAGGACCGCCTGCAAAAGGTAGAGTTCACAAAGCTGTGATACACCATAAGCAGCCATGTTTGCCAGCATGCAGTGTGTGCTGAGCTCAGTGTGTCAGCAGCAAGAATGGGCGACAAAATCAGAAATGAATGCCAGGCAGACACAATGGACAATGGTGTTGTTTCATATGGTACATACATCAGCTGTGTTTCCCAGGCAGGGTATGTGATGTATCAAAGTCCCAGAATGCAAGGTGCTGAACCAGAACAAATTGTTGACAAGTCAGACAGCATACCTCGTGCCGCCGGCTAGGCTGAAGGGCGACCGCCAGCTCACAGGCCACCAAGGCCTTCACAACCTCTGATGCCATCTCAGCCGGGCTCTTAGTGAAGGCCAAGCCAGTGTGCACAGCAGCACTCAGCATTGCCTGCTCGGCACAGCAGCCAGGAGACATCACGCTGGCCAGCTCATCCTTCTGCCTGATGCGCAGGGCATTCAGCTGCTCCAAGGCAGCTGCGTGTCTCCTGTTGAGATTAAACCTGCAAGCATTCAAGCCAACTCATTGACATTGTTCTGAGCTCTCTGCAAGTTTACTGATCATACAAACCAACAAAACCTGGCGGGATCATTCAGTGTGTTCGGCCTGGCATGTGCCCTTGCCTTTGCCAAGACAGGACAGTGGAAGGGGAGAACAAAAGGGTGAGGCAAAGGCAGAAGGGGGTTGGGTGTAGGCAGGCAGGCACAACAGGGAAGGTCAGTGTCATCGAGCAGTTTGCAAAATGA
>JAABUP010003301.1_pt1 | contig 28735 bp, 30 predicted proteins | sample 5559201 | NCBI WGS metagenome assembly JAABUP01 (sample SAMN10711887, study PRJNA513373) | rock metagenome | isolation source: Antarctica rocks | place: Antarctica | reverse complement strand
AGCTCAAGCCTTGCAGCTTGCGGCACAAGCGTTTTCAACGGCAACGGTCACAGCAGCAAGTGCGCATGCTCGTCTGCTAACACTGGCTGGCCTCACCGCCACTTGCATTGCGCACAACGTTCACTCCAAGGTTTCTGCTGAAGCAGTGCCATTACTGTAAGCAGACTTTTGACGGCAGCTGTACACCTGCAAGGCACATACAACATGGCGCAACACCAAACAGAAGCACTACTTGCAAGTGGTAGATGCTACTGCAGGACTGATCAGCCGTGTGTACACATAGATGAGGTGCATGTGATCTCAGCATCAGCCACAAAGTTGCCAACTGGTAGCAAATTTCAAAGGCATAACAGCACAGGCAATATGTAAAGTGATACTAAGCTGCACACTGCTGAGGGCCCTAACTTGTAGCTGCCAAAACAAGCACAGTCTGTTCAGGGCCCTATTAGGCTGCTCGTTTTCCAACAAGCGAGAGCCTTCACTTGCACTGAGTGTGCAAGTATGTCACCAGCTTACACAACTTTGCCATTTCAACCTCTGTGTGGGCACTGTGGTTCCACAATGCGTCACTGTCACTTTCATTGACACAGCAGCAACAACAAGTTCCACGACTAAAAACAAGACACAAGAACAAGTAACAAGTCCAATGCTGGTGTAAGCTGGTGCTCCGTGAGATGACTGTTGAGAGTGTTGACATTTAGTATGCTGAATGTGGCAGCTTTGTGACGCTCACGGAGGTCCCTATGCGAGTGTGTATCCAAGCGAGTGCACAAAGAGTGTAAACACAACACAAGTTGTAGGAGCGAAGCGTATTTTTACAAGTTGGAGGGTGAGAAGTGCTTGTCTAGCAAATGCGAGTTTGGCTTGAATAGGGGTCATAAGACCCTTCTGAACGTCGAACATTCTACTTCAGGAACCTTCTAGGATCTGAACTCATCCCAGATAATTATAAGTCTAGATAATCTCACGCTCCGCTTATGGAAGGTGCAGGTCAAGTGCTCTGCAAATTATGAGTAAAACATGTCAATGCTGGCCTAATTGGTCAACGCATTTCGCATGGGGTCTAAACTCCAGGTCGGCATTGACGAAGACAATCAACTTTTGTGTAGGACAAGGCCAGCCAAGTGCTGCCCTTTACATACTTGCATACATATCTAATGCTTCATGACAACTAAGCTAAGGAAGCCTTCCTCATGCCCTTGTCAACACCTCGTCGGTTTGGGCAACAATCCAATTGGTGACTTAGTGTGTCAACAAATCAGTTAGGTAAAGGTTTCAATAGGCAATCTCGCCGTTTTACGGCCCCTTCAATTGGCTGGGTATGGATCATCAACGTTGATATTTTCGCAAGTAGGTGCTGTCAAAGGGTTATTGTGCTCATACAGGGTGCCACTAGCAAGCGCGTTGGTCGCACTGCTGACTACATCTGAAAACGACAGCAACTTGCGGGAACTGCCATGCAATCCACTGTATGTGTACAGCCTCTGAATCACCGGGTTGCTGTCTGCTTGTGCTTCAATGATGGTCAAAAGTTGACGACGCCTGAGAGGGGCTGCTGCCAATTGGTGATCCCCCTTGAGCTGAAGAATATCATGTGCCTCTTGCAAAAATTTTAGCCCATGGTCAGTAGTCTTCAGCTCTTCAAGAAAATCAAGGTCTGCAAGGTATTTCTCAGGATCCTCCAACAAGCGCCGGCGCCACAGATTGCTCAAGGTGTCTGAAAAACTGTGAAAAGCATTGGCTGTGCCATGTAAAACAGCTGCGCCGGCATTTTCAATTGAACTTGCAGTCTGTTGAACAACAGGATTCTGTGCAATGGCATGTGCAGCTGATGTTGCCACAGCAGCAACAGCTCCAGCACCATCTGCAACAGCACCGCCAACTGCAGCACCAGCAGTCACCACTCCAGCTGTGAGACCATGCACAGCTGTTGTCCCCAGATGATGTAGTTCATGGGACAATGTGCCCGCTGCACTTTCCACTCCATTGATTGCTGTGTCAGCACCAGTTACAATATCACCGCCAAGTGTTTCGAGGTCACCGCCGTATCATCCTGACTATTGACTATTGCGTCAAGTTTGACTGCTGCTGGACAGAAGAAGTCGTGGATGTGTAAGCAGACTACTCTTGCTTGCACATCAGCATTGTTGATGAGCCTGTTGCAAGAGTGACATGTTGCTTGTCAGCAGGGTGCAACATCCAAAATAAAAAATATGTCATGGGTTTGCTGCTTGATAGCAGCTCCCAAGGTCATGCAAGGCTGCCTATGTGCTTGCTAGGACTGGTTGTTGGCATCAGAAGCCTTTGAGAAGTTTTGCAGATGAACTCAACATCATTGTGACTGCTGCCAGGTGCAATGATGCCGAGCTGTGCACGACCAGTTTCTACGACATTGAAAAGAACGTAAGTCCTGCTGGATTGTCATGTCCTTAGGCAGGCCCTATGATCCAGTCAGTTGTGACATGTTTTTCTGAAAGCTTGAGAGTTAAGATTGCTTCAGCTGCTTGTCTTTTGCATTGCTTGGAGGTCCCTTGAAGAAGTGTGGACACAGGCGCCAGTTTTGAAAACATGTCTTCATGTACGCTCTTCAAGGTGGCAGTGCTCAACATACTCAGCATACACGGCAACTTGCCCCCGAAACAAATTGTAGCCATGGTATTATCCAGCATGTACTTTGTGTTTGTCCTACCCACCTGTGAATTGTTGTGCCTCAAATATTGCGCCCAAAAGATGTGTTTTTCTGCAGCTGCTGAGCACCTTGGGCTCTGCCAGCATGCCCCCATCAGCCTACACAGACGATGTGTTGGGTCCCATCATCCAAGATACAAGGGTGATGCTATTGCTGTTTGCTGTTGCCCCCACACGTCCCCTTAAGTCCTTCTGAGCTTGCCCCCAGATTCTGCCTACTTGTTTTGCATCATCACAAATGTTGAGTGAACGGCGAGTCACCAACGGTTTGCTCAGGTCATGATACTCAGCTGAGTACCACTGCAGTGATGTACCTGGATCAACTGTCCCAGCTGTTCGCTGCACACTGAGGGTAAATGAGGCTTCATATAAACCCTAAAAGACACTCCTCAAGTCTCAACTGATGCATTTGTGATCCCTTGGACCAGTTAAAGGCTATCGTGTCTTGTTGCTTTGGGTCAAGGCATTGCTCAAGGAACAGCATGTGTGCTGAGCTGTCAATCATGGCTTCGTCTTTGACTGAAGGTGAGCGCTGCTGCTTGCAGATTCATGATGAGTTGCGCATCTGTCTGCCTGGCACAGGAGCGTTGGAGGACAAGATCCAGAGCCTGCTGGGCTTCGACCCCTGTGGCTTCAAGCTAGACATGACGTGCGCCAGCTGCACCATTGCGCCTCCGTGTTTGCCTTGTGAACTTGTCATCTCATCATGCACTTCTGGTCGGGTTGCACCATGGCCAGCCCTCACTAATGCTGCTTCACTCCGTCAGCCCTTTGGCTCATTGTGTGCATTCATGTAGTTAATAGACAGAGCTGCTGCCTGAAGCATGCACCTTGCTGAGGAACGTGCCCCTCCTGAGTGGTTAACAACGTTGGAGGGTGCCCCAAGATGTGATCCTGCCTGTTGATAGGTGGCAGCGTATGATCTTTACCACATCCCTGTGTTTTCAAATGTTATGTAGCTCTGACCAGAGCGAGTCATTTTGTGATCATGCAGTCCCCCAACCTGGTGGTCTTTGGAAATTTCACTGTGTTGCATAGAGTGAGAGTGCCCTAGCACTTGTGGCCAGTTTCCCTTGCATTGTGCAGGTTCTTCCCTTTGCAGATGCTGCTAAGGGCATCAACAGTGGTGCCTCTCCCATATGGCTTTGCCGAGTTGGTGAGCTTGACGCTTTGATGCATTTAGTCTGGATCTGTGTTCTGAGGTCCAGGGGATAACTTACTGTCTTGTGGCATATTGATGATTGTTATCTTGCTTGTTGCGTCAAACCCATGTTTAGCTAATGCACCCACTGAGCGCTAATGGCAATGCTGGCTCAACATGATGTGGAGATGCTAGTCATGGGGTCACTGATTGCGCGACTCATCAGCAAGCACATCTTGATGGCTTCCATGCCTTCAAAATGTGTACACTGGCAGTTATGCTCTAAAGAGAGGCTTCCGCTCTGGTGATTGCAAATGCTGCTTGTGTTGCTGATTTAGATTGCTGCCTTAGTTTGGTGGAAACAGCAGCGCTTCTGATCATCAACACCATTTTGATACCTGACTGCTGTTGAGACCTGACTCTTATGGCTGGTCTGTCACTCTGCGAAGTCATCTGACTTTGTGTGAGATAGTTGTGGGCTTTTGTCTCAAAACTTCTGGTAGGCTTCTGCATCAAAGCAGTTGCTGCCTTTTGCTGCCAACTTGCAATTCCTGCCACTGTTTGGGTGATGTCTGCAACTGGCAGTGAAGGAAGTGACCACACATGTGTCAAGCTATCCTGGCAACATGCACACTGCTAAACAAATGTGATGTTGCTGCAGACCGCCTCTTTGTTTTATCAAACACTGGACGTTTACGATTGGGCAGCTTTGGAAGCCCTGAAGTGTGAGCCATACCAGATGTTGGGTTCTAAGAACTCATTCTCCTTCCGGCTTGGCTTGAGCTTTTCTTCTATTGTCAGTGGTGAGACACACATAATGGAGCTTTTGTGCATGTCTTCCTTCACAAAAACAAGTGTACATACATGCGTTGACAGGGGTCACAGTGGCAAAGGCACAAAGTTTTGGCTGCAATTCTTAAGAAAAATATCTGCTGCCAATAGACACGTTTGCATTGCAGGAGTTTCCAAAGATATTTCAGTTCCAGTAAACTGGATCTTGAACAATGGTGGACCACTGCTGATAGCCAGGGAGCAAGCAGTGGCCCATGGCCTTGAGACACTGTATGTCTTATGTGAGATGGTGATTAAACTTGAGCAGCAGCATCTTGTTGCACACAGGCATGCAATTGATGTCAGTGATGCAAGCCTGCAGTGCTGGCAGAGGCACGCTACAACACTCAATTGCAATGCACATGATAAGCGCGTTTGCTGTGCAACAGTTGCTTGGTTGAGGCAATGCCTAGCCACAACTGACGCTGCACCTGCCAAGCATGTAGAGCTGCAATGGTGCCTCATGATGGCCCAATTCACAAGGTATGGCTTTGCAAGTATGCAGTTGACACAGTGACAGCTTGCAGGGTTCTATCACTACATCACTACACATCCCTACATCTGGCCTGCCTGAGAAGCAAGTCAGGTTGTGTCATGCTTGGCTGCGTTGGCTACGTTGCAGCTTCACTACTTTCAGGTAGACATGTGCGCTTTTCGGCATTGCTCCAGGTACAGTTGTGTTGCTTATCAGCTGCTAAGGTTCTGCATGCAGCAAACGGGCGTGGTACTCACTGTTGCAGCGTGACCTGCTGATCTTGCAGCTGGGCCTCAAGAGCCTTGCGCTGTGTCATGTTGAAAACTGTGACTAACATGGCATCAGAATCAGTCACGCGGTCCTGCACAGCATGAACATATGACTAAGATTGCATCAGAATCAGTCACCCGGTCCTGCACAGCATGACAACATCAGGACGCAACAGTGCCACATCAGGGGATTGTCGTTGCATCATGAAGGTTGCAATTACATGTAGTCAGGCAAGGACACATGCTGCGGCAAATGCAAACTGCACCCCAGCATTATTCCTCATCGCCCATTTGTTAAGGTTGTTTAATAGAAGGTTGTAGAGGTTAATGTCTTAGCGGCTTTTGCATTTTTCGTCTTTAGGGTTTGAGAAACAATGAGATATAACGCTGGGCCAAACCATATAGCCCGTCAAGTACAGTTACGCAGGCAGGCTTACATGCACAGGCCACATCTCCAGCTCTCCCCACTTGGTCTTGCCAGTCTTGCGGCTGATGTAGGCCTGCATGTGGTGGTGCGCCTTCACCTTCCGTCCAAAAATGGCATCCACCGCTTCATCATGAGCCCTGCGCATCTCCGCCTCACCACCTGTACCAACCCATACCCAGAAGGGCTAACATAACATGCCATAACATCACCATGATGACAGCTGACATAGCTGTAGAGGCTGTAACCCAAGAGGGTCGTACATAATGAAGGGTTGTGAGCAAGCTCTGGTGCAAGTGACAGCAGAGTGGTTTGTTTTCTGGGCTTGTTTGGATGGTGTGCTGACTTCTGAAGTGCATGTCACTCAGGAGCCCCTGCTGGGTGAAGCGCATTAGTTGGCATCAACCATTGCAGCTCCTGAAGAGTGCCAGCAGCATGCTGACAATGACGATGACAACATGCATGCTCAAACATCATTCAGAAATGATACAGATTGAGACTGATCATGTTGCCTGCGTATGTGGACAGCTGTACGCTGCAGCCTCCAATGCTGACATGCGTATCAATTCCTGTCAACTCATGCAGGCCATGCAGGAAAGCAGATAGAGAGGTGAATCACCAGGATACACTCCTCGCCTGAAGAGTGACTCTAGGGTGATGGTTCGGCTGCATCCATTGCTGTCTGCACAATTGAATCGGCACACTTTGGCTGCTGTTGATCAATGCCAAGCTCTGCATCAAGCTGCCACTATTCATGACATTATGCAACCGCTGGCCAGACTTCATGGAGACAATTGCTTGCAGCTGGGTAGCTTGGCCATGTGTGTTCTACTTTCATTGGCAATCTGAGGGCGTGTAACGCATCAGCGCAACTGGACAAGCAAAGGCAGGGAATGCAGGCTTGGGCAGCAGGCACAAGCTATGTACACTGTGTCGTCAATCCAATGGACAGCTTGTAGACAGGTGTGCAGCAATGCATCATACCAGAGGCTTCACAATAATGGTACAGCGCCTGCTGGTTGGCATGTAAAAGCTTTCCAGACTTGTCAAACAGGAACATGAAGACCTGCAATGCACGCAGGGCTGGAGTGTTTGCTATTGCATGGCAAAACGTACCAGGCACATCAAGTAAAGAGGAGCTGCTGTCCGCTATCACAAGTTGAGTTTGTTATATTAAAATTGGGAAAAAGGTCCTTTCCAATGTTTTGAACTCTACGTGTGGAATTTCCTTTGGTTTTGTTTTATTTATCATTTACTTGCCAGCAGACTAAGTGCATGGGTGCATTGCTTCCACTGCATGGCCAGAAACAGCAATGCACACTTGAAGGACAGACAGCAGGCCAGATGTGCTTGCCAACGGCAACATGCGCATGCAGTCTTTGCAATGATGCAATGTGCATTGCATTAAAGTCAAGAGACGTTTAGCAAAACCACCCTTGGACAGTAGGAGGTGCAACATGACACCTATGCTGCAGCTTGAGAGGGCATAATGAGCTTACTGGATTGTTGCAGTACATGGTGGCAATGCGCAAAAATGCCTGACTCAATGATTCTGTGAACTGCAATAGCCCAGGGGAAAGAGAACTCACAGGGTTGTTGTGATACATGGTGGCAAAGCGCAGAGCTGCCTCACTTAACAATTCTGTGCGTTGCAATAACCCGGGAAAAGAGAACTTACTGGGTTGTTGTGATACATGGTGGCGATGCGCGTGGATGCCACACTGAGCAGCTCTTCCATCTCATACACTTGGCAGATCTCCACCTGCCCAGGGGCCACCTCTACCCTGATTGGCTGCACTCATGAAAAGGAGCGTTCTGACATTGATATGACACTGGCAGGTTGCAATGTGGCACATCTCTGTGTCGGTCGGCATGGAGACTCTACCATCCGTTCATTGAAGACAGGTGGACAAGTGATTGGGCAAAGCGAAGGAGAAAACAGCCGGCAGCAGCTCAGAGCATTCACGAGGGAGTCGTGATGCATTGCTTTTATGGCTGGAGTGTTGGATCTTGCTTTCATAAGCAGTCAGGCAGACAACGGCATGGGGCAATACCTGGCTTTGTGATTGATCAGATCAGCAGGCAGGCCAGTTCTAAACGTAGCTAAGCCATCACTTAGCACCACTTTGGCACCTTGATCTGGGTCAGCAAGTTTACAGCATCTGCAAGTGACAGGCAGTACAACGCAGTCCCTACCTTGGCGATGAGCGTGCAAAAGCCAATGTTGGACATAGGCCAATTGTCAAAAAATGGCCTCAGAAATGGCTGCTCTAGCCAGGTCCTCCTGTGGAGCAGCTAGTGGTAAAAGAACGCAGACATCCCTCTCAGCAAACTGTGCAAAATTGGATAGCACTATAGACTTGAGGTAATGTCTGGCTTTAGTTCTGACCTTTCTGACAACTGACTGCATCCAAGCAAGCCGCGCCTGTCGCTCAGCAGCAGGCATGGCTTCATGTGCAGCCAAAATGGCCTCTACTGAACGAAATTGGCCAAAGCGTCTCTGACTAGTGGCATTTTGATACTGCAGCTTGTAGAACTCCTCTGCTGCGCCAGTGCTGCATGGCATCACGTCATATCAGTGAGCAGTCTTGAATATTGCTGCTGAGACGCTAGTCACTCAAGGAAGTGTCACCTAGTGGAAGGAAACTTGATCCAGATTACTATGACAGGTGCAGAAAGCTCGTCAAGCAGCTCGATATCCGCACACTGCCACACCCTCCCGGCAGTAAAAGATGCTGGGGCTGGTTCCTGGACGTCAACCTGTTCTTCCCGGTTATGTCCTCACGATTATGCTGGCCTGCAATCTCAGATAAGGGAGTCACGAGCGAACGACGCGAAGCATAACACGAAGAGACGAGAGCCTGACAGGTGTCCTACCGCTCATTTCACGCTGAGCCGGATGTCCTGTTGCTCTAGAATAGCTACGCTCGCGTGTTCATCTGCAAAGTCAAAGCTATTGGCAACCCAGCTGCTGTCAACGGCTAATTGCCGAGCCTTTATTAATCCAGTCTGAGTATGCTCGATTCCATGCCATGCCGATGATTCGCTTGTCGCGCATCGCAAGTATAGAGTGTAATCACGCTGAACAGACAATTCAAGGTGGAGCTTTGGCGCGGAACTCTCGATGGTTGACTAATAGTTTCCTCATCAGGTTCTTGGTGGCATGCCTCGCACAACGGCATCGGCCGCGCAGTGGCCTAGCTGCAATTTTGTGGCCAGCAGAGGATTTGGCTGCAAAGCTTAGGTTGACTCTGGGCATGAAGGTCCCTGTATGACACGCAACGGAACAATCTTTGTATGATTGCTTTGTCAGCGTGACACCCCAGGCAGTCCTGCTTGGGTTGCTTGAGAGCATTTTTGTTCCATTAATTACAGTGTTGCAACCCTCCAATACAACTTTGACAGTACGCAAACAGACACACTTGACGTGACACTAAAGTTCATTGCAAAGCAGATGATACCTATTGTTGGTGCGCGCAATCACACTTGTATCTGGAGACCGGTAGTAGTAGCCAGTTGGCCAAAGTGGCATGATGTCTCTACATTCGGTCTCAGCAGTCTGCTAAACACCACTGGCACTGTCGTCCTTGGGACCATCAGATCACTTGAGTCCTATCCTCCACTGTGGCTGGACTGAGAGTCACATACAATGTTGCAAGGATGTTTGACCAAAACAGGCTTAGACAACCCATACTACGCACAAGTAAAACCACCAAACACGCAAAAACAGGCCTGCTTGCCGCCCCTCTGGCCCAATGCGAACTCCTTCACAGAAATAGCAGGAATGCCAGATATGAAAGCTGAAGCGCCTGTTTTTTACACTGTTGCCAAGTAGTACTTTGTACCAACGTTCTGCATTTTGTGATACTCAAAAAACACATCTGGAACTGCAAAGGGTGAGGTGCCTGAGCTAAGTAGCGCAGCCTTCAGCAAGCTTGGAATGCCAACAGCTGCTGGCATATTGGAGAATGCAGGCTCCAGTAGTTGGTGTACCCACGGGCCAGTCATATATGCAGCAAAAGATGCCCTCAGCCTAACGCACGCTAGCCACATTAATGTTAACTTGACGAGTTAAATGTCCTGTGTGAATTCAGCCTAAGGCAGATCTGACTGGAGTATGAGTGACAGCAGAAGGTGTTACATGACACAACTACACCAAGATGCAAGCGTCTAACAGCAGACAAACCCAGTTAGGCCAGGTAGGAAAGCAACCACTGAAGCCCTGACAGCTGTGCCATGAGCTTTGTGCACAGTATTAATATTGTTTGAGCCTGGATGAGCTAAAGGTGACCGGGTGATTAGGCATCTAGCCTTGTAATGCTGCAGCATGCTCAGCACTTCCCTGCAGCTCTGATCAGTCTAGACAGCTCACAGAAGGATGGCAACTGAATGCATGCAATCTGACAAATGTTCTCAATGTGTGCATATGCATATCTGATGCTTGCTGCTGCCATGCTGAACTCAAGGCTTGCTCCTGTGGCACTGCATTCACACACAGCAAGTGGAGCTGAAACAAATTGCATACTGGCCTTGTACATTCATGGTACAAAGCTGCTTGCACTTAGAAAGCACTGAGACAGTTGCTGAGTGACTGCAATGCAGTAGCACTGCAACAGTCTACAATACCTCTGATCAGCTTTGGATGGATCTGCGCTGAAGTGTACATGTAGTACAGAGCTGTCAGAACTGCATGTCAACTGTGCAGTGCTTCCCCACCCTGATTGTCATATCCAAGGAGTCTCCTAGCAAGGTCCACTGGTCTATGCTGAAATGAAGACTGGATAGAGACAGTCTGCACACAGCGCTGTGACTGGCGTACAGCCTTCTCCACAGTGTTACACCTCTTGACGTTGAGTCCGTATGGCTGCTGCTGTAGAATATCAGGGTCAAGCTCAGCACCAAGACCACAAGCATCGCCGTCAGACTGTCAGCCTATACTGTCAGTTGCATGAGCTTTAAGGAAGTCCTGTACAGGTCCTGCTACTGACTCATGTACACAGTGTTGGCACCACAGCACAACTAGGATGAAGTTTCGAAACTTTGTTGCCACTCAACAGCGTCAGACAGCCACCTACAACAAGCTTCAATCAGGCCTCTGAGCCACCTGATTGGTTGACCGGTCCCTCCAAAGGTCTACAACTGATCCTCAAGTTGCAAGGTTTCTGCTTGAGTACTGCAATGGCACACGGTAGTTGAACCACTCGGCGTGGGCTGCAGGGTGGAGTGCGGTATTGTCTCTTATTTCTTGCCTAGGATAATTGCCACAAAGGACATGTCGAGACACACTGTTTGCAAATTGTGTGTTAAAGTGTTTACCAGCATGTTTTGGTGACCGAAATCTGATTGACAGCTACCAATGTATTGCATTGTGAATGTGAAGGTTGTGCCTTTGCAGCATTCAGTGTTTGAACAAATTTTCAATGCCAACAGCCTTAGCTCCTCTCACTTAGCCTAAACTTTCTGGTCTTTCATGATTGTCATGACTTGGGCATACATGTACGTTGATGCCGTACATCATGATGACGTCATGCATGCGCTGTAAAATAGGCTGTTTACAACTTGGAGTCAGTAACAGAAATGAAGCCAGTCTTTGTTCTCAGCAGATCTTGAGGCAAAGACGGCAACGATCACTACATATAGTGATTGCATGCATGGCGAGGAACACAAAAAAACTTGGCAAAGCATGTAAAAAGCACTGTTACAGTAGCTTAGCTGAACAGTACAGCAAGCTGTATCTACAAAGCAAAAGTGAAGCTACAGCTACAAAGCAATTGGGAGAGCAGCTACAAAGCAATAAAGGGTCACAAAGCAGTACGTGCAACGGCTACAAGGCAGTTCTGTACACAGCCACAACGCAATCAGGTCTACAGCTACAAAGCAAATTGAAAAAAACTGTGCCAGGTATCGAAAGAAGAGTGCACGGTATAAAAACCATCTGGGTAACAGCAGCAAAAGCTGTGCATCAGAAGCAAAGAAGAAGCTCACAAGAATAGCAAAGTACGAGAGCTGAGCATACACAAAAGAGAAGTTGCAGAGGTGGGCAAAGGCGGCACACTCTGACTTGTATCACGTACAACTACTAATACTGTATGTGAACTGCGCTGCACTGCAGTACTGAGAAGACTCTCTGCAGGGTGAAACAATATCGAGCAAGGTTTTGCAGACTGAGGCTGCGTCTAGCACCTGGCCACAGCCTGAACTTCCTCACCACCATGGTAAACCTGCTCTTCAACTGCCATGGTGATGCTCTTCTTCCTTAGCCTGACTAATCGCCTCCTGCCCTGGCCATTTGAGTCACCATCAGCCATCATGCTGTCACCATCACCGTCAACATCAGCTGTGGCCTCACCAACAACACCAAATGCACCTCCCACAGCTGTGGTGCCCTGTCCGCCACTGCTACGACGCCTTGCAGTTGCATCCCCGCCTTGGCCGACTGTCAACTGCTTGGCAGCAGGCTCTGCACTGCTGACCTCAGCTGCCCGCTTCTTGCTGACCTTGGTCACCTCTGCACTCGCTGATCCAATACCACCATTCAGGCTTGGGGAAGACAGGGAACGCGCACAGTCACTGGACAGGGGCTGGCTGTCAGACTGAGTGCCCTTTGCCAGTGTGGCCCCAGACGAACTGGGCAGGCCTGTAGGTAGCTGCTGACCAACAGCTGTTGAGGACTCCCCGAAGGAAGCATTCCTGTCCCTCTGAGCAGCTGTGCCAAGGGCAGCTGGGGTCTGCTGAAGGGTCTGCTGGGGCGCAGCTGCAGGGCTGAGAGGCAAGGAGGCAGCCTTACCAAGAGCCTCTGCGCTGCCTTGCACTGTCCCACCAAAGGGCATGCCCTGAGGCAAGGATGACTGGACGGAGGGGCTGCAGCTCTGTCCTGCATCACTCCTGCTGTTGTCCACCAGATTGGGTGAGGATGGGTAGACAGATGTGCTGCAGCCCTGTCCTGCACTGCCCCAGTTGCCTACCAGGTTGGTGCCCAACTGAGATGAGGAATGCTGAAGTGAGGCGCCTGGTGCCTCTGCATACTTCAAACCAGCCAACACCTGCAGATAGCATTGCAGCATTCTCAGCATGCAGATCACTGCTGAGGTCTCCAAGGCTTGAGAATTTTCAAGCAGCATTGATGCATCCAACAACATGCATGTTCAGGTCTCCAGTGAGAGCTTTGCTGCTGACTCACAATGCATGCAAAGCACTAATGATGCAACTCCATCAAAGGACAGGGAATGTAGTGGACACACTACTGTGAAAATGCCTCATAGCCAATGTTCAGCACTCACACAGCTAATGAATGGCTAACCACTGACAATGCATCAGCTGGGCCGTTTGCAGTGCTTGTCTTTTGCCCAACATGTTAGTACCACAGCATGTGCTGATTCTCATCTCCCTGTAATTGCAAGAAAGCAAAGGTGCAGAACTGTGAAGCTGTCGTCTTATCAGCTCCGCCACCAGTTCTGCTGTCACTGCCACTGCTTCCATTCTCAGAGCCAACACCACCGCCACCACCACTGTCTGAGTCAGACCCACTGTCCCCGCTGCTGACTGTACCACCGCCATTGGCATGCCCAAATCCATTGCCCTTGTGATTGCCACCACCACCACCACCACCACCAAAACCAGCTTGGCCACCATAGAGAGCATTGTACTCATCCTTCCATCGGTTGATCTGAGGTGACAGTCATGATGTCAGAGACAGATGCAATATGCCGGCCTTACAAACGTCTTAAGTCCATGTATCTTGGCTGAATTTGGGCATGCTGCAATTGAATGCTGCAAAGACTGATGCAATGCAATGTGGCCCGGCAAAAGACTGTGCACCATACTTGAAACTAGGCACGCTGCAAATGAAAGCTGCAGTGTCTGGCATCATGTTGCAAGAGAGGCATTGTGATTACATATCAACCGAGTAGACAAGATCTTTCACCATTGACTCAGGCATGTGCAAAAGCCAAATGATCCAGTGAAGGAAGGCAGCACAGATGGTTTCCATGTGCACTAGACAAGGGCTCTTGTCAACGACTTCTGCATGCTTCCATTTTTAGTACAGCTTTGGTATGTGTCAGTTCAGTTCTTACACCTTGAACTTTGTGCTGACAGTGCTTTGAGTGGCTTACCACCAGAGTCATGGCACTGATAGGCTCAGCACTACATCTCTTCTCAGCTGAAAGGTATTACTATGTTTCAAGCAACATGGTAAGCAAGGCATCATGTGTAACACACATCCAGCATGAGGAAAGGTGATCACCCTAACTGGCTCCCGGCACTCCAGCAGAGACCTGCCGTGCCGCACCTCAAAGATGCCGTACGCATTGCATAGAGTCAAGTCCACAAAGGGGGCTATGCTCCCCTTGCGCCAGGTAGGTGCCCCTGCCAAATCAACACACTCGTTTTGTCTCTGGCAATACATGATGGTTTGGTTGTGGCCGTTCGTCATTGCAGTCATTTTTGGGTTTCACAGCTGGGCTTGCAATCCCTGCCGATGCATGCACATGGTTTCCATGAGAGGCAACTTTGCATAGTGATGACTAGGGGTTTTGGTTGGTGGGTTATTGACTAAGCAATGTTGTGCTTGATGTAAAGTGCAGAGCACTAAAGTTGGTAGCAGGGACAGTTGTGGCACAAAAAGCTTGGTCAGGCCGAGATGCATGTCCAATAACATATTGTGTTGCTGGGCAGTTGGGACTTCCAACACCACAAAGCAACGCTGTAATGCCGATATCTTGATCCTGCAAATGACCAGGCAGATGCTGTAGAGGACTACCTGACCCAGATGCCTTGGTTGAAGCCCAACAGCATGAGCAACGCCTGGGCTCACACCATTTGCCATCCTGAAGCTCATCCATACCCTTGGAGGGGGCAGTTGGGCTGCTGACCCTGACTGCAGGGCTGTGAGCAGATGCCCTGCTGAAGATAGTGGCAGCCTCATGTAGTGCAGACGTGTGAGGGCCCTTTGAAGGGCTACGGGGCATGGCCCTGGTGACAACCTTGGCAGGAGGCTGGGGCTCCAGCCTGCTGGCCTTCTTTGTAGGGCTGGAAGAAGCGGCCCTGCCCTTGCTGGCACTGACCAGGCTGTTGGGCACAAGCCCTGGTGCTGCTTCTACCTGCACTTGCACTATTTCTTGTCATGCACAGTGGTTACCATGAAAGCCCATACATTGTTTTGTCTTGCGCAAGTTTGCAGTATGTAGCATGGCACCGTATATGCATGGCATGCTGGCGCTGCCTGCTGGTCATGATTTGCAGGCAGCAGAGCTGAGATATAGCTCAATTGTGTGTTGATATTGAATTATATATACTATCATTGAATATATATATTAAAGATGGCTTATCTTGCATGAAAACACTGTGCCCATTCATGGGCGTCCTACCATGCCTTCAGCACGTGCAGCGGTAGCAAGTCATCATTAGGAATTGCCTCTGGCAGCATTCAAAACGAATTCACTCAGCTGAGAAACCCACAAATATGCCAACAGGTATTCACCTCATCCAGGAACTTTCTGTTGGGGACCCTCCTCCTGGTTGAGGCCCTCCCAGTGGGCTGAGTCAGAGGGGGAGCTGCCCCTCCATTGTCCCTGGCGCTCGCCCCCACGGCTTCCAACTTGTGACCACTACCCCCGGCAGCTTCAGCACCAGCTGCTGCTGAGGAGGCTGCCACAGTCGCTTCCCCTGCTGAAGCACCTGATGCTGCAGCTTCAGCATTTCTTGCTGCTGCTGCTGCCGCTGCCGCTGTCGCAGCTGCCCTCTGTTTTCTGGTTGCTGCAGCCTTCTGCTGCTGGGCCTGAGCCTTTACCTTTCTGGCCTCAGCCGCGACCTTGGCTGCAGCTCGTGCAGCTGCCAGCGCTTGCTGCCTCTTCTGGCGCTTTTTCTCCTCCTCCTCCAGCTGTTGCAGCCTGTCCTTCTCGGCCCTCCATTGATCATGCAGCAAGTCCTTCTGCCTTGCAGACAGGACCTTTTGCTTGCGTGTCCGATTGTCTGGTCTGAATCTGACAGGTACTGCCATAGCAGGGGGAGCTGCAGGCTGGGCGTTCAGCAAAGGTCGGAAGACAGGGCCAGGTATGGGATCAATGTCAAAGTTGGCAACTGCTGCTGCTGCGTCGGCTGCATCCCTGACGTCAGTGACGCCTGCCATATTGTTTGAAGACCCTGTTGACAAGGATACATGTCACACACCAGCTTGCTTGATGATGGGGTCTCAGGTCATGGCTGGGCTAGAAGGCAACGCAGCAAGAAAGCTCAGGCAAGAACCTGCTGAAGCCATGCTGGGCTAGGGAGCTTACCTGCTAGAGGCAGAGGGTCACCCTCCAGTGGCGATGGGAAAGCAGTAGGCTGCAGACCCATGTAGTACGCACGATTCATAACGGTTTCATCCCACATCGAATTATTGAGTTCTCTCAGGAGTGCTGCGTGGGCTCGTATTGACGTTCTGCAGCAGAGGTCTGAGGTTCAGTATCGAGACAAAGTCTGCCATGTCGTCGGTCTGGTGGCGTTAAAGGAAAACAACAATGGCTTATTGTGGTGCAGACCTCATACCTTGTAAGCGGTTATGGCCTCAAGCACTTAAGCCGCAGGGTTTGCGCCAAGCTTGTAGTATAGCTGCTCCTGCCCTGATGGTAGATGCCTCACAAGCAAGGTCAGGCACCTAAGACACCACCCGATCCAGTTCGAGACGCTGAACCAGATACGACCGCATCAACAGTCCGACGGCCTGCTCGTCTTTGAAGCAGAGTGTGCTCGTTTTGAGGTTCAGACCGCGTTATTTGCTTGCTCAACGAGGGCGTTACGACCTGAGGGCGTTAGACAAATTGGTTAGTAATGTGTGCGGCCAAGCTCACAAAGCGTTATGCAGTGTCAGTCTCGCAGGTCGAACCTGACCAAGCGAGCTTCATACGCTCAAACTTGGTACGAGTTGGTTACTAGTGGGCACTGCATTTCCACGTTCCAACGGGACGTCGTGACAAGAGCAGACACACAGCCTAAGATCTTCACAGAACGGCATAACCGCGCCCGCTGTTCCTGATGCAGCAAGTTCGCAAGTGCCAACACAGCCAACCAATGATTTCTTCCCGATTACGAAGCTTCGCCAGGTTGTCCGCTAGGCTGTCTATACCCGAAACAAAGGCAGCTCGGGTCAAGACAGAGCGCTGTTGCTCTCCTGCTGACGCCGCAACTCTGGCGACCGAAGAGCAGAAACAGACTGGACCGACGTTTGTGCCAAGAACGGATGGCATCACCGACGGCAAATGGGATCAGCGAGACGAGGCAGCTGTTGAAATAGCTCTGCAGGATGCACAAAAAGCTGCAAGGAAGCGGTCAGCGTCTCAACCAGGTGCACAGTCCTCATGGTCTTATCAGGCTAACTTTAAGAGGCAGAAGTCGGAGATAGTTTATGCCTGAGTCCTTGAGGCTTCCTTCCAGCGGTACTTGCTTTGCTGTGCTGAGAATTGAATTAACAAAGCAGCGCTGCTAGCAGATTTACTTCCAAACATTACATTGCATTCAGCTGGGTTGCAAATGTAGAAATGATGCAACACAGACACACACTGATAGCCCTATCCACCAGCAAGTCACATTGTGACTTGCATCCAGCCAGCTTGCATGCTGCCCAGAATCACCAAAGCAGCAATGCAGCATTTGGATGCAAGATGCATCATCTTGCTTTGTGCTTTGTTTCTAGCTTGCAGGCCTTTTCCCTGCAAGACAAGGCCAGTTCAGCAGATCATGCTCCAGCTGCTCATGCACTGCCTATTCTACATGCTCAATGTTGAATCTCACATGCTGTGCTTGCACTGCTGCAGGTACAGTGCTTTTAGGTCAGACTGTTGAGGAGCTAGGTCAGCTTGCCAAGGACACAGGCCAATCAGCCTACAGAGGCAAGCAATTATATGATGGTCTCATGCATGGTGCTCGACAACTGGATCACTTCAATCAGGTACATCATTTCCTTCGTGCACTATGTTGCATGGGCTGTTGATCAACTAGCTTGCACACTAGGAGATTTAAAATCTGAACATAGAAATGGTGTTTGGTCAGTGATTTGGTGCAGCAGCTCTTTTTTGTGTATCAGCCTCTGATATGTACAGTGCACCAAAAAGCAGCTGTTTTTGGTGTATCAGCAGCTGGTATGTACAGTGCACACAACAGCATCTCTCTCACAGCAACACAGGATGTAATCACAAGAAGGCCTTGACACCCCCTGACAAGCTGCTCAGCATCTCTTGCAACTGTTGCGCCGCCACACTTGACAGAGGTTGCAGTGAGTCCAGAGCCTGATACAACTGACTTCTAGGCAGAGCATCATTAGCCGGACTAGCAGTAGGCAAAGGCCGCAAGGGCTCAAGCAGTGCATGGAGGATTTTAGAAGTAAGCATGCCAGATACAGCCAAGCTCCACGCAGCATTGCAGAATGCTGAGTATGCCAAGAGAGCATGTAGGGAGCTGCATAGGGCTGTAAATACCTGACTCTAGGGAAAGACACGCGCATGATGAGTGAAGAAAGGGGTGAGCAAACGTAGGCTTCAGGAGGCGGGGGCCTCTTTGTCAAGTATCATCAAAACCATGCTTTGCAATGTTGTTCAGGTGCCCAAGAAATGGCGGGAAGAGCTCAGAGAGCGGCAAATCTCCACAGGCCGATCCAAACTGCATCACAGTGTCACGGCAGCAGATGGCACTCGCAAATTCCTGCTTCAGCTGCATGATGGCCTCATTGTGGAAGCTGTTGGCATTCCTGCTGATGACGCTGACAAATCACGCCTCACGGCTTGTGTCTCATCTCAGGTGACACTCTCACTTAGCTGCATCTGTGCATCTGTGCATCTGTGCATCTGCACATCTGTGCATCTGTGCATCTGTGCATCTGTGCATCTGTGCATCTGTGCATCTGTGCATCTGTGCATCTGTGCCTCTGTGACTCTGCACATCTGCGCATCTGTGCCTCTGTGCCTCTGTGCCTGTGCGCGTGCCTGTGCTGCTGCATGGCTGGCTTGCACCTAGCTGGACTTGATGCTGGCCTTGTGGGCAGAAATAGGTCTTTCTGGAGGCACAGCCAGACATTGAGTGCTGTTGTGCTTTGTGATAGCAGCTGTATGAGTCTGCCTCTATACCCAACCCCGTAGTTGTCAGCAATTGTCAGACCTGCGATGCACACGCTTTGATCTCTTAGGTACCACATGAGGTTGGGACATTCTGCTTTGTCTGAATGCGAGTCTGTGCATGACAGGTGGGCTGCCCTATGAGGTGCACCTTCTGCGCAACAGGCAAGGGCGGATTTGCCAGGAATCTAAAAGCCCATGAGATCGTGGACCAAGTCATGACTGTGCAAGAGGAGTTTGGAACAAGAGTCAGCAACATAGGTGAGATGAACTGGGCTCTCCTGTAACCTCATGGATGCAAATCAGCATGGTATACAATGCAGATCTCATGCATGGTGCATTTAGCTCTCACAGTCACAGCATTGAGAAGCCATCAAGTTGCAGTTGACCGGAGGGACCCTAATGGCAAGCAATCACTATGCTCTGCTGCCCAGACCTGTTTGCCATACTGTAATCAGTAAGATTACAGCAGCCCTGTTTGCCTCTGTAGCAGGTTTGCAGCACTGACTTATTAGAAGCTATCTTGGGAGTCTTTGCAAGAAATTGTTGGGCAAAGTTTATTCCTGCCAAAGAAACTACTTTTGGAATGGGCGCAAATGCTATATTCTATACAGAAAGCCTGTGTTCCACTGCAGTCTTCATGGGCATGGGGGAGCCATTACTCAACCTGCCATCAGTCATGCGTGCTCACACCATGCTGAATGAGAACCTGGGTGTGGGGCACTCAGCTGTCAGCTCAGCTGAAAAGTGTCAGCTCAGATGAAACCTGGCATCTCAGTTGCATCATTTTGGCTGAGCTTTAGTCTGTCTTGCACAATGTGAAGTCAGACAGCTCACATGGTCCAGAACTGGGAGACAAATGGTAGCTAAGCTGACATTGCATGATGCATACGGCAGGCCTAGCCAAACACATGGTTGTGACTTTTAAGTGTCAGTTGAGGTGCCACTAATATATCTTGAGGCCTTGCAGTCATGTTGGTGCTCACAATTTGGCCAGCAACAAGTTGTTTGGTTGCGTCTAAGCTGGATCGTACAATCATGTCCCACACACTGTTTGACCAATATCATGAAGAATTGTGTATCCATTTGGTTGCATCCGCCCTGACACATGTGTGCACAAAAGAGTCAGCTAGGTGCCACACGGCACACACAGATTTACTGCCAAGCTGACACACAAATTTAAAGCAAGCCAGCGGCCTTAGTGCCCAGAGAAGCAACAGCCAGAAAGAACTTCAGGCTTTGTGGCATAACAAGCGCAGCTGCCATGATTCATATATGCAGGCGAGCTGACATGCAGTTGACAGTCAAGTTGACATGTGAGCGCTCTTTCAGCTTGGCTGTCACCTGTTTGCTCGGCTGCATGCACAAAGCTCTATCTTGAAAGCCCAGCTGCAGTGTCATAAGCTCCGCTGCAATATGTCAGGACAATTCTCAAGCTCATTTGCAGACTGTCCGTTTGGCTGCAGCAATTCCAAACCAGTGCGCCTTGTCAGCTCAGCTGCACATGCTCAGCCCAGCTGCGACCTATCAGCTCTGCAACTCTACCAGTCCAGCTGTCTTTTGCCAGCTCACGGCAATTTGCCTGCTATATCACGGTATATCATGATCATAGCACATCATGCACATCATGCATCATGTGCTATCATGTTTTCTTGCACACAATGTTGCTGTCCAGGAAACAAATCGATGGAGAAATAGGTCAAGCTATGCCGACACTGGTCTGAACTCACATTTTGGACTCATTTGTCCAGAAAACCAACATATGGAGGTATGAGTCAGCTGGTCGCCATGACTGGTCTGAACTCACAGTCCAAACCTCCAAATATGTGAGAAACCTAGCTTACTTGCCCTCCACACCTTTTGTGCCCTGGGTGCCTGTGCCAATGCAAGTTGTCACATGGTAAGCTTACCTGCTGAAATACAAGCAAAATCTTCAGATTCTTACATGGCTTCCTTGCCATCCTTGCCAACCTTGGAAGTGAAGGTTGGCAAGAATTGTCATTGAAATCATTAAATGGCTACGTTGTATGGTTAGAAAACAAGTGTATGTTTGAATGGTTTGTGTGGGGAATGACACTCACTCACCATTGTTACGTTGCAACTCACTCACAATTCATATCAAGACAAAATCCAACTCGACCATGCACTGTGCTGCAGCTCAGAACATTTCCTTGACTTTGCCTTCATTTGCTTAGTGGCCCTCACTCTTGGTGTGCGCTATGTACCTGTTCCAAAGTCGTCACATGGTCAGCAACAGTAAAATTGAGAGGTTGTTGCAGGCCATCCTTGCCATCCTTTACGCATAAGGATTGGCTTGAAGTTGGCAAAGATGGCAAGGATCATCAGCAACGAAGAATAACAATCAAATTTAAATGAACGGGCCATGCAGTCAGCCAAGCACACAAAATGCATAACAACGTAACACACTACAATGTTGTGGACTGCAACATTCAAGGTTTATTTCAAGCAGGTTTTCAAGCTCCTCCGAGGCCTCAGTGTTGTCAAGTTTATTAATGATCGTGATTGCAGCCTCATCTAAGTTGTTGACCTTGGCACTTATGTACTGCAGACCCTTGCCATCCTTGCCGGCTTGCCACTGAACCTTGGCAAGGATGGCAAGGATTGTGGGTGAAGTGCAACTGCAGCAATGGCTGCTTTGTGAGCATCTAGAAGCAGAGTAAGCACCAGCCATCAACATCTTCAAGTTGAGCAAAGCTCCCTTCTCGATGTTCTTGATCATTTGCCTGTGATTTTAAGGTGCATCAGTGTGTGATGATGCATATACATATGATTCCTTTTGTTCAATATGAAACCTGAGCAATTGACTGCAACAATTTAAGCTGTTTGTCAAAACATTGCTCTCTCATCTATGCTTTTCATATCCTCGTCACCTCACCAACGCCTCTAATACAACATCATCTGCTCAGAACGCTGCTCAGGTACAATGTTGCACCTATGCTCAGCTCAGGCAAGCAAGTTCTTACAATGGATTGTATGCCTGCCAGCCGGCGTCCTGCTACAAATCTATAGCGTCTGGTCCAGCCTATGTGGCGTACATACTGGCAACTTTATCATCTCTGTGACGTGTTCTCTGGCCCCCCAATCAGTACAGCTGTGGTTGCCAGCCAGCTTGATGCTCGGTGGCAACGAGTTCCAAGTACCGCGTCACACATTGATGCAACTCGTGCACTGGCACAGCACCTTGACAAGTGATGGTGTCTATCTAACAGCAGCAGTCGTATTGTGAAGCCGTGACATCACTTGCAGCCATGATCAGCATGTGAGTCCTCGATGCTGGCCAGCCACCGACAGCTCGGCGGTGGTGTCAGAAGATGACTGGATGTCAAATGCGGCTGGCAGTACATTGCGAATCTCGGGCCGTGCGGCTTTATGGGGGAATTCCTTCGCAGCCGCATCAGCAACTCACCAAAAAAGGGGAAATCCGATGAAGTTATTAGAGCCACATCAGAGCACCAACTAGATAGCCAGAGCACCAAAACACCTCAACATTGCAATATTACAAAATCTCCACAGATATTCCCACCAACCCACCACCAGACTTCCCACACACATCCATACAGCACTTCGACAAAAGTGAACAGCACCAAAGGCAGTTTATTGAGAGTCTGTGCCACCTAGGAGAGCTTTACATTACACCACTACTCATTAGTCAGATTCACACAAAATGGGATTTGCACTCGTAAAATCGTACGTTTGACAGGAGTTTTTCTGTTGGGCCAGCATTGTCAAAATGACTGCGCAGAAAACCCCAACTGTCTGTATGCAAGCCAGTAGTCAATCAGCACTGGGTCAGGCAATGCAGAGGCTGACTTTCAGTCCAGAAAACAACAGCTACATTGGCATAAACTAACGCTCATGAGCTACTGCCTGGCAACCCAGCATGGTTGCATTCAGATTTATAGGGTGGTCAGCTGTAGTGGCAATGAACGGGTTTCTGGAGCCCACAAGAAACAACAATTTGACACAAACACCATGGCGACGCAGTCATGTCCACCAGAACACTTGCATGTGATGCGCATGCCTGTCCTGGAGTGCAAGTGCTGCATCATGCATGGGCGAGCCTTGTGCGCCATATGCATGCAACATAAAGTGACTTGTGGCATGAGGCTGGCAATACCTTGATACAGCAGAGCGGGCTGAATAGTCTCCAAACAGATACTTTGGGTCCAACTTGAAGCACAGCACGCCATGTTCCATAGGAAGCATCACAGGCATACGGTAATCACAATCAGGCCATCTCAAAGCAAGCAGGAAAAGGCAGGACTCAGATCAATTGCCTGCTGGGTCTTCAATACAGGAAGGAATGACATGTGCATATTCTAGGCTGTATACAATTGTAGCTTACAGGCATCCCAGGACCTGGTGTAACTTCATAACAGAGCTCTTGCGAGGTCAATGACCTCAGGTCATCCGTCTGCATGTACATGCAAAATGTGACGCAAGCAGCACATCCATTGCATGTTGATCTGTTATATGTTGTTGGTCCCAATGCCTATCTTGACTCCAGTATCAGCGTCTGGTCTTTGCTCCTGCAGCCGCAAGATGCTGAGCTAATGCAATCTTGGAGCAGCTTAACCTAGTTCAAAAAGGAATCAATTGCAATACAGAATCACATCAATTGGGTCATGCAGACAAATGCGATGTGTCTGCGTACCTGGTGGCTGCGCTTGCATTGCCTCTGTAAAGGCATTGTGGACTTTGGTTACGAAAGTCTGACAGTGGTTATAAGGCAGCTGGTAGACTTCATCGACCTCATCGCACAGTTGCTGAAACTCGTCCAAGGCAAATACGCTGCAGTAGATCTCTCCACCGGAGGGAATTGGGGTTCCTTTTCTAAAAGTGCAATCCCCCTCGGTCAGCTTCGCGTGATCTGGTGGGTCTCCAAGATGCTCCATCGTGAACCAAGGCTCCCATGTAGCACCGTTTAAGCAGCAGAATGTTATAGCCCAATGTTCGAGCTTGCCTCCAAGACAAATGGCCAGCTGCCCCAACAGCGGATCATTCAACAGCTTGCCATCAGTGGCGGCACTGAGAGGCCGTGACCAGACGACAGGCTTGACCAGGCAGCCGACTGTGAAGTGAGGACTATTTTCCGTGAGTTGGAGTAATGGAGGAATGCGTTCGATTGGCATGGCTGGCTACGTGCATTGGGTGCGCAGCATGTCGAGTTGACGGGTCTTGAGACATGTGACCAAAACTAGTAAGCACGCAGGACATGCCAGACTCGGGAACGCTGTAAGCTCGCCCCGGGCTCGTAAGCGGAGTGTCGAGCAGCGGTATTCCTGATTCGCAGGAGGTTTCTAAGAAGAGTTACAGTGCCAATAACCCAGCCAGTGTCAGCGTCAGCTGTCAACGCAGTCAAGCATTTCGGCTGGCTTTCCGGAAAGCCGTCGGATCCAGCGCCTTTGGGCAGCGCGCGCGCGGCTTCTAGCGCTCTGCGAGTGACGAGGATCTGCATTCTGCTTCAACCCCTGCAGTGAAGCTTCACAAGGATGCCAGCGGCGACATCGCCACTGATGCAACATTCACAGCTGATTTACCGGTGAATTCCGCTGACACGCTCCCAACTGCAGCAGCCACAGTCCAGGTGCTACAAGCAGAGCTGGCAGCCATTCTTGCCAAGATAACAACACTTGAGCAGACAAGGACTCAAGTACAGTCTCAGCTGGCAGCTGCAGATTTCAGCTTTAGCAAAATGTTCAGGGAAGAGGAGCAGGACATCAATGCCAGGGAGAGCAGCTTTGGCCAGAAGTTCAGGGAACAGGAGCAGAACAGCATTGCCAGGAAGGGCACCATCAAGGACGCCTGCCGTCAGCAGGTTGCTGCACTTGACTCCACTATAGAGTTCCTCAGTCAGCATGTCAGGAGCAAGAACACGGTGATGCATGGGGTTCCAGAAACCGCAGCTCAACCAGCAAGTTGTTGACAATCAGTCACTCAGCACAGTTGCACACTTTTGCCTCCGCTACAACCTTTTAGCTCTGCAATTTGTTGGTGTGCACAGCAGTCCCACATTCAGACACCACATCAGATAAACAGCCAAGAAGCCAAAACTAGTCCCCAATAAAGTCATCTCATAATTCGTCAAAGCAGTCTCCACAACAAATCCTACATCAGTCAGTCTGTCCTCTTTCAGGCAAAAGGAAAGTGAACAATTCCCAATCAACCAAACAAGTACATCAATGACACCCAACAAATTCCGTCACGTTACCACCCATTCACCACTGGTTCAGATACATCACCCCTAACTCACTGTTTGTGAAGGCGCTTCAAGACCTGGGCAATTCCGTCACTGGACAGTACAGTGGTACTGGATGGCAACAGAGGTTCAGGTAAATCACTGCATTGCAGGGCTGTCGTGGAATCACTCGATGATCCTTGCTGAGGCATGCATGTCATGCCCCTCAGTTACGTGCCCTGCAAGCTGCCTAGTGAGCATCTTGCACAGCATCTCACAAGCAATGTAACCTTGTTGGAGCATGCCTGGCTTGCAATGTAATCACTATCTTTGTCTGTGGGCCATGTCCATGGTCTGTGTGTGCGGTCAGAGTGCCGGCCCTTATATGAGGGCACTCCTTTCAGGCAGTGCTGTGTGCAGTTACTGCCATAACCTGAATGATGCGCAAGCAGTTGCCCTGCCATACAGCGCCAGCTACCGGGACAACCAGTGCGTCATGTCCACCGGAGACTGCCTCCTGATCCTGCTGGCTCTGTGGATCATCTACTTCATTGCTCCAGCTCACAAATCTCTGCTTCATCTGATGGTATATACAGACTTTGTGACTGATGTGCATCAGAACAACAGCGGCAGCATCAATACTGTCTTGTTGGCCTGGCAAGAGTGCGACTCTGGCCATGTACAGACGACTATTGCTCAAAGAGCCTTGGAGATCAAGACTGACAAACACATGACGATGAGCAGGCGGAATGTTCATCTGCACACACAAAATCGGCATCTACCTCAGTTGATTGAGTCCCTCTTCAGCACAGGAGCTACCCCCGAACAGGCTGTTAATGGAACACATTGCAGACCACTTCCAGCTGAGTCGAGACCAAGTGAGGGAAGGAGCAAGGTTGCTAGCAGGCAAAACAGCCAAGGGTGATGGTGACAGCTTGACAGCTGAGACAACAGTGACTTTGGGCCAATTCAAGGCAGCTCTAGGCATATGCAATGACTGCTCAAAGCAAAGCCTGGGTAAGTCAGTAATAGGCAAGTTCTCAAGTAGCCAAGCCAAAGCCCAACATGAGCAGCAGCAACTGTTGCTTCCTTGCTCAAGTTGGTGTACAATATTTCAAGAATGCAAAATCATGAAAGGCTGCGCAAGCAGCAAGTCTCTGTTTTGAGTGCAGTCTCTTGCATACGCACCCTACAGCAGTCAGCTGCAAAGAACAGCAATCTGTGGCAGCCTGCAAACACACTTGCGAGAGGTGTGCCCATTCGCCTTTGGACTTGGAGTTAGACTGCTGGACTGCGCCAGCGAAAATTGAAGGCACCACTGCTGACACCAGGAACCTAAAGCTATGGTTTTCAAATTGGATGATGTAATCCCCAAGGTTAGAGGTCCCCAAAGTTACATTGAGGTGTATGACTTCAATTTCTGTTCCAAAGGACAACTTGTAATATCAGTTCTCAACCAACCATTTTGCACATGCATTTTCAGGTTCTGATGATACTGCAATGATATAAGATTTGATAGTGTACGCATCCAAAAACAAACTTTTTGGGGAATGATGGCCTTCTCAATGAATATGATAATTACTTAGAGATAGATGTTGCCCGTGAGCAGTTGCGGCAGACAAGTCATTGCAAGGCAGTGGATGCAGGAAAGAATTGTTCTTGTCAATGCACAGCAATGAATGAAATTATTCAATCTTGCTGCTCAATATAGATGATGGTGATATTGTGATATTGGTTGTCCTAGACAGCCTCTGGAACAGTGCACCAGCACCCTGTCTCTGAACATGTCCTGAAAATTCGATGAAGTGATCAAGCGACTCTTGAGAAAGGCATCAGCATCATGGCTAGAACCAAGTAAACTTTCAGGAGGGCGCAACCACAAAGAGCTCTCACAGTCGGCACTAAGTCCCATGCTCAACATGCTCATCGTAAACCCACACTCGTCCCTGGCACGCAATCAGCACAGCTGCCTGCTGCTGCAGCAGTGATGTCTCCTTATAAACAGTGTCAAGATGAGGCAGTCACGCAGTGTGTAGATGAGGCATACTCTGATAGTCCCACCAGCAGACATAGCCCTTAATCTTGAGACAGCGGCTGTTCAATCAGCTCCATCAAGCACACCACCCACTGTTTCAGCACAACAGCAACACGAGAAGAAAAGAAAAGTCTCCAAGGCTGAGTAGAGTTGTTTACCAAGCAAGCTGAATCAACTAGTACTTTGGGCAAGCTTCATCTTATCATTAGGCATTGTCGGTAGAAGCTGAATTACTGCAGCCTACAGCTCTGATACTGTGACTTGATGAGCAACAAGGACAACAATCGTACTGAGTAGCTGTACCTATTATGCAATGCTGCTGTTGCTCTGAAATCACATGCTGTAATGCTTGGGCAACAAAAGCTGACAATGTCTTGAGCCTATTGTATCGCGTTTGTCTACATGAGTTCATAGACTTGGTATCAGCAACATTCTTTGCACCTTCGCACAATCAAAATATTGTTGTTGTTTAACAAACCAAGCTGAACCCGAAGAGACCAGTTAGGAATCAGGTGCATAGCTAATAGTGTGCAGGCTCATCATACGGCCTGTCATGTTTCCTTGTGTAGGGTCGTTCTCGCCAAGACTGCCTTGAGATAACCACACAGCATGACGATATGTATTGCCAGCTACAAAGTTGTATCGACCCATAATGCTGCCACACGCTTCCTTCTCTACCAGAACTGTTTAACCAACTGCAGCTCATGTAAGCCGTTCGCCAGATGAATGGTCGGCTGTATGATCACTGTGCCAACCAAATCTGGTCCAATTTTCTTCTGGAGCACTGGCAATGGGCCAATGCCAATAGCAGCTCCGCAAGATTCTCACAAGTTAAGCCCAGTCTAGTACAGCATTGCTGCATGTTCACTTGCCGTATTCACCTTGCGTTTATCCTTTCTGCACGCTGTATCTGCCATGCTTTGTGCCTTAGTGCCAAAGTGCGACATTTTCCTCTCGAGGCACGGGGGGCGTGCACGCATCTCGTATGCGAACGGCTTTCAACAGCACTGGCAGTGCTGCACTGCAGGTTGCTAGCGAGAACAAAAGCCAGGTGACAATAGTCTCCAGGCCAGCCCATTCTGTGCTCCTTCGGCGCGGCCCGCCTGACTGTGCTGGTCATACAGAGCGGTAGCCGTCGGTGCCTTGGCTCCTCCGTTTTCCCGACTCCGAGCAACCATTTGGGCAGGTAAGGTACCACAACCCGGGAATTGGCAAGAACTATCTTCGTTAAGCCATCGTGGGTCCTGGACTCACTGTGCAAGCTGCAGCGTTTTGACGCCGCAGAGCACTTTCAAGCGCTGAGGAACGCATGAAGCTCTGCTCAAGCCACCTGTTTTTAAAGAAGGTCGTCGATTGCAGGTTGGCAGCTTGTCCAGTGTGTGGTTCCGAGGTTGCGAGAACACACTATCACTCCCGGTGAGCGGGGTGAGATTGCAGTTATGCTTGCATAGCAGCCTTACTAGTCTTTGTTCTCTTGCTGGTTAGTCCACCGTCCTGGCAACTATGCCTGGGTTGCGCTTGTATGTGTTTCATCTTGATGCTGCCAAGATACCAGCAAGGATGAATATTATGCTACGCACAGCTG
>JAABUP010003300.1_pt1 | contig 28739 bp, 36 predicted proteins | sample 5559201 | NCBI WGS metagenome assembly JAABUP01 (sample SAMN10711887, study PRJNA513373) | rock metagenome | isolation source: Antarctica rocks | place: Antarctica | reverse complement strand
TACAGAAAGCGATACTATATTGTCCGGCCGCCAAAGGGCTCCATTATCGTTAATGCTTTCAAGGCTATGTGGATTGGCTTGATGAACAAAGGAAGAATGGATGCTGCGAAGCCGTCGTATCAAGAGGAGTACGGCCGCAAATACAAGACTCCATGGAATGACCTCTTCATCGATGAAATCAAGCGTGCTCTTGTTGCTTGCCGAGTGTTCGTGTTTTATCCGGTGTACTGGGTTGTCTATTCCCAGATGTTGAATAACTTCATATCTCAAGGTACGTGGTTTAACACTCTTTACATGATAATATATGCTCCGAGTACGCCTCAAATACTAACAAAACCTCAGCCGGAGTGATGCAACTTCACGGCGTACCCAACGATATCATGCAGAACATTGATCCACTCACAATCATCATTTTCATCCCCATCTGCGACCGTCTCTTATACCCTTTCCTCCGGAAGATCGGTATTCCGTTCAAGCCTATCACACGAATTACCATGGGTTTCATCTTCGCCGCTCTCGCCATGGCCTACGCCGCCATAGTCCAACATCTGATTTACATTTCTCCTCCCTGTTACACTGCGCCCTTAGCATGCCCCGCCAGCAACGGAACGGAGCCGAATCACGTCCATGTTGCGGTTCAGACACCTGCCTACCTCCTGATTGGCTTGTCCGAGATCTTTGCCAGTATCACCGGCCTCGAATACGCTTTCACTAAGGCTCCGCCATCGATGAAGTCTTTTGTCATGTCGATGTTTCTCCTAACCACTGCTTTTGGATGAGCTCTCGGTATTGCTTTGTCTCCTACTGCAGTAGACCCTAGCCTGGAATGGATGTACGTCGGTCTCTGCGTTGCCACGATTATCGCGGGCGGTATCTTCTGGTTGATTTTCCGCCGCTACAATGCTACCGAAGAGGAGATGAACAGTCTTGAGGACAAGGGGGAGAAGGCTCTTCCTGCCACTGCGGTCAAGGCTGGCGGTGCTACGACTGGGCTTCATGGAACTGGGAAGCTTGGCAGTGCACAAAGGGAGGAGTTAGGGCACATGGAACGATCTACTGGGTTTAACACTAGGAAGGTGTAGATACATCTAGATCGGCTCGCAACTTCCACCACAGAATACTTAACATGTATTCGTACCCACATCCAAAATTTGTGGCCGTTCATCCATAGTGTCCCTACATCAACACCGGACACCATAGACTGAGAAGACGATCACATCAATGAAGCGAGTTTTCCATATGCCCATAGAACATGATACGCCAGCAAACGATCAGATTAGTTAGAGTACGCCTGCCTGCTCTATATTCCTAAGACTTGGTTAGTAGTATCGAGCAGCCGCCGTCGGTACTGGAACTTTTGGCATAGCGAAGTGTTACACCTACCTTGTGGGCCTAACACGCGTACCTATTATTCTAGACCTTCTGATCATGAAGCTTAAGTCGGTGCTGAGGACGGCCCGCATCCGTTCCCATGGGTGAGCCCCAAATGAACCGTGCCACAACTGCCGAACTACATATGCCAGTCATAAACAACCTCCTCGTTCCGTCCGTCCTCTGGCCAATAGCGCAACGTGCTAAATGCCCAGATGCCACTACTCCGTGCTACCTTGATTTTTCCGACGTTGTTTACCATGCTAGCCCACAAGTCGCTGGTAACGCAGGGATGTTGCGGGGTGTTGGAGACGTGGGGAAAAGCGTGGCAGCAACACCGGGCCAGATCTTGGCTGAAGGCACTGGTGGCGCTTCCGCATCATAAAGTGAACTTTCCTCCGTCATTTTGCTGAAGTTGCAGCACGGCTTCTCATCGTTCATCGTACTTGATCGTACTGTCGGTTTTTTGCAATGCGTGGAACTATGCGCGACGTGGAACCCTCCACGGGTGTCACATCTTCGCTCGAAATGGAAAAACCAATTGCTCACCACCACCACCACCACGAACCATCATCGTCTTCGCCGTCGCCATTGCCAACTGAGAAAGGCGCTATCGTTCGACATGATCCAGAGTTTACGGGCGCGGATATTGACTTCAGTCACGTGGACGAGAAGAAAGTCCTCCGCAAGATGGACCTTCGGCTTCTCCCCATGCTCGCGCTACTTTATTTGCTGGCCTTTCTGGATCGAGGGAATATTGGGAATGCGAAGATAGAGCACTTGCAAGAGGATTTGAAAATGACCGGACCGCAATATAATTGGGTTTGTAAGTTCCCTCCCCCTTTCCCCCTCCTCTAGGGTAACCCCAACGCTGATCAACGGCGAACGCAGTAACGGTACTTTAGTTACTTCAATTATGACGAGTTCTCAGTGTCTATTGTTGCCGCTTCGAACTGCACATCGTTAAATCGTTTGTCTTCGTTTGCTCTTTTCCAGGACTAGCCCTTGTTGTTTACTGTTACTTCTAGGAACTGCGCATGGCTAAAACGTTGTTCAGGTCTTTTTCTTCACGTATTGCGCATTTGAAGTGCCCTCCAATCTCTGCCTAAAGCGCTTCCGTCCGTCCATATGGTTACCATCCATTATGGTAGCTTGGGGTACCGTCATGACGTTGATGGGTATTGTGCAAGGCTTCCACGGCTTGCTCATTGCCCGTTTGTTCCTTGGTGTTACTGAAGCAGGACTGTACCCAGGCGTCGCCTTCTATATAACAATGTGGTACATAAGGAGTGAAGCACAGTTTAGACAGGCCATGTTCTTCAGTGCTGCGAGTGTTGCCGGAGCTTTCTCCGGACTTTTGGCATTTGCCATTGCTGTACGTCCTTCGAGTTTTGATTTGATTGGGATATGAAACTGACGAGACTCCAGAAGATGAACGGCGTAGGCGGCCTCGCAGGCTGGCGCTGGATATTCATTCTCGAAGGCATCCTCACCGTGCTTGTGGCTTGCATCGCGTTTTTCACAATTTTCGATTTTCCAGACACAGCCAGTTTCCTTACTGAAGAAGAGCGGGCTTGGGTTGTGCATAGATTAAAGTATCAAGGCTCGAAAGAGTCAGGGCAGATGGTTGCGGAGACGGAACGCTTCAAGTGGCGATATGTCGCCGATGCCTTTACCGACTGGCAGATCTACCTCGCGCTGCTCAGTAAGTACTCTTACACTCATAACATACTGTGAAGACCTTCAACTAAGCTTTCCTAGTGTATTGGGGCATTGTCTGTCCCCTTTATGGCATTGCTTTCTTTCTCCCTACTATAATCAACGAATTGGGTTATACCTCCTCCACCGCTCAACTCCTCACCATGTAAGTCTTCACGAGTGGAGCCCTCCCTATTTTACAGCCTGATAATATATCTCTGTTCAATGCAGACCCATTTATATCACTGCTGCCGTCCTGTCAGTGACGGTGGCCTGGTTCTCTGATCGCGCTGGCCAGCGCTCCCCCTTTGTGTTTTGCTCCATGTGCGCCATTGGAATTGGCTTCATTATGTCCATCTCTGCCTCCGGCCGCGGCGTGCCAGGCGTCGTTTATGCTGGCGTTTTCATAGCCGTTTGCGGTATCTACCCTGCTTTCCCAGGTAATATCACCTGGTTGAGTAACAATCTTGCCGGGAGCTATAAGAGAAGTGCCGGTATGGCCGTGCATATAGGGTTAGGTAACATGGGGGGTGGTACGTTCAGGGTGCCCTCCGTACAACTGGGCGAATGCCATGGTTGCTGACGACAGGCGTAGCGATGGCGTCAAACTTCTACCGAGCGCAGGACAAGCCGAAGTACATACTAGGACACGCAGTAGAACTCGGATTCGTGGCTGTGGGTTTAGTAGCCGTGCTGCTGCTGAGGTTCGGCTACACCCAGATAAATAAGAAGAGAGATAGGGAAGGTGTGGGCATGCACACGGAGGCGGAGATGAGTGATATGGGAGATAGGGCCCCGACATTCAGATACGTCCTGTAGTATCCTGGAGCAGCCCGTTCTGATTACGGCATCAGAGTACATGGTTGTGAGATGTTACAGGACTATTTATCAAACAAACAAGTATGGAGAACCTCGCCAACTATATTCATCGAGGACCCCACAACATGTTTTCGAGGTCTCAAATTGCGAAATCCAAATAGGTAACATTGCTTGTAAATGCCTGATCATGGATCTAAATGAACATGATTTCGACGTGCTCTGGAGCCCACCGGAATACTTAAATCAACAACCATGTATGATCTTGATATACCTTGCTCTCTGCCTATGGAGTGCCCCAAATACTTAGGATTGACAATCCTTTATAACCTAGAATGATAAGTTTGTGCGCATAGTGCATGAATTTGGTAGTAATGTGGTACGTACCCCGGGTGGAAGAAAGCTTCCATCCAAATGGCACATGCTGAAAGGACTGCGAATCCAACGGTTTGTTCGCTCGATGCTGCTACTAATTCTACAGCCAACCACCACCCTTCAGCTACTGAAGTGGCCATTCGCTGCTTGCCCTGCACACAACAAGTATCAGCGGGGCGTAAGCCTAATCCGGGATCGTGTGTGTCCAATTCTTTGAAAAAGAAATTGAGAGCTTTACATAAGGCAATGCCACAGCTTGATTCAGAAGATGAGACCTGAACTTGCTGGTGCTGGCGCATGTCTTAGCCGACGGCTGCAAAACCAGCAGTAAGACCTGAACAGAGACTCGGGATTAGGCTGAAGAGCCGATGTCCCCGCCGCGTATTGATAACTAGGAGCTTGTCGTGGCTTGTCTCTGTCCCAGGTTTCCGACACACACTTTACGTTGGCACTCTTGTGTTGGGTCGTTCAACAGACGAGAGGAATTTTCTCGAGGCTGGGTTGAGCCCTTGACCAACTGCTGAGCGTATGCTATTGCACGTATGGAGTTGCGGCGTAGATGCAATAAGGTTAGTGCTGGAATCTACCGCAGCGGGCCGAGCCGCTGTCACATACCCGCTTTGGGGGAGGAAAGGTTTATAACGCTGAACTCCCGCTGCATAACGTTTCCGCATGCTGGCAATACTCCGAGTGATGATCCACACATACTTGTTTGACTGTCAATTATAGCACAACGCTCGATTGCTGCGCCTTGTCGTCGCTAATGCACATTGCTTCATTGAATGTCGGTGGTCATCTGTCTGCTCTTAGTCATAGCTATAGCTGAGTATAAAGCCTTTGTTCTGAACGCAAATGCTAATGATCGTTCTAAACTTTAGTTTTAAACTCTCATTTTGTTGCCTCCTCTAGTCTTCACAATGTCCTTGATCCTCCTACCAGCAGACTATTGTATGAGGCGTAAGAAACAGACGGGCAAGCAGTAGAAGAAACAGAAGACGGCAGAAGATAAATGAGGGCCAGCGGGCAAGAAGTTTCAACATTGTCGAAAATGTGGTGAACAGGGCCATAATAAACAAACATGTAAGCTGTTTATGAAGAATGCATGGTGAAAGAAGTCAATAGAATAGACCGTCACAGCTTACTATTATCTATGCTATTCTATGTAATTGTTCTATAATAACATACCCTTGATCATGCTGACCTCACTGAATCATTATTGTAGATGTTGTCAGCATGCGAAAACTATGTGGTGAGAGCTCAGCATTATAAATGCTTTCATCAGTCTCACCTCTCTCATCAGCAGAATCTGACATGCTGAACATTTCGAAGCTCACGCTCTCTCGCTCTCTTTCTCTCTTGCCCTCTTGCCCTCTCAGTCTGCAGGCCGAAGGTCAAAGGCCGTTTGACCTTTTCCTATTGACCTTCTTCGTCTTGGCCTTCGTCCGGTTGGCCGAAGATGACCCTGGTTCTTATAGGGCTCAGTGGCGCATCTCATCCGTTCCGAGCGCTCCCTTTCGGCCATCTGCTTCCGCAAAACTTTGGTGTTCCCTCGTTGTCTCATCCTCTCAGCCTGCTCGCATCCGTGCTTCTGTATTGCTGTTGCTGTAGGGGTGAGCTTAGGAATGTCCAGCATGTCAAATTCTGCTGATGAGACTAGCATCTGGAGTTGGAGGTGGAGCTCGTAGACACTGACAAGAGGGCTTGTGAGGATTTCGTTGGTGAGAGAGGTGGGACTGCTTTCGACAACCAGACGTCTTTTGTTACTGGTAAAGGTGTCGGCACCTGGCATTTCGCAACGTCCGTCTCAACGTCGGATCAATATGCAGCCCGCTCACCGCCATACTGTGGCGAGGGATGTTCTCTATATTCAGCTTTTCGTTGTGCGAGGTGCCTCCGTTTCAGCCGTCGTCAAATCTCTCAAGGAGTGTCTTCTCTCAACACCAACCTGCAAATCACCTTGTTCGGACGTGCTGAGGCTATCAAAGCATTGTATTCCTCGTCGTGTTCATACTCGTGTTTGATGCCTCGCTCAGGTTCGCCACCTAATCCGTCTCAGTCCTCTGACAGGTCGATGCCATCTCCGATCTCAACCGGGCTTGATCTCAGTCTTCACCTCTGAAATGGTACTTGCTTGATTTGCCAGCACGTGGCGGGGAGAAAAATCGATGTTTCTTTTGGGACCAGCCATGTTGCAAAGGTCCCAGGATGAGGTGAGCGCCATATCTTGAGAAAATCGATCTCTTCATCCGGGATCCGTCGGCAGGCAAAGATAGCAGCTATAGGGTTCCCTCTTGAGGAGCGTCAGATGTTATCCCTCTAATCCACTTCACTCTTCACACAGTCGATAACTTGTCCCTTCTCCAATATTCGAGCCACCTTCGGACCTGCTGAGGCTAGCAAAGCAGTCAGTCTCCTCCGTCCAGATATTCGGTTCCTGACCAGACGCCTGAGGGTGAGGTGTTAAGGTAGACCATGAATGTGATGGTGATTAATAAAAAACAGCGTGCAGTAGTGTTGCTTGGAGTCTCATACCTTGCGTTGTGAGGCATGCCCTTCCAATGCTTTCCCAGGCAACATGCCCTTTCAATGCTGTCTTAGACAACTTGCCCAGCTCAGTAAGCTCCTCTCGCGCCTCTTCAACCGTCAACTCCTCAATTGGTCGTTTTTCAAGAGGAATGTTAATAAGAATTCTGAGAATGATGCAGAGATCTCAGAAAGCCTCTAATATCCGTCTTTGCCGCCGGACGCGCGGAGGGAGCCGTCAGGCGGAGCTCAGCGTGTTGGTATAGATACGCTGAGAGATTGCAAAAAAAGCTGTTGAGGTCCTTGAGACCCAGTTGACGTTCTGTAGCTTCCGTATAGTGAGGATTGTGTGATGTTCAAGCTCGTACTTTTCTGCCAAAATGTAAATGCTCACAAGCTCATCAGTCAGATTGTATGTTTCTGTAAAGGCAGTGCCGTAAACACAAGCGTAGAGATACTCTGGAAGTCGATCAAACACGTCTGCTTCGTCCGCTGAGAGGCCAATGTGCTTGACTTCAGACTCTTTGAAGCCGGGTTGGCAAAAGCGCGACAGAATAGGCGACTGAGACAGGACTGATTGCTGGGCGAATAACGGTCGTTTCTCAAGTCTGACAGAGAGTGAGAAAACTGCTGAGCTGTAACGTCTGCGTAACAAAGGATGAGCTCCGCCTCTAGATTTCTCTCGAAAGGCGTCATGAGCAGATCACTGCTCTCCTGTAACTCCACCAGCCGTCTTCTCCACTCTAACAGGCTTTCTTGCTCCCTTCTATGTAACTCCTAGTCTCTGCAAAGGCGATGCAGTGGAGACTTTTGGATGCGAATGCCATAGTCCAGTGTTGCACGAGCGCTCGCAGTTCAAAACGGCCACTCAATCTCTTCAGATATCTTAGCGTCAAGACTGCGAGACGTCGTCTATGGCACTACTCAATATCAATCCTGACGTATCAAAATGTACTGACTTCACTGCGATAACTGGGTCCGACGGATATAGGAGACGAATTGCATTGGACGTTGTTTGCTCGGTGCTGCTATTACTATTTACAAACTCCCAATTCTGGTCGGAGTTTCGTTTACATAGCATCCAACTTCTCCTGCGCCTTCTTCGTCCCCTCCTCGCCGATAGTAGGATTGTTAATCGCCCTAGAAGCAACAATCATGTACCTATCAGTCGCTTGCTTCTGTCGACCTCAGAGGGCTGCGCTTACGCTTTCAATCCACCAGCAACTTGTTTCGGATTCTTGCTCAGGTTCTGGTCCTCGGCGCCGTAGTGAGGCTGGTCCCCGAGGCTGTCGAGGACTTCCTTCGAATGGGCTTTCGAGGCATCAGATGTATCTAGAGTGTGTTAGTGATGAGACGCGATTCGAAGGGAAGAAAAGGGAGGGAAGAGCAGATGAAATACTTGGGTTGGAGAGGTTGGCTTTGTGCCCGCGTGCAGCGTTGGAAATATCTTCCGGAGAGGTATTCTCCATTGTGGCTGTTTACGTGCAGCTGGCTGGCTGGTTATCGGGATTGATGACTTGGATGTTGTTACGCAGGAAATCGTGGCTGTTGTTTGACTGTAAGAGCTACGATTGCTACATACACGATTGTATTACGTCATTGAATCTCAATGAGGTGACAGCTTGCATGTCATGTGTCATGAGGTAATCACAGGTATTTACTTCGGACCTACATGTAGACTTCTGAGGGCTCAAATTAGAGAGGCGAGGGCTAAGCGTCATCGCCGATTGACTTCATCGCGGGCCGTTCCTTGACTTCACTACAGTACTTGGACCGTTGCGGAAGCTCACATCATCGTCCAGAGGCTGGGCCAAGCATGCGTGCCAAATACGCCATGTTGAGACGCATAAACCCGATAGTACGTTTCAAGAGATTACAAAAGAAATAAGAAGAATATGATCGTCCGGCTATTGCCTTGTATCGTCGCCCGCATATGTATGTGCCTCACGGACTAATGCGCCTCAAGCTTCCGCCGTGCATTGGGCAAGATCAGGACCACCTTTTGGGCTTCGAGAAACGATCTGTGGCTTGCACACCAAATCCACCGATCACATATCAACCGTCATTGATCTTCGCTGCATTTGTCAAGGCGGATATTAAATTCGAGCGGCTCCACGGCAGAAGCGGTGGGACATGCTCACTGGACAACGCTCTGGGCCAGGGCATGAGTCGAGCAAAGACCCGTGATAAGAGGTCACGTCGAACGGCCTCGTCCCACACAAACGCACGTTCCACTGACATATCGCCAACTCAAGCAACCGAGACACAGGAAGGCGACCTAATCGAGATGAGACATCCGACTTCTTTCGCATTGGTGCATCTCTGCGACCTGGCCATGGATCTTTCCGGGATACAGGATGACATGCCCCTAAAGTGGAAATCTCGGGTCTTATTATCTTGGCCTCGGTGACGCGCGTCAACAGGAGTGTCTCCTCGATAAGGCCTCTTTGTGTCACTGAACATGAGAACTTCAGACGTTCCTCTACGGAGTACATTGAGTGCTGAAGGCTTTGTTTCCAACTCTGTTCTAGTCCGGTCAAGTTGCATCTCATGTCCAAGATCCCTGCGACAAATCAGGGGCATGCCGCTCGCCTCCCAAACCTACGTCTGCAGCGACCCAGGCGGAGGACATCTTGTAGTACCGAAAGACCCTTAAGTGAGCCGTGCCTGAGCGTCGGGATGCTGTCGCCGGGAGGCTTCTACAACTTCAAGGAAGATCCTCCACAAATCTTGCTCTTCTAACTGAAGATCCTTGAACTCGTCCGATGGTCTCTGATTGTGGCTTTCTCGTGATCGTTGTACTGCATAATATACACACTCACACAACCTGGTCTCTTTTGAGTTTTCTCTCGCAGGAATTTGTTTGTTTTCTCCTTGCACAGCACACTTCGGACATCGAGGTCCGCCTTTACCTCGCCATAGATGTAAGTCCTCGCGACTATCCGAATAACGCTGCAGCTCTCCCGATATCCGGGAGCACACCTTGCAAATTGTCGAGGCTTCTGACTCTCTCGACACCCGAAGACATGTCGTAAACAGTGGAGATGTCATCTTGCTGCCAGGAACACGGTCGCCACGACGTATCAGCGTCGCAGCTGCTGCCATTTGTTTGCATGGCTTGCTGCGCCGGCTGGACGTTGCATACAGCAATCTCACATCTACATCCTGTGCATTACACTGGTTGAGATGTGAATCTTAATTGACAATGTACATATAAAACTTGTCTGGACCAGCCATATTGTGTTAATCCTTGGCATCTACATTCACTTTCTTCGGCGAGGCGTGCTTCTGTCGTTACTAACCAAGTACCTCGTCCTCTACCCCACGATGCTATTCTCCAGACTCCTTCCTATCGTAGGGATCCTTGCTCTTGCTACGGCAGAGCCGGTAGATGGTAAGCTCTTGTGATCTCGAATCCAGTCATGGCAGATTAGGGCAAATATCATTGATAATTGCGGTCTCATACATGCGTTTGGCTCTGCGTTGCTTAATACTCAGCTTCCTTTCAGTTATGTATCATTTCTGGTTGCGAATGCATGTTCATCTCGTCCGTATCGTCTTAGCCATTGGCGTGGGGTTAGATGGCGATGCTTGCTGAAGCGCATCATCTCATCATCTCCTTACGCAGTACTCTATCTAGATTTTAAGATGATCATAGCTAATTTTCTCACAGCTCATCGTCCCGATCTCATCCGCGCTCGTCGTGCCAATGAGGCTGGAGCTCCCTACCCTTACAACAGAAGAGATTACTACACCAGCTCTACCGTCGTTTCAGCTGGCCCAACCGGCCTTACTTCAAGCACTGCAGCTCCCTTGAGCACAGGAAGCTCATCTGCAACATCCAGCGCGTCGTCATACGTGTCCTCGTACGGTAACTATACCTCAAGCTCGAGCGGTACTGGTGCTGCCGGACCTGTTGCGACTTCCAGCTCCTCACCTCTACCGAGCTACGCGTACGGCTATTCGAAAAAGCACCATTATTCACAGTACTCCGAGTCGACTGTTAGTCCTTCTGCCAGTCCGATGAGCCTGAGCAGCGGTGTCACAGCATCTCTTAGCACGGGAGACACATCTTCCCTTTCGTCTGCCCCTTACGCAAACTCAACTTCGGTTTCCTCGTCTTACGTCTCCAGCGTGGTGGCTAGCGCTTCCCCAACAGACTCGTCGAGCTCTTCTGCCGATAGCACCATAACCATCCAAGAGACGTCGACTGTTGCGACGACGCTCGAGACTACTATTACGACTACCAGTAGTGCCGACTCGGCTTCATACTCCATCAACTCGACGTCCAGCATGCCTGGCTATTACAGCAGCCCTTCATCCAGCTCAAGCTACGGCACAGCCCCCGTTAGTCCTGTCGAAACGAGCTCTAGCAGCTCAAGTTCCGATTCCAGCTCCAGCTCCAGCTCAAGCTACGGCACAGCCCCCGCCAGCCCGGAGTCCATCTCCAGCTCTCCAACAACATTCAAACCCTCCGGCTACACGCTGACTAAGAGCATGCCGACCGAGTACTATTACCACCATCGCAGACCCCAAAAGTCTAGTGAATCTTCCGGGGTAAGTCCTTATCTTTTCACGAACCCCTAAATCCTTCTCTCTGCGTGTTGTTCGTCAGGAAGTCTCTGACGTCGATGGTGATGTAGTACCCGGCCCCGACCGGGTATGGATATTAAAAAACCACACCACTGCGAAAACACGAGGTGAGAGTCTGAAGCGGGTATGAGTAACAGCGCGAAGCATAAAACGGATTTTGGAATTTGTGACAAGGCATAGACGGTTATTGCAGGCGGCATTCCTCAGTTTCTCTGTCCAATCAAAACATTTGGCTCGACGCCACTTCTTCTTCTTGTCTTCCGCTTCTGTTCTCTCCTGGTAGAAGGGAAGGGGTCATGATCTGTCAACGCCGTCAACCATCAACGGCGACATAAGCGTTGGCTGATATTCGCCTCTTAGCATAAGAATCCATCAAAGAAAGGCGGATTATGGGTTTTAAACTTAGATTATATATGTTGAGTATCAGGTACAATCCTTGACACCCATCGGTCCATCTATTGAAAATATCCTCCGCCAAGTAGTGGATACAACAACGTATCCGATCTAGACTATCCAGCTCCGCTTCACCCACCATACATTCTACAAACCACTCCAGCTCTAACCCTCCTATCCTACAAACGACTCCCTATTGTACGATACTAAATAACTATCTTCTCAGTAAAAGACACTATCATTTCTTAGCATTCGCACATCGTCTCCAGAGCCGTTACACCACTCCATCTCAACCACCACGCACTCACACAAATCCCTTCAGCAGTCTACCCACCCTGTCTTATAAAATACCGCCCACTACACTCTACTATACCACACCATATCACATGACCATCACCTTAGCGATCGACTCTTACTTTTACTTCGCATGTGCACAGTATCTTGTACCATCCGGCTGTTATACCGCGGCACAACTCAGGAGCGCGAACGGCCCGAGAGAAAACCACCTGAGAAAACCGTTATTGATAGCTCATCCCAGCACCCGAAGTGACGAACAGCAAAACCGCTCTACGTACTAAAAGAACAAGTGCTGTGCAAGCGCGTCCTGGGATGTGGTTGGCGTTTATTTCCTTTCGTCTCTTTCTCTTTGCATCCCATCATTCAACACGGTAACCTTTTTCTTTTTCTGGCTCTTCATCATGGCAGTTTGGCAGTGTCATGATGAGCATTCTCTCTCTCTAACTCATAGGCTTCAGACACACAATCTTAAGTATGAACACAATGCGATGTGGGTTCAGCAGGGGACTTTGAAGGAAGGAGAGCTGGTGATGCGGTGGTGATTGTCGCGCTGAGAAAGAGCATGATCAAGGAGAATGAGGGAAAGTAGGAAGAGGGAAGTTGCGAGAAAGAAGAAGAGAGAAGAAAGAAGAAGAGAGAAGGAAGAAGGAAGAAGGAAGTAGAGTTTTAAAAAGTGAGTGAGAAGGGCGGGAGAGGGGGGAATTTGAAAAAGGAAGGACGGAAGAGCTGTGCGGGAAATACACAATGGGAGAATCGAGAGTTTTGACCGGTGGGCTTAACACCCTTCTGAAGTAAAGCCCCGTGCTCAGGTCGATACCCTAAATCCTGGCACTCTCCAAGTTCAACTCATCAACGGGAAAAACGCAGCGAATCGGACTTATCACCTATGGGATTTTCTGCTTGTGTCTAGATATACTTGTGCGATGTTGCTATGAAGTTTGAAATGTTGACGTTGATTGATTGAGATGATTGAAATATTGTAGTAGGTTGTTTTGACGGAATGGATATCTTTGCAGTCTTAGGAATTTATTTTGATGGAGCCGAGGGTGGGCTGCCATAGGCGCGAGCCAGTACGGTCCCGTAGTGATTCAGCTTCCCAAACACAGAGCACAAGGCGCAGAAGACGTTGACCCCATCCATCCTGAGCCAGCCAGCGACAGAAAGTAAGGCAGAATCACTTCATATCTACATCTACAACCTCGGCCCCTCCCCACCACCCTTCCTAACCTCCCCCACCAACGCCTCCACCTCCCTCTCAACCCCCTCCGTCTCCCCATGGGGATCATACATCCTCTCCCGCACCCACTTCTCCACTTCCACCTCCGCCATCCCCCTCAGCCTCACCTCCCTATCGACGCCAGCCTCCTGCGCGGCGCGGATAACGCCTCTTGCGACGATAACGCTGACGTCACGGATGCGGCTGATGTCCGGGTAGAGCCAACCCTGGGCGCGCTCGGAAGGGGTAAGGGCCGTGCTGAGGGCGGAGGCGGAGGCGTAGATCATGGATTGAGTTATGGTTGTGGATTTGGAGAGGATGGCGCCGAGGCCGATGCCGGGGAAGACGTACATGTTATTACCTGTGTGGCGGTTGTCGGGTTAGTTGGGTGGAAATTGAGTCGTGTGGTGTAGAAGCGATAAGATCTTAGGGGGAGAGGGTTACGAACCTTGACCGGGAGTTTCCATTTTGCCGTTGTGCGTCAAAGAGGGGAAGGGGCTTCCGCTTGCGAAGAGAGCGCGGCCGGCGGTGTATTTCATTGCTTCTTCGAAGGTACATTCGGAGTTTGCAGAAGGATTTGAGAGGGGAAAAATGATAGGTTGTTTGTTCCATTGGCCCATCTTTGTCAGGATGGATGAGTCGAAGATGCCGCCAATTGTGGAAAGTCCCATCAATATAGTAGGCCTGACGTATTCGACAACTTCGGAGAGGGTCTTGTATTTTTGGCCTTTGTTGTCGTCACGCGAGAAGTAAATCTTATGGTTAGCTAGCTTATCACCACGGTCGTTGGTGACAAGACCTTTGGTGTCCACAAGCCAGAAGCACCGTCTGGCTTCGTCCTCGGTCAGGCCTTCTCGTGTGAAGAACTCTACGATTTGCTTGGCGACACCAACACCAGCACTACCTGCACCCATGAATACTGCTCGTTGGTCCTTGACGGGAACGCCAGTTCTCTTCACGGCGTTGATGATGCCTGCCAGTACCACTGCGCCGGTGCCTTGAATATCATCATTGAAGCAGGTATACTTGTCTCGATATCGCTCCAGTGCTGGGAAGGGGTTCTTGAAGTCCTCAAACTGGATGACGATGCTGTTGAGCGTCAGCACAACTCTTTGAAGCGAATGATCAAGAATTTGGAGATGTTAGTTGGAGACACTTGAAAGGTGTTGTCTGCCAAGGTTCGACGATAGCCATCTGAAGCAGCAATGAGAGCTTTTCATGACGAAGTTTTAATGGCTTTTGTTGACTGTCACTATCGCGCAAAGGACCAAGTGCTGGGAGATCCTATCACTTACCCTGGCCATTTCTCTGTCAATGCAGTCATCAACTCGTCCAAGAAACCTTTCTCCTCTTCCGCGGTGATCTTTTCTCTTCTACTTCCCAAATACAGAGGATCGTCTCTCAACGCCTTGTTGTTTGTCCCGAGATCCAGCGTGAGCGGTAACGTAGCTTCGGGACGGATGCCAGCGCAGCCTGTATACAATGCCAGTTTGCCGATAGGTATGCCCATGCCATTGATACCGAGATCCCCTAACCCTAGTATTCGCGAGCCATCCGTGACAACGGTAATCTCGATATTTTGTTGAGGCCAATTGTGGAGGATGGAGGAAAGGCTGCCACGATCGGAGTAAGATAGATATAAACCTTCTGGCCGTTCGTATATCTCCGACCACCGCAAGCAGGCTTCACCAACTACAGGCGTATATATAAGAGGTGCCAGTTCCTTCATATAGTCGACCACCAGCCGGTAAAATAGATGAACTTTGTTATTGCGCAAGTTGCTAAGATAGAGATACTTGTCGATCGGGGTTGTCTTAAGGGCCAATTGCTTCAGACATCTTGCAGCCTGCGTCTGGTAGCTTTCGACATTCGGTGGGATGAGGCCGTAGGTTCGCAGGTATTTTCGGACGGCGGTTGAGTGGGACGTGTCAAAGTCTCCACTCAATGGTGCCAGAGCCCTTGTATGTGAGGACGTGTGTGTTGAAAGCATGGCTGATCGACGAGGGTTAGACCTGGAAGCCGGAGAGGAAAGGGATGTGAGAGTGTGCGAAGACTTGGATATTGAGTCAAGTCGGGAAATTTTGCTTTTTGCGCAAAGACCAGACATTGATATACCACGTCTATATAACATTGGTCCACTTGAGTGTGATAGTGTACAGTATACCACCTATCGACGAGCGTATTGCTTTTTCGAAGCTCTCGGGAGCAACCCGATTAAGTCCCAACGCCCAGCAGTGCAACAATGATTCACCGGACAGCTGGAGTATGTTCACCGGTCACCGAGTACCATCATAACGATCTGGGACGAGAATTTTCAGGAAAGAGAAGCGCGCCTAGTCTGAAATCGAACGATAGATGCTTGAGGTAGCAATCTCCAGAGCTGCAGGGCGCTGCAGAGCGGCCGAATCACGGTAACTAGGTCGAGTTACTCCGTGAGTATCGGAGGATACGAAAACGACCGTGTACTCTATCTACATGTAAGCATGACCCCATGATTGATAAGGAATCAATCTTCCCCAGACAATGTGATTGAGTGTGCATGATCTGAAAATCATGATTATCATTACATGTTTACATGCTGTGCGTTGCATCTTTCGATGAAATGGACGGCTGTGTCACGGGACCGAGCTCCGTCCTCCGCCGTCGCGGGCTTGCAGGCCGGCGCAAGCTAAGCCAGACCAGGCATAGATAGGTACTTTAGTGCACGAGCTCAAGCTTGAGCTCGCATGAGCATGAGCTTGGGCCAACAGGCTCGCTGCGCCCTGTCGGTTGGCTTCCCTGACGTAACCCAACTGTAACCAATGTGCAACGTAACGATTAACCTGGAAAAGCTTGAAGGAAGATCACCGTCAACCTCGATATCTAACCAAGGTTCATCACATTGTGGAATATATCAATTCTCTGAAAATCATACCAATCTTCGATGGTTTGAAAGACTTGTGATATCATCAAAACACAACTGTCAAGAGGCATTTGAGGCCCGGTCTTCTAGCACGACCACCACCACAGCTCCAATCATACACCATGTCTTCTTGCTTTGGATTCCGCAACACGTCGAAAGGCGATGATACTGAAGCTCTTCTACCTCAGTATGAAGACGACACGACTTTGCAGAGACGTGTGCACCAGAAGCTTCACTCATATCAGATGATCAGAGCTCTCTCGAAGGGTTTCATGCCATCGACTGAGCAGCTCATCATCAACCTTCGTACACTACTCGCATCTGACGTTCTAAATCCGGATAATCCAGAGCTCAGTGATTCCAGTCGTCGACTACTCAAATATTCGAAGCAATGGCTCACAGATTTCATCGAGATGTTGCGTCACAAGAACGACAGCGATCAAATTCAAGATTTCATATGGTTCCTTTCGAAATCCAGGATATCCCTCGATACTGATCAATTGGCGAATACTGCCTCAAAAGTAAAATCGAAGGCAGATGCTAGAGCAGGTACTGACTGCATATCCAACTTGCCGTAAGCACATGTGCTGATAGTAACATAGCATATGAGAGTCTTCGCACCGTTGGCAGTCTGCTTCTGACCAATTCCGACTTCCGTCTCTTCCTTGGCGACCTGAACGTCATTGGCCGGCAAGTTTTTGCAGATACAGCATTCTCGCTATCAGGAGTGGCGGAAGAGGCGGGCAAAAAGCTCGAGCCTTCTGAGCAGGACAAGAAGACTATACAAAAGCCAGGATCCGAGCAGGGACCGCCACCGACAGCTGGGGATCTGGGCAATGAGGTTACAGATGTGTCAAGAGTCGTAGCTGATGGACTGGTCAAGACTGGCCAAGACGCAGTGTCGAGCTTAAAAGACCATGTATCCAGCGATGAGAAAGAAACGTTACTGTACCGATTGAAACAGGCGGTTCTCAAGCTTCGGAAACGCAACGACTACTCTGACTCTGTCTCGACAATAGGATTGCTCATCAAGCGGTATGCCAAAGCCTACTCTCGCGCAGTAGACCAGACCATCACCACCACGCAAGAAAACGTGGAGACAAATTCAGAGGTCGATCGAGCCGTCAAGAACTTTTGGTCTCTGATGAGCTCCTTTGGTGATCGTAAGCAGTGGGAGTTGCTCGAGCAGAAGTTCGATAAGGTTATGCAGCATTCCCAGAGCGATCCGCAATTCGAAAGCCTAATGGGGGACGTCGGCAACTCTGTGGAGAAGCTCTTGACTGATCCAGACTTTTTTGAAGCTGCCGACAAGAAGATCCAGGAATTACGTGAAAAGTCCAAGGACGTTGCATCCGAATCGTCATTACGCAAAGATGTCAATGACCTGCTCGAACAGGTGCAATTTACTTTTCGATCGGTGGTAGAAGATGAAGATATCTCCAAACTCATCTCCACAAGCACGAAGGTCATTGACATCCTCTCGCCCGTCAACGCCGCCACTAATGGTGAACTGGTTGACGACTCCCTCCATGTCTTCGTTCCTCTCCTCATCAAAGCAATCCAGTATATCCCAATCCCGCGCGTTGAAGTCTCTGTCCCCGAAATCGATATCCTCCTCGAGAACTTGATCATTGAACCTGGCCGGACCATCAACAACACCTCGTTCCTCCCCTACAAACTCCGCATCGAAACCTACAACGACCTCGAAATCCGCAAAGCCAAATTCCGCACCAAATCGACCGTCACCTCCCTCGTAACTATCAAAGTCGACGGCCTTTCCTTCCGCGCCGACGACGTCGGCTTCTGGCTGCGCGCCCACTCCGGCATCCTCCGCCTCGCAGACGAAGGCATCGCCTCCTTCCAGCTCGATGAAAGAGGCATCGACATCCACATGGACGTCGAACTCGGCAAAGAAAAACTCGAAAAAATCCTCACCCTCAAAGCCGTGCGTGTCCACGTCCACAAACTGTCATATAACCTCCGCAAGAGCAAATTCTCTTGGATGGCCTGGCTCGTCAAACCCTTCCTCCGCCCTATCCTCCGCAAAGTCCTCGAAAAACAACTTGCCTCAGCCATTGCAGACGGTCTGCACGCAGCTAATCGCGAACTCCTCTTCGCGAGAGAGCGCCTCCGCGCGACTAGGATTTCTAACCCAGACGATATTCGTACCTTCGTCAAAGCCGTCATGGCGCGTCTTACCCCCGAAGAGGATCCAGACATGTATTCGGCTGTGGGCGTCAGGCCTAGCAAGGGTGTGTTCAACGGTGTGTATGCTCCTGGGAGCGTGGTCAAGTTGTGGGACGAGGAGGCGGCAAGGGCCGGGGAGGTCGTGGAGGATAATGCGGAGGATGGGTGGAGGAATGAGATTTTCGATGTTCAGGCTGCTATGATGGGGCAGTGATTACAAAGACTCTACGAGCCCGACGAGGAGTAGAAGCTGATGATGGTAACGATGACGGATAGTACGGGAAGGAGAATCCGGAATTTGCTCAACGGCTCTGCTTAGCTTTTTTCAGTGTGCATATGACAAGGCCGATGAATTTAGGGAAAGGAAATGGAAGGTGGTCTATCAAAAGCGTCGATGGTTCTTGCTGATTCAATCCCGCACAAAACTGTACAATGTACTCCACTTCATGTTGCCACGTTAGCTTTCAACCCGATTGCAGAAACCTGATGACAAGCGTCGATGAAACGATCACATCTCTATGCATATACTATGAATAGCATATTCGCAGGTCGTGAAATGACTCGCCAAATGAAACGGGCTTCACCACCACATATGATATCCTTCGCACGTCGGAGCAGGGCTTCGCGATACCAATGTCATCGAAGTCTGTTTACAGCTGTAACTCTATTCTCTCCTGTAGTAGATCACATACTCATACATGCTTGGACTCGACGTGCTCGGACAGCAATTCCACCTCCGCAGTCCAGTCCAGTCCAGTCCAGTCCAGTCCAGTTCAATTCCGGTTCCGGTCCACAGGCTTGATATATAATGGGCGCAAGTAAACATAAGCTGATACGGTGTTGTTAATTGGGTTTCATTTCTTATTTCTTGGTGGGTTGGGGTGTTGCTTGGAATCAGTGGTTAAAGGTTGAGGGGTATACTATACTATACATACTATATGGATACGCGACGGGGGTTGAGGTGTCGGTAACGTGTCCACGGGACGAATGCACCTTTTATACATAGTCCGCGGTAATCCGTAGGAAGGTAGTATAGACAAGACATTCAACAACGCTGGGCAAGTTCAAAGCTCGAGGTATCGACCGAAAAGAAGACGAAAAAACGCCCGATACGACTGTACACACCTCTCACCACCCAGCACCCAGCACTCTGCCTACTGCCTCTTCCTCTCCGTACCACCTCACCGTCCACATCACCACCCTACAACCCCCCAACACCAACACCAACACCAACACCAACACCACACCCCACTTACAACGCCCCGAACAACGCCCCCAACGCCACGACCAAGGCCACAACCCCACCCATCCCCACCTCCACCCTCCCCGCAGCGCTCTTCTTCCCAGAACCACTAGAGCCAATCCCAAATGGCAAGCCCTGCATGCTGAACGTCAAGTTCTGCGGTATGGAGGCGTTGTAGCACTGTCCATTTACAATGTCTAGGTTTTTGAGATCGTCCTTTTTTGTTTTATACGGGCGTCAGCGGTTGATTTGACCTAGGTGGTTCAGAACGGAGGGAGGGAGGGAAAGGGGACGTACAGGTACCAAGAAAAACATGTACATCTGCTGATTCAAATTCTTGAACCCGCTCGTATCGTACGGAAAGCGATCGCCACTATCGGTAGCGGAGGTATTGCGAAGGAAGATACACTGGACCTGATTCGGGAATTCGGTGACCATTGCCGGATAATCGCGCATAACGTCGCTGTTACTCGTATCCGCGACGAGGATGAATTTGCGCTCGGGAAAAGTGCGGAAGATCTTCTCGAGCAGGAATTTGCGGATGGACAAGGTAGCGCTGACGTCGCTGAAGTTGAGGGGCCGCGTGTCGAAGGAACCACCGGGGTAGGTCTTGTAGATGAAATCCATGTAATTGCGGGTGATTTGTTCGGGGGTGGTGGTGAGGTAGTGGAAGTGGAAGTCGGGGATGCTGCGAGACCAGTTGGCGTAGATCTCGGGCATGTTCATCCAGGGGGTGAAGGGGCGGGCGAAGGAGTTTAGGAGGCCTTCTTTGGGTTGGTAGATTTTGGTTATGCGTAGGATGTCATCGATGTCGTTGACGATAGTGAAGCCTTTGGAGGGGACGAGGTAGGCGGTTGCGTTTCCGGTTAGGGTGCCGTTGGTGTAGACATTAAGTCGCTGGATCTGTGAGGTGGCGTTGCCGGGCATGAGGCCACTACCGGACACGTTCTTGATTTGAACGAAGCCGTCAAAGTCACCTTCGGGTGTGGTTGGTGTAGGAAAGGTGACGTCTTGGGCACCACCATTAGGCGTGACCGCTCCTCCGCCTCCTTGTTCTCCCGAAGCACCAGCAGTCGGCGCAGGCTCAAGGTGAAATGTGAGGTTCTGGTTGCTCTGTTGCACGACATAGATCTCTGCTGTGAGATTTCTCGCCTGCGAAGCCTGCGATGGAGGAAGCGATTGTACTGAAGTACCAATCAGGAACCCATTCGCCAGATCATCCAGCTTGGATTGCGAAATGTTAGGCTGCTTGAAGACATTTCCATGGAACCGTAGATTCCACCCTTGATCAGTCCAGTTCCCGTATCCCCTGCACAACATTTAGTCTTATGCCCACTGCCATATTCCCCTATGTATGGAAAACTCACGGAATATTCAACACCTGTGTTGGCAGCGCCGCAATATCACTATTGCTCAAACCCAACTTGCTTTGTACAGCGTCACCACTCGGAAACCCCTGGAAAAAGTTGGGCACACCCGACGCGACATAGCTCGGTACAGCGGACCCCAAATCGCCCAGAATCGAGCCAATGTCACCGGTGACATCGCTGATAACGCCGCGACGGGACTTGTATGTTTTTGTGGCATCACTGGTCGATGGAGAAGGCGTTATCAGGGGGTTTTCGACTGGTAGGATGTTGTTGGACGCTGCCGGAACGGCCGCGGGCGATGCAGAGGTCAAAGGGAGAAGAGAAACCAGCAGTGATAGCAGCATCATGAGGGGTTTGCCTCAAAGTGAGGCGTTAGCAGGTGTGGCCGTGCCGGCAGATCGATCCTAGGCGGACGGAGACAGCCAAAGAGCGTGAACGACTCAGAGACACGAATCGAAGTCGGTTTGCTCGATGCCGCGCGCGCTCTATTTAAGTAAGAATGTACAGCACAGGGACGCAAGAACAAGATCGAAAACGAAGCAGGAAATGCTGTGTTGTAGTAGTGAATGAGAGTGGAGGAGTAAGGTATCACTATTAATTCCCTGCTTGAAAACAACATTGAAACACTACGCCCGCGCCTTGCCGAGATGGGAATCAGGAGTTTATGCCGCCAATCAATCTCAAGCGGCGCCATCAAAACAGGTAATGCTGAGCCACAATAACTGCGCACAGCCACAAGCTTAAATCGCCAGGAGCCCACAAGTCGCCAAAACACTCCGTTGACATGTACAGAGCACTGTCCGAAAAGTCGAGCATCATCAAACGCCATCATAACCTGGCTCCCAGTCCCAATGCTTTAACGATCCCAACTCCCGACTACACAAACGCAGCAAGCGATATGAACATCTCACGATCCCGCAAGCCCCAAAACTTCCAATACGAAGATCGACGCGGCATACACGTAGAACGAACGATACGCTAATAAACATCTTATGAGCGTTGACGATATATGAGCCGGCTTCCCGATCGTCTCCGTTCATGATCACGGTGGGTCTCTGCCTCGGTCACGGTATCCGAGCCATTGAGATTGTAGTTTGAAGTAGATGAGCGGGTTCAGAAAAGCATGACGATTCGTCCATGGCTGGTGAAAGGGAGTATGGTTATTGAGATGGACAATTACATTATTGGTATCATACTATAGAACGACCAGATATCTCACACGACACTATTCCCAAAGCGTAGCCCGTTCCATCCCTCCAAACTCAAACCCAATCCTAATCAAAAAAGTCCCCACATTACGCATCCATCTCAACCGGCCCCATCGACCCCTCCAACTCATGGACACTCTCCCTACTCTCGCCAGCAGCAGCGAGCTCGAACGTCGACTGCCTAAAGCGTTCGGAGATCTCGTCTAGCGCGTCGGGCGTCGAGTCGCCGATAATGTACCCGGGGTCCGAGTAGCGGGAGATGGTGTCGTCGTCGCAGCCGCAGCCGCGGCCGCGGCCAGGGACTTCGAGGGCTTGCGGGCCGGGCCACTGGCCGCGGCGTTGGAGTTGGCTGGGCGTGCGTTGGCGATGGGAGCTGGCGCCGAGGACGCGGATGACTGTTTGTAAGGAAAGAGTAGAGGTTAGCTGGCGAAGAATCCAAGTTTTTTCCATAAGTAGGCTGGTGAGGAAAAGGGTTTTGGAGGGAAAAGGGGGTGGATTTGGAGGAGACAGTACTCACTCCTCGGAGCGTCTTCCTGCTGCAGCGTACGCGGGAAGCCACTAATTGGGTAATCCTCGGAGCCGCCGAGTGAGAGCAAAATCTCGGTGATGGAAAGCTGATTGGAGATGGTGAACTTGATTTGGCCCATTGCGAACCTGCCGTTGCTCATCATTTCGTCGACGACTTTCTGACCGATGACGACCTGCAGCGCTTCGGTCTCGCGGTATCGCTCGCGAATGATGAAATACAGGGTGTTCCGGTAGTATTGGCGGTTGCGCAGGAATTCACCTAGGTGTTGGATATTTGGCGTGCCGGGCGGAAAACGGCATTGAATGGACCCTGGTCGATAGTGTTTTAGTGTATGGATATCATAGGGTTTTAACACACGACTTGGGGGCAAATTACCGGTGCATTCAAAAGAGCCATCACCCAGAGGTTCCACTCTGGTTTTCTCGAAGAAGAAGCACGTCGCAATAATATGATGGGCCACTTGGACGATACGATCTTTGCGAGACCACTGCTTTCGAGCAGTGTCCTCGAGATTGTCCATGCTATCGACGTCGTCCAATTTCGGGGGTTCGCCTTCGAGTTCGACATTGAAACGCTGGAAGCGGTACCGCTCGTCGTCCGCTGGCGCGAGGACCTCCATATAGGTCTGCCACGCGGCCTCAGAATTTAGACTACTCTCGATATGGTCGACGGCGATACGGTACAGGGCTTTGATGTTTGAAGAGATGCCCAGTCTCCGAATTGCCGTGGGTTGTCGTCTGTCAGTTTTCAAAGCTTTGCAGTAGCCAGACCCAACAGAAAGCAGGAGGTCAGGATACCCTTTTGCCATATCGGGCCACAACAACTTACGCTCGGAATCTGCAATGGCCACCGGATTGTTGTGATTGATGCCACCGTCAATATATACCTGCTTTGACGGCTCATGTGGGAAGCACTTGAAGTACGTCGGCGCAGCAGACGTAGCACGAGCCCTAAATGATGTTCAGTGATATGGCTCGAATCTCGCGAGGTTGCGACATCACTCACGCTTCCCAAATCCTAAGCTCTGGCTCTGGCCTGTCGGGACGCTGGAAGTGATAATGCACTGTCATGATCAGTTCCCTTGAATCTCCAACCAAGAGCGCGATAACGTACATCTCTGCTCTCCGCCTATGCGATTGTAGTTGGATAGCACCACTGCTTGGAGGCCCGCTGCTGAGGCAGCGACTACAGCCACTTTGGCCTGACCGGAATCCCATCGAGGACCGCCGAAAAGATAATCGTTCGAATATGCTTCACTGAGCGAGTCCTGCAGAGGGCGAGTCTCATATTTACTGTGATAATGGGCCTCGATCATCTGTGCTAGACCTGGGATGCGCCGACCTCTACGGGGAGTGAATGCCGGACCGCACAGTGCTTTGAACTCCTTGATGCAGTAATCGACGCTCCAAGTCTTGACGCCAAGACCGAGAGCGATGATACCGCCAGTGCTACAACATCCACTTAGTCCCCAAGACGAAAATATGGATAAGGGGATCTAAAAACAGTCAAGCGTACCTTGTACCAACAATAAGGTCGAAGAACTCATGTAGGGGTATCTTTCCTCCCAAAGCCTTGTGAAGCAATCTCAGTATTTCAAGCTCGGCAATCCCCCGAACGCCACCTCTGTCATTTATTAGCATTGCTGGTTGCACTGCGAAGGTCAACGAGATCGCACTTACCCATCAAGTGTGAGGATTCGGACACCCGCAGATGCTGGCTTGAATGCCACAGGCCATGGTGGATCCCAATACTCCTGTTCAGCATGCCATAGCGGGCATGTGGACAGCTCGACTAGACTCTTCCCACGGGCCGTTCCGAAAGATTGAAGGCACGGCGTACACAGAATGTGACCACAGGGTAGAGAATGTTCCGGGGGAGCTATCAAGCACGAATAACATGTTGAGTGACTGATAAACTTTTCGGAAGACCCCACGTGCTGAAAGAAACAATTCAAGATGGACTTTTGGTGCAAATCGGATGCAGCTTGCTCCTCAGAATCGGTGTCATTGCTGACTTCACGGAGCTTGCCCAGTAACTGTTCGAGATCGTGGTGGACCATACTCTTCCAGGTATTTCCAAAGGATTCAGACGAGAACATAGACCAGTATGTCGATCGCGGCCCAGCGCCGAAAGTCTTGCCATTCCTCAGCTGGTGACCTTTCGAACTATGACCACTTCTGACGTTGACGCATCTGCCGGCTGTGCTGCTATACTCGCACGGCCAATGCCGATCGCAGAAGTCTTCGATTGCGTCGTCACAGTGGATCATGTAGTGTTCTCGGAAGATACTCTCAGAGCTTCCTGTCATAGGGGGTCAACTTCTTACCGCGCTTTGGTCGATTGGGTTGACCATACCTTTGGTCTTATGCCTGGCTGAATCAAGCATGATGCATGAGGCAACCATTGGGCTCAACTCCTTAAAGATGCTCACTGCATCAAGCCTATTCTCCCAAACATTCATCAAGTTGATGGCCAGCTTAAGGATGTTGCCGCCAAAGTCTGCCGGAATCGGATTGTGCAAGAAAGAAGCCTTGACGAAATCGAACGGAACATCTAAGTTGCTGGAGAAATGATCAAAGGCATCCTGCAGGTACAGTTGTAGCTCGTCCGCACCAAGAAGCATTCGCTTCTTACGTTTGCTTTTCCGTGATTGGTCACTGCTCTGAACAATCTCTTCGTAGAGCTTGGCCACTTGATCGTTGATGAGTTGCGGTCGACCTTTCGTGGGTATACGTACCACTCGTACGCTGTGGTAATATGAAAGCAGGAGGTCTTCCGCAGTTCTGATTTCTTTCCTTGATCCTGTCCGGGAGCGAGCATATTCCTTCAGGCTTGGTTTCGTCAGTGCTTCCCCGATTGATTGCATGAGCCATATCGTTGCGAAATTAACGTCCCATTGCGCGGGATCGATTGCGTTTTCCGAAGCGTTGAGTGCTATGATGACATGTGGAAGTACCGGTTGATTGGTTGACTTCTCCAGCGCTGCGGCTGCCCACTCAATCAATCGCTCGACGACGTTCTCAATGGCCCTAGATGCACATTAGTGCGAGCCAAGAAATAGGTGCTGGGAGCCATCAACCTGGGATTTTTCAGTACGAATACAACTATATCAGAGAAGGTATAGAGCAGGCGAGGATATAAATTGGTCACGGCAAATTCTCGGGTCCGTTTTTCTGGTGTAGTGGCCCACGTAATCTCTCTTTGAGAGCTGTGATGTTTCTTTCGTATTTTCTTCTGGAATGAACTCGTCCTTATACCGGTATGCCCGTACTCGGTGCTGTACTTGTGCTTGTGCTTGGCCTTGGATGCAAAAGGTTCTCTCTCGCCCCCCTCCAAGCCTTCGCAATCTGCGTATAAGATCGGATTATCGGTGAGGAACGTTTCAGGATCAGAGTATAGATGGACATCGCCGGATGTAGGGACACTCTGGTCCACTGACCCAACGATTGGCACCGGTCCTTTCCTGGCACCATGGCGGAGCTCGATGAGCATCCTTATCAGTGTACTTTTGCCTGCACCTACCTTGCTGTCAGTGGAAATTCTATAGCATCATGGAGACGCATCAGAGCTTACCTGTCTGGCCCACGAAAGAGACAAGACTTGGATATCGACTTGCTCTTCTTGTAGACGAGCACTCTGCCATTAACGTAGCATATCTCCCGTAATCCTGGAAGATAGGATCGTCCATTTCATCCTTTGCCACACCAAACCATGTGGTATTGTCATCCTGCCGATGCAATTCCTCTTGCTCCGCTTCAGTCATGTTGGGTTCTAGGCTTGCCCGAACCTTTTCCGCGACGTCATGATCGGTCTTCTCATGTGGCACGTTATCGAAGCCGCGCCTTCCCAACTTATGTGGCAACACGGAATCCCAACAAATTCCACAGAGTGTCACGGTGCATAGATTGCAGAAATACCTTTGTTCTCCCAGTTCTCTGCAGCCATCGCACGATCGAAGCGATGGTCCGGACACGGAAGCACCGCGAAGGCGACCCTGAGATCTGGGAGGGTTGGGTGACTGACCGCGGGCCATGTTTGGAACACGGTGCGGACGTTGTAGATTCCCGCTCGGTAATACCACAGGTCTGTGATTGATGTCCATGGGTGGAAATGTACGGCCCGATCGTGGCCCATCAATTGGGCTCCCGGAGGCAACCACGTCCAACTGGGCTTTCACGAGATCACTGTGATGTATCAGCTGTGGCAGCGCAAGCGGTGCAGGCAGCGAAGAAGGTTTCGTTCATAACTGTTCGGCATCAAGGTCTTCGACATCCATTAGACTTTGCTCTCGCGCCAACTCTAGGGCGATGTCCCAGTCAGACTTCCTGGTCGACAACCGTCGTGGTTGTCGATCCGCCTCCTCAGGCCGTAATTGATCGTATCGATGAGGGTCATCGCTATGGGGGAAGTAACCCTACACTTGATGTCAGCGAGAGCTATCGTATACAGATGCAAGACTGACTTCGTGTGGCGCTCGGCGCGGTGTGGTACCGGAAGTAAGTACGATCAATGGCTCTTCGAAATACGCTGCCAGATCCCGATAAGGGCTTGAGCGTCCCGGGATAGGCAAAGGGGGGGACATGGTGAGAATCGTGGACCGAGCCTAACAAACAAATACAGCGAAATGCGCAGACTCGAAGCAAAAATGAAAGATTTCAGTTCCAAAGGAATTCAGCAGGCAGAAGTTCAATCATATGTAAGTTAAGCTACATGTCAGCCTTGTCTTCTCGTGCCCAGGAGCCTCATGTCGCTTGGAGCCTGCCATGCCTTCCTTTTCACACATTTACCCGGGGTCGAAGACCAATCGAGAAGAGTTCCACAGCAATCTTCAAGTGCAGCATCATGCATGTTTGGGGCCAGAGTTACGCCACTAAGTGCAAACCCCAGATCGAAATTGAGGTTTGGGTTGCAACTAGGACACCACCGCAAACATCAGAGTGTAGTAGGGTGACCCGCGAATCGCATAATTTGAGAGTGTTTAATGACAATACATGTATGTTGGATGTTTCAGGCAAGGTCTTCAGCATATGCCGTTTGGAAGTGTTATCCTTGATTCTGACACACATTACGGTACGGAGGCAACTACCTTAGGTACAAAGTACCAAAAGTCCTGCCACACGCTAGATAAATTACTTTGGTATGATATGTACCATAACTTACAAAACACAGTTCCAGTGTTTGTCTAGTGATTACTTTGGACGATCTGTTTAGGCACCCTTAACTGTAATCTTAATTAGCCATTGAACCATGAAATTTATTGTTTAAACCCTCTACGGTGAGCCTTTATAAAATAACAAAAGATACAATTCTTGGCAGTTTTAGCGTGTCTCAGGACTTATGGTAGTTGCCTCTGTAGAATAGAAGACATGCCTTGAGCACACACACACATAATAACTAAGCAAACAGCGCACTATCATCGAGCCGTTGCCCTACCTATACCGCTGTCCTGTCTCTGTCCGACACAACAGAATAAGTTTAATTACTAATATCATCACATAAACTACCTTACCCTAATGGTGGTGTCCTCCCTTCACTACTTCCCTCAAGGTTTAATAATAGTTACACGGAGCCGACCAGGACTGCACCAGCACACAGGAACGACGCACACTTCGAACACCGCCGCCAAAATATATCTGGAGTAGAGTAGTCAACATATACTACTGGTACGTAATCACGCTTACCTGACTCACGTCGTTGTGACTGGCGCGTGTCACATCCATCGCACACCTCACCGTCATCGATCACTGCGGAGGATGCCAAGCTGCCCTTTGTCTTCTTCTCGCCTCCTTCTCCTCCTCTTTTTTTGGATGAGGCTTCTTGAGTTGGTCGGCCGTTGAGTCTGAGCCTGCTCGAAATCTCCGTGTATAACGAGTGTGTGATCGGAGCTATAAAAAGGGATATAGTGTCTGTCTGGACGCCGGTAACAGCGAGTATGAACGGCCAGAGGAAAGAAAGGGCGATCATTGGTGAAGATAAGCTATATGCATCTGAGAAGCATGTCGGCATGGTGATTGACAG
>JAABUP010003299.1_pt1 | contig 28742 bp, 37 predicted proteins | sample 5559201 | NCBI WGS metagenome assembly JAABUP01 (sample SAMN10711887, study PRJNA513373) | rock metagenome | isolation source: Antarctica rocks | place: Antarctica | reverse complement strand
CCTCAGGCAAAGGCTGCTGGTAGCCTGGTTTGCTGGTGTCCAGCTCTACTGTGGAAAGGGTTATTGAGATGACTGACACATGTCTCGTGGTCTCTAGAGTGTTCAAGCCCTCTTCCAAAGGCTCCCACGTGTCTGTGATATTGACTGAGCCAATTTCTGTCAGCTGATGAAGGTTTGGAATCCTTCGTTTTATGATCTCAGCAATGGTGACAGTCTTGTTGATGGCACGGCCCATGCCTTTCAGTGTCACCGCTTCATGTCCCTTTTCCTACGAGTGTCAACTGACGTTTTCCGCCCATGCTGTAAGGATAATGCATTGCAGGAATATGATGCGCTGCGGCAGGTTTGCTAAGTGCTCGCATGGGACAAGGCTCGTACCGTTAGGAGAGAGGTTGCGTACGTTATGTAGTTACGAACTTGGCCTGCGGCCATAATGCGCACCTGCAGGAGGGCTGTCTATCATCAACGGCAGCTTCGAAAGCGCAATACGAGCTGCTGCGACGTACCTCATTATCAATAATCGAGCTCTGCTCTGTCTTGGCTTGTTCGACACGAACATACCGGTCCATACCGCCGGCGAGCTCTGCTGAACGGGACAGACGGCAGCGACTCGCACCTGGTCAGCTGGTGTTCAACAACGTAGCAAGAGAGAGAGAGATTGCAAGGCCCTACGAGCAGGCGCCATGTGCCAACGAATTACCAAGTGAATGCACGCGGCAATGCAACATTTCCGAAGAAGCCCTACGAGAAAGCCCTCACTTTTTCGTTCCAGAATCAAACTGCGTTGATCCAGGCAAATCCTGAACTCCGAAAAACGATTATGCTGCAATACTTTGTCAGTTCGCCGTGCACACCATAGTGTTGCTAGGACATGGCATTGCCTAGGACGAGGGATAGTAGATCTGTAGTTGCGTCGTACTTTTGAAACCACATGTGTTGCCTCTGCATGCTGTGCGGACCAGCGGGTTAGATGCCACGCTGAGCATGCCCATGGTAGCAGATGGTATACCCAACGCTGCGTACAATGGGCAAGGTAGTAACAGATCACGCGACTTTGGGATGCATGTGAGCTGCAACATGCACTGACAAATATACGTAAGGAAGCCAGACATTTTCAATGCCTGATGACCTTGCCACTGTAGTCGATGTATATACATATGTATGCCTAAGTGACTAATGCATGTAAATTAAATAATTCAAATAAAGTACTTTATGCACACTCGTCCAGTACTTAACTCAATGTGCAGGCGGTGTTTGCGCAACAGCAGTCTCAGATGAGTGATTGATGATTTTGCAAGTGGTGCATGACTGATGTTGCTTGACATTCATACATATGACTTCATGAATCCAGACTGACTTAGTCACACACAGTCTTAACAACAAGCCAGAAGTCCTTGAGCATCAGCACAATGAGCCAGTATGTCAGGTAATGGCTGCTGTCCATACAAGCCCAACCTTTGACCTGCCCACAGTGAATGGATGCTGCAAGCCTGTCTGCAGCAGTTTGCAACTTAGAACGCAACCAAAATTAAAACAGTGGCCCAGGTCTGTGTGGTCAAATGTCAGGGCTGTGAACATGACATTGGCTTGGACCAAGGGCATGGCACAACACGCCCTGCAGACATGTGCACTAGGAGTGTTGCTGCACAGATACAGCTGCAATGCGAGCAGCCACCACCCAGCAGACTTTGCCTGTGCATTCTCATCTGCTGCCTGGTCTCCTAGGTTGAAAGCTTGTGGCGTATGAGTCCTTGGAAGAAGTCCAAACTGCAGCCAAAAGGAGCATTAAAATTGACCAAGACTTCCCAACACCTACAGCTGAGCTGGCGATACCTGTTGCCGTCTGGATGCAGCGCAAAAGCAGTGCCTTGTGTGTCCACAGCTAACAGGTATCCATACTCTGTCAGGCCCTTGATAGTCAGAGCTACCTCCTGATTGCCATCTTCAAGCAGTGTCACCTGCATGGTCACAACACTGAGGCATGCAGCATGAATGGAAGGTAGATCAGAATGACTTACAGTAAGCAGCTCAACCAAAACACTATGTATACAACTGATAGGTCAGTGCTGACAAGCTTGCAGAACATGCAGTGAATGACTCTGCATAGCATGCAGGAATGAGTGGTACGCTGTGACCATTGTCCGGTTCATTGTACACTCCACTCTCATTGCAGAAAGTTTTCATTAGCTGACAGTCGATGCAGGTTCCTCCCCGGCACAAACGGTGTCAGCTGCAACACTGCTGATATGCAACTGATGCAGCCCTGGACTCTTTTGCTCATGACATGATTGCAAAATTTGACACGCTGTCTGCATGCTTGGATGGAGGTATGTCTGATTGCGCTCCAATTACCTTCTGGTTTGTGTGAAGCCAAGCGTGAAGGTACGCCTCTTGCAAGGGACCAAATCCTTGTGCTGTCAGAGTAGAGAGCAATGTCTCAAGATTGGTCAAGATGCACGCAAGCAGTTCCTGCATGGCACTGGAGATCTTGGGACATTGCATGTACAGCATACATTTCAAGCGAAGTGATCAGCTGGGGTCAAGCAATCATAGTGCAGAGGGACTAAGCACGTCTTGTGCTCTCAGAGAACATACTTGTACAGACACAGAAATGTCTAGTAACAATTTTGCCACCTTGCGACAACCCGCCATACATGTCTTGACTGCTTGTGTTCAGACATGCTCAAGTCTTCACTGCTTGTGTCTGGACATGCATGTACTGCATGAGTTCAAATGAGTGCACCCTGGTACGACAATGGGCTGTGCGTTTGCCACATCACAAAGCAGTGCTGACAGAGCAGAGCAGTTGGGGGAGTGTGGGACATGCGACTTGATTGCCACAAGGTAAAGGGGCTCGAGGGCACTCTCTCCAGGGCAGTACAGCATGTAAGGTCTCAGACAGTGTTAGAGTCAAGAAAGCAGGGCATACCTCTCGGCTGATGGTTTGCACATCAGTTTGTAGCTGCAGCTCCTCATGTCGCTGGCGCAGCAGGTCATTCACACATGTCGTAGGTTCACTGTTATCAAGATTGAGACCCACACCAATGACGACTTGGAACTCCTTGGATCGATAGGTAGAGTGGCATAAGATGCCCCCAATCTTGAGGTTCTTGCTGTACACGTCATTGGGCCACTTGATCTTGATGTCGATGCTATGCCCCTGCATACAGTGGTCACTTGTTAGCCACAGCATGGCGGTTGCTGAGGCAGTAACAAAAAGCTCACAGGCATACCTGCAACCTATCTTTTGCAAGCTGCTGAACTGCGTGCACAATTGCAAGTGTAGCAATGTATTGGACAAAAGGTATGTTTGCACCTGCAAGATAGAAAAGCAATGGTGCACAGATTTGAAGGAGTTGCCAGGTACATTTGTAGTACCTGTGATGCTAACTCTCTTGAACAGAGAGAACATCAAACATCCTGCGGGAGAGTCCCATTTGTTCCCTCCTCTGCCTACAACACAAACACTTTGCTGCATGACAGTGCTTCCTGTAGTTTTAGGACAGGGCAAAGTGGTGATACCTTTTCCACCAACTTGCTTGTATGCTATGCAGACTGTATTGTCAGGAATGACAGCAGTGTTCTCCTGCAGCAGAGTCTGTGTAGACTGCAGCTGGCTTGCTGCAAGCAACGTGCTGCCAAGTTCAACTTGCTGTGGTAAGTGGCTGTAGTATTGGGTATGGTCAAATTGTACGCTGCACTGGTCACCAGCAGCACTATGCACATCGACCAGGTCGACAGGGCCTACGTTGCCGCCTAATTTCAAGGTCGTCTGCAAGAGCAATGTAGTCTCGATGAAGTGGTAAGCACTGTGAACTGTACTTGCAGGAGAGATGCTGAGGATGCACTTATGCTGGCTTACGAGCTCACATGCTGCTGCAGAAGCGATGCTGCTGACGCTGAGGGCTTCTGACGGTAGCAGAGCAAGACAAGAGACGATTGGTTTGCTGACATAACGTACTGGAGAGAACGGTGATGAGTGCGCATGCAAAACGCAGGTGCAGTTCGCTTGATGGTGGTTATGGAGAGCAGCGTTAGCATGTCAACGCGTCGGGCCTGCCACGCATGGTGGCATTTGTTGCAATGCCCTTAGCGTCTTGTTTCGCTGTGCACAATTAGGTACCCAGTGATGGACATGTATCGAGACGGACCCGCATACACTGCCATGCATTGAACATACAGACGGACAGACTTTGAACACACACACACACACACACACACACACCCAAGTTCACTGACCACAATTGCACAAACGCTTTCAAGCTCATGTATCTGTGACCCAATCTATCAGGGAAACGCTTTCAAGCTCTGCAGTACTTGCCAATTTGTATACGCATTTGTTCCAAGCAGCTCACAGGCGGTCAAGGCAGGCATCTGCAATTCTGTTGTGTCCTCTGAATTCACTTCGAAGCTGCTTCTCCTCTGCAAAGTGAAGATATTCTTGCAATGCAGTTCAGTCCAAATAAAGCCGTGCGGACGTGTCGAATGTACAGCGGGTCATCAGACTGATGCTCTTCCTTAAAATGTAGCCCAGCTGGAGGGAGTGGCAGAACCCTGCTTGTCCTTGGACTGACTTGAAGGTGCTGATGTGAAGTCACTGAAATCATTCCCCAGTAGGCTATCGGAATTGGAGCCTTGCCACTGTTGTCCTCTAGACACCTGCTGAGGCTGCTGCCCCTGCACACCATTGGCTCGTTTGTCACAGCAGATAGGCAACCCTGCAGCCCCTGTTTGACTTTTGACATCACACAAGCCTCATCATGCTGGCACCATCTGCCAGTGGCTCAAATTGCCTGCCGACAAGACCAGCACTGACGTGCGTTGCATCACATCCATTTGCTTGAGCTGACATGTCAACGCACAAGGTCAGCGCTGCCGTTGTTGATTCGATATATCAGACCAGCATGGCTGCCCCAACACAATAGGTTCAAACCAGCCAACAATGGACATACCTGTGGAGGGGTATAGCTAGGAGGAGGTGCCAGAGGCTTTAGTACAGCAGCTCCTCCTGACTCTTTGCTGCCAAGGTTTGCAAACAAGCCTGCACCCTCTGCACTGCCTGGTCGCTTCATGTTGATCCTGCACAGCGCCACATACACCTTCACAGAGGACCCTTGCAACCCAACCCAAGTGTGCAGACACATGCTCGAGCATGAAGCAAGTTGAGCAGTTGAGTTGCATTGATGTTGCACAGCAGAACAATGTAGTGCAAAGTCAGGTGGCAACTGGACAAATGATGAAACGTGTGCAGATACTGGCAAAGTGATCAGACAGTAACATGTTGGCAGTTTCCGGCAAAACGCACTTGATTGTTTGGCCTTCCTTAAGGCTCAAGTCCTGCTTTTTGTAGAGCGTCGCTGCATCTGACTGTGCAATAGATGGGGCGATGGCGTTGCCAGATGCAGCTGAGTTGGCAGCAGAGCTGACATCTTTTGCTCGCTGTGCATGCTTCTCATGATCTGACTGCAAGCAAAAGACTCACTGTTGACAAGCCAGGGCAGAGAGGCTGTCTCTGTTTGATGGTCTATCACTATGTACTAATGGCTTTATTAGCTTTACCAGCGCCACGTTGAAATCAAAAGCCTCATGCCGTTCTTGAAAACCCAGTCCCAAGAAAGCATGCCGTTTGGAAGCCGGGTCAACCACGCGCAGCACAAAATTTCGCGAGCTGTCTGATGCTGGCTCCACAGCAATGTCTCTTTGTCCTATGGGTACTGGGCACATAGCAAAGAGATCTCCACTGCATCGGATTACAATGAGCTCAAGCAGGCTCTCAACAGCCCCACACACATGAAGGTGAGTGTGTTTAGCAGCAAAGGTAACCCTACCTGTCTGCATCTTCCAGCCGGACTTCCGCTGCTTCTCCTTTGGCAGTGACCTTAAGTCTGCCGGTAAAGATCTTGCCGGCCACTTTCCATTCACCACTCTTGTGACCGCCTGCGGTGGCTTTCGGTGGCACTCTATACAGACTAACCTGTCTACACACAAACAAGGTATGCTCGATGTCGTCGGCAGACATATTCGCAGGAGCCTGAGCCCAGACAGCCTTGAATGGTGTACAGCTTGCACCCTGAGCGGACCCGTGACGCGCGATATTGCACACGAGCAGCGCACCTGCTGAAGCTACGTAGAGTTTGACTGAGACAAAGGCTGACTATGACTACATGCACTGCAGAATCTGCATGTAACCATTTGCATGTAGTCACTTGCATTGCATGCTACTCAGCATTTGCGCTGATCCGCATGTCACAAGCCATTTTAGATGTGGCTATGCTGTAGGACATGGCCTCAGCAGCATGAAGCTAAAGAGTTGCATCCTTTTTCCGTGCAGGAGACCATCTTGAGCGTGCTTGCAGAATCCATGTTGCACGCAGCCAAAATCCACCTGCATGCATGCCTGAGACAATTTAATGACCTGACGTCGTCTTATTTGCAACACATGCAAAAATGTGCCCTGGAAAGTGCGTCTGATCCGATCTACCAAGGGATCGGCCACCCCCCCCCCCGCCTGAGAAGGCTTAGTAAAATTGAGTCTAGTGCCGTTCATGATGCTTGCCGCAGAGCACTTCTTCGACCTCGTGCCGAAAGCCACTCCCGCTGTTGTCGCTGCACGCTTGTGCCAGCTGAAAACATTGCTTGACCGCCGCCATGCGACGGTCGTGAAGCCAGTCAAAGAGCAGGATGATCCGGCAGCTGTGGCTGTTGACAGCAACGCTGGTGGCTGCATTGTCGCTCGCTGAGGGGTTTAAAGATCAGGACTTCAAGGCGAGACTCGATGTCGGCCTTGACCCGTCTGCGTTATCATGCACACTTTCAAGCCATTGACCGATCTGCATGTGATGACCTTCGGTCTCATCTGCATTCTCCATTGCCCTGTTTGAACAGCATGCAGTACTTGCTTGCAGCATAACTATAGCATAACACTCTGATCTGAATACAGAAGTGTGAAAACTCCGCTTTTTGCAAGCGTCTGAGAGGAGTGCAAGGACAAACCTGCTCTATACCCCCAAGCAGCGTTGTCGTCAAGGGATCTGCTGTACAAGCTTTGCTGCAATGCGGAGACAGCAAGGAAGAGCTAGACCTGACACTGACAGCATATGACAGCATTGCTCGACTGCATGTCAATGAACGAACATCAGGCAAACAGCGATTTCAAGTGCCTCATGCACTGCTTCCAGATGTTGACAGCAAGGCCACCAGCTGGGGCCAACATAAGAAATCCAGCAACAGCCTTCGCTTGAAGCTTGGGCAAGCAGACGTCACACTACAGTACAGCCCCCTGCAGCTAGATGTCGCAGTTAACGGCAAGGCTGCCATTTCATTCAACAGCAAGAATTTGTTCAACTTTGAACACCTGAGACAGAAACAGGTCAGTCCACGCACCCACAAGTTACACAGCTGATGCAGTGTACGAAGTGCTTACTGCCACAAGTTACAGCAGTCCAATGCCATATGCAATGCCGGAGATGACGTCAAGTCAGCTTTCGGCAAAATTTGGTTGATTCAACTGTTCTTTATTTTGACTGTAGGAGGGCGATCCTGAAGGGTGGTGGGAGGAAACCTTCAAGAGCCACACAGACAGCAAGCCCTATGGCCCAGAGGGCATCTCTTTCGATGTCACCTTTCCACAGGCACAGCATGTATATGGTCTGCCTGAGCATGCTACAAGCTTTGCTCTCAAACCCACCACTGGTATGTTGGCTGCAGCAAGAATAGCCTCTGGCCTCTAGGGTTATGCCTTTTGACCCTGAGTCAATAGCCAGAGCATGCATGCACCTGCTCTCAGCAGCTTGCTTTAGACTGCATCGGCCACAGTCTTTGAGAAGTGATGCAGAAGCCAGTTGGGCTCTGCCTGACAGGCTGCACAGTTGGTATTGCCACATGCACTATCTCAAGATGAAGTTTCCTGGGCCGCGTGAGTGAATCTTCAACACGTGTTGATGACAAGGCTGCAGTGGCTGCTTCACTGTGCAGGTGACAATGGATCCCTCTCGGACCCATACCGGCTGTACAATCTGGATGTCTTTGAGCATGCTGCTGATTCACCTTTTGGTCTCTATGGCTCCATTCCCTTCATGCTAGCCCACAAGCCTGGCCTGAGTGTGGGCGCTTTTTGGTAAGTTACTCACCAGAATGGCCCACTTGATTGCACACTGTCTGCCTGAGCAATCATTGGCCTGCTTGTGATCATGGTATTTGGTTAGTACATGGTTGCATTGCATACAACATGCAGATTTGCAGATTTGCACCAAAGCATCGTATGGATGCCCATAAGATCACCATCTCAGCAGTCTATACCTGGCCTCACTTCATAGCAGCTCCCAATGAAGTTGAAGGCATGTGTCGAGCAACGGGCAAAACCAAAAGAGTATGACATTCGTGGAGTGCAGGCTGAACGCCGCTGAGATGTTTGTGGACGTGAGCCAGGAAGGGGACAGCACAAGCACCAACTGGGTTGCTGAGAGTGGTGTCCTAGACCTCTTCCTCCTACTGGGGCCCACACCTCACCAGGTGGGGATACCAAAGTCAAAGAACGTTTGCTTTACATGGTAGCAACAACCTCTGGCACTGGTCTCTTGTCCCAGCATGCCTGCACTGCATGTCAGGCGCATTGCAGAACTGATGCTATTCAGCAGCGCATGCTTGCTGTTTTGATGGGCACAATGTCATCATGAGCATGCACATACACAAGACAGCTTCTGAGCAGCACAAATGCGCATATTCATAGGTCAACACTATGCAACCACAGTGTGATTGGCCAATTGCTGTAGTCACATCTGCAATGCATCATGTGTTTGCACCGCAAAAGATGAAGTGAATGCCACATGCAGGTGTCTGCACAGTATGCCAGGCTGACAGGGACAACAGCCTTGCCGCAGTACTTCTCCATAGCTTACCATCAGTGCCGATGGAACTACCGGGACCAGGCTGACGTTCAGGCTGTCAATGCTGGCTTTGACGAGAATGACATGCCATATGATGTTATCTGGCTGGACATTGAGCACACAGATGGCAAAAGGTGACATGCATATGCTACAGTGAAGAATCTGCACAAGCAATCATGTGCACATGCAACCATGAAATTAGGGCACAAGCAAACCATGTGTGGTCAACATGCCTGCATGGCTTTGTCATTTTCTCATACTCAGCTTTAGCAATGTTGCATGCTGCTTTATAAGATGGGTGTGCCAAGTGCATGCAGGAGCCATGCTATGAGGCATATCATAAGGCAGCAACTTGCTTGACCATGCTTCAGCAGCAGACTTGCACCTCACCAGCACGCAGCCTGCACACCCATGCATGCTGCAGACACATGCCAGATGTTTAGCGTTACTGACACCATCTCATCTTGGTGGCAGGTACTTCACCTGGGACAAGCACTTCTTCCCAGACCCAATCGCCATGCAGGACAACCTGGCTGCTTCAGGGCGCAAGCTGGTGACCATCATTGACCCTCACATCAAACGTGACTCCAACTACTACATCTACAAAGAGGGCCAGGAGAAGGGCCTGTATGTGATGAACAAGGACAAGCAAGAGTTTGATGGGTAAGGCAACACCTATGACATGTGATCAGTGTTGCCGTGTGGTTAAAAACAAAGCGCATTGAGAGTTATGTAGAACAGCAAGGGGCCTGCTAGCTGTTGCATGGAGGTCAGGCTGTAGTACATTAAGCAATAGAAGTTGCTCAATGCTTGCAGAGAAGTGTCAGCTGAGTTGCTGGCATGCAATGCTGCCTATCTTGTCTGCCGCGTGTCCGTTGCTCTCAAGTCATCTTGTTTTATACTGTAAATGCTGCTGTGGTCTTGTGCATGCCCAAATCCAACAAGGCAACTGGAAACTCAGACTTACTGCTCCAGCATGCAAATGCAAAGAGGTGCAACCATTGTACCAGCCTAGTGCAAGAGCCTGCAGCTGCGCTGGCATGCATTTACCATGTGAAGTGGCCTTCCTTAATTAAAACACAGTGTGTGTGCATATATAAATGTTTATGTTACTTGATTTACTTTATATACACATATGTATCTAATCAAGTGAGTACATCAACTGCATGACATCAGAAACATTAAATACACGTGCAATGCAGGTGGTGTTGGCCTGGATCCTCTGCTTACCTAGACTACCTGAACCCTGCTACCAGGGACTGGTGGGCCTCGCAGTTCATGCTGAACAAGTACAAGGGCTCCACCAAGGACTTGTACGTCTGGAATGACATGAACGAGTTCAGTGTGTTCAATGGGCCTGAGGTGAGCAACTGCTGCCCATGCCCTTTTGCATCTTGCAAGCTTTGGGCTGTGTGCCGGACTCCATGGGTGCCTGTACCTCATCTGCAGCTTGTTGTGATGTCAAGGCATGCTGTGGTATGCCAAAATGAGGGCAGCAAAGCATGCCATGCTGATCGAGATAGACATGCACTCATGGCATAATTGCTTGCAGATCAGTATGCTACACAGATAGTGCATGCGGCTCCAGCAGCAGCCATCAGAAGACACCCGTGACCTATTTTTAAGACATTATCATCTGCTGCTGCTGCTGCTGCTGCTGCTGCTGCTAAAGATTACCATGCCCAAAGACATACATGACCTATCGTTAAGACATCAACACGAGCTGCTGCTGCTGCTGCTGCTGCAGATCACCATGCCCAAAGACAATCTGCATTATGGCGAGGTGGAGCACCGCGACTTGCACAACCTGAATGGGGCTCTGGTCCACATGGCAACAGCCCAGGGCCTTGTGGAAAGGGGCAAGTCAGTATTCGGGTCAGATGGGGACAGACCGTTTGTGCTGAGTCGGTCCTTCTTTGCTGGCAGTCAGCGCACAGGGCCCATTTGGACTGGAGACAATGCAGCCAGCTGGGAGCACCTGCGTCTCTCCGTGCCCATGCTGCTGTCAATCAGCATTGCTGGCCTGCCCTTTGCTGGTGAGTTCACGAGCTTTTGGTGCTACTGCTGCTGCCCATTAGCCATCACAGTCTGCCCTTTGCTGTCTCTTTGGACTGCATCTGCTGTCTCAGTATTGCTTGCCAGCCCTTTGCTAGTGGGTTTGCACTTGGGGTCAAATGTTTACTCATGCCGACTTCTGTCAGCATTGCTAGTGTGCCCTTTCCCAATGAACCCTTACCATATTCCCTTCTGCCTATTGATTACAATGCTGCTGCATACCTTGCATAATTTTGTTCTTGCACGGCAAGCATCAGATATCCCAACAGCATTCACAGCCGTTTAGCTACCCCAGCTGCTGTCTACAGCCATTTGTGGCCTGCCCTTTGCTACAAAGCCTGGGCATCTGTCAGCACAGGCTTTTTTGGCACTGCAATCTGACAAGCTGCATGGCTGCCTGTATTGTCTATAGAATAGGTCACAGGCTCAACTGCAGCATGCTGCTGCGTACAGCTGTACAATTCAGAGTGCTCATTTGTAGCTTTCAAAATCGATGCAAGAACGTCGTTGATCAATCGGTTTTCTTGTAACCCTCAGTACAGCATTGCTTTCTTGTTTCTGTTCTTGTCAGTATGTTCTCAGGTCAGTCAAGATGTAAAACATGCGACGCTCACTTGAGAGCCAGCATTGCTCAAGCAGCATTTGCCTAACTGCAGCCTTTCTAGCAAGCAAGCAACAGTCTCTCACTGCTTATGTCTGACATGTGTGTCTACAACACTCTGACCTGCAGGTGCTGACGTCGGCGGCTTCTTTGGCAATGCTGACAGCGAGCTGATTGTGAGGTGGAACCAGCTCGGCACCTACTACCCCTTCTTCAGGGGTCACGGTCATCTAGAAACCAAGAGGAGGGAGCCTTGGCTGTTTGGGGAGGACAACACCCGTCGCAACAGGCATTCCCTGAGGGAGCGATATGCCTTGTTGCCATATTTATACACCCTGTTCTGGGAGACACACACCCAGGGCACACCCATCATGCGGCCGCTATGGTATGAGTTCCCAGAGGTAAGACGTGTAAAGCTTCTGTGTTGTGCAGCGTTGATACATGGCATGCTGCATTGTCATGGTAGTAGGCCTTACAGGGATGCACCAGACAGGCTGCTGTGGAGAGACAAGTCTTGTTCTGCACGTACCTAGCTTGTCATGAGCTGGAAAGCGTTGAGATATTGTTGTTACTATTATGCTGCATTGAGCACAGTATGGCTGCCCTGCACTGCAGTATCATGAGTCACATAGAAGAGCTTATGTTGTGTAACTTGCTTCAGGATGACAATGTTGCAGTTGCACCATCACAGTTTATGTATAGGACATCAGTGCTATGATGGTTTACTCTGGGGGAGCAATGCATGCTTGGCAGGTTACACATGCTGAAGCCTTCAACACTATGGCTGTGACCTGACTGACAAAGTCATACCTGTGATGCTGATGCTGATGCTGATGCTGCAGTTGACCGAAACATACAGCCTGGACCAGCAATTCATGTTTGGGCCTGCCATGTTGGTGGCGCCTGTTATGGAGCCAGGCAGCAGCAGTGTGGAGGTGTTCTTACCAGCTAGCGAACGTTGGTTTGATGCTCATACTGGTGTGGAGGTCAGCAAGAGCAGTGGCTGGCTTTCAAGCAGCAACAAAACCACACACCAGGTGTGATAGCCTGTACGACTGGTGCACTGTCAACACATGCATTCACGACATGCCAGCATGCATGAGCTGTATTGCTCTCTGTAGCTGTATGCTGGAAACTGCAGCAAGCGCCCTGGAAGATCCTCAAAAGCTGCTTGCTTGAAACAGTGCCTTTCACTGTTTGCCAGTGTGCCTTGAGAAGTCCCCTGCATGATGGCCGGTCATCAAGTAGTGTCACAAGTGGCAAGACCATTGACACTGCACCGTTTTGCTAGAGTGATGGACAACCTGAGCTGCATCTGTGCTTGACAGCATGCAGCAACAGACCCCAGCAGCAGAAAATGAGTTTTGACAATGCAACAATGGAAACTAAGCCAAAATCGTGCCTGGTTGTCAGTCGCTACATAGACATGCCATAAGCGTATGATATCATCTGCTTCTGGCATACGCATAATGCTATGTGTTTGTGGCGTATAGGACAACCAATAATCAGCCATGATTGTGGCTGCATTGTCATTGATGCAATGCAGTCAAACTTCAGACCAAAACCTCTTCTGTGAGGGGCTGAGAACGTACAAGACATGACTGTTGCCCTCCAATAGATTATGTTGCTGTGAATGCAGGTCAGTGTTGACATGGAAGGCATCCCTGTCTTCCTGCGTGGGGGTCACATCATCCCCAGAAAAGAGCGTGCCCGCCGCAGCACAGCCCAAATGGCCAATGACCCTTTTACCCTCTGGGTCGCTCTGAACAGCAGCGGCAGTGCAGAGGGTGATCTGTACATTGATGATGGTCACAGCTTTGCATATCAAAGAGGCAGTTACTTGCATCGTCAGTTCAGTTTCAGCAAGGGTGTTTTGACAAACAAGGCTGCCGACACTTCAGCTGCTGTGATGTCAATCAAAGCTGGCAAGTTGTCAATGTCTAACACCATAGAGCGCATTGTTGTGGTGGGTGTCACGGGCAAGGAGTCTAGCTGGAAAGCTCTGTACAAGGGCGCTCCTGGGCAGCATATGGAGGTCGAAAATGGCCCTTTGAATCGTGTGGCTGGAATGCCAGATGCAGGGGTTGTTATTCGAAAGCCCAACTTGCTTGTTGAGCAGGACTGGTCGTTGCAGCTTGTTCCCAGCTCGCATGAATTGTGAATGGGATAAGTGACGTTTTGACAGCAGCTGCTTTTGGGTTTGAGATGCATCAAATGAAATGAAATTTCATGGAGGTGTGATGCCTGCAGGTGCTCATTGCTGTATTCAGTTGCATAACGTGCTGTGCTAAGCGTGTATGCATTTGCATCTGTTTTAATTTTTCGTCTCGTCATGGCAGATACCATGCTCACAGTTGACCGCGCCTAACATTGACCATGTGTGCCACACTGGGTGGCACCCGGTACCTGCCTTGCAACACAACCAGGTGACTCATCTCTGTGTTGCTCGGCATGTTCTGCGTGCCCTACTGAACGACCTTACGGAATATGTGCGGGCAACTAGGAAATGCATCAGAGCAGCACAATGCTGCAGGAGTGTAGAGACCTTGGGATTCTGACCTTGGGATTCTGAAGCAAATCCTGGAATTTAGCGCTTCGTTCAGCTTCCAAACTTGTGCGACTTTGCTACCGTTTTACAGTTCCGTCGTTGATGCCGATCCAAACGCGGCAGAGATCTGCAGCAACGTGTGTCAAGAGGTCCGCCTCGGCTTGTCCACTTTTGCTGAAGGAAGTGCAGGGCTGCAGCGTGGCAAACGTGCGCTTTGAGCCATAGCCTGTGTTGCAACCCTGCTACAAGCGACCGCTTGACGCGTTGCAGCCCAACGCTCATTACTGTCGTGATCTGCTGCAAGCACGCAAGCGCTCACAATGAAGAGATGGATGTTACACAGTACGTTCACTGGCGTCGTTCTGTTACTATGTGCATCCTCGGCTTTCTCCTATGGCGATTTTCGGTAAGCTTTTAGCAAACAGTTGCTGCCTCGTTTGTGAGCTTGCTAGCCATCCCCGCTTTTTACGAATCGTTCATTGAGCACAGGTCTTCAAGCTCGAAGCACTTCAGCAGAAAGCTCAGACAAGACACCACCACCCCGTAGGCGCCACCACTTATTGCTGTTTCCAGTCCTGAGTCTTGTTGCTGAAGCAGCTGCTGCCATGCAGGTACTTGGTTCAGCTCAAGGCAGGCAATGGTGCTTCTGATGTAAATACACTCTGCACACAGTTGGCAGCTGCGGGCACCAGTTGCACATATAAGTACAGCTCAGTCCTCATGGGGTTTGCTGCTGCGGTGCGCTCATTGCCATATGGACTTTGCCTGATGCAAATCCAACGAGCAAAAGTTCTCATTGCAGCAACCTAGCAAGTTGTGAGACTTACGTTGAATCATGCATTTCCTGAATAGCTGGTTACTGCTGCTGTGCATTTGATGCATTACATGTGAGCACACAATAGCCAACCACTGAAGCATGCTTGCCATCATCCCACTCAGGCTGCACTGATGATGTGACGACACTTATGTATGTGTCTGCAGCTGACCAGTGATCAGTACACAGCCATGGTGGCAGATACCAAGGTGCAAGAAGTGTATGCAGACACAACAGTCGTGCATCAGCAGGTCTCATCTCCCACCACCACATCCCCCACAGCCAGCACCTCCTCACCCACTGCTACCCCAGCTGCAACTCCTGCCGCCACTACTACCAGCTCCCCAGCCACTTCTGCCACGCCTGAGGCAACCACTGCTGCCACCGCCACACCTGAGGCCTCCACTGCTGCCACAGCCTCACCAGAGGCCGCCACAGCTGAAAACACCACAGCATCACCCGTAACAGCAGACACCACTTCGACTGTTCCATCTGTGGGGACTGTTGCCAATTCAAGTGCTACCAGTAACACCACTGCAAACGATACAGTGGCCAGTACCCCGACTGTGTTGACAACTCAGCAGAATGCAGACTGGGATTTGGACATTCTGGATCAGCCAGCTTTGCCTCTGGATGGCAAGTATGAGTACACCAACAATGGGGCTGGCGTCAATGTCTATGTTCTGGACACGGTCAGCTTCTCAAGTGACCTCTGGTTCACTTCTTTGTTCATGAGGGTGCATTGCCCACGATGACTGATTGGTTGTTCTGTTGCAATTGTGCCTGTGATCGTGACCTCCTATGAACCTTTCATGCCTGCTGCAACACGAATATGGTCCAAGCAGCTGAGATGCTCTGTAGCAATGGCACCCTTGCAGAGCAGCAGCTGAGAACAACAACAGCAGCACCTGTCAGAGTTTGCCTCGTCTGCAGACACAGCTCACATGCAGCAGGCAATCCTGGCGCTGTGCTGATGTGCATGGGTTTTGTAGGGTATCAGGAAGACCCATACCCAGTTCCTGTATGATCCGTCCCTGAACATAGCTGGCACCAGGGCTCTTCACGGCTGGTCAGCCATTGGCGACTCATCCAACTCTGATGACTGCTTGGGGCACGGCACGCATGTGTCAGGCTCCATCGGAGGTCTCACTTATGGTGTAGCAAAGAACGTCACTCTGTGGGCAGGTAGGTGTGGCATTTGTGCATAAATCAAAGTCACATCCTCAAAGACAGATCATTGATTTTCCTGTTTGCAGCAGTCTATTCTGCAGAGAGGGCTAATTTCCACTGAGAGAACCGAAGTTTTGCTGATTGTCTTGATTCTGGGTGCATGAGCCGTCGTTGTGGTGCCACAGCAATCAATTTGGCGAAGCAGCGTAGTGTCATCTGCATGCTGAATGCTGGCAACATGCACATGCGCAAAGGCAGCATTTGGCCTGAGAGCAAGACTCTGCTGAAGCCATTCTGCAGTGCTGACCATGCAGCTGTCAACTCCAACAAAGCTTGACCATGCAGCTGTGAGCTCCAACAAAGCTTGTGGTTGCATGCAGAATCTCAATCACCCAATTGCACGTGCCTCTCAGGCCAACCTTCTTTCCCTTCATTGCTGTGGCATCTTCGCATGCTGTCAGGCAGTACAGATGCTCTGCTGTGTAAGAAACTGTTTGGGACCCAGGAACATAGCTACACAGCTGTTATAAAAAACTGCTCGAGTTCCCAAACCACAGTGACACAGCTGAAACTGGGGAAGCACAGGTCCAAAATGCTGTTTTGGGTGCAGCAGTCAGGATGCCTGAAGACCATTGCAGTGCAGATCATGCTTCATGAAGAGGCTCCGCTTCACCCTGATCTTGGTGTGCAGTGAGGGTGATTGACTGTGATGGCAGTGCTCAGTCGTCAGCAGTCATAGCAGGTCTGGACTGGCTGGCTCAGAACTACCAACTGCCGGCTGTTGCCAGCATGTCCCTGGGATCAGACAGTCCCAACCAGGCTCTGGATGATGCTGTCACTGCCATCATCGACCTGGGGATCACTGCAGTCATTGCAGCTGGCAACTACAACCAAGGTCAGCAGCACTGCATGGGGAGTCTCACCATGCAGGCTGCTGCCATATCAGCACTGAATGACATGTGCAGGTCGTGCATTGTGGCATGCCGTTTGGTGCACAGTGTTGGTGCTGTGATTGAGCCACAACAGTATGCTGCCAAGGCTTCAGTCCTGCTCATGTCTGTATTTGTGTGTGCGCAGATGCCTGTCAGCTGAGTCCAGCTCGTCTGCCAGCCGGCATCACAGTCGCGGCTTCAGACAAGACAGACACACGGTGGACCAGCTCCAATTACGGCACCTGTGTGGACCTGTACGCTCCTGGAGTGTCGGTGCTTAGTGCCATGGACACAAGCGACACAGCTACCATGACAGCTTCTGGAACCTCCATGGCTTGCCCCCATGTGTCAGGAGTTGCAGCTCTGTACCTGCAGAGCAATCCCACTGCTCAGCCTAATGAGGTGAGAAGTGATACTTCTTATCAGCTAAGCACATCAAAATGATGTCACAGGAATTTGGGGCCTGTCGCTTGTCCCCATGTGTCAAGAGTGACAGCTGTACCTTCACAGCATCATTGCTAAACTCAGGTGCAAAATGGTTAGTCCGTGGTCAGATTCATAGGGTTTGTGTTTGGGAGTGTCGTCATTGGCTCGCTTATAGAGTCACAGAATCAGCAGCCCTTTACCTGCAGATCTATGCTTCTGGCATGCTCAGGGCTTGCATATAGCTGACGTGTATTGCAGTTTTGTACACATGTAGCAACCTCAGTGCTTGGCCAGAAGCAGGCAGGGGTCTGCCTGCAGCCCCAAAGGAACAAGAATTTTCACAATCTGAGTGAACACTGCTTTATCCTGGTATCATCCTGGCAAAATGAAACATGAGTGCGTGTTGAGTGGAAAATTGAAGATATTGTTCCCAGTGCGACGCCCTGTGCTCACAGCCCACTGCACACTGCCCAGAACCCAGGCTTTAGCACATCACCAGCAAACCTTCCAGGTCATGAGCTCACAGTGAGAGATTGTGTGTGTATGGTCACTGATCCTTCCTCCTGCTGGCATGATTGTATAGGGAGTGTGTTGGCCTGCAACATCTCAGAATGCACAGTACTCTTGCAACATGCAGTGTGCTTTTCCTATCAAGATTTTTCCTGACACATTGTCATCAAGCCGCTCAGGCCGCATCACAGGTGGCCAGCACTTTGTTGCAGACTCTATGCCCGGCAAGAAGGATGAAGGATGACACCAAAGTGACACAAAAACAGGCGTCAAGCCACGCTGCTACTAACATGTTTCCCATGTGTGTTTGCTGGGGAGATGCACTTACGTTGAGCAGCTGTGCCTCAACTGCAGGTGGCCAGCACGATTGTGGAGACAGCAGTGACAGGCCAGATCCAGAATGCACAGGAGTCGCTGGGCACCCCCAACAAGTTCCTGCAGACCTACCTGGACACTGCTCCCACTCTCACCATCTCACCTGATGCCTTGGACCCTGTCGTCCTCTTTGCAGGTAGCTTTGCGCCTCCATCATAGCCTTGCCCAGCATGTTGCATCTGAAACATGTTGCTGCTGAAGGTGTGATGCTGAGCATAGCATGCATGTTAGAGACTGCTGTGTGCTGTACCTTTGTTGCTTACAACTGCTCAGCCATGATCAGCACCCTGTACCAAGTTTTCATGTGACACGTGTGCACAACTCTTTCAACTGTGTGTGTACTGACTGCAGTATGCTCCTTCTTGCACATTCCACAGTCACATCTTGTGACTTCAATCTCCACCCCCCCCCCCTTGACCACCCCCAAAAAGACCCAGAAATCAATGTGAACTTATTATCAACGAAAATGTTTCACACTGAAATGCCCTTCCAGCTTCAGCTGTAGGTCTTTGGCATCACGATCCTTAGCAGGCTTGCAATGTGCTGTCTTTGCATGAGACACGACTCTGCTGCATGCAGGTGCCTCTTTTGCATGAATCATGACACTGCTGCATGAGATGCAACACTGCTGCATGCAGGTGCCTCTTTTGCCAGTACCGCTGCCAGCACCCAGACCATCACCCTGGCAAACACTGGCAACTCGTCAGTGCAGTTCAATGTGTCAGCCACCCCCACTGGCTTGTTTGGTGGCTGGATCACCGTTGCCCCCACTACAGGTCAGTCATTCAGTCACGCCAAGCCCTCCTGCAGAATTTGAGTTGAAAGCGGTTTTTCCATTTCTTTTCTACCACCTTGTTGACTCTTCAGTTTGATCCAAAGAGGCTTGCTCTGATTGCATTCAAGCAAAAGAAAATAACGCAAAGAAAGAGTACTCTGCTCAAGGATGATATGCTGCTCCTCTGGCTGCAAGACTGCAACAGATACAGCTGAAGACCCACAGCAACAGCTGTGCACAAGCGGCGTACATCATTGCATGATGTGTCAACCAGGATTGCTGGCTTTGATCGCAGGATGCCCTGTATGGGTGTGCTAAAAATACTGTGCCGCTCTTTAGGGCAGGGCACTTTGTTCTGTGGGTTTTTCATCCAGAAGATGCAGCATGCCATGCAGCTGCTGCGACAGGGCATGCTGAGGCATAGGGAGACCCTGTTGCTATGTGATGATGACTCTACACCTTTTCACACTTTCAACTGTTGGTGACATCATCACATGGTAATTGAGCACCTGCTGTGCCAGTTAAACCAAAGCTTACCCTACGACAGAGTCTACCAAATTTTCTGATCAGGTGGCATTCAAAGCATGTGTGACACAATGGTGCAGGATCAGTAGCAGCAGGGCAGTCAGTGAGTCTGGTGCTGACATTTGACATCACCCAGAATACATTCCAGACGGTGCTGCAGGCTGCTGTGCTCATCACCACTTCAGGGCGCCCAGCTGCCAAGGTGCTGACCATCGTTACCTGTGTTTGTGTGCTTCTGTTGTGTTCAACTAAAACACGTGTGTGTGTGCAAGCAGTAGGCGCTGCCCTTGTTATGATGTGTTGTTGCACTTGACTATAGCTGTGTTTTTAAGCATGCAACAGGCGCTTCTGATGCATTGACGTCATGTTTTCTGCATATGTGTCCACCAGACATGTCTGTGATAAGAATTGTCATCCCCAAGAGCATATTGCTGTGGGCACACTGCTCCACACAACATGTGTTATGTCTCATGGTTTGCACCCTCTGCAACCATAACACATGCTGTGTGGAGCACTGGGTGGTTTGCACCCTCTGCAACATGATAGCATGCTCTGGAAGCACTGCAGCTGTATGTGAGTGTCTTGTTAAATGACGTTGATTGTGGCGTGCAGTCGATGACAGCCAGTGCGTATGTGTTCTGCGCCGGGCTGCAGAATGCTCTGCCAGCCGCCACACACAGCACCAGCATCAACTTCCCCTTGGTGCAAGACACCCGCCCCATCACCGCTGACTGGCCTGCCTTGGCTGATACCAATGGCTCCTGGATCTACTTTGATGCCCAGATTCAGTGAGCTGCTTTTCAATGTTTAGCATGCTGCCTTTTGAGATGGCCCTCAAGCTGCCCTTCAGTGCAGAGGGGCCCTCAAGCTGCGTTTCAGTGCAGAGGGTCTTTTTGCAATGCACCATGCTCTGTTCAGATGCAGTGAGGTGCCCTGCAACACATAGCATGCTGCTTGCTGTTGATGCCTGCTAATGTTTTATGTGAAAAGCTGCCTTGCAATGGAAAGCTTTTGATCCAGTGAGTTGCCCCTTTCAGTGCTGGCAAACTTCCTTTCAGTGTAGGCAGCTGCCTTTCAGTGCTGGCAAACTCCCCTTCAGCTGCCTTACAATACCCCCCCTGCGTACTCTCAGCGTCAACCAGGGCTGCCTTTTCTGTGCAGGTTCTCACACCCAGTAGGAACACTGGCAACCTCAGCCTTGGAGATCAATGATGGGCAAGGGGTGATTGAGGCCCTGAATAATACAGGGGCTAATGGAGATTTGTGTGGGGGGTTCACCATCAGGGCCAAAGTACCCTTCTCCCCCTGGGACACCCTACAGACCACTGTTGGGGTGACTGTTCAGGGTGCTGAGGTGACAGACGTGTATGGGGTTGCTTTCCCAACCTACACTAACACATCCACGCTGGATCACAGGTGAGGCCTATTGTTGCCCATTTGCAATTTCCTGCACCAAGAATGCATGATTCTCATGCATGATATGTGGCAGATGCAGCACTCAAATGAGCGCATCTTCTCATCTACAGCACTGCTGCTCCCATCTGCAATTGCTTTTTGAAGAGCACAGTGGACTTGCCACTTGCCGAGTGAGCGTGTGAGCCTGTGTGCATGTGCAGCAACTCAAACACCTCACCCTGGTAGTCTTGCCATGGCCGCAGCACAGCTTTGGTTGTGTCGCAGTACGCAATGTAGATTGAAACCCGCACGATGTTAGCTCAACATTATGCGTGCTACCACCAATTTACACCAGAGGAGGAGGATTTAACATCTTTAGCCAACCAACCAGGTTGTACAGATGTGTCACCAGCACTTGTCTTTGCACATTTCAAGAACAGTTGATCTTGAACACAAGGATCTTCCACCTGTAGGAAACATGCATTCACGAATCCGACTGCTCATACAGTCTGTGGCTGTGCAGGCCTGTGGGTCAGATGTTCTCCCCCTACATGCCTTACTCTGGCGAGCAAGGGCTGGTGACCACAGACCAGAATGTGGTGCTGCTTCTGGTGTTTTCAGAGCCAGTGAATGGTCTGACAGCCAGCAGCTTCAGCATTTCAGGACCCTCAGGCGCAACTGTATCAGGGCTGAAGTTGTTGCGTGGCACCAACACGTACTACCACTTCACAGTGAACCTGCCGGGGACATACTATGATGCTGTCACTGTCAACCTGCAGGTGAGACTTGCTTGCTGCACAATGCCAGCAGCTGTGTTGTTGTGCCTCACACACGCAACATATTCACTATCCATGCAGTTTTGGCCAGTCAGTCTATGGAACTGGTTTCCTATGCAATACACAGTAGCTGGATATGCGCTGTTGAGTTTTCAAGCGTATACCATTGTTCCTGCTCCCATTCTGGCCCGGGGTTGATCCATGACATGAACTTCATGAGCAGAAGTCCTTGTTGCGTCTACAGTTGCCGCAGTGCATTCATGTATTGTTGCATCCTCAGTCGCCGCAGTGCATTCATGTATTGTTGGTGCATGCAGGGTACAGTAACAGACACAGCTGGAAAGGTCAACCTGGCTGTCAGCTCCTTGAGCTTTACCAGAGTGGCGTATCCACTGCTGTCTGGCACATCGTATGAGGTCATCAAGTCACCAGGCCTGCTCACACTGACCTGACACACTGCAAAGTGTTTCTGGCAAGGCCGTGCTCCTGAAGAACAGCTGTGACAGCCATCTCAAGTTCAGGAGACGCATTGGCGCGAAAGCTGGGGAGGCATTTTATTATTGGCAAGTCTGTATGACTGTATGATACTGCTGCTGCAGGTCGCTTGCACAACCATCATCTCATCCACCAACATGTAGCATTGACAAACATGTTCAAGGATGAAATGACGCGTGTGCAAGCGACCGCTGCAACAGCAAGCTCTACACCGGTTGCATCTTCAACTGCTGGTATGGTCAATGGTCAAGACTTTGAGCTCAATTACCTGTAGACCGAAGAAAAGGGCACTGAGCAGATTCCAGACGTCTCCCACCCCGGGTGGAGCGCCCCCCTGTTCCAGGAGACCCACCCCCACAAGAGCCACAATGCATGATGCCCATGTCAGAGGCTTCACACCTCTGCCAGAGAGACCAGCCAGAATAGGAACAACCAACACCTGATGCACAGCAATAACATTACAACGTGGTTGCATAGGACGAACGCCTATGCATGCCAATGATCGGGACTCCACATGGTCTTGTGAGGGAACATAACCCGTTAATGTGAGGAATACAACAGCACTGTTGTGTGACAACAGCACTAGACCATAAGAAGCAAACTGGAAGCTGGCAACAAGTGTACTGATATGCGCAGTACGCTTGACAGTGAGACAAAGGATCACCGTGAAAGTGCTGATAAATGATGCCCTTGAAGCATCAGATGTGACCAGTCCCACAGATTGTGTCATGTATGCCAAGGCGCTGAATAGTCCCAGCTCCAGTCCACCCCTTAATATGGTACTGTCCTGCACTGCACCCGTCACCCAGGGAGAGAATACAGCAGCTGCTAGGGTAAATCTGAGGGCCGCAAACGTGAAAGGGTCAAAGACGTCCTCGGTCTCTTTGAGTACCACCCAGTTTGCCCCGCACAGCAGCACCAGTATGTTCAGCAACACCAGCCCCCGCACTCTTGGGGAGAGCCTGTTTGGACTGAATCTTTGCAGCTGATGTGTGACACGAGCTAGGAGATCCTGGTAGTCCGGGGAGGACTCCGATGTGGAGGCAGCCTGTGACTCTGTTGCGTCTGATTTGAGCTGATGGCGCAGGACTTGTACACGCTTTTGAAGCACGCTGTCCTCAGCACAGTCATCGCTGCTTTCATCACCCGGGTCCTTGTCATTCGGCAAATACGTATGAAGCACAACCTCGTCAACGCTATCGGTTGGAGCGGCTCGGGTCACCTGATTGCAAGTCCTTCGGCGAAGCACCCGCCGTGGGTGGATCGACCTGAAGGGAGGTGTTTGATAGCAGATCTTTGCCGGCAGGCCCACATGCAAATGGGCTGAAGTCATGACCATACAATGTGATCTGACGGACGCTTGCGCCAAACTTTGTGGGGCCAGACACGCGGGACCGCGCTTGCTATTACAACACCTACTGTTCCGGAAGGAGCAAGGGGCAGGGGCCAGAGAAAGGAAGTGCCCTCACGTGATGTAACGCACGCAGGTCTCAGGGCGGCTCTACCCCGCCCGATCCGCCCCGTCGTTACGCCTGTAAGACTGTAATCTACTGTAACAGTACCGCGAGCACAGCACGGTCAAGCTCCGCAACACTGTTCTGCTCCTGCGTGGCCATTGCCACCTTGGCAGTACCTTGTAGTCTCGCCCAAGTGTGTTGTAGACGAGAACCAGGCGATCATACACAGTCAGAGTGAGCTCAGCAAGACCACAAGCGCACATCGGCAGTTCCTGATTTTGTACTGGAGTTGTCTCCTGCCTCCATCCGTTCTTACACCGCGGTTACAGCTTGCTCTGTTGCAGCCGAAGCTGCACCAATGTCACCACAGTCTTCTTCTTTCCAGAGTGCTCCCTTGTCGCCTACTCGGAGAATGCCACGGGTAGGAGGGCGGGCCCAGAGCAGAAAACGCACGGGTGCTGCCATGCTGCGTATGACTAAGCCTGCTCGTAAAGTAAATCACTGCGCGAGGTAACTTGAGTGTGGAAAATGTTTAAAACAGCGTGGTCATAAATACCAGCAGGAGCTATACAGCAACTTCATCACAGAGCTACCGGAAGACTATTGACAGACAGCAGTTGTAACAGTGCAGTCTTTTTGCAAGCTATTGGCTTGATGCCCAAGTGCACGGAAGAATGGGCTTCAGCAATACCTGGTGACATCCCAACAAGGTTGGCTGTCAGATGCCATGATCAGTGATCGCAAAGTTATCACCGTATCAGTGTGTATGTGTGATATACATGTGTGCTGTACAACATCAACAACCAGCAGCTGGCAAATCTGGAGAACAGTCAAGCCAAGGCAGTGTATTTTCCGGTACGCTTCTATGGGTCAGCTGGCAAATCTGGAGAACAGTCAAGCCAAGGCAGTTTACTTTCGGGCGCGCTTCTATGGGTCAGTGTCCACCTTGTAATGCAGCTGGGCACTATGCAGGCCAGTGGCCAGACCCTTTCCCTGAGTATGACAAAATAGCCCCAGGCCATCTAGCCATCACAGTGTCAATATACCTGGGGTCCACTTTCTCGGGAGACGTGATGAGGAGCAGGTTTGGGGTAAGATTCTTGGCAAGTGTGTATCTGCATCCAAATGCAGCATACAATTGCTGCATCATGAGTGTGTCATATTGCTGAGGCAGTGATGGTTGCAGGCATGTCCTAGGTGGGATTTTCCATTGTTCGACTGGCTTGTGGCTTTGAGCTGTTGAGGCTAAAGCACTTGTGTACATCTTGCTCATGACAGCTCTGACACTCTAAGTAAGGCAGAGCATTGGGCAAGTGCGTTAGTCCCTGGGCAAGCAGATGATGCAGTCCCTGTTAGCCCAGGTCCTCTCTACTGATTTCATTCCATCTCTAGCATTCTCGGTGATGCCTGTCATGGAGTTCAAGTACCCATTAATGTTGTAGCCAATGAAAGGCTGGCCCAGGCGCTCACGACCCTGTCACACATGATAGGCTCACCCCATCAACTACGGCTGCACTGACCATGTGGTGCACTTCTCTGATTTTGCTCGCTGGCTGCAGACGCGCAGCTGTATCGTCACAGCTCACCTGTATTGCCGCTAAGCCTCTCACAAGGCAGCTGAGCTTGTTTACCGAGTTGCTGCAACTGCAGCTGCTGCGCCAGAGTGGCAGGTCTTTTCTTGGCTGCTACAAGATATGACCCCAGCTTACCTTTTGGCACAATTGTTGTGATTCCGCCACCATACACTGCAGTGCAGGGACCAGCTGGCACAGCCAGCTTGAATTCATGCAGAGCCGTTGACCAGCTGCTGTCCCAGCCTCGCCTTGCTCGCTGTTGCCTCTGCTGGCTTGCTCGTCATGACTGATCAGAGGTGTCTCTGCACCAGCAATTGCATCTGGGGGAAGCTCGCTGACGTAGCAATCAAGGACCTCCTGAATCTGTTGTTGGACTTTTTGGAGGCCCGACTTCCACATCTGGTGTCTGCACCTCTACATTTGGCATCTTGAGCAACTCTAGTCGGCTATATAGACTGTATGTAGCACTCAAAACAGCAGGGTCTAAAAGCTTGTGAGTTAGGTGACATCAAGCGACAACACTGCTTGTCGAAAGTCGAAGACTGGTTTCGAGCCAGCAAGCAGAACGAATGCCATACTGTCAAAATAGAGAAAGCAGCTTAGTAAAGAGATTAGTCAGTAGATCAGTCATACAAACATATCAGAAGTAGGGCAGCAGGAGTCCTGCCAGATTTATAATCTGCCAGATTAGGATTGCAAGACCCTTTTTTGATATGAATCCAATGACCAATTCCCCAAACAAGGGGTCCACACCAAAAGGGTCCACTATTGCACGGGAATGTGCATCCTGTTATTTTTGACGTAAAATGAGAGGTGATAATTATAAGCTCTTGGTGATGTCATTCAGGTATTCTTGTAACCAAGCTTAAGCTCACGTCGAGGAGATGACTTCCCGCATCGTGTAACACAATAACGGTCGTTCAGTGGAGCTCAGCGCAGGGAAGTTGTCCTCGGGTCCATGCACTGTTGACGTTCAAGTCAGTGTCGTTGGTGTGGCCGCTCAGAACTTGTCTTGAGTTGTCTCTTGGGAATGCCGATCGTGACACATGGAGCATTGACGTCATCATCTGGGGACTTTAAAGGCAGTAACTCAGGTTACGTGATAATTTTAAAAAGGGTCCAAACACTTGCAGAGCCCTTGTCTTAAACTTACACTCCAGCGGACAGGTCCTGAGACCATCCGCAGATTGCCAGCAACGACGTGTGCAAATTGTCGCGAGCTATGACAAGCCTGCTGCTGCTGCTGCTTGGATCTCTTCTATTCGCCCAGCAAACGACTGCTCAGTTCGACTACAACAGCACTTTGTTGGGGACCGTCTCCACCTTCATCAATGTCAGCACTATACCAGGTGACCGGCGCTCTTTGACTTGCACGAGCCATTCTTGTTATTGTCCGTGCTGGCTGTCTAGTCGACAGCTGCGCCAGGCTACAGCATTCGCGCATCTGCACGCATCTGTACACATGCCACATATGTATATAGCGTTCGGCTTACATCGCCGTTGAAGCACTAAGGATATGAGCTATACTGCTTTCTGATTTTTGACCTCGTCGCACGAGTCACGCGCCATTGGGCGACCTTTGGTATTAGCTCTAGCCGCGCCGCAGATCATGTACATATGCATGTGCATCTCAAGCTACAGCAGCTGAGCTGGGTCGTCCTAGTACTGACCTATAGATTTGTTGCGCAGCTTATGCAGGCGGTAACAACTTCTTATTTGACAACTACAATGCGGAGATGATTACCAAGAAGTCGGCTCAAATGTATTGCCAGACGGGAATGCCTTCCTTTCCAGTTGTTGAGGCAACCATGCAAAGTGCACACAACGTAGGTCACGACAGGCCCGCTCTCGCGTGTCTCCCGCGTATCGGGCTTGCCAGCTGACGCATGTTGTGTCCGTTGCATGGTCTCTATCGCTGTGTCCCCGCTAAGAACTCGCTCAGAGCTGTTGCGTTTGTCTTCTATTTCAAAGGAACAGCTTTTATGTTTCTTCACTTCAGAATGCGACCTGCAGGCAATGATGGCTGCCAATCTGACCTGCTCACAGCTTGTGAGCAGTTACATCCAGGTAGACTTTGCAATGTCAATTTGCAGCGGCAAGCAAGATGAGCAGTCGCACATTTAATTGTGCACATGAAACTTGATATGGCTTTATCTCTGCAGAGGATCAGCGCTTATGACAGGCTCACAAATGCTGTGCGAGAGATTGTGCCTGATGTCATGAACACAGCTGCAAGCATGGATGTGATGCTTGCAGCTTACAACGCAAATGGCACAGCACTGCCTATGCTGTTTTGCGTGCCCATACTCATCAAGGACAACTTTGATGCCACGGATGGTAAGGAGTGTTACAATATTGATATCTGTAATCACTTTGCTAGAAGTCTGGGCACTCATGTGTTGCATTGAGGTTTGGATATGCAAATGACTGTTTGAACAGATCCGTATTCCCTGGGCATCCACCTTTGCTCTACGCACAGGTTACTTGCATCAGTATGTGTAATGGGGCCATGTCATTGCCATTTCATCATGATCTGACTGCTGTTGCATCGGTGCTCAGAAGCCAGTGCTGCTTATCACCTTACTATTGGCAATCACTGCTTGGTAAGGCAAATGCCCCAAGCCATCAATTCTGCCTTACATCTACAGGTCATTTGGCGACTGCCAATGGAGCTGTTGCTCTGCTGGACAACTTCCCCAGCATGGACGCTACAGAGGTGGCCCAGGCCAAAGCTTATGGGGGCATCATTCTGGCTCACGGCAACATGGCTGAGTGGGCTTTCACCAATGCCATCTCCATTGGCTCAGGTATGCATCTTACCCCCGCAAATGCAGAGGTGCACTCATCGTGCAACACATGGGCAATCCAGCTGTGGTTGCTAGGTGATCACTGGGGTTATGCAATGCAGAGCTTGCTTCCCCTCTCACCTCCGGTCTGCTGTGTCTGTCCTTCCATCTGCTGCACAACAGGGCATATTGTGTCTGCTTCCTCCTGAGGTCATGTGCATGCTTGCAGTTAACAACAATGTGAGCTGAAACAGGTCATGGCCTGGCGCATGCATGTCATGTGACAAGTCGGCCGTCGCTTGAGCACTGCACAAAGTCAATTGATGTTGCAACACCTAGATGCTACCAGTTTTGCACAGATTGGCCAGCTCTGGTGGTCTCAAACATCACTCAGCTTTTGCAAGGAAACTACATTGGCTTACCTGCTTGTGCAGCATATGGAGTGGTGAGGAACCCATACTCGCTGGACCGGTCCACAGCTGGCTCCAGCGGTGGCCCAGCGGCGGGAGCCTCAGCCAACTACGCCATGATCAGCATGGGCACTGACACGGGCAACTCCATCAGGGGCCCCTCCGGCCACCAGGGCCTTGTCGGCCTGCGCTCTTCCATCGGCCAGACCAGCAGGTCTGCTGCCAACATACCT
>JAABUP010003298.1_pt1 | contig 28745 bp, 29 predicted proteins | sample 5559201 | NCBI WGS metagenome assembly JAABUP01 (sample SAMN10711887, study PRJNA513373) | rock metagenome | isolation source: Antarctica rocks | place: Antarctica | reverse complement strand
TCCCCCACTCCATACGCACGCACATACGAAGATGGATACATGCTTGTTCACAACCCTACCACCAGAGCTCATCCTTAACATCTTAGAGTCCGCTGACAGCTTTGCGGAGGTTGCTGCTCTTATCCGCGCAGCACGCATCTTTCACGACATCTGGGAGCACAACCATCTCCCACACCATCCTTCCCCGCGTCATCAACTGCGTTTCTGATGCTCAGGAGTTGGTCACTGCCAAGGAACGGCGCCCATGCGCAACAACAACATCAACAACGGAGTGTTCATGAAGCAGCCATTCATCGCACTAAGCGCTTCCTCTCAGACGCACGCACTGTCTCGCTTGCCTGCGACTTTTTCGAGGCCGACGTGGTCCCTCGTCTTGGAGTCCACGGCAGCATGCACCCTCCTGACTTGACATCCACGGAACGCACCCGCTTCAAACACTCCTATTACCGTGCCTGGACCTTTCTCGCCCTGTGTGGTGCTCCACAACCGCAAGAACGACCATCCTTGTTCTTGGCTGCCATGGCTACGAGAGAACTTCTCCGCAGACGTGACGTAACTGGGTGGATGTGGTTTCGCCGCTCTAAAGATTATGAGATTCAGCTAGGTGTTATTGATGCGGAGAAGATGGAAGATGACGGGAGCTGGGAGCGGGGTCTGGATATGATATTGGAACACTGGTCAGAGAAGATGGGAAGAACGACAGGGGACCGCCGTCTCAACATGCCAGACTACGTGCCCCAGACTCTTTTGAGCGTTTTCGATCATTGGCAGGATTTATGTGGACATGTTGCAAGAGATAATATGTTAGGTAGAGCAATTTGACGTCCTCAAACGCCTCGTAGGTATATAGCGGATCGCAATCCACTTCCAAGATATACGAACCTCATACAGCCCGTTGACGTTCTTCCACCTGCAACAGAATCAATATGTAAGTCTCCCAAGCCTGAGAGCTACGTCGAACGAGACTGATCATTACCTGCAGCTGTTTACCGGCACCTTCTGGAGGCGGCACAGCATTATGTACATACAAATGATGGACTTCTATAGAGATCTATCGTTGGAGTGATACATTCGGCAATATCTGGCATATTCTTGTCAACTCCACCCTACTTCTATCTAGTGAGAACTCATTGTAGATTGATGCGCTCTGTCATATGATTAAGTGCAAGGAAGAGCGTTTCGACAGAACTGGAACCGTGCTCTCTTGCTTCGAAGCGTGACTACTAGCGGCCTAGTTTTGTGCTCAGAGTTTTACATGATTGCCAGACCTTCTCAAGTCACTTGTTCAAAAGCTTGTGAAGATTCACGGCTAGTGAATGCGGACTGAGCATTCACGAATTGCATGACCTAGGGCTTTTTACTAAGCGAACACACTCACAATATCAACTTTCCCAGCTCATACTTTTCGACTTTGTTCCACGACCCAACACCTGTCGCATTCGAGTTTTCACTGCCAATTACTCGACTCGATGGATGATGCAACGGCTGAGACGGTCTTGTCTCTACAACTGGAAGACCTCGATGGGATCCTGGCTGGTGAGGAAGCGACTGAAGAGATTGGTGAGGTGACGGACCAACGCCTTGCAGTTACGTTATATAGGGATCAACTACGAGAGCGCGTCTCATCGCTGGCAGATCGTCGCATGAGCTTGAGTATTGGTTCTGCGGTGTGGCAAGACGGCGTACTCCTTACGACATCGAGGGCTCACGAATTTGCGGCAACAAGGGATAGGATCGTTGCGCAACGTCTCGCAGGCGTTCCACAGGTCCAATGTCCTCTACCAAATGCTCTGCCGCAGACCGATCTCAGCGATGCTACTATAAGACATGTAGCGGCCTACAACGCCGCCGCGCCGATTCCTGTTGGTTCTATCTTCCCCGTTATATCGTCAGAGCATGAGCATCAGAGTCTTGGATCTATGAGCAAGAAAAGAACTCGACACCACACCGCGAACACGGAAGACGCATCATATGATGAACAAAGAGCACTCAAACGAACTAAAAACACTCACCACCATTCCACCTCAGATACCCTCGAACATGCTGTTGCCCGAGATATTCCTAAGTCCCCTCCCAGAAAGAGGAAGAGATCAACCAGTAATGATGTTCAGACCCATGAGCAAGCTGCAGCGTCCACCATTTCAGGCACCGCCTACAGTGAACAGTTCTCTGACATCGATGGCGTCCGGAGCATTCAGGCGGACTTAAGGGCACAAGAGGAGGAATCCGCTGGCATCAATCCGAACAAGAGGATCAGAGCTGCAGCTCTAGGTCAGCCAGCTGCTGAGCCCGAAAGCGCTTGTATTGTCTGTGGCGACCCTGGACTCTACGCTGACCTCGTCAAGGCTCCGTGTGAGCACAGTTACTGCACTGATTGCATTACCGGGTTCTTCGAAGCAGGGGTCAAGGATGGATCAGTATTTCCGCCAAAGTGCTGTGGACAAGAGATACCCCTCAGCATTGCAGCAGCTTATCTATCCGAAGACCTAGTAACGAAGGTCAACGAAAGAGCTCAAGCAAATACCTCGCCAAATGCGACATACTGCGCACAGCCTTATTGTAGTGTGTACATTCCACCAAGCAATGTCGAGTTGGGCCACGGTACTTGTCCGAAATGCAGTACCCGAACATGCTGTCGCTGTCGGAAGGAGGCCCGTTTTGGCGATTGCGTAAAGGACGAGGATCTGGAGCGTGTACGAGAGCTTGCGAAAAAGGAGGGCTGGCAGGCTTGTTACGACTGCAACGCTCTCATCGAGCTAAACTTTGGCTGCAATCACATGACGTAAGTTCACTAAAAGTATTCCGGAGTTATCCCACTAAGAGTTGCCCAGGTGCCGTTGCAATGCCGAGTTCTGCTACATCTGTGGGACGAAGTGGAGGAATTGTGACTGTCCGCGCTGGCACGAAGGCCGTCTCTTGGCAAGAGCAGAGCATCTCGTTGACCGACCTCGCGAAGACAACGATCATCGGCCTCTCGACGTTCGTGATCGCGCTGTCCGTATCAGGGAGGCCACAAATTACCTTCTTGCTGGACCCGAGTGCGATCACAACAACTGGGAGTACATCGAAGGTGTTGGAACCTGCGAGATCTGTGACTACACTGGTCTAGTGTACATCTACCTCTGCCGTGGCTGTGGTACAACTTCTTGTAATTGGTGCAATACTATGGCTCGTGAAGAGCAGGAACCTAGAGCACGCGTCAATAGAAGGCAGGGGCGAAACGGGTTTCGAGGAAGAGGAAGCGGCCGACGCGCCTCTGCTCGTGTTTAGCACCGTCGGCGAACTTTCAAGGCATAGGGCTTAGGGTGCAATTGAATATGAGATTTGATGGTTTGCTGCCATAAACCGAGAGAGCCGGTTATAGAAGATCTACCAATACTGATCGACTGGCGAGGTGCTACTGACCACAGTAGCCACAACACAAATCGAAGCATTATCAAAGGCTGATCCTGTACCAATCGATTGATGGAAGCTGGTGGCATGCAAGATATCGCCGTTCGAGCTGATACTGACATCTAGTTTGTCATATTGAGTGCGGTCCTCCAAGACCTGCATTACCGTTATTGAGGTGTGCCAGCTGTCCGTCCTTCCATACGACATTGCTCTTGGCTACCCTTGGAACAAAATGACCACCGTCATCGTTGGCCAAGGCAACCCGGACATGCTAATCCACATGATAATGGCATTTTTGCCTCCTTCGGAAACCTTACCTTCATGGGGCCCGTCTTCATCTGGCTCTTCGTCCCCGAGACTAGGTGCTTGATTTTCAAGGAGGTGGTCTTACCCTTCGCCGGTTTTTTGGAATGCGCAGGCTGGCCAGTAGCGCATGCAGGTAATCAACAAAGGAGGTGGGTCTCCACGACTAGTGTATGGGAGTCATGACGAAAAGTAGGGAAAGCCAAGCCAAGCACTACAGTCTATGAGCTTGTGCCATTGTCTTCTTGGGGTGATCAGTCTCAAGGGTTCAAGCTGGGTTCTCTTGCACTCATCATCAGCGAGCCTGAAGTGAAGCAGGTTGTGCACTTATCGGGCTCGGTTCTTGGAACAACGCTTATCGTTTCGTGAGATTCATGTTACAGTAACGTGAAAGGCTTGCGATCACCTAGGTAGGCTCGCTCCAGAAATCAGAGATGTGTTCAACCACATCCTCGCTCTTGGTGATTGGGAGCTCGTGACCCGCATCGACGAATCTGAAGTCGACGTTACCTCCCAACACCCTCGTGGCGTCCTCCACCAGCTCGTGTTTGACTATGATCGGATCATGCTGTCCGCAGATGATGAGCACCTTACCATTCTGCAATCCCGCATCCTCGATATCCTTATTCGTGGTCACGCTCTGTGCCGCCAATCTCTGGCCTATTCGTCTCCAATCTTCGTGCTGCTCTGTGATGGGACCATAGCGGATACTTGACATGAAAGATTTGATGAAGCCCTCATGCGACTTGACTTGCCATGCCTGTTCGAAGTTGATGTCAGTGATGGCCGGGCGGAGCGTACGCGGAGCCATAAACACACCACAGCAGCTGCTACCGTAACATATGGTCTTGTCTTCGACAACTGCGCTGTGTCGAACGAAGACCCTTGCTTCGGTAATTCCTCTTCAACTGCCGCATCCGCCGCGGTAGTCCGCTTGGTTGCCTTCACGCTTTTCGCTTTTGATGGTCCGCCTTCGAGTCTGCTTTTGACGAGATATTCAAGTAGACTCTCTGGCATAAGGCCTGTGGAATAAAGGAGCTTGCTCGTCCTGCTGATGTGGCTAGGTCTCACTAATCCAGATGGTGCGAGAAGGACTAAGGAAGCGACGAGACTCGGGAATGAACAGGTAAAGGCTGCGGCTATGCCACCACCCAAGGAGTAGCCGATCAAGGAAAATTTGCCAGAAGAGGCGCCCGTCCAAGAAAGGGGTGAGGAACATAGAGCAACGAGAATCTCGCTGGTGTAGAGGCGGGCATCGTGCGGGAGGTCGCAGGGGGTGTCAGAGTACCCTCTCCCAAATAGATCTATTTCGACAATTAGGCTACCAATAACTCGGACTTCTAAGCATTGCAATGCTGGCCATGATGTATGTAGATGGAAGGGTGGATTCCAAGATTAGAACCATGCTGAGTAAAACCAGCATCATCTCCGTTATCAACTGACCTACAAGCATAACCCGATACCCCTTATCCACCAAGCCATGAGCAACTCCACCTAAAGGAAGACAGTTCTGTCAGCACACCTTCTATTCCTCCGCCACTAGCCTAACTCTTCCAACAACATAGGACAGAAAGCTATAACCTAATGAGATACAGGGCGTGCTGATGCCATGCAATAACAACACCTTCCGCCCGTCTTCGGAACCCCATTCATAGACCCGAATAGTACCGTACGGGGAAGCAACGTCACGAGGTCCGGGCAGAACATCAGGCGGGTATGGTAGCTCTCCAATCTCCTTTTCTGAGAGCTTCGGAAGTAATGTAACGCTGGGCGAGGGAATAATCCTCTTTTTTTTGCGTGCTGAAGATGTTGAAGAGCTTCGTAAGGCGACGGCCAATGCTAATGAAGCAAAACCAACTGCTAGAAATGACAATTGGTTCTTGTGCTGGAGAATACTGTTGGTAACGAAGCCCACGTCAAGTCTAACCACAACCATGGCAGGGTCACAAACGGTGACAACAATCACAAAAGCTCGAATCCTACTATACCTAAGTATACAAAACAGCTTGAGAAGAGAGTCGTTGTTAAACGCATTCATTTACTACCTGGAACCATAGAGTGCTAAAGTAATACTACCTTAGCATACAGGGGGTTGACTAAGTTCTTACTAATCGTGAAGCATCTTTTGCTTGCTGGCTGGTCATAGATTTAGACGACAATGTTCATGTCTTAACATGACAACGCCAGCCACGCTGATTCGAGAGTTAGGAGAGACTAACCAGCTTTTCCAATGGATAGCAACTTATGGGAAGCATGGAGCCCATGATGCCATTTATGATGGGCTGCCATGGTTTTGGCCAGCTGAGTTCTTGCATTCCTCGCTTCTCACTGAAAACCGAAAACATCAATTCCCAGATCCGGCGAAAGGGCGGTTGAAAGTGCTGCATGAAGGATAGCCTTTGGAATAATCATCAGTCGTTTTCGTGTCCAATAGTACAATGGTACTTGTAAGTGTTTTCAGCACAGCTCGCTGTTCGTCTCCTGGGATTGCTAAGGGACTATCAGCCGCAAACACCGGAAACGTCCTGGAGTTGTTGATTATCTTGAGCATCTGTTCTTTGTGTTCAAAACCAAGCGATGGCGTTTCGTATGTGATTGATCGTTGCCGCATTCGTGCTCTGCGAAAAGCACAGATAGTAATGCCAAACATCTTTTTGAAATAAAGAAAACACATGTCTACGCTTCTGTGTGTCTTCTTCGCCTCTACGCTCGTCATACACGCTAATATTACCTTGATGAACTCTGTGTCTTCTTAAGAGGGCTCTCAGTAAAGGCGACGGTGAGTATGGATTTAACGACAGCACCGAAGAACGAGCCGGAGCAATTGCCTTCTGGCAATGGACTAGACAAGCAAAGAAGTCATGACTCTCAAAATTCAAACCAATCCAGGGGAGGGGTAGTGAGAGGAGTGATGAACTGGCTTACCACGCCCAGATCCTCTCCTACACCACCTTCGAACATCAAGCTTCCTTCATCTTCCAACGGCGGCCAGCGTCTCCGGAAAGTTGGTCTCAAAGCGCGGTCAACAGTCGCTCGAGATGCCATCCAAAAGCGCCGTACACATCTGTTTCAGACCAACTTGGGCTTACGCAAAGTTCCCCAGAGGACGGTCCCATTACGACCAACGCCACAAATGATCCGTAATGCCCGGAAGGGTGCTTTGACGAAGTTCCTCAAACAGGGCGAGATCATTAGGGCGGACGGTTACGGTGACATAGTTAACCCCAAAACGGCTGAACTCCGACTCAATGAGGTCTACAACTTCGAGACGGATCATCTGTCTGACGAAGGCGACAATATAGATGAAGAGTTGAAAGACGAATCGAACCTTTATTACATCTCCATGCGCAAGGACGAACTGCCAACCTATCACTTCTGGAGGAATAGATCTGATGCGGATCCGCTTTTAGCACAGAAACCGGTGGACTGGGGTGCGGTCTTCACGGAACGTCTTCCAACCTTTTCCGATGGTGAAGTCGGGGCAGCATCCGATAAACCCGTCCCAGCAATCACCACGAGCAGAACGGTTGAAAACGAGTGGATGCCAGGACAGAGATATTATCAAGAGTTCAATCCCAAACGTAGCATCCGTCCGGCAGTCGTGAACCAGACGGCAGGCACAAGCATTGAATCAAAGGTAGTGGAGTGGGCCGTTCAAGGATCGATTGCTGATATGGTCTGGAACACGAGCAACAATGGTATCATCGAGGGATCGCGACCGTGCGGACCCCAACCTGGAGATCCTGAATGGGAAAGGGCCGAGGCGGATTGGGAGGCAAGGCTCCGAGATACAGAAAACCTGAAGGCTTTCCTCGCTCAATACAAGAGAGATGAGGTCGCGAAGTATACCGAGCTCACCGCGCGACCCACCTCCCCAGAGCTACGTCCGAGTCGCGGAAGCGATGCCGGGACTCAGTGGTTCAATGCGGTGTGGAAGACTGCAGTTCCAACCGTCGCTTTCAAGCTCACTGAGCAGCAATTTGGTCGGCCTGTGAGCCCTTTGAAAGGAAATGAACCTCATTGTAGGAACGAAGATCCTACCAATTGGAATCTGGACGAAAACTCGACGGAGAGGTCTCCATATGCTCGCGGAGAGCCGGTATACCATGAGGAAGAACCATTGGAATTTCTAGATTTCTATGACCAGAAAAGTTATGGCCAACCTATGCTACGCAGTGAGTGTTTTCACCGTGGTAATCATTTGACCATGAGGATGTGCTTAATGGAGACTTAGGACGCAAGCCCATCCCCGAAGAATACATCCAACGTGAACAGCCTTACCGCTCTGAGGTCTTGCCGCCGACAGGAATCGATAATGATGTAGTCGAGAAGGTGGCGAACCCACCAGTCCTTGGTTCTGGTTTAAAAAATGCATTCGCTCCCTATAAGAAAACCCTCGGTTCCGGTCCAGTAACCGGCTCCCACGTCCTACTGCAGGGTGATCCTGGCGGACTGTACCTCTCTACCGCGTCATATGACTCGTTCCTGGCAATCTGCAGGAGGATGTTGCCCGCTGAAGTCTCGAAGACGCATGCTTTGGTGTTCTATATCGATGTTAGAAAGGTCGGAGACACTTCAGTAGAGCCGGTAACGATTGATGGAGCGCTTGACCGCCAAAGATATGCTGCCGAGATCAAGCCACTGCTTGACACTCCGGGTCAGGAATTCCGAATCCGCCATGGTGGAGAGCCATCTAAACCCTTCAAGGACAGCGATTATGCTGGCGAATGCGTCAAATTGACGGCCCAAAATATCGGCTATGCTTGGATAGACGCCCCCTGGGATGAGGAAGATGAGGCTCACAACAATACCGATATCGTGACTGAAGCGTTACAATTCCTGTTTCCGAGAGAAACTTCCAATATCACGAGGTTTACAATGGTAATTCCCGACAAAGGTTCTCATGATATCAACCTCAGGAACGGCGAGGAAGCGGTTCGGCCAAAGGTGCAAGCAAGACTAGCCGAGGTGACTGACAGCAACAAAGACAATGAGAACCCAGTTGTTGTTCTAGTCTATGATGAAGCTCATCCACCATTCAAGGTTAGTATGCTTCTGCCCTTCTGGAAGTCTGTTACTGAATTGCGAAGGGTCCCGTTCCTGCAGGCCATACCGCCACTACTTTGGGAGATGGAACTAAGGTGACAGTACAACCTGGACCCAAGGCACCAGCGATCACAATAATACCACCTATGGCTGGAGCCCAAGCTCCGGCGATCACAACTATACCACCTGTGACTGGAGCCCAGCCTCCGGCGACCACAAATATACCACCTGTGACGGGACCTCAGCCTAATGTCACTACAACCCAACCACCGGTGGCTGGACCAGGTGTTAACAGAGTCGTCTTGATCCGACCAGCACGGTGGGGCGTTGTCGAGCTGACAGCACCTTTCACGGCACAGAGATTTTTGAACCAGGTCCGGGGACTTTGCAGCCTTACGGACAAAGATTGGGTTATCCGCGTCTTTCCGACAGAGACAGCCTGGAACAATAACGAGTTTTTCAAGGTTGCCAGGAACGTTGAGAGCGATATAGATGCCATGAGAGCGTTCGAAAATGAATTCGGACGCAAGATTGTGCAAGATAGCCATGTTTATATTTACAAAGAACTGGTGAGATGTCATCGTCCATCAAAAATAAGAGAGACTCCTTATTAACGATCAATATAGAAGGAGCTTATTCGCGTCCACAACGGCACGAATTATGGCCACCCATATGAAGCCTGGGTCCACAACGGTGATTCGAGAGATATCGAATTTGCTAAGGTCGCTTTAGCATTACTAGGCACCGACCCTAAAAAGAACCCCGTCGGCGTCAGAGTCAGGGCAAGGGTGCGTAAGCATACCTCCGTCGGCCAAAATTTATACTGGAACAGCACCATGAACCAGGAAGAATTTGGCAAAAACCTCTATTACATGATTGACGACACTGAAATTGACATATATCCTCGCAACGTGGTAAAGTGAAACGCTGGAAATTGCTTTGTGCTTGGGCTGACCATCCGGCAGGATTCTGACGGAAAATCGTATGACGAGTCACGCATCAAAGCTGAGCAGGAAACCGAAAGGAAGAGCTTGGAGGAGAAGCTCCAATCCCCACCGCAGAAGACTCCGGAGCAAGTTGAGAAAGAAAGAGAAGAGCATGCGGCAGGAGAACTAGGTTCGTGCATTTTATCTTTCCGATCTTTTTCGATGGCTAAACAGTCTATCTAGAGAACGACGCGCAGTGGAAGAAGCAGCAGGAAGAGCAGCTCAAAAGTCTCGAAGTCAGAACAGAATCTCGACTGCTTCCAGAGTCCATCTACGGCACCGGCGCAGGCGAGATCAAAATTCCAAAATATGGACCAAGTCTCGAACGAGAAATCTTCAGCGGGCTCGACTTACCGTCCACGTACGCTCGCGTGCTCACTCTCTCCGAGATTGAAGAGATGCAAAAGAACCTCCGGAGTGCCGAGAACGAGCTTCTGCAGCGTGAAGCGTTTTGCCGAGTTTGCGACGAGAAATTCAGGCAGGGATCTGGAGACGTACGCATAAAGAACGCTGTAAAGCTAGAACATGTGCTAACTTCCTTGCAGGTCAAGGCTCACTATGACACACACAGAAAGAATCAAGTGCAGAGGTGCCCGTTTTGCGAACGGAATTGGACTGAATGGACTGTGCAAGTAAGCCGTCCAGAAGACAGTACCCCTTGAAGCGCCACTGACGCTGACTGACTTGGTCAAGATTCGACAAGCGCACCTTCGTGACAATCATCTAGATGGAGGCTACGTGGCTAATCTACAAGATTGCCCGTATTGTGGAGTAAATCTCAGCGACCGCGCCGCTTTCCCAGACCTAAACGTAATACATGTTACCCTCCCGTCCTGATCCCACTGCTAACAGAAGCAGGCAATAATGACTCATTTGCAAAGCGATTTACCCCAACCAGATTTATGCAACTACCCTAAGTGTGAGGGTAATCTGGCACACTTGACCAAAGAGGTAAAACTGATAGGAGGCTACACATACAGACCTGGCTGACTTTTCGTAGCAGCGTGACCGGCATGCAACAACACATCCAGGGGCAACCGGTGGCACAGCCGCCGGTGGAGATGGCGGTAATGGCGGTGATGGCGGTGGAGATGGCGGTGATGGCGGTGATGATGGCGATGGTGGTAATGGCAACAACGGTGGTCAGAACCCCGGCGGCGATGGCGGCAACAATGTCGGTCAGAACCCCGGCGGCGACAACGGTGGTCAAAACCCCGGCGGTGACAATGGTGGCAACGGCACTGGTAACAACGGTGGGGCAAAAAGACACTGGCTACACTGTCCGGTGTGCGCTGCACGATTCACCTCTGGTTCACCTCAAGTATGGAGCCTCCTCAAACGTTGCCCGACACTTACTGATAAATCTTGTGTTTTAGAAAATTAGCAGTCATGCGAAGAAGTGCAGCACGAAGCCTGAGGAATTCAAGCAGCTTACCGCGCAAGAAGTCAAGAAATTGAAGGACAGGCTCGCCAAGAAAGGTGCAAATCCGAAGGTGCCTCAGACGAAAGGCGGGGATGGCAAGGGAGGGGAGGACAAGGGAGGTGATGGCAAGGGAGATGATGGCAAGGGCGGGGGTGGCAAGGGAGGGGCTGACAAAGGCGGGGTTGGCAAGGGCGCGGCAGGCCAAGGACGAGTTCTAAAAAATCGGATGGTTAGGTGGCAGTTGGCCGCAGACTCAGACGATGAGCTCTCGAGTTCCGTCTTCAATGGTTCCGGGAAAAGAAAGCGGGGAGAATCATTTGGAGCCGGAGTGAGGCAATCGAAACGCGTGCGGCGTGTCCCGTTGCGGACTCGATGATGGTCTCCCGGACCTCGATCTGCGTTCAATTGCTTTGTGGGGAGTTCTGCTTGTTTTTTTCAGACTGAGTACGGGTTTCACTATGTACTGAATCATCTGCAGTGGCCATTTTAGGGTAATCATTACTTCTATATCGAGAGTAAACTAAGGGCAATCTTATCCTGGAGCATCAATGAAGATTGTTCTCTTACGTACGACATGTCATTTGAAATCTGAGCATGCAAGTGCGAAGGTCAGCGGATTACGTGTACTCGATTGTATTCAGCGACCTGTGTTTTTTCTAGTTCTTCTATAATATTTTCTGCTGCATATACTATATTTATGTTTAATGTGTTTACACTATTCTATATTTAAATTATGCTTATCTAATATATTGGTTCATGGTGTGTGAAGTCAACCAAACCGGAATCTGCCGTCCTCCGAAAAGCCCTACGGAGGACGACGTTCCTACACTGACTTCTAGAGCTTAATGTAATGTTTGACACTATCTGCACCCTTCCTCTCACATCTGACCTTTTTGCGCAAGCTCTTCATCCCACTGAGCCTGTACTAGCTGTTGGTCTTTCTGCTGGTCATGCTCAGACCTTTCGGTTACCTGCAGCAGCCAACGACAGCAACGAGGATGGCACGCCGGCCTCGGAGAATGGTTTCGGGCAAATAGAGACATCATGGCGCACGAGAAGGCACAAGGGAAGCTGTCGATGCGTGGACTTCAGTATCGATGGTGAAGTTCTGTATTCTGCTGGCACCGACGGTTTGGTCAAAGCGGCCTCAACGACGACGGGACAAGTTAGCTCCAAGATAGCCATAGTTCGGGATCAGTAGGTGGAACTGATCGATACGGCTCGGCAATTGCAAGCTTAGACTGATCTTGGACCATCATTACAGCTCTACTTCAGGTATTGACGCGCCATCCCTGCTTCACGCCCTGACACCACAGACCTTGCTCCTCGCAACAGACTCCTCTGCACTTCACCTCTATGACCTTCGCGAGAATCACTTATGCGGCTCGAAACCGCAGCAGACGCATCATCCACACGATGACTATGTCTCCTCACTTACCCCTCTTCCACCGAGCGATACTAGCACAAGCGGCTTCAGCAAGCAATGGGTCACTACGGGCGGCAGCACCCTCGCAGTTACAGACTTGAGACGGGGGGTGCTAGTACGCAGTGAAGACCAAGAAGAGGAGCTGCTCAGCTCGGTCTTCGTGGGGGGGCTCTCTGCGAAGCCCGGAGGCAGCAAAGGGGAGAAATTGCTGGTAGGCGGTGGTGGAGGGGTCTTGACGTTGTGGGAACGAGGTGTATGGGATGACCAGGATGAGAGGATTATTGTTGATCGCGGTCCTGGTGGCGGGGAGAGTCTCGATACGGTTACTATAGTGCCTGAAGGTGTGGGACCTGGTGGGAAGTTGGTAGCAGTAGGTTTAGGAGATGGCAGAGTAAAGTTCGTGAAGCTGGGGTCAAACAAGGTGGTAGGAGAAGTCAGGCATGATGAAGTGGACAGCGTCGTGTGCGTGGGATTCGACGTGGGCGGCAGAATGATTAGTGGTGGAGGTCAGGTTGTTAAGGTGTGGCATGAGGCGACTGAGGAGCAGGATGAAGGAGAGGGAGTCACGGACGGTGCGAAGCGTGGCATCGCGAGCGAAAGTGATGAGGAGGGTGATACCGACGAAGAGGCTAGTGATGGTAGCGAAGAGCAGGCAAAGGATCGGAGGAGGAAAAAGAAAAGGAAACGAAACAGTGGCAAGGGTCAAAACGGTCGCCAAAACGTCATTGCTTTCAAGGGCATGGACTAAATCTCCGGTGGCTTGATATTGAAGATTTGAATAGACAGCCAGCGCTCTGGCAGCACCGTGGGGGCTCTCACCGCAATGTCGATCTCCGGCTGTAGATGTCTACTCCGCTCTCTCCTCAACGTCCATAGAGTTACTGTACCGGCGTTCCATGAAAGAAAGCTTACGAGACATCTGGAGTGAAGTCTGGGATGTCGATTGGAGTTTGCGTGGGTATCTGTGATGACTGCACAAGCCTTCAACTGACTCGAAGTATACGATTACAGGAAATTGCTCTGCAATGAAATATCTTAGATGTGCTGTATAGCAAAGAGCCTATAACGACCAAAGATCGTTGACGTATTTTCGCCTTCAGCAATCGAAAGATCACTTGCGGGACTGTGCTCCTTCCAAGAACAAGATGAATCTAAGACTTCACAAACGGTTTGCGCCGTGGTCTACCGAGACAGCCGTCTCCTCTACCATGGTGTCGAGCTTCGGAATTTCCCACATCGGGAAACACGCTCCTCTCGAGATATTCGGGTCCACGGTCATGGTGGGTTTGGCAGTGTGATGTGACTGATTTCTTAGGAGGCCCAAGAACAAGGAGAGTGATTGACAGAGAAGCCGTTCAAATACGTCGTCGTCGTGATGAGCGGATTCCCGACGAGAACTCTAGGGAGGTTGAGATCACTTTCAAGCTACGGCATCATCTCATTGTTGAGTTGGCGTACTTGTGGATAACATCCACTGCTGGAACAACCACAGCACTTTGGCGGTGTGATGGCACTAGGTGTGCAAGGACCTCAGTGACTTCCTCGAGAACGCCGTAAATGGCATTCCACAGTCACAGCTCAGTGTATTGGAGGAATCCAGAGGTACATCGATGGACGACTGCTTTGAGACTTGCAGACACACGTCAATCCTAGTTTGAGCAAGCGGTGTGGCTGCCTCACAAGTGGCTTTACGTTCTGCAGCAGCAAGCGCATTTGGCATTTGGAGATGAAGTCAAGCAACCTCCTCATCCAAGGAGGTGAGATCTTCCATGCTCACTACGAGCCACTACGACCTTGATGTCGAAGCCATTATCATGCCTGCTGGCTGTCCTGAATTTAAAGTAAGTGTATGTGCTCCAGCAGTAGAAGCCACCGAGTAACCGAGACATTGACCAGCTGTGAGGTGATGATTCTTGCTATCTTTGCTCGTGTCCCGTCTGGCTCACTTGCATGACGTTGAGAGACTGTCGACGACAGCCCCGCCGCTGACTCCGTACTTGGAGATTACCAATGTTCAAAATCTACAGGACATCTCGAGCGAATCACCGATGTGGTATACCGTTCCTGAGGCAGTATGGCAGACGCAGGGACGCGAAGACGATCTCGGGCGTAGCACAGCTGTCTGATACTGCCACTTCGACGTGGATGATGGCATACACCTGAGAGCGACCTTGAATTTTCAAAACATGCATATCAGCTAGACTATCATTCGTCTCCCGCCGCAGCCCTGGTGACCCAACCATCAATGCAACTCGGCCAGCAAAAACTTGCAACCCGAATCCGGCCACTTGGAAACCCAGTTCAACATAAGCACCGTTGTCGAAGCCCAACGCGCTCGCCGCCTCCTCGGGCATGGCCACCTTGGGTAACTTTCCCGTTAGCTTCCACATCTTTGCGCACCCGCGTCAAATAACTCACCCATCGTTATCGTGTTTGTATCCTACGGAGTAGGCGCCAACGCCACCGCAGCACAAGCCGTAGAGCACGTCCCGAAAGCAGCATTACACGCCAAAACCGCAGGCGGAGCGCCCAACCCAGCCGTCGCTCCCCAGACTGCACCGCGGCTGCGTAGCAGGCCGTCACAACGGCCGCACAGCCCGCTTGGCAGATGCCGTAAGCTGCGGGACCGGCGAGCGCGGGGGTGGTGAGGGTGAGGGTGAGGGTGAGGGTGAGGAAGGTCAGGGGTGGGAGGATACGCATGTTGTTGGATAGGATACTTTATGTGTTGCGCGTAGAAGGAGTCGGTCTGAATAGGCGGGTTTGAAGTAAAACGTTCTCTTTGAGGTGATGGTGAGCGAGAAGGAAAGATCAGAAGTCGTAGAATTGAGAGGGGTGGGGTAGATAAGCATATGCAATCAGGCTGAAGACAGGCCTGACATGACTGGAAGCGTCGACTCGCATGTTTGTAACGTACTCAATAGGCATGTGCGCCGTATATGCATGTGCGCCGCCCCACCAAGACGCGTTGCGTTTTATCACAACAACTCACTATGACAACATCAAAGCGACAAGCAGCGATACGAAAAGAAGGTAGGATTGAACTAGCCCTTCAAGCCTACCAACAAGGTCACTTTTCAACTCCTACCGCCGCTGCAAAGATGTACGACGTAACACGAAGCACACTACAACGTCGTATCGTCAGAGAGCAATCAAAACTCGGTTCTATCGTGAAGAATCACCTTTTTACGCCTACTGAAGAGAAAAGCCTCATACAATGAATCCTATCAATGAATAGACGCAATATGCCGTCTAGAATTGCGGCTGTACAAGAAATGACACATCTTCTAGTCGTGCAGCATGAGCAATCAACTATTGTTGGCCAACTTTGGGTACATAACTTTATTAAACGTCATGACACGCTCAAATCAAAATATAATCAAAAGTACAATTATCAACGAGCACAATGTGAAGATTCAGAGCTTATATGAGTGTGATTTCAACACATACAAGATACAATTGCGGAGTACGGCATCCATAATGATGATATCTATAACTTTGATGAAACTGACTTTCAAATGAGTGTCATATCTACTGCAAAGATGATTACAGAAAGCAATCAAGCCAGTAGATCAAGAACTACGCAATCAGGCAACTGCAAATGAGTTACAGTTATAGAAACAGTTTGTGCGCGCGGTCTCACAATTTCACCACTTATCATCTTTGAAGTGATTATGCATCAAGCAGCTTGATACAAAAACAATCTTTTACCATATGACTGATTCATCAACATAAGCAAAAATGACTGAATGAATAATGAGATAGGCCTTACATGATTAAAAACCATGTTCAATAAGTATACAAAGGATCATTCAGTTGATCAATACAGGCTTTTAATTCTAGATGATCACAGCAGTTACATTACATCTGAATTTGATCAATACTGTTTAGAACAATTAATTATTGTTCTTTGTATGTCATCACATTCATCACATCTTCTACAGCTGCTTGATGTTGATTGTTTCTCAATACTCAAACACTCATACAAAAAGTGCATTGAAATGCTGATGAGTCTTGACATCAATCAGATCAATAAACAGAAGTTTCTATCTATCTATCAGAAAGTTTGCGCTGAAGCACTACATTAAAACAACATACAAAGTGGTTTTGCAGCTATGAGGCTCATTTCATACAATTCAGACTGTGTTCTCTCACTTTTACACGCTTAATATCATATGCCTTCACTGCAACTACACTCACAAACTCAATCTGCTTGAACAGCAGAAACACCTCACAATATAGTTGAATTAAAGCATCAAACAAAGCTTATTAAGCAATGCCTTCAATGTCATATGCAAAGCTCTTTGTCATCAACTGAACAAGTGCTCAATCAACTTATGAAAAGTTGTCAAATGATGATGCATAACACAGTACTTCTTGCAAGTCAAAATGAGAAGCTTTTCACTGAAAACCAACATCAAAAATGAAAGCAAGCACAAAGACACTCATATATTGCAAGAGAAGATGTTTTGACTGACAGCAAAGCTCAAAATTTGATAGAAATTGACAAAAGTAATTATACAGTGACAATTGAAGAAACAGCAAGCAGGGTACAGCAGCAAGCTTCATCAAAGTGTAGCTTATGCTCATCACTTGTGCATAACATTTATACATGCTTAGAACATCAAAGTAACATTTAATAGTTATATTTGTTGAAAGTATTGATGTTTTTGTTATTAAACCAAACACTGTGTGTGTTATCTATGTAAATGACACTAAGTAAACTAGCGTCTTGACTCAAATTCTGACACACCCTCTGAGCCAGACTGTCATGACTGCTAAAAACAGCTCAAAAACCATGCCTGTGACTTTGTGAACCCAGCTATTGACCACTATGACCTTCATACCTATTGCTCACTGAATTCACGCATTTTAGCTCACTATTGACTGCTATGACCCTCATAGCTATTGTCTGTGTGACATGCATTAGCTATTGACCACTGTGAACCTTTCACAGCTATTGTCTACTAATTCAGCTTCAAATGACATTCTTATAGACCTCATACCCTAAAAATTCAGGGTCTTTGAGTGCTCATTCTTCTTCTTATTCTGCACTCATGATGCTTGCTCTGAGTGCTTTCTTCAGTATGCCTTCACTGCATGTTCTGTCTTTTCACAGTGACTGCATTTCATCTTCTTTTTTTCACCCTGTATAGCCAGCATGGCTACTTCTTCATTCAATTCATCATTATTCTTCAACCTTTGCTTCTCTTCTAGTAGCATTTCTGTTGCTTTTGCTGCCATCATGCCATCAATTGCACTTCATATTTGTATGAGAGAGTGATACCTGACTGACAGACTCATTGACAGGCAAAGAAGGGTTTGTTTATTGTTGTCCATTTGAACATTGATTGAATCAATGCATTCTTCAAGAATTTTCACATGTGTGAGGAAGTCAGAAAGAGACTCATTGTTGTCAAATCAAAGAGTGTAGTACTCACAGGTGAGACGCATGAACTGAGCGTCTCCACCAGGCTGTAGAAGGCGGCTCAGTTTTGTGAGCATTTTGTACCCGTTGTTGAAGTCCTTCTCTGCCAATTTCCTCTTGATTTCAGCAGACAGTGTTGGTGTCATGAGGTCCGCTGCTTCCTCTCATTTATTCATCTTTTTTGACTCTCCTTCAGCCGTCACACCAACATCCTCCTGAGTGTACTTTCATAGCTTGCTTCGACGTAAGTGGGCCCGTATATCAACAAGCCACTTCGCGAAGTTATGCTCTGTGAGCCTAGAAATTGTGGAGATGGTGACATTAGCCATTGTGCGTGGTAGGGCTAGGACTCGCGATATTGACAACAGTGAGGTAAGGACTGTGGGTATGCATAGGACTTCTCGTAGCCTAGAACGGAACAACAAACAAGCAGATTTGGGTGCGGTTCAGACGCGATCCGGGCTCATAACCTGTTGAAAGTATTGATGTTGTTGTTATTAAACCAAACGCTGTGTGCGTTATCTATGTAAATGACACTAAGTAAACTAGCGTCTTGGCTCAAATTCTGACAATATTATTGTAACAGGATTCGTGGTGGTTGAAATATGTGCTTTCGTTCGTCATAGTGCTTGGTGGGGCGGCGCGCAGGCATATACGGCGCACAGGCCTATCGGCTACGTTATGCAATCAGGCTGAAGACAGGCCTGACATGACTGGAAGCGTCGACTCGCATGTTTGTAGGACATGAATCTTGGAGACAAGGCTCTTCCGTAGACACATGTGGCCATGATTAGATGGTTCAAGAATTTCGAAGCAAGCAGACTATGAGTGACTAATATTTGAAAGGCTGGCGAGTGTGAAGCTTGCCATGCCGCAGAATATGTAAATGAGGTATTTTAGGGTATGATTAAATAAGGAAATCTCGTGAATGACCAAGAGTTGAATACCTATGTGCAAGTCAACAGTCTGTTACCTACGCGTACCATAGCTTTGAGGAAGGAGTTTGTATGTTGCTGTCGCGGTCCCGGCTGAGGACTTAACCAGAAGCCGTATGGTCTCAGGGGTGGCTGCCCCGCGTAGGTGCCCCGCATTGTTAGCCCGGATGATAGAATCGACAAGCATCTCCAAGACTTCCTACGACTTGCTTTACAAAGCGTTTTATCTGTTTCATTCGGTATCAACATGGAGCCATTCGAATATAATTCCAACCCAGGCCGAGTCATTTTCGGCAGCGGTACTCTCAAGAAACTCCCCGACGAAATCTCGCGGCTGAACCTCTCCTCGCCCCTCCTCCTCTCCACGCCCCAACAAGTCGACCAAGCGGAATCCCTTAAATCAATCCTCAATGGCAAAGTCGCTGGCATCTTCACCGACGCGACGATGCACACGCCCTCCCACATCACCGACAAAGCCCTCGAATGTGTCAAAGCGCAGAAAGCCGACTCGGTGATCTCGATAGGCGGGGGAAGCACAATAGGGTTAGGGAAGGCCATTAGTATTAGGACGGGATTGCCACATATCTGTATTCCAACGACGTATGCGGGCAGCGAGATGACACCGATACTGGGGGAGACGGCGGATGGGCAGAAGAAGACGAGGAGTGATCCGAAGATCCTGCCTGGGACGGTGATCTATGATGTCGATTTGACGATGACGCTACCGGTTGCGTTGAGCGCTACCAGTGGAGTCAATGCCATTGCGCATGCGGGTAAGTCTTGATACTTCGGTTGGAGATGTAGATGGAAGCTGAAATTTTGCAGTCGAAGCGCTCTATGCCCGCAATACGAACCCTATCATGTGCCTTCTTGCTAAAGAAGGTACCCGTGCTCTTGCCGCCTCACTGCCCGAGATTATCTCGAATCCGTCTTCGCAGTCAGCCCGCTCCTCGGCTTTGTACGGCGCATGGTTGTGCGGTACCTGCTTGGGTAGCGTAGGCATGGCACTGCACCACAAGCTGTGTCACACACTAGGGGGAAGTTTCAATATGCCCCATGCGGAAACACATACTATTGTACTCCCGCACGCGCTGTCTTACAATGCACCGAAGATCCCGCAAGCGATGAAGCAGCTGGCCGAAGCACTGCCGGAGAGTAATGGAGATGCGATTAGAGGGTTAAACGTGCTGTTGACGAAGCTCAAGGTCAAGAGGGGCTTGAAGGAATTCGGTATGAAAGAGTCGGACGTCGATAAAGCTGCGGAGATTGCTGTCAGTAATCCGTACTGGAACCCAAGGGAGATTGAGAAAGGGCCAATCAGAGAGTTAATCAGACGTGCTTGGGCTGGCGAGGAAGCAAGAGCGGACCTGTAGGTATGAACATACGATCATTGTACTTGCCAGCCCATCGAGCTTTACTCCCAGACAAACTTGTCTCCGAATTTAAGGATTTGCTGGCCCAGGTGTGTCTCCAGCAGTGGCGTCATGATAAGCTCCACGGTATGGCTAATTGACTGTTCGTGCTTGTGAGAGAGCTCAAAATTATCAAGCTGCAGAAGAGGCTTAGTGCCACAAGATTTGACGCTGCGGTTCAAGGTTTCGACAACGTCGCTCCAGAACATTGAGGTCATCCACGACTCCTCCATGTGGCCTTCGGATATTAGGTCGTCAACATTCTCGTCTGCGAAGAACTCTACATCCCAGTCGTAGGTGTCACGGGCAGAGAGACAACCTCCAAGTATTCTTGAATGACGCAGACCGCGCAGGTTCGCCTGACGCGGAGCTTTACTCCACCTATCTGCCCCGTGATTCCTTGAGCAGAAAACGTGACCCGTTTAAAACATGTTTTGGTCTCGAGGGGAAACCTGCTGGCAGAGCGATGAAGAGTGCGTGGTGTTAGGTAGAACGTGTTGTCCTTGCAGAACACCTCAAACGCTTCTTGTGGGTTTGTCGACTAGCTCGAAGTAGTCCGAGACTTACGTTCGACCGCTTGTAAAGATGGCGAGGATCGGTGTTTTGGTAATCGACCACAAGAAGCTTGTAGGTTTGGTCTCGCAGCTCGCGTGGTAAAGTTAGAAAATGAGAGGGTTGGGAAGACATTGCTATGGTTGTATCTAACCTAATCAAGGTGGTTGATATTGACGGAGACAAGATCAGCTAGATTTGTAGAGTTCGTCTTTCCTAATGGCGTTTGCAGATTTACGAAGTAAGAAGTCCAGAACACTTAGATCTTGCTGAGACGAAGTCACAAAACGCAAGAGAGGAGAGTTGTTAACAATGACTCAGGAACTAGTGAGGACCAGTGCGAGCAATGCTGCTTCAGTGCATAGGGGTGACACCCTTCTCTTGCAACGCGCCACTAGCAAGAGACCACGGACGACAAACGAGCTCTTGTCTATTGAAGCAGAAGGGACCATCAAGGCCAGGGCTTGCTCTCTTCGAGCCTCAGCTGCTCGCGGAGAACTGAGTTATGTGCGAGAAAGTAGATCATTTAATCACACAGAAGTAGGCAATCTGAAATTTCCTCTACAGTCTCGTCTTTGGATTAGATTTTGAACATAACTGCAGATGTCACGCCAATACGCCGAAGTCTCAAGTTGAAGGTTGCGGTTGTCACATACTCAACTGCATGCAACTTCCCCTGCCTCTTACGAAGTACCGAAGAAGTCGCTGATCGATTGGAGTTCCATTCAAAGTAAAGAACGCAGGAGGCACTTAGCAATGGAGGGGATGTCGAGTACTCTACGGTTGCCGACAAAACTAATGTAGCATTCTATAGGTCGCCTTGTCCACGGTCAACTTCTGCAGTTCTGTACTCTGCCCTAGAACCCGATCGTTCAGAAAGTCACAAAAAGATTTCAGGGCTTTGCTGATGGGTTATAAGCTATGACAACGAGACTTGAAGCTCCACCAGTTCTGTCAACACCAGATACCCACATATTTGAAGATCCTACACCTCCGGTCAGTAATGGCTCGCGATTACGGCTCTCTGATGAGGAAATCCGTATCACATACGAGATTGAACGGACAGTACGGGAAATAAAGCAGGAGAGATGGCATAGAATAGCTTTGCAATTCCCGGATGACCTCCTGGTGGATGCGCCGAGAGTATTCGAGGCTTTGAGCCGTGCGCTGAAGAGGCCGAAGTCTGTCGAGAGAGCGGCAGCACTTAACGTGGAGGGAGGTCACAATGCAGTGGCTACTGAGGCATTGAATCACAGTGTTCAAGGATGGAGTTTATCCTCAGGGTCTTCGCAGCCAGAAGAGCGGCTGTACATATTGGCGGACACTTCATATGGAGCTTGTTGTGTGGACGAAATTGCCGCTGAGCACGTTGAAGCAGACGTTGTGGTACACTATGGCAGAGCGTGTCTGTCTCCAACAGCAAGACTGCCAGTCATTTATGTCTTCACGCACAGAACCCTGCCCCTTGATCCAGTTGTGCTGGCTTTCAAGGAGACATATCCGGGCCGACAACAGCAGATCATCTTGATGGCAGATGTGACCTACACGGATCATATCCCACAGATATTCGAAGCGCTCAGAACACAGGGTTACTCGAATCTGTACGCAACCTCAATTGTCCACGATCCCTCGTCACCCTTGCCAAACCGGACGGTACCAAAGTCCGTTGAGGATGATGCTGATTCCCTTCGGAATTGGCAACTGTTCCATATTGCAGAGCCACCGAGCTCCCTACTTCTTACGTTGTCTTCACGTCTTGCTGCCATACATGTTTTCCCTACTGTGAGCAGCCCTTCGAGTTCTCTATCAAAGTCTCTCCTTGCGTCAACGTCATTAAGTCTACGAAGGCGTTACGCTCTCTTAACCTCCCTAAATACCGTCTCGATATTCGGTATACTCATCAACACCCTCAGTGTCAAGAACTACCTACATATCGTGCAACATGTCCAGGATCAGATTCTGGCCGCTGGCAAGAAAAGCTACACCTTCGTGGTTGGCAAAGTCAATGCAGCAAAGTTAGCAAATTTTAGTGAGGTCGGTGGATGGGTTGTGATTGGATGCTGGGAGAGCTCTTTGATAGAAAGCAAGGACTTTTGGAAACCGCTAATCACGCCTTTCGAGCTGGAGCTCGCGCTTAGAGGTGACGGGGAAAGGGTTTGGACAGGGGAGTGGACGGGAGACTTCCAAAGAACCCTCGATGGGTCAAATAGTGAAAAACATTTAATACAAAACCATGATGGAACAACAAATGGAGAGATATCGGACAGCGTTTTGGGAGATACTATGCTTGATGGCGGTGATCTCAATTCCGAGCCTGAATCAGCACCCCCAGAGTTCGATCTACGTACTGGACGCTATGTCTCTCACACCAGGCCGATGCAGGTTGGGACAAATCCTGATCCTCGCAGTCCATCAAAGTCAAATGGCACTGCCTCTGTCGCCAACTCACTTATCAGACGCCTCAATGGTGAACTGGCAACCGTCGGAGGAGAAGTTTCGCCTGGAGCTGAGTTCTTGAAGTCGAAGAGGACTTGGAAAGGCCTCGGTAGTGACTTCGAGATTGCCTATGATGAAGCAGGCGCTACTGTCGATGTCAACGGCGCCCCGATAGAGCAAGGCAGAAGTGGGATTGCGCGAGGGTATACCGTTGGCGAGGAGCATAGTAGACGGTGACAGCCATTGACTAAACCACCCAAGTAGTTATCACGAAGCTGCCATTACTCGATTGGACTATTTCATCTTTGTACGACACTCTTGTACGTTCACCATACATGTCTGCGCATTGGAGGTGCATGCCCCTGCGTATTTCACCAAGTAGTAGCTGAAGGGCGCAAGGCGCGCAATTGTCGACCAACAACCAAATGTTTGAAACATCGGCGCGACGAATGACCCAGCACGAGAAAGGCGTGTGTGTAACTACGTTAGAACCACTTCCGACCATGGCCTTCTAAGTATGTCTTTATGCACTGTACACACCTTTGCCTGTCTTTGGAGTGCTTGAGCTGAAGCGCATGTTCCAGCTCAGATGACAATGACCCTAGCCCAAGTGCCGCTGCGGGACCCGTTTTGGGATCCTCGAAATCAATCTCCAGATGAGACTGACGGTTTTCGGCGTCCTGGAAGACCTCTCAGTTCCTTCGAGAAGCTGGTCTCTACACATCCTCCAATCCTCGAATCCTTACTACTTCAGCTGCCGACTCCGGCACTTCTCCACCTGTACCATACATCAAAATACCTCCGTTCCTTCCTGCAGTCCTATCCTATCGCATGGGTGCATCTATCCTTCCGCCTCGCAACAGCTGGGGTAGTCTCTGCGCAGGGTTCACCAGGAAGTGAGAGCTCTGCAGACCAACGGCATTCGAAACCTTATGCGCTGGATCAGCTCCTCCTAATGGTGGTGGCACCTTTTGGAACGCGCCTGAAGACGCTGGATCTGGACAACTCAGCTGTATCAGGGTATGTCCTGACATCAGCAGTACTGCCGCAATACAGAGAGACCTTGGAACACCTTTCTGTGCGCGGCTGCAAGAATGTCTCTTTGAAGTACCACATCGTGCCATACCTCACAGTTTTCGGTCTGCAAAGGAAAGCCAGTGGTGTACCTCAGCAGTTGCACAGGAGCAATGAGCTGGCATTGAGGAGCATTTACACATACCGCTGTCGCCACCATAGGCGGAGACCTTATTTGCCTCAATCATTATTACGGAGAGATTCCGATTCAGACCCTACACATGAGCTAATCAAGATCTGTCATGAGCTTGGGATATGGACAGACACAGCGTGGTGTCCAACGCCAGGCGGACGATGTTTGAGACGAAGAGAATACCACATCGGAAGAAGTCCTCCAGGTCCACGAGAAGTCTGGGTGGTGTTTGATCGACTTTGGCGCTCTGGCAATCGAATTGGACGCCCTGAAGAGGACGGCGTGGTGCCTATGCAACCTGATGGGCGACTATGGGAGCAAACCGAATGGGGACACAATGGTGAAGCTCTGGGAACAGGGGGGGGCCATGGGTTTGGAGAGGGAAAAGCGAAGCCTGCGCATCTACGACAGAGTCATACAGCGTTTGTGGAAGGATTCAAGTGTGATCAGTGCGGAGACCCGATTGCGGAGAGATGCGAGCAGTGTAGTGTGAGAATGCATTGTATAGGATGCCGGAAGACCCTGTGCGCGAGCTGTGCATTTGATCGACCTCTGCACAGGAAGAGGAGGAAGTGTCAACATACTTTCACAGATCTAAGTTCCGGTCAGCCAGGAGCTTCCAACCAAGGCAAGAACGAGCTCTGGTGGGCGCCTGGAGCATATCAGTCTCCGAACTTCATGCAGGAAGTTTTAGAAGACGACGGCAACGCTGCGGATGGCAACCACGTCACCGTTATAGATCATCGGGCGCCACGCAAACTCAAGTTCCAATGGTGCTGTTTGGAGCCCATGTTCTCTGGCGGCGGCGGCATAGCCTTTGTCGGTCCTGGTATGAGTGGACCTGGCGCAAATAGGATACGAACTGCGCCTCTACCGAAAGGTCGAGGATGGGAGGATCCGGAGTTTGTGCCTTCGATGGCAAAGACTTTTCCCGTATCAGCATATATAAACAAAGATGCACCAGATTACACATCTGCTGACGGGAACAATGCCATGCTGCGGTGGTTTCTCAGAGGTTCTGAAGATCTTCATGCTCAGAGCTGTCCACGAAGCCTTTGCCAGGAATGTTACCATACAATGGGCTGGCAAGCCGCATGTCAAGCTTGCAAGAAGCCACTCTGTTTGGAGCATGATCTCCGCGGTTTGAAGATGCACATCTGTGGGTACAGAGATCTCACAGTTGAGAAGGCAGCTCTGTGTAATCCCGTTCAGTCACAGATAGTGTCTGCGGACTCCGCACCGCCACCAACCCCCGAGAAGCCCAGCTTCACTCAGCGGCAAGCCATCGATTTTGCTCGCGATCTTCTTGGCGTCCTGAACGACCCTCAGCGCTCTCAAGAACTAGCTTCGTTGGTCGAGCTTCCTAGCGGTGATGATAGCGACCTCCTGGATATCAACGGTGACGACAACAGGTCCATCGCCGCATCGAACAGCACACCTGGAAACGGTAATCAGTCCGGTCAATCCTCTGAGACAATGTCTCGCTCCTCATCCCAGCAGCTGCAGCCAAGCACTCAACCTAAGGCAGTCAAAGCACAGCGGTGGCAAGGCTGCGCATCTTTCTTCTGTCAGCAATTCCGATCAATTGGCGATCATCGCAACAGATGCACTGGAGTCCTTAAGGAGTGCGGTACCTGTGGAGTGCATGTCTGTCAGGACTGCCTGGCGCTTAATCCGCCTTGTAACTGTACCTACTGCTCAGAACGCTACGACTGTCCGAATTGCTATCGCAAGCTCGGCGTAGGTGTTTGTAGGAAAACCATCGAAGAGTTGGAACGCATAAGAAAGGCGAGGGAAGCAGACATGGCAAGACTCACAGAGATCTTGTCGAGGAAACTCTCGGATGAGATTGCTGGGCAATTGGGTGACTTTTTCGCTGGGTTGGAAATGTTCGGGGTGGAAAATGACGAGAGCGGAGAAGTCGAGGCGTTATGATCTGCCACGATGGTATTGCAAGTTACGAAATGGTGCTCTTTAGCGATGGGACGCAAGCCTGAGTGTTTCCAGTCATTGCTGAGGCGCTTACTCAAACGGGATTTGAGCGGCAAAATGGATTTATGGCATGGAAAATGGATTTAGGGCACGCAACGGTTATTCGTACATGTATTCTATCTCCTTTGAACACGACAGGTCTTTCGGACAGGGTGAAGGTGTCTCAATCTAGAAATCACAGAGAAATCTGCATCTTCTGACAGATTTCGGCGGCCTTTAAAGTGCGGCTTTCAGCGTGAATTCAAGTCTCTCTCGTTCGTATCAAATTCTCGAGTTCGCTCGAGGGCTTAGCAACTCTAGATCGTACATCAAGTGAGTTGGTTCTTTCCGAGGTACTCTTCGCTTGACGTTATTTCTGGCTGCCAAACATGCATAAACGCCTGATAACGTCACCGCTAAGATCTCTCATCTCGATCTACAAGCGCTGGTGGCTGCGTGGGCTTCCATGATGCACTCATCATAACAAAGGCGGTTCTGCACTGACTCAAACATACGGTTTGAGCAGAAGTTGTATCATGTACGCGAGCGTTCTCCCAGAGTCGTCTCGGCACGATCATGATGTCTGATAGCACAAGAGCACGACGAGCGCAGGTCCGCATCTGCTGCAGACCCGCTTGGGGTACGGAAGAGGAGAAGTGGGATTCTACGTGTGCGGGAGAGGAAAGAAGGATCGAAATCTAAACCGCGTGATTAGTTCAGGATCTATCAACCAGCGGAGGAGAAGAACGGTTGGCCGAAGCTACGTAAGCGGTCATTTTCATGCCCTCGGCCTTCTTGAGCGGTAGGCTTAGTGGCTCTGACTCTTTGGTAATAGAAATCATTGAGACCAATCGTACATTCTTCGTCTCGCGAGATTAGATGGTATGTCGTTTCCGTGTCGTTGAACGAGCTCTCCCGCTGTCAAGGTGGAGATGATCTGCCCAGGTTGAAACTTGCCCGTTCAGTCGAGTTCTTCCGCGTAATCCTACGGAACTCTAAACCGTACGTTTGCTTTTAGATAGCCAGGCAAGCGGCAATCGTATCGTTCAATTAGCAGGCAACATGAGAGATATCCAATCTGAATTCATCGATGGCATCGACTGGATTGATACGATCCAGACAAGAAAGGTCGTGGTGACGATCCTACACTAACGCGTTAAACATGTGGGTATAAGTTATACAGCGCGCCTCCCGAACGCAAGCTTTATAAGAAACCGTATATATATCTCCTTTCAGCCTTTCCTTATACATACGACCATAGAGTAAGGAATATTGGGCATCCCGTCCGCTCTGCCATACACAAACCTTACATCGGCGGATTAGTAGTTGGGTCGGTGACGACCAGCGAATACCCGCTGTTGTATGTTTTGCCTTTTTTTGCTCCTAGACCATGCTTCGCCAAGATATGTCTTCGGTCTTGGGACGGCCCAAATGCTCATTTCATGCCCGTCCACACCGTATCGTCCGGTCGACTGGGAACAGGTTCGACCTCATTCACAGCCGTCACACTAGAAGCTTGACTCTGCACCACAGCCCTCTGCGTCCCCATCACACCTGGCCTTCCTCCCTCTCTACTCCTAGACGGTTGGCTATCATTCAACCCCAACTCCAAATCCAAGTCCGTACCCGCCTGCTCTCGCATCTGCCCTCGGAGCTGCCGCAACGTCATCACGCCCGTCCCTATACCAATAGTACCCGCGGTTGCAGAAACCACCCCGCTCAGCATATTGACCGTGTCATAGGAGAAATTGTCGCGGTTGGGATCGTCATCGCTATACGCTGCAGCGTCTGGATCCCTGTTCCTACTTGGCAGTGACCTGGAGGACGGAGGAGGTAGGTCCGGGGAGTGGAAATCCGGGCGGAGCACGGCGCGTCTGTAGAGGCGCGTTTGATGGGTCGGGACCGGGACCGTCTCGGTCATGATGGTGGGGGCGGAGTAGAGGTGGGGTTTCTCGTCGATGATGATGGTGTTGATTTCGACGATGCGCGTGTATGAGCCGTCGTTGTTGGTGTCGGTGAAGCTGAAGCATGTTTTGGAGCGGAGGGAGTGGTAGGTTTTGCGGAGGGAGGAGAGGACGGGCATGTTTGGGGATTGGTTGATTGATTGATTGATTGGTTAGGAATGGTTGAGATGGGATGGAGATGTGAAAGCGGAGGTGCGATGATTGATCAGCCACGGAGAAAGGGACGACAACAGAAGCTCGGTCTATTTACACGGTCATGGTTCAAA
>JAABUP010003297.1_pt1 | contig 28746 bp, 30 predicted proteins | sample 5559201 | NCBI WGS metagenome assembly JAABUP01 (sample SAMN10711887, study PRJNA513373) | rock metagenome | isolation source: Antarctica rocks | place: Antarctica | reverse complement strand
ACGCAGGTGCTCAACGCGGAATGGGAAGCGAGGTTCCGCAGCTGGTATCCGCGCTTCCGGCCCGTGCAGACACCGGTCATGATCACCGCAGAAGCGGCCTGATACCCCCGACTTTTTAGTGCTCTCCCAGTCTAGGACGTCTGCACCACCCCGGCAAGGGTATTGTCGATTACAGCTGCGCCCAAGGGATAGCGGGGGCACTGTCAACTTGAGCCGACGCCGGGCGACGCAAGCGGCGCGCGAGCAGCCCGACGACCGCGCGCCAGGTGGCGAGGCGCTGGTCACGGGCGTCGCGGTAGGCGGCGGCAACATCTGCCCGAACTTCCGGCACCACGCGCGCACCGTCTCGTAGCGCAGCACGACGCCCCACTTGGCGCGCAGGTCTTCCACGTCGCAATAGCTGCGCGCGAAGCGGTAGTAGAGCCAGACCGCATATGCGGTGATCTCGGGCCGGAAGCGATGGCCTTTGTAGCTGCGGGGCGCGATCTCATCTCTCATACAGTACTCTTGACGCCGATGCACTGGCGACCTGTCTCCAGATCTGCTTCGCCTGTGCCGCTGTCTGCCGCTGCTACACACAGGCGTGCAGCCCTGCCGCTAGCCGCGCCGGAGGTGGTAGGGCACGCTGGTGACGACGGTGCCGGGACGGAAGAGGAGCGCCGCCTTGAGGCGGAGGGCGGTCTGCCCGTGCAAGAGTTGCTCCCACCAGCGCGCCGGCACGAACTCCGGCAGGACGATCGTCAGCGTGTCGTCCGGGTCGCGCGCGTCGACCTCGTCGATGTAGGCCAGCAGCGGCCCGGTCAGCGCGCGGTAGGGCGATTCGATCAGCACCAGTTCCACGTCACGCAAGAAGGGATGGGTCGCGCCGAGCCGCTCCCACTCGGCGCGCAGGGCGGCGATCGCCGCGCGGTCGTCGGAGACGTGGACCGCCGTCACGGCGGGGGCGATCGAGCGGGCGTAGGCGAGCGTCTGCAACGCCACGCGGTTGAGCGCGGCGAGCGGCACGATCAGGGTATGGCGGATCGCGGCGGGTGCCAGCGGCGTCTCGGTCGCCAGCGTCCCCTCGCGTGCCGCCTGCGTATAGTGCCGCCCGACGACCCGGAAGAAGACGACGATCAGGGGGATCAGCAGCAGGACCAGCCACGCGCCGTCGCGGAACTTCGAGACGGCGATGATCAGCGTGGTCAGGCCGGTGGTGAGCGCGCCCGCGCCGTTGATCAGCAGGCTGCGGCGGTGGGCACCGGGGGTCGCCAGCCAGTGGCGCACCATCCCCGCCTGGGAGAGGGTGAAGGCCATGAACGCCCCGATCGCGAAGAGCGGGATCAGCGCGTTGGTGTCGCCGCGAAAGGCGATCACCAGCACCCCGGCGGCGACGGTCAGGGCGACGATCCCGATGGTGAGGGTCAGACGGTCGCCGCGGAATTGGAACTGGCGGGGCGCGAAGCCGTCGCGCGCCAGGATCGCGGCGAGGCGCGGGAAGTCGGCGAAGCTGGTATTCGTCGCCAGCAGCAGGATCAGGATCGTCGCCGCCTGGACGAGGAAGTAGGGCAGGCCGCGCCCGCCGAAGACCTGCTCGGCGACCTGCGAGACGACCGATTCGCCCTCGCGCGGCACGATCCCGTAGCGCGCGGCCAGGAATGAGACGCCCAGGAACATCGCGCCGAGCAGTCCGACGACCCAGGTGAGGGTCGTCGCGGCGTTGCGCGTCTGGGGTTGCTCGAAGGCGGGGATGCCGTTGGAGATCGCCTCGACGCCGGTGAGGGCGGTGCAGCCGTTGGCGAAGGCGCGCAGGATGAGGAAGAGGCCGAGCGACCCGGCGGCGGGCAGCGCCTCGCGCGGGGTGCCGGTCGCCGCCGGGTCGCCGCCGAGCACGCGGACGAGGCCGACCGCGACCAGGACGAGGATGCTGACGATGAAGCAGTAGGTCGGCAGGGCGAAGATCGTGCCGCTCTCGCGCACGCCGCGCAGATTGCCGAGCGCCACCAAAATCAGGAAGGTGAGGCAGAGCGGCACGGTGAAGCGCGCCAACGCCGGGGCGGCGGAGACGAGGGCGAGCACCCCCGCCGACACGCTCACCGCGACATTGAGCACGTAGTCGAGCATCAGCGCCGCCGCCGCGACGAGCCCGGGCGTGGTCCCGAGATTCTCGCGGGCGACGATGTAGGAGCCGCCGCCACCGGGGTAGGCGGGGATCGTCTGGCGGTAGGAGATCCCCACCAGCAGCAGCAGGGCGAGGATGGCGAGGGTGATCGGCATGAGGGCGGCGAGCCCCGCCGCCCCGCCGAGGACGAGGATGACCAACGTCGCCTCGGTGCCATAGGCGACCGAGGCGAGCGCGTCCGAGGCGAGGATCGCGAGCGCCCGCCCCTTCGTCAGGCGCTCATGCACCGCCTGCTCGCTGGCGAGCGGCCGCCCGATCACCGTGCGCTTGAGTCGCCGCCAGGCCCGGCCCGGCGCGGTCTGCGGCGGGCCGGGATCGCGCGCGGTGGTGATGATGCCCCCCGCGCCGAACCGGGCATGCCCGGCGGACTCGTACCGCGCCACCCGCACGGAGCCTGTGGCGGGTGGCCCGTCGCGCGGCACGTCGGCGCGCCACATCAGGCCGGCGGCCTGTATCGCGCCCGGTGCATCGTCCGGTGGCACACCCTGCTGGTCCGCATCACCCGGTACCCCCGATCTCCCGCCCATCGCCACCACACCTCTAACATTTCTCACCCCACCGACTGATCAGCCGCACAACAATTTTAGCGTCCTGCACAGCCAACGAAGTCAACGACGCATCAACAAATCCGCCCCCGCGCTCAACATGTCCTCACGATCGCTCGGTCGTCGTCGGGGTACGCCGCTAGCGCGCCTCTCCCTCAGCGACGAGCAGGACGTCGATCTCCGGTGTGGCGCGCGAGAGCCGGTTGACGATCGAGCCGCGCAGGAACTCGTACCACCGCCCGTGCGACGAGTGGCCGATCACGATCTGGCTGACGTTGTGCTCGTGGGCGTAACGCGCCAGGGTCTGCGCCACGTCCTCTCCCGCCAGCGCGACGACCTCGGCACCGAGATCTTCCGCGAGCCGCAGGGTGGCCGCGAGGCGCGCGTCGGCCTCCGCCGCGCGCGGGTGCTCGGGCCGGGCGACGTGGGCCACCACCAGCTGTCCCTGGGTCGCGGCGGCGATCCGCCAGCCGCGGCGGACGAGGGCGCGACCGATCGCCCGGTCGTCGACGCAGACCAGCACGCGGTCGGTTGTGGCCCAGCCCTCCAGGTCGTGCTCGCGCATGTACGCCTCGAGGCGTCGCTCGACCGCTTGCGCCGTGCGGCGGAGTGCCAACTCGCGCAGCGCCGTCAGGTTGCCCTCGCGAAAGAAGTTTCCCAGGGCCTGCTCGGCCCGGCCTGGCGGATAGATCAGGCCCTCCCGCAGCCGGTCGTGCAGCATCTCCGGCGTGACGTCGACCAACTCGATCTCGTCGGCGCGGTCGATCACCCAATCGGGGACGGTCTCGTGGACCGCCACCCCGGTGATCTGCCGGACGATGTCGTTAAGGCTTTCCAGATGCTGGATATTGACCGTGGTGACGACGCCGATGCCGCCCTCGATGAGTTGCAGGACGTCCTCGTAGCGCTTCTCATGCGGCGAGCCGGGCGCGTTGGTGTGGGCCAGTTCGTCGATCAGCGCCAGTTCCGGCTTGCGGGCGATGAGCGCCGCGATATCCATCTCCTCGACGATCACGCCACGGTATGGCAGGCGGAGTCGCGGGACCACTTCGAGGCCCGCGAGTTGGGCCGCCGTCTCCGTCCGGTCGTGCGTCTCGACGAAGCCCACCACCACGTCGACGCCCCGTGCCGCCTGTCGCTGCCCATGGGCGAGCATGTCATACGTCTTGCCGACGCCGGGTGCCATCCCCAGGTAGACCCGCAGGCGCGGACGTCGGGAGGCCACCGCCGCAGCCCGCACCGCCTCTTCCTTGCGGACACGCGCCAGCATCTGCTCCGGCGTCGGCCGTCCCGGCTCACGCCCCGTCTCGCCCTGTCGTGCACCCATCGCCGCCCGCTCGCCCCCGCTTCGCGCGCCATGCCAGTAGTCGGACGTCGGATCGCTCCTACCGTCCGGCCCCATCCAGGGCCAAGTTGAGCTGCAATACATTCACCCGCGGCTCGCCGAGGAACCCGAAGGTGCGCCCCTCGGTGTACCGCGCGACGAGCGCGCGCACATCCGCCTCGCGCATGTTGTGCGCCTTCGCGACACGCGGCACCTGCAGGGCGGCATTAGCCGGGGTGATGTGCGGGTCGAGGCCGCTGGCCGAGGCCGTCACCGCGTCCACCGGCACCGGCGCGTCGGCGGCCAGGCCATTCTCTTGCCGGTAGGCCGCCGCGCGATCCTTGACGGCATCGAACAGCTTCTGGTTCGTCGGCCCCAGGTTCGAGCCGCTCGACGCGGAGGCGTCGTAGCCGTCGCTGCCGGCCGCCGAGGGGCGCGGGTGGAAGTACTGTGCGCCGGCGAAGTTCTGCCCGAGCAGCGCCGAGCCGACGACGGTGCCGTCGCCGCTACGGAGCAGGCTGCCGTTCGCTTGCTCCTTGAAGAACACCTGGGACAGGCCGGTCATCGCGAGCGGGTAGAGGACGCCGACGATGAGCGTGAGCACGATGGTCGCCATGATGGCGCTGAACGATTGGCGTGCGATATTCATGGGGTCCTTTATTCCTCGTCGCTGCGCCCGACTGTTCCGGGCGCGGCGATCCATCCTCCGGGCGGGTCAGAAGCCCTGCCCGCGTTGCAAATGCTCCACGATCGGCCCCAGCGCCAGCGCCGGGAAGTAGGTCAGCGCGCCGATCAGGACGATCGTGCCGATCAACAGGCCGATGAAGAGCGGGCCGTAGGTTGGGAAGGTCCCGAGGGTCGCGGGGACGGCCTGCTTGCGGGCCATCGAGCCGGCGATCGCCAGGATCGGCACGATCATCAGGAAGCGCCCGACGAGCATCGCCAGCCCGATCGTCGTGTTGTAGAAGGGTGTGTTCGCCGTCAGCCCGGCGAAGGCCGAGCCGTTATTGCCGGTGCCCGAGGTGTAGGCGTAGAGGATCTCGCTGAAGCCGTGCGCGCCGGGGTTGAGTGGCCCCGCCAACCCCTGGCTGGTCACGCTGGCCAGCGCCGTGAAGCCGAGGATCGACGCGCCGAGGATCAGGGCGACCAGCATCGCCATCTTCACCTCGAAGCCCTCGATCTTCTTGCCCAGGTACTCCGGCGTCCGCCCGACCATCAGCCCGGCGATGAAGACCGCCAGGATGGCGAAGACGAGGATGCCGTAGAGCCCGGCACCGACCCCGCCGAAGACGACCTCGCCGAGCTGGATATTGACCAGCGGCACCAACCCGGCCAGCGGCATCAGGCTGTCGTGCATGTTGTTGACCGCGCCGCAGGAGGCGTCGGTGGTCACGACGGTGAAGAGGATCGAGGAAGCCATGCCGAAGCGCGTCTCCTTTCCCTCGAAGTTGCCCCCCGGCTGCGTCGCCGACTGCGACTGATCGACCCCGAGCGCGGCGATCGCGGGGTTGCCCGCCTGCTCCGCAGGCAGGGCCACGGCGACGCCGACGAGGAAGAGGATCGTCATCGCGGCCAGGATCGCCCAGCCCTGCCGCTGGTCGCCGACGAGCCGCCCGAAGGTGTAGGTCAGCGCCGTCGGGATGGCGAAGATCGACAGCATCTGGATGAAGTTACTCAGCGGCGTCGGGTTCTCGAAGGGGTGCGCCGAATTGGCGTTGAGGAAGCCACCGCCGTTGGTGCCGAACATCTTGATCGCCTCCTGGCTGGCGATCGGTCCCTCGGCGATCGTCTGGGTGCCGCCCTCGACCGTCGTCGCCGCGTCGTAGGCGTTGAAGTTCTGCGGCACCCCCTGCCAGACGAGGAAGAGCGTGTAGACGAGGCAGACCGGCAGCAGCACGTAGAGGAAGGCGCGGACGAGATCGACCCAGAAGTTGCCGATCGCCGTGGCCGAGCGCCGCGCGAGCCCGCGTGTCAGTGCCACGGCGATCGCGATGCCGACGGCCGCCGAGGCGAAGTTATGGAACGCCAGGCCGGTCATCTGCGTGAGATAACTCATCGTCGCTTCGGGGACATAGGCCTGCCAGTTGGTGTTCGTGGTGAAGCTCGCCGCCGTGTTGAAAGCCAGGTCCGGCCCAACCGCCGACAGACCCTGGGGGTTGAGCGGGAGCACCCCCTGGAGACGCTGAATCGCATACAGCGCGAGCATGCTGACGAGGCTGAAGAGGAGCATCCCGGCGGTGTAGGCCGTCCACCGCTGCTCGGTCGCCGCGTCTACCCCGCAGACGCGATAAATGATCCGCTCGATGGGCGCTAGGATGGGACTCATGATGGTGCGCTCACCGCTGAAGACGCGCGCCATGTAGGCACCGAACGGCCTGGCGAGCAGCAGCAGGAGCGCGAGGAAAAGCGCAATTTGGATGTAGCCGGGGACATTCATCGGATTCTCCTGTCAGCTGCCCGCGCCGTCCCTGCGGGCGAGCCGGATGTTGCAGCAGCCATCGGCGCACGTTATCATCTGCCGCAGGCCATATTCGTGCGCCAGGCGCTCGCTGAGTTGCCACAGCAGCATTTCTTGCCCCTGGTCGCCATCGAGGTTGACGCTGAGGGTCATCGCGGTCAGCGACTCCTCGGGCGAGTGGGCCAACTGCTCGCACATGCCGCGCAGTTCCCGCGGCCAGCAATCCTGCCGTAACGCGATCTCCGCCGTCACCCGCCCGGTTTGCAGCGGTTTATGGTCCGCAACTCCTCCCCAGAAGCGGGGGAATTCCACCCTCATTGCTCACTACCCCCTAGGCGCGCGCAGGCCACGACATAGGCCAGCGCGACCGCGAAGAAGATCACCGCCACCGCGAGGAAAATCACATCGTCCATCCGCCGACCCCTTTCTCCCGGATCGCTCACCGTCCCTTACCCCCACGCCGCTCACGCCAGGCGCAGGAGGTGCAGGATCATGTCGATAACCTTGATGCCGATGAACGGCGCGATGATGCCGCCGAGGCCATAGATCAGCAGGTTGCGCCGCAGGAGCGCGCTCGCGCCCACCGCGCGATAGCGCACGCCGCGCAGGGCCAGCGGGATCAACAGCGGGATGACAATGGCGTTGAAGATCACCGCCGAAAGGATCGCGCTCTCGCGCGTCGCCAGTTGCATGATGTTGAGGCGGTTCAACTCCGGGTACGCCACGGCGAACATCGCGGGGATGATGGCGAAGTACTTCGCCACATCGTTGGCGATCGAGAAAGTCGTCAGCGCGCCGCGCGTGATCAGCAGCTGCTTGCCAACCTCCACCACCTCGATCAGCTTCGTCGGGTCCGAGTCGAGGTCCACCATGTTCCCGGCTTCTTTGGCCGCGCTTGTCCCGCTGTTCATCGCCAGGCCCACGTTGGCCTGAGCGAGGGCCGGGGCGTCGTTGGTGCCGTCGCCGGTCATGGCGATGAGGTGGCCCTTGGCCTGCTCGTCGCGCACATAGCCGAGCTTCTGCTCCGGGGTGGCCTCGGCGATGAAGTCGTCCACTCCCGCTTCCCTGGCGATCGTCGCTGCGGTCAGCGGATTGTCGCCGGTCACCATCACCGTGCGGATGCCCATGCGGCGCAACTCCTCGAAGCGCTGCCCCAGGCCCGGCTTCACCGTGTCCTTGAGGTAAATTACCCCTAATACCTCGTCGCGATCCACCACGGCGAGCGGGGTGCCGCCCTCCCCGGAGATTCGGTCGGAGGCCGCCTTCAGATCATCCGGCACATGCTTCGTCAGACGGCTGACGGCGTCCACCGCCCCCTTCATGGTGCGTCGCCCGCCGAGCGCGATGCCGCTCATCCGCGTCTCGGCGCTGAAGGGGATAAACTCCGCGTCGGCGACACTCGCCCGGTCGGCGACGTAGCCCTGCTGCTCGGCCAGCGCGACGATCGACTTGCCCTCCGGGGTGTCGTCGGCGAGCGACGAGCGGAGCGCCGCCTCGGTGACCTCGCGCACCGTGTGGCCGCCGACCGGGACGAACTCGGCGGCCATGCGGTTGCCGAAGGTGATCGTGCCGGTCTTGTCGAGGAGCATGGTGTCGATATCCCCCGCCGCCTCGACCGCCCGCCCGCTCATCGCCAGCACGTTGCGCTGCACCACGCGGTCCATGCCGGCGATGCCGATGGCCGAGAGGAGCGCGCCGATCGTCGTCGGGATCAGGCAGACGAGGAGGGCGATCAGGACGGTGGTCGAGACCGCCGACCCGGCATAGATCGAGTAGGGTAGGAGGGTGACAGTCGCCAGCAGGAAGATGACCGTCAGGCCCGCCAGCAGGATGTTCAGCGCGATCTCGTTCGGCGTCTTCTGCCGCGACGCCCCTTCGACCAGCGCGATCATCCGATCGAGGAAGGTCTGGCCGGGGTCGGCGGTGATCCGGATGACCAGGTGGTCGGAGGTGATCGTCGTCCCGCCGGTCACCGAGGAACGGATGTCCGTGCCCGGCTCCTTGAGGACCGGGGCCGACTCGCCGGTGATCGCCGACTCGTTGACGTAGGCGACCCCCTCGACCACCTCGCCGTCGGAAGGGATGATATCTCCCGCCTCGACCGTCACCAAATCACCCTTGCGCAGCGCCGCAGCATCGACCGTCTCGACGCCCCCTCCCGGCAGGATCCGCTTGGCGACCGTCTCCTGGCGGGTGCGGCGTAGGGTGTCGGCCTGGGCCTTGCCGCGCCCCTCCGCCATCGCCTCGGCGAAATTGGCGAAGAGGACGGTGAACCACAGCCAGATGGCGATCTGCCCGGTGAAACCGAGGCCGCCCTTGCCCTGCACGGCGTCGCTGAAGAAAATGATCGTCACGATGACGCTGACGATCTCGACCACGAACATCACCGGATTCTTCGCCATCCCGCGCGGGTCGAGCTTCTTCAGCGACTCGAGCAGGGCCGGGCGGACGATCGCCGGGTCGAAGAGCGACCGCCGCTGCATGTGCTGGCGGCGCTGCTCTCGACCACCCGGACCCTCGGACTCCGGGTCCGGCGCGGACGTCGGCGCATTGACCAGTTGTGCCATGCCGTATGCCTCTCCCTTCAGATTACGCTGACCGGGCTAGAACAGCTCCGGTCGCAGCAGCGCAACCAGGAGATAGCCCAGCACCAGCAGCGAGATGATGCCCATCACGACATATTCGATATTCATCGTCACTCCCTTCGCGTCAGATCTGCCCACCCCATCCCGAACCCCCCGCTCAGCTTGTCGGCCACCAGCCGGAGGAGCGTGTCGAGGGGGAAAGGCTTGTGCAGGAACGTGACCTCGCGGAACTCGCTCAATCGTTTCGGGCTCTGTGCCGCCGCCGAGAGCACGATGGTCGGGATCTGGCGGCGCAGGTCAGTCGGCAGTTCTCGCAGGACGTCCCAGCCGGTCATGTCGGGCAGATTGACATCCAGGAGGAGGAGCCTTGGTGGCGACCACCGTAATACGGTGAGCGCTGCGGCACCCGTCTCCGTCTCCACGACGTCATAGCCGCGTCGTTGCAGGTTGCGCGCGATGATCTTCCGCAGCGGTCCCTCATCCTCCACCAGGACGATCCGTGGCCCGGTTTCCATAGGCACCTCTAACATGACCGGTGGTGGTATCCACTGGCAGGGTTTGTCGAACTGTTCGGCCCGCTCTACATGCATCATCCGCTCCACGCCTGTCCGAACCACGGTGGCTCACGATCAAGTGTAGAGCGTGGCATGGTCAACGGTGGTCAAGACCGTATCAAAAACCGTGCTGGATACCTAAATAAAACCTCAATGACCGGGGTCGTAAGGCGCGAGTGTACGCCGCCAAAGGTACGAACCTGGCCGATTCCAGTAGTGTGTGGTATGGATTGCGGGCGCGCTCTCGAAGGATCATCTCTCGTGTGCCTGCGCGCTACGCTCCAGTGCGCCGGTGCAAGTACATCCACGGCGCGCGGTTGGGCTGGTCGAATCCCTAGTTACTGACGCTTGCCGCACACCGAGTGCTGCGGCGCAATATCCCGCCGCCGCAGTGCCGCCAGCGTCGCCCACCCGCGCCGCATCAGGGCTGTCACGGTGGCACGATCCACCGCCCCCCTGCGCTCGCCACGCGGTCGGCACGCTCCCGTACCGGGTCGGCGCGTGCCGCGCGCGTCAGCTTCGCCGTACTCTGCGCCACGATAAGCACCAGCACGACGAGTAGTATCAGGGTCGCGTTACTCACGGCGAGCCCCAAGCGACGATATCCCAGCAACCAGAGCAGGGCGACGACCACATAGGCGACGCCGAAGAGCAGCACGAGCAGGCGGACTTGCCGCCGCGCCGACCGATTCCCGCGCCCTGTACCCCCGCCAGCCATGAGGCGGCGGGCCACCGCACCGGCAAAAGTGCCGTAGGTAACCCCAGCAACAGCAACCCCAGACTGAGGCCATCTTCGCTCATCGATCAGCCTTTCTTATCATTGCTGGAGCATGCGGCAGCCCTGCCTCAATGGCATACATCAGCCACTGTAACTCAGATGCAGGTGCCGAAAAGTCGGGAGAGCTCAGCGACGGACCATGTGTAGCCACCCTGCCTCCGTCATCTCGGAGGTGCAAAAGTGACGCCTGCGGCGGCCCTCACGCGCCCGAACAGCGCCATGGTGCGGTAGTATCGAGCAACCATGGCGCATGGCGACGGAGATCCGCCCCGAGTCGGCCACCCGGCCAGGCGGGGTCGAAGCGTGCCAGCGGGAGGACGCGGCTTGACCGATCCCGGCACCGGGCGGACCAATTCCACCACGGGCATCCCAGTTCTGCCGGGTGCGCCAGCACGACCCCGTGGGGGGAGACAGCGCCGATCTGGTCCCAGGTGGTGCCGAGGGTGGAACCTATCCGGTGATAGATCAGGCCACGCGGCGTGACGATGAGACGCACGCGCCGGGCCTGGAGAGCGTGGAAGCAGGAGAGAAGGAGCCAGAGTGTGATGGCCAGGCAGCGAATGCCGATGACGAGCATCGGCCAGCGGACCGTCCCGGTCGGCGGGAACAGGACGAGCAGTAGGGCGAAGAGCAGCGCAAGTGCGCCGTAGGCGGCGGTCGAGGCCAGACGGGCGGAATAATCGGCGACCCGGTAGGTCAGGTGCGATGACGTCTCCGATGGGATGCCCTCCTGCCTTTGGCCAAGGACCCGCGTCCCCTCACCCCCCATGTTCCGTCGCCGCTTCATCGCTACGCCCTGCGCCGCCCACATCTGCCGCCATCTCGCCGGTGCTCCCTCGCGAGGTGGTCGCTATTCGGAGGAGCGCGGTGCCACCGGTGATGACGTCGAGCGCCGTGACCTGTGACATGAGGTCGGGGTCGCGGCGTAATTCTTCGAGCAGCACGCCGATAGCCGGATCGTCTTCCGCTGCCTGCCCCGCGTTAGCGCGACCGTTCGCCATGAGCGTCACCGCCAGGCCTTCCAACGCCGCGCGGTTCAGCGATGCCGTGAGGTCGGCCATCCAGATGGGCAGTAGCTCGGCGAGTAGCTGCGCGAACACGGCTGGGGCTGCCGACCGCGCCCGCCCTAGGCGGTGCAACACGAATGAGATACGCTGGCGAATACAGCCGATACAGGAACCGAACATTCCATACAGCGATGCCATCCCCGGGTGCCGACATCGCCAGTGCGGAACAGGATTTCGCGGCGTTCAGCACGCCGCACCTGGCATGCCCCTTCATCCGACTACCGTCGTACCGGATGCGACTTTGTCCCCTGGGACGGGGAGTCGCCGGATCCGTATGCGCCGCTTCCCCCTTGCTGCAGTAAGGCCTGCAACGCCCCTTCGATCGCGTCGAGTCGGTGGGCCAGTCGCTCCTCAATAATTTCCTCTGTCGACGGATGATGCTGGAAAACCGAGATCGTCCCGCTTGTCTCGAGGATCGCCCTCTCGACATCCTCGAAGCGCTCGACACCTTGCTGCCGACAGGTAGCCAGCAACGCCTCCTCGGTGATCAACTCCCGTTCGAGATTCTCCCTGAGCAAGCGACCACGCTCGATCAGCGGGACGGGCTCGCCTTCGATCACCTGTGCCACGTCGCGCCGCCGATGGAAGAAGCGCACGACGAGGGCGTTGGCAAGGAGGAGCGTGGACGCGCCGACCAGCCCGCCGCTCAGCGATGTATCATTGCCGATAATTGCGTTCTGCACGGTGATCGCCAGGAGGAGTAGCACGACCAGATCGAAAGGGTTCATCTGCCCGAGCTGGCGCTTGCCCGATAGCCGCAGTCCGAGGATCAGGAACGCATAGACCAGGAGCGTGCGGATGACTTTCTCCGGGAGCGGTTCCCCGAGGATAAGCAGATGGTCAACCATCGCCGTCATGGACGGTCCCGCCGAAGTTGCCCGGTGAACGCGTCCAGCACCTCCAGGCTGGTGGCGAACCAGCGCCGCTGCCGGTAGCCTTGCCGCACGAGCGGCGGCAAGGCTACCGGCAGCGGCACGCCACGCGCATGGGCGTCCATCAACAGCGCGACATACTCCCCGAGAGGACCGGTCGGGTTCGCGGTGATCCGCACGCGCGCCTTACCCGGCACATGCGTGAGCAATGTCCGCAGCCGAGCTACTTCGTCCGCGACCTCGCGCCGCTCCTGTTCGGTCAGGGATGGCGCGGTGGCAAAGAGCCTGAATATTTGCCTTGACATGGCAGAACCTCATCATCCCGGGTGTTACGACTCGACCCCGCCGCGAGAGGGGTCGCTGTGCGTATACAAGTGTAAGGGGATTCCGACGCGCCGCGTCTCAAAACGAGGTCAAAATCCGAGGTTCTATCCTCAAAATATGCTCATGATGCCGACGGAGGTCGGGATCGTTCCGGGGCTGCGTTTTCGGGCGGAACGTGCAAAAGTGTGGGTCGGCCCTACTCGCCGCCGCGGAAGCGATAGCCGACGCCGGGCTCGGTGAGGATAAACTGTGGCCGCGCGGGGTCACGCTCCAGCTTGCGCCGCAGGTGGTTGACGTAGACGTGGAGGTAGTGCGGCTCCGCGCCGTAGCGCTCGCCCCACACCTCTCGCAGCAGCGCGGCGTGCGTGACGACGCGGTCGGTGTGTGTCGCCAGGTACTTGAGGATCGCGTATTCGGTCGGCGTCAGGTGCAGCGGCTCGCCGTCAAGCGTGACCACCCGGCGGCCGATATCGATGCTGAGCGGGCCGGAGCGGACGGTCTGATCCGTCGCGGCGGGTGCGTTGACCCGCCGCAAGGCGGCGCGGACGCGCGCCAGCAGCTCGCCCATGCCGAACGGCTTCGTGAGGTAGTCGTCGGCGCCGAGATCGAGCGCGGCGATCTTGTCCTCCTCGCGCTCTTGGACCGAGAGGATGATGATCGGGACGGCGGAGCGCTCGCGGAGGCGCTGACACGCTACCAGCCCCCCGATCCCCGGCATCGCCAGATCGAGGATCACCAGGTCGGCCGGGCGGTCGGCGAAGGCGTCGAGCGCCTCCTCACCGCTGGCGATGGCGATGGCGGCGTACCCCGCCCCGGCCAGGCCCCGGCTCAGCAGCCGTCGGATCTGCAACTCGTCGTCGACCACGAGGACGCGCGCGCCGCTCATATTCCCGCCCCTGCTCGAACACCGGCGATCACAGTGCCGTCGCCGCGCCCATCGTCCGGCCCATCCACCCCCGGCAAGGGCAGGGAGAAGACGAAGCGCGCACCGCCGCCGGCCCCTTCCTCGACCCAGATTCGCCCGCCGTGGGCCTCGATCAGCCCACGGGTGATCGCCAGGCCGAGGCCGCTGCCCTGCACGCCCTCGTGCTTCCCCAGACGATAGAACTTATCGAAGACCCGCTCGCGCTCGGCGGGGGCGATGCCCGGCCCCCGGTCGGTGATGCTGACCAGCACCGCGTTGCTCCCATCGTCCGGCATGGCCTGCAGCGCGACGGCGATCGTGAGCGGCGTACCGGCGGGGGAGTACTTGAACGCGTTCTCCAGCAGGTTGGTGAGCACCTGATCGATCTGCACCGGGTCGAGCGGCAGCGGGGGGAGGTCGGCGGCCAGGTCGAGCACGACCTGGCGATCCCCCGCCAGCGGCGCGAGCCGGGCGATCGCGGTACGGATGAGATCATCGAGCGGATAGAGCTCTTTCCGCGCGCGCAGAGCACCGGCCTCGATGCGCGACATGTCGAGCATCGCCCCCACGAGACGATTGAGGCGCGCGGCCTCCTCGTCGATGGCCGCAGCGAACTCGCGGCGCGTCTCCGGATCCCACTCGATGTCCTCCTGCAGCAGGCTGCCGGCGGCGGCACGGATCGAGGCAAGGGGGGTGCGGAGATCGTGGCTGACGGACGAGATGAGCGCATCTTTCAGTTGATCGGCGCGAGCGAGGACCTCGGCGCGCACCGCCTCCCGCTCGAGGCGCGCCTGTTCGAGCGCCAGGGCGGCCTGCGCGGCGAAGGTCGCCAAGAGCTCGACGTCGGCATCGCCCAGTTGCCGCGACTCGGCCTGCTCGACGCGCAGCAGGCCGAGTCGTCGGTGGCTCGCCTGCAAGGGGACAAAGAGGATGTGGTGGTAGCGTGTCGGGCCGACCGCGCGCGCCGACCGGAAGGCCCAATCGGCCAGGCCCTCCTCGTTGCGGTCGAGCGGTTCGATCGATCCGCCCTCGGCGGCGTGGCCACGATGCACACGCAACGGCCCACCTGCGGCTGGCAGCAGGATCGCGCAGCTGCGTATGCCGAAGATCGACACCACCCGGGCTGCCAGCGCCGCCAAGAAACGATCCGGTTCCGGCTTGGCGACGAGCGCGCGGCTCTGCGCGCTCAGCTCGTAGAGGGTGGCGCTGATCTGCTCGCGGCGTTGCGCCTCGGCGGCACGCGCCTCCAGGGCCTGGTTCAGCGACTGGTAGAGGACGGCGTTATCCGCCTCGCGGCGGCGTGCCTCCTCGGCGCGCGCTCGCAGCGCCGCCGTGAGTTGGCCGGCGACGGCGGCCGTGAGCAGGAAAACCAGGAGCGCGAGCCACTCCTCCGGGTCGCGGATCGTGAAGGTGTAGAGCGGCTCCACGAAGAAGAAATCGTAGGCGAGGAAGGCCAGCAGCGCGGCGAAGACCGCCGGCCTGCGGCCGAGCGTGCTCGCCAGCGCCAGGATAACCAGGAGGTAGAGGACGGAAATATTGGGGATGTGCGCCCGCACGTTGACGACGGCGATAGCGAGCGAGACAAGGGCGACGCCGACCGGGGCGAGGGCATAGCCGAGGCGTCGACGCCCGGCGGTCGACAGTCCCGCCACCCTCGCTCGCCACCCCGTCACCCACACCCTCGCACTGGGGGTTCCGCTATTGCCCGGCAGGTGCCCCCGCCTGCCCCTCATGGTAACACGTATTCGTGTTGTTGCTAATTTCCGCACGTTCCCCTGCTAGCGGCGGTGGCTACATTAATATGGCACTGTCAAGTTAAGCCTTTTGGGCGCCGACGGCGGTCCGAAAGTGGGGAACGATCGGCTCATAGGAGACCGGATCCGGCTTTTACAACCGCTAGCGACGACCAGCACTGGCTCGGTGTGGGGAGGTTTCGTTCAGTCAAAACTTAACGTGACAGTACCATGCGTCGTCCGCTGCACACGATACCCCACCCGTGTCGCCTTAACACCCCTCTGTCCCATGCTAGCAAGTAATTCTTACGAGAGTATTACACCGATAGTGGGATCAGAACGCAACCGTGACAGGCGGAACGGGCGACAAGAAGAGAGCGTGCGGATCGCGGAGCAGCCGTGTGAGACGGTCATCATTACCTCGCCTTTGCCGCCGCTCGGCGTCGCTATTCGGCGGATCTCGACCACGCCGTAATACCGTCGTAAGAATTGCGTGGTATCCTCGCCTCAAGCACAGGGCGATAATACTGAATAGAGCGTCGGCAGGCAAGGAAAGACGCGATGGCAGCACGCGGCGAGATCGATTCACGCGACGATGTGGATATGGCTACCACTCGACTGACGGGGCCGCTCCTCGGCCTGGTACGCATCGCGATCGGCTACCTCTGGTTCACGCAGACGCTCTGGAAATTGCCCCCACGCTTCGGGTGCGACCCCGGTAAGGGTGTCGGGGACGGCAATGGCGGCCTCTGCGACTGGGTGGGCAAGGAGATCGCGTACCCGCAGTATGCCTTCTATAAAAATTTCCTCACCGGCGTGGTCGCGCCGAATCTCGGCACGCTCGGTTGGCTGATCTGGCTCGGTGAGGCGCTGACGATGATCTTGCTGGTCTTCGGGGTGCTGACCAGGCTCGGTGGGTTCCTCGGCTTCGTGCAGGGGGTGAACCTCTGGCTCGGCCTTTCGTCCATCCCGCATGAGTGGTACTGGACGTACGTCATGCTGGCGCTGATCAACCTGACCCTGGCCCTCACCGCCGCTGGACGCTGGATAGGCTTCGACGCGATCCTCCACCCGCGCGCCGCGGCGGCTGGCGTGCGCGGCAGTCGCCTGGGGCGGCTGGTGGCGTTGCTTACGTAAGTGGTCGCGGGTCACGGGTTGCCCGGCTCGGGCGCGTTGTCATGGGGATGGACACGATATCGCGGCCAAGCCAGGAAGAAGGGATAAACGATGAGCGGTACGAGCGCTGGTAGCCAGCTGTACCGCCCCATCGCCGCGACAGCGGCGCGGCATCCCCTCGTGCTCGGAAACGGGCCGCGCACCCTCGACATCGGCATGGACCTACCAGGGCAAGCCGCTCGTCGCCTAAACCACCGGACTACTTCCGCCGTCGTGTACTAGCAGCGGTGACGAAGACACGCCTTACAATTCCTCCGTTGTCAACGCCCGTTCCGCGGCCTGGCGATAGGAGAGCAGCGGACGAGGCAGGAGCGCGCGTATCGGCGTGGGATCGCCGATCATATCGGTCTTCATGCCATCGAGCATGCCGGTGATCGCCCCTTTGGGGGACCCGCTGATGCGTTCGATGAGCGGCGCGAGCGCGCCGAGGAGCGCCTGCGGGATATGGATTTTCCTGGGCTGCTTGCGGCCCAGTGCCGCTGCGGCAACATCGATCATCTGATTATTCGTCAGGACATCATCACTACCCACGTCGTAACAGTGCCCATACGCACGCGGATCGTCGAGGACGTCGACGAGATAGGAGACCAAATCGTCGATGGCGATGGGCCGAAACCTTTGCTGGCCACTGCCGATAATGATGGAGACGCGCCTCCTGGCATTACTCACCGTCATCGCAAAGCCTTGTCCGCCCATGCCGACGATCATGCCGGGCCGGATGACGGTCACATCGAGGCCGCTGTGCAACAACAACTGTTCGGTCTGCCAGCGCCCGCGTATCCACGCACTCGCCCCATCGGGCGCGGCCCCCAGGAAGGTGACGTATACCAGGCGGCGCACGCCATGCGTCCGGCACGCCGCCACGATGTTCTGCAACCCCTGCATCTCGACGTCCATGAAGCCCCGACCCGCCGTGTCGGCCTGCTGGGGCGAGAGCTGTATGGACGGCGATGTAGGCGGCGTCGACGGCTTCCAGGGCACGCTGCATCGACGCAGGATCGGACATGTCACCCTGGACGACCTCGCAGCCGAGCGCGGCCAGATCCCGGACCTTCGCCGGGTTCCGCGCCAGACAGCGGACGGCGTAGCCCCCTGCAACCAATGCTCGGGCGACATGCCCCCCGACAAAGCCCGACGCGCCAATGACCAGAATCTTGTTCATCTGCTCCCTTGTCCTCCGTACGTGGCCGCAGGCGCGGTCCCGTGGTGCTCACGATCGGCGCTCGACGACATGAGGCGGCGCAGCGCGCCGAGCGCGCTCACAGCGAGACGACCACCTTCCTGGCGGAGACGCCTTCCCGCTGCACGTCGAACCCGGTTTGGACGGACTCGAGACCCCGCCCGACGACGTAGGGCTCCGGGGCGGCGACATAGCGGCCCGACGCGAGGGCCGCAGGCAGGAAATCCGCGTAGATGGCGGTGCTGACCTCGTTGCCCACGAGGGCGCCGCCGTCGATGAACTTCGTGCGGATGTGCCGTGTCCGGCACTTCACCTGCAGCGACACGTTGGACGACACGAGCTTGAGGGCCACCCGGGCGGTCATGCCCTGTTTGAACGAGACGGACGGGCTGGCCATGGCGATGAACGTGTTGCCGTTGCAGGCGTGGGCGATGTCCGCACAGGGCTCCGCCGACCCGGTGCCGATGGCGAGCGCACCGGCGAGCGTCTGCCCCCGGAACGCCGCGATGATGTCGTGCACGACGGTCGTGCTGCGGTAGTCGAAGACCTGGCTTGCGCCGAGCGCTTGCACGTAGTCGAAGTTCCGTGGCGATGCCGTGGTGATGACCGCGTAGCCGGCGGCGACGGCGAGCTGGATGGCATTGCTGCCGACGCTCGTCGCGCCGCCCCAGACGGCCTGGTGTAACGGTCGCTGGCATCAGCCGCAAGCTGGCATCAGATGGGGAACCGACCCATGACGCGGTTGTACTCTTCTTGAGCCTCGCCGATCGACAGCCGGGAGTACCCTTCCAGGGACTTCCGGCTGGCATGCCCCGAGTACGGTTGGCTGAGCGCGTCGTCGACGCCCTGCTTCTTGAGCCAGGTTAAGAGGAAGTGGCGGAGTTGGTGCGGCGAGACGGTGCGATCGAGGCCCGCCGCCTGCGCGTAGCGTTCCAGCATGCGCCGTACCCCCCGCTCGCTGTACCGCTGCTTCCGCGACGACTCGAACAGGTGGGCCGCGCCCTGCTCGCGCAGGCGCGCCATGTGCAGCGCCAGGGTCTCCTTAAAGGGATCGGGGAAGGGGACGACCCGATCCTTGCCGCCCTTGCCGCGGTTGATCCGGATCTGGCAGCGGTCCAGGTCGACGTCGGCGAGGCGGATATTGACCAGCTCGCTCACGCGCACGCCGGTGTAGAAGAGCGTCTTAATCAGGACCATGTCGCCGAAGTTGCGCGCCTGCCAGACCGTCTGGTAGTAGCGGCGCAGCTCCGCTTCGCTGGGCCCATGCGGCAGGCGCTTGGGCTCCCGCGGGATCGCGATCGCCAGCTCCTCGCGCAGGTGGCGGAAGACCTGCTTCAAGTAGGCGTAGTCGGGCCGCTCCCCGCGCAGCTGCCGGGCGAGTTCCCGCGCCTTCTTGCGCGCCGGCGTGCGTGTGGGCGTGGGTACGCGTGCTGTCGTGGGCGTCTCGCTCATCCCGCCGCCGCCACCTCTTCCAGGGCCAAACGTGCCGCCATGTCGAGGCGGAAGACGCCGTAGGGATTCACATGGGCGTAGATCAGCGGGGTCAGCCCGCGCAGGTCCTCGGGCGTCAGGCGCGCCAGCCACGCGGGCGCGGCGAGCACGCGCTGGATCATCAACGTGTTGATCAGGACGAGCGCATTCTGCACGAGGGCCAGGCAAAGCACGGCCACCTCCTGGTCGTCGAGGCGGTTGGTCGCGATCTCCCCGCCTTTCCCGTAGTGGATGAAGCTGTTGGCGCTGTTCCAGTTCTCGACCACCTGGAGTCCCGCGTGGACCGCGCGCCGGACAGCCGGGTCGCGCAAGTAGGCGCAGAGGAAGATCGTCTTGACCGCCTGGCCGAGCTCGGCCAGCGCGGCGTAGGTGGGGTGCTGCACGCTGCTGCGCGTGCAGCGCCGCAGGATCGCCTCGGTCTCGGCCGGCCCCAGGCGCAGGGCCGTCGCGAACTTGATCAGCTCGTCGTAGTGCTGGCGGATCAACGCCCAGTTGATCGGCCGGGTCAGCACCGCTTGCAGGTGCGGGTACGCATCGTTCTGGCCGGTGGACGGGCGGTAGCGCTGCTGCGCGTGGAGGCCCTTCAGGCGCGGCATCAGCGGGAAGCCGAGGAGCCGGGTGAAGGCGAAGGCGACCGCGCTCTGCCCGTGGGAATCGACGTAATTCTTCTCCACCGCCATGTCGGTGCAGTGGCGCAGCACGCCCTCGATCATCGCCGCCACCCCCGACGACGAGACCGCCTTGATCTGCGAGTAGATGCAGGCGGCCTGCTTCTCGACGTGCCAGTACACCATGATCCCGGGGCCGCGATGGCGGATGCGCCATTCGGTCCGCAGGTTCTGGTCCCACGCCCCGAACTTCTTGGAGTCCGACGCGCAGGCGGTCGTTCCCTCGCCCCGGACGTGCGGGTCGCGGGCGGCGAAGATCGCGTTGACGACCCGCGCGGTCGCGTCGCGCAGCCCCTCGCGGGAGATGAAGCGCCGGCGCACGTAGCGCAGATCGGCGTGGCTCTCGTCGTGCTCGCCGGCGGCGATCCGCTTGAGCCCGGTGTTGGTGCCGAGCCCGTACAGGCACAGCAGCAGGCGCCGCTGCAGCGGCGCCGGGTCCAGGATCTCGCGCTGGGCGGCGCTGGCGAAGGCGCGCGTGAAGCCGACGCGCAGGTCGGCCTCCTTGAGCATGTCCAGCAGGCTCGTCATCGGCCAGCGCCGCCCGATCTCGCCTTTCAACTGCGCCAGGGTTTGCGGCTCGGGGAGGGCCTCGAGCGGCGACACCTTGATCCAGCCGTTGTCCCGGGGCAGGATCTGCACGGCGGCGTTCGTCGGCATCGCGCCATCGAGCGCCGCCAGCGCCTCCGCCAGTTCGCCCTGCCGCCCGCAAATGAACGCGTCGGCGTCGAGCGGTTGGTGCAGCGCCTCGTAGTAGGCCGCGCGCTGCGCGTCGAAGTCGGCCGGGAGGTCCTCGTCCGGGTTGCGGTAGCGATCGGCCCCGACGACCCACACTTCCTTGCCGCGCAACTTGTCGCGGAGGGTCTGCAAGACGCAGCGCTCGGAGTTGATCCGGTCGACCCGCGCGCGGCCTCTGCCGTCGGTCCGGGTCACGGCGGTGGCCCACCCCGGCGGGACGACCCCGTCGACGGGCACGTCCTCTGCGGCGGCGAACAGGCGGCTCTTGCTCGACGCGTATCGCCGGAGCAGGGCCAGCGCGCGGCTGACCGGTCGGTGGGCGGTGGTGTTGGAGCGGAACTCCAGCGCGCCGAGCAGGGCCGGGAGCGCGCGCCGGTACTGCGCCCGATACGCTGCCCGCAGGTGGGTCTGGACGTGGAGCCGATAGGCCGGGCCGGTCGATCGGTACTCGCGCGCCAGGTCGCGCAGGGTCTGCTCGCCGCCGGCCACCGGGAAGATGACGTCGCGGATGACCCCGTCGGGCTGCGCGACCGACGCCTCGGCGCTGTGGTACAGCAGGTTCGTCTTGCCGGTCACCCGTTTGAGGTCGTCGAGCAGTCCCTTCTCGACCTTGCGCTCGGCCGTCGCCCCGATCTTGTGGACCATGGCGAGGAGCAGAGCGATGAGGCCGTCGGTGAGCTCCCGCCCGCGCAGCAGGCACAGGGCCGCGACCAGCGTCGCCCGGACCGCGTCCGGGTGCGCCCGTAAGGCGCTTGGCACCGCGGTCGCGGCGCGCTGCCGCTAGCCCTGCACCACGCTGGGTGCCACGTCGGCGAACAGATCGTGCGGCAGCGCCACCTGGCGCACCCGCTGCAGCCGGCCGATCTGGGTCAGCACGCCCGCCAGACGCATGCGTCCGGGAGCGGCCTTGAGGTCGTGCAGGGTCAGGGAAGCGGGCGCGGGTGCGCCCGGCGGGGCCGTCACCTCTTCCGCCGTCTCAGTCGCGGCGAGCAGTGCGTCGATCCGGGCCAGCCCCGCCGGCCCGAGCCGCCCCAGCACGGCCCGATACAGCCCGTCCTCCTAGGCCCGTAGCGCCGAGCGGATCAAGCGGTCGCGGCGCCCGGCCGACGGCGGCTCGATCTGGCCGGCGCGGCAGCGCGCGTAGACGGCGGCGTGCAGGTGCTCGGGCCGCTGGTCGTGGGGCAGCACCTCCCGGCCCAGCCAGGCGGCCAGGTCGTCGGCATCCTGCATGGTCGCCTCGCGGAACCCGAGCGCCTGGCGAATCTGGGCGCGGTGGGCCTCGCTGGTGCGGCCGGTCCAGTCGTACTGCGCGTACAACGCGGGCGGCACGCCGCGCTGCCGCGCCACCTGGACGATGGCCGCGGCGGGGCTGTCCCCCTTGTGCTGCGGGAAGCGGCCCTCGTGGTGGAAGTACTTGAGGAGCAGGGCGCAGCCGAGGCGGGTCGCCGCCAGCTTGTTCGCCAGGAGGGCGAGGTCCGCGGGGTGCAGGGTCCAGTGCTCGGTCAGCTCGTCCGCCGTCCACTGCCGCTGCATGCCCCGCCCCCGCTCCATGCGGTGGCGACCAGGCGCATCGCGGAGTGCCGAGAAGGACCGGAGTCGGCACTCCGCGCCTGGCGTGGAGTATACGTACAGGGGATGGCGGGTGCAAACGCGGAGAAAAGAGCCCCGAGTGCCAAGGCCACAATGCAACACGGCACTCCTACCGCCGACACCCTCGCCCCAGGGACTGGCGAGCCCCACGGGCCATGAGCGGTGCCAGGGTCAGGCCCTCACGACAAGCCCTGGCGCAGTTCCTGATCGGACGCCAGGCTGCGGCTGGTGACAGCGACCGTTACACCACGCCAATTACCGTGATCGCAGCGGACGTAGGAACCGGCGTTGCAGTACACCGGCCTGTCGGGCAGTCGGCGAGCGGATGTACCAGATTGCCAGCGCCATCACGGCCGCGTAGGCGAGGAAACTGCTGCCTCCCTGGACGGCGAGCGCGAGCACGACCGCCGGACGCACGTCGCGTGCTCGTACCACCGCAGCACTCACCGGCCCGACCGTGGCGACCGCCGCGTAGGTGAGCCAGAGCGCGACGTCACCGAGGACGCTGGCGATGATCCACCAGCCGGCTTGCGGCGCGGCGCGGCGCAGCTCCAGCCACTGCGCCGCGCCGATGATGGCGAAGATGAGCGCATACAGCGCCATGTCATTCCCGAGCGACCGCCCGTAGTCTTGTGCCCAGGCGACGTAGAGCACACACCCACCCCCGATGACCCCAGCGCCGACGGTGAGCACCGCCCACCACCACCGCAGCCTGACGAAGACGCGCCGCAGCAGGAGCCATTGGGCGACGCCCAAGAGGGTGAGCCCGGCGAGGAGCACCGCCAGCCCGGCGTAGAGCCCCGCGACGAACCGCTCCGCATTCAGTGGGACCGTGCTGTCGCCCCGTAGGTAGGCCTGGGCCAGCAGGAGGGCGACCGGGCCGAGCGCACCAACGGTCAGGTGCGCCCCGCCCCAGAGCCACACCCAGCGGCGCGGCAGGGGGGCACTGGCGGCGGCGAGTGTGCGTTGCATGGCCTCTCCTGTGGCGTTAGCGGAAATTCTGCAAGCCGAGTTCTTCCATCTGCCAGAAGGGCGGTTGCGAGATGACGATCAGCTTCGCCGCCGGGAGCTGGTCCGCCGCGACGATACCGGCGCTCGCGAATTCCGCGCGGATGACCGCCGCGGTGACATCCACCAGGAAGACCCGATTGTCGGTCATGAGCTGGGCGACGCTCGATGAGCGGACCGAGCCATGCACGGTGGTGACCCCGCCGATGGACAGCTTCCCGACCTTGCCGCTCGCGGAGGCCATCTGGCCGTCGAGCGCCGCCTGCGGGAGGGGATCGTCCGCGTGCGGGAAGATGCCGATCGTGCCGCGCTCGCCGGTCGCTGTTGTGGTACGGATGTCCACCGCATCGACCTTCATACCCGCAGACTTCGCCCAGGAGCGGAACGTGTCGATTGGCAGCGGGGCGCGGAAGGTGACGGCGATGTCGATCGGCGTGTCGCTGCCCTTAATCTGGGCCGCGATGGCCTGATTGGCGGCGGCGAAGGACTTGAGCGCCCCGACGGAACTCTGATCATACCAGACCTGGGCCTCGAAGAGGCCGCCGTTTGTCTGCCCGACACGATATTTCCAATTGCCGTGATCGCGCTCGTAGCCGGGGCTCTGCGCCACCGCCGGGGCCGCCCAGATGACCTGGGTAGCCAGGATGGTCGCGGTGAGCGCCGCGAGCACACCGATTCCGAACGCGCGCACTCTGGACTTTGGCCAATTTACGAATCGAGACACCATGCACGGGAGGCTCAGGTAAAGTCGGGCCGAGCGACGCGCTGGGGCTTGGGGGACGTGGTGCGGCATAGGCCGCTCGCCGCTCAGGCCATGGCCGGGGTGCCGGTGACCGCCCGTCAGGTGGCGAAGCGTTCGCGGCGGGTCTGGCGGTAGGCGGCGGCGGTCAGGCGGTGGCGGCGGGGGCGGCAGTGGCCGGCGATCGGGCCGGAGGCGGCGAGGCAGCGCTGGGCGTGCCCCGGGTCCTTGAAGCGGCGCATCCGCCGCTCGCGCTCCCGCGTGGGCTGATGCGCGTGCTCCGCCCGGTTGTTCAGCCCTTTGTGGCGCCGGTGTTCGACGCGCGGCAAGACCTCGCGGCGGGCCGCCCCGGAGCGCGCGCGCGTATCCGTGAGCACCACCCGTGGCACAGACGCCAGGCCTGTGAGCCGCCGACGCAGGAATTCCGTGGCGGCGGCCTTGTCACGACGCGCCTGCACGAGGATGTCGAGGACCTTCCCGCCCTGATCGACGGCCCGCCACAGGTCGTGCTGCGCCCCGTTGATCGCGACGAAGACCTCGTCCCGGTGCCACGTATCGCCAGGCCGGGGCCGCCGTCGGCGTAAGCCGTTGGCGTAGGCCTGGCCACAGTTCGGCCACCATTGGCGAATCGTCTCGTCGGTGACGACCACGCCGCGCTCGGCCAGCAGCTCCGCCACGTCGCGATAGCTGAGCGCGAAGCGGCAGGACCGCCACACGGCGTGGCCGATGATCGCGGGCGGGAACCGGTGGCGCTTGTAGCGGGGGGCGGATGTGTGCTCGTTCATGCCCCGGCGTAGCGCATACCCGACTGCCCTCGTTACCTTGACAGTACCGTTTTGCCAGTTCCTGAGCCCTGCCGTTCTATTTCCAACCGGTTTGCACGGAATTAGCGGAAGAGCCATGAAACCGTAAGTGCTGGCGAATTCGTTATGGCAATCTTCCGGATTTTCAGGCGGCGATTGGTTCGGCGAGCAGCCGGGCGAGGGGTGAGCGCTGGGGCTTGCGACGCGGTGTCCCGGCATACCACTCGCCGAGCCGGAGAAAGTTGAGGCCAGTCGCGGTGAGGATATGGCCGAGCTGGACTTTCGGCCGCCCGCGATAGCGCGTGCGCCGGAGGCGGCAGCGCCGGATGCCGCGGGCGAGCGTGCCCTCGATGCCGGCGCGGCGCGCATACGTCTCGCCGAAGTCGTCGGTGGTTGACTCGCGCTGGCGGGCGGCCTGCAAGGCCTCGAACTGGGCGCGCGGGCGCAAGCAGAGCGTCCGGCGGGGTGAGCGGCCCTGCGCGCGGCAGCACGCGGGACGGCTCGGGCACGGCCCGCAGTCCTTGCTGGAGAACTTGACCCAGATCAGGTCGCGTCCCGCAGGATCCGGGCGTTGCCGCCAGCTGATGCTGGTGTGGCCCGCCGGGCACGTCGCCCGCTCGTCGTCCCAGTCGAGGTGGAAATCTGTCAGCGCGAAGCCGTTCTGCGCGCGCGCCTGCCACTGGTAGTCAGGCCGCGCCGGCCCGCGCAGGGCGACCCCGTGGTCCTCTTGCGCGGCGACGATTTGCGGCGCATCGAGGTAGCCGGAGTCCACCAGGTGGGTAGCGGGGAGCAGGTCGCGCCCGCAGAGCGCCTGATGGACCGCTGGGAGCGCTGCGGCGTCGACGACTGGTGCGGTTGTTGTCTCGACGTGGGTGATGAGCCGAGGCGTGTCGTCGTCGCACGCCTCGGTGAGGTGGATCTTATACCCGACCCACGAGGTGGTGGCCTTGCGGGCGTAGTGCGCATCGCCATCGTATGGGGAGCCGATGAAGGTGGCGGCGGGCGGGATGTCGTCGGACGACCGCCAGCGGACCGCGCCCTCGTCCAGGTGGAACTGCTGCACCCAGACCTGACGCAGGGTCTCGACCGCCGGGACCTCGCGCAGCCAGGCGGGCGCGTCGGGCGCGTAGGCCGCGGCGAGCAGCGTGTGGCCGTCGCCGCCGACCAGCACGGCGAACGCCTCGCGCGCCGCCTGGCCCTTGGGTAGGTCGGCCTCCTCCAGGCGGCGGTCGTAACGCTCACGCCAAGCGGGCGCGCAGTGGGCGCGCAGCCAGTCGGGGGCCGCCACGGCAAGGCTGTCGAGGGCGTGGCGTAGCGTCTCGCCGGCGAGTTCCAGACGGTTGAGGGCACGGACGGCGGCGAGCACATGCGTCGAGTCGGTTCGTTGCTGCCCGCGCACCTTGAGCAGCCGCCGCTCGCGGCACCACGCGAGCAGCGACTCGAACAATAGCCATTCCGCCTTACCTGCGGCTAAGCGGCTGCGAAACTCGCACAGGACCGAGGCATCGAAGCCCGCGTCGTCGAGCTCCAGCCGCAGCACGTACTTCCAATCCAGGCGGGCGCGCACCGCGTCGGCGGCTTGGCGATCGGACAAGCCCTCCGCGAATTGCAGGATCGTCGCGAGCGCCAGCCGCCACGGGGTGAGCGCGGGCTGGCCGCGGCGCGGGAAGAGCGCCGCGAACGCGTCGTCCGTGAAGACCTCGCCGAGCGTATCGGCCGCAGCCAAGTAGGGGTGGCCCTTCGGGAAGGCGGCGCGCGCGATCCGGGCGGTCTCGGCGGGGACGGGCGGAAGTGGCTCGGGGCGGAGCATCATGATCCTCCTGGCTGTGAGGCGACGATAGCGGCCACCCCAGCCTATCAGGACTTGCCCGCCAACGTCGCCTCCATCACCAGGCCAGACACCATCACGAATTCGCCAGCACTTACGAAACCGAATCAAGCCCACTTCAGCCAGGACCGGGGCGTACTCCGTGGCCGACCGCTGCCGTGTCGTAAACGCCGTCGCTGCGGCCGATCGTGGGCGTGGTGCGGGGACGCGCCATCCGCCGGCGCGAGGATTCCGTGCGGCGACCACCCCTGCGGCGTCGCGAGTGCTCGTGCCGCGCGGGGCCTCGGGACCACACGCCGGACGCGCACGCGGCATTGCTAGGCATCCGCTCCTCCCGCCGACCGCGTTCGCACCACTTGGTCGGCGCATGACGTGCTCGTCCACCCCGCGCCGTCGAGGGCGCTGCGCGTCCCTACGGGATGGCGGCCCTCGACGGCGCGGGGTGGCAACCGGGTGGCTAGCGTGGTGCGCAGCAGGCGGGGAACCAGGGCGCGATCGACCGCGCCGCCTACCCCTAGTGCACGACGACTTGCGCGGCAAGTCCCCGGAGTAAACCGACGGGGACGTCACCGGCGAGGGTGACGATCAGCCCATCCTGCGCGAACGCGATCTGGTTCGGCTCCTGGCCGGGGATGCCGGTGGTGAGCCAGCCCGTGACGCCGTTCGGCAGCGGCACTGCGTCATTGCCGAGGCTGAGCGCCCGCTGGGTCGCGGCGGCCGACGGCTGGGCGGTGGTCACCAGCACATGCTGCTTGTTCCCCAGCGTGTACTCGAGGCTGGAGAGGACGGTGAAGGCCACCGCGTCGGGTGCCACCGTCGTCGGCTGGTCGAGCATCCAGACGCGCAGCGCCTGCAACTCGACCGGGGGGCTCGCCAGTTGCGCCACGCGGCGGCCGTCGCGATGGGCGACCAGCTGGCCGGGCTCGTGCGGCGCGTAGACCGGCTGGCCACCGGGGAGCAGGCGGGGCGCCGGGATGCCCGGATCGCTCCCTCGGCCGGTCGCTGCGGCGGCGGGATCGCGGACGGTGAGGATACCCGAGGCGGCGGCGGTCGTCGCGAGGATCAGGGCGGCGATCACCGCCGCCAACAGGCCGAAAAACGTGAACTTGCGCGACATGCTGAACCTCCATTGGCTGTACGCCTGATGCGCGGGTCGGCGGCCCTGCCGTCGGGCCTACGGGCAGTAGTGGTAGGTATCGACCCACCTGGTGAACAGGTCGCTGCTCCCGTAATGCTGGCCGACAAGTTGCCAGCTGGTGGCGTAGTGCGGCGCGGGGGCGTCGGCCACCGCCGAGCCCGACGAGCCGTACCCCGTCTGCCGGTCCACTCGATTCGCGAGGACCCAGTTGCCGCCGCCGTCGAGGTAGTAGGGGTTGGCGATCGCCTCCGCCCAGGAGTTCCACGAGGCACCGTCGTAGTTGGTCCAGGCCGTGGAGAGGACCGGGTCGCCGCCGCAGACGACCTGGCCGTTGATGGAGACGGTCGCCGCCGCCGTCGGGGCGGCGAGCGCGAAAATCAGGCCGCCCGCGAGGACGACCATCAGCAGCAGGCGGGCCAGAGCCCGGCCCCGCCGCGAGGCTGAGGATGTGATGCTCATCGGTCTCTCCTTCCAGGTGTTTCCCTCGTCCGCTCGCTGGGATGCCGCGAATCCGCACGGTACCCCGGGTTGCGCTGCAATCCCATCCCCCTCCTTTCCCACTTCCGTGCCGGTCGTACAATCGCCGCTGCTGGAGTGCGGCTCTTGGCCCAGCACCCCGGCAGTGCGGCAATATGTTGCTGGCTGCGATGCGTTGCCGCTGGGATCTAGCGTAGCGGAGGGTTCGGGCGGAGGCTAGTGCCAGAGCGGGGGATTTCAGCACCCGCCCCCGGTGGATTTTTCCGCCCGGTGCGGGTAGTCGTACACCCCCCGGCGAGGCCTGGGGAGCGGGCTCACCCCTCGGGCGGCGGCGCTAGGGACTCCCCCAGCAGGTCAAGTTCCTGGGCGACCGTGACGATCGCCGCGCGCGCGCTGGTGGCGAGGCCGAGTTTGCGGGCGATCGCCTTGGCATGGCCGCAGGCCGTCTCGCCACCCATATAGGCCTTATACAAACGTTGACTCGACTTTGGCCCTTTTGGGCCCTTTCACGCCGCGTAGCAGGCGGCGTCGACGAGGGCGGCGAAGATGCGGTCCGGTGAATCGGCCACGTCCGGTGCGCGCATGGGGGTTGGCGCATTCGCCTGGCC
>JAABUP010003296.1_pt1 | contig 28752 bp, 26 predicted proteins | sample 5559201 | NCBI WGS metagenome assembly JAABUP01 (sample SAMN10711887, study PRJNA513373) | rock metagenome | isolation source: Antarctica rocks | place: Antarctica | reverse complement strand
GGCGACAGCGAGGTCGAATTGGTGAGTGGTGGGTGGTGGAAAGGTTTTTTCGCAGGTTTCCTATACATTTTGTTAGAAAATTTCGCTAAATGACCTTTGACACCGACATTCTAGGAACCGCTGTAGCGTCGCGCTCAACAGTGTGATTTTATCTTGTGGAGTCGGCGGAGTTGATGCTGAAGTCGCAGCTGATTCCACAGGTTAGGAACTGCCTTTATCTGGACCACATGATGATCCTTGTAGTCACTAATTTACTGTTGCTCATTCACTAGCCTAAGATGGGTCCTCTTCATCTCAACATGTTGTAGATTAGCCTGACAGCAGAGATAGTGAGGAGTCCTTCCAATGCTTCTATAGTATGTTTGCACTGATCCTATCCACTGAGTTGTCTTTTATCGCGAGCGCGAACGTATTGCTAGGCCCAGTGAGTTCCTAACTCCACTCCCTTGCTCTACTGGTACATGAGAGGATGAAACATCCAGATTGGAACCGCGCATCAAATGACCAGCACTGCAAAGCCCATCCCAAGACTAACGAATGACTACCACGAAGAAGAGCTCTCAGGAGGACCTTGACCCTTCTCACGCGCTCAGTTTTAGCGTCAATGTCAACAGACTCGCATACGCAGCAACCGAAATCACCGTTAGTACGAAAACCACATTCCCACTTGTTCTGAACTTCTTCCTACGCAGCCCATCGTCCCCGAACTCTGAGAAGAATTGCTTGTTGCCCTGCGACCTCCTGAACCATCCTGTGAGGAGGACTCCAGCACCGTAGACCGCGAACAGAGCGCCAATGCTGTAAAACTCGGGTGTGAAGATCTTGAGAACCACAAGAGCGAAGGAGAACTGCGAAAGAGATGTTCGGACGTAGGCGCCTTCAAAGGTTCGCTGAGCCGCTCGGACTTCGACGAGCTCTCCAGGCGTCAAGATCACAGATCGAGCGCGAAGACGGTACCTATCTCCTGCGTGTGGCTGTTTGATGTCAGTAATGCGATTCGATAACATTATGCCCAAGATAGAGCTTACCTCGAACATCGCAATGGTTTCAAAGCCACCTATCTCTTATGAAAGTCATAGCGTTCGACTGTGCTCCTTAGAATCTCTAAGTATAAGCGATAAGCGCGGGGATGCGCTGGGCAGTAATCCGGTCCGGAATGATTCTACCGAAACCGAGGCCTCATCGTCCACAAATGTACCGGTACCCTGAGAGAGCATCTTTTGTTCTAGGCATTGCGGTTTTGATTCATATCTTACCATGGCAAGAATCTTCGATGCGAGTCAAGGTATGTGAAAATTATGGCGTGCACAGCATGTGCTGTCATTGATTACTTGTCTGCTACAGTTGCGAAGCACAATAATTCGGCGAGCTGTTGGGTCATACTCTACGGCCAAGTATACGATGTAGGTATCATCTATCAGGCCCGTCCCTTAGGCTTTTGCCACATCACACTGAGTCGATGACTTAACGCTAAGGTGATCTCCAGGTTACCAGTTTCCTGTCCAGCCACCCAGGGGGATCAAAGATCATACTACAACTAGCTGGAAAGGATGCCACAAAGCAATATGATCCAGTGCATCCACCTGGAACACTCGAAGAGTCCCTGAAGCCCGAAGCGAAGCTGGGTAAAATCGACCCAGATTCTCTGCCCAAGCCTGAAGAATCCTCCAGCGAAGACTCAATACGTGGAGGCCTGGAGGAACAACCTCTGGAGAATCTTCTTAATCTGGACGAGATTGAGGAAATTGCAACGAAGAAGATCAGCCGGAAAGCTTGGGCATACTACTTCTCTGCTGGGGACGACCTTATATCGAAGCGCCTTAACAATGAGGCATATCGTTCCATATTGTTACGACCCAGGGTTTTCATCGATTGCGAGAAATGCGATCTTTCTACGACGCTGCTAGGGAATAATGTAGGACTCCCCATTTATATATCGCCAGCAGCAATGGCACGGCTGGCGCACCCTACAGGTGAAGCAGGCATAGCCAAGGCCTGTTCGAAATTCGGAGCCCTGCAAATGATCTCCAACAATGCTTCCCTCACACCAGAACAGATTTTAGCGGACGCTGTACCAGGTCAAGTCTTTGGTTGGCAGCTCTATGCTCAAATAGACAGGAAGAAAAGTGAAAACATGCTTGTGAGGATTAACAAACTCTCGGACAAGATCAAATTCGTCTGCTTGACACTCGATGCGCCAGTGCCTGGGAAGAGGGAACATGACGAGCGGTCTTCAAATATAGCAGCCAGCTTACCAGTGACTTCGGCTGTACAGTCGGCTTCTGAAAGTAAGCCAGGTGGTGGTGGAATCGGTCAACAGCTCTTCTTCGGCACCTCCCCCAAGTTGACATGGAAAAATACCTTACCGTGGCTGGCTAAGCATACATCCTTACCAATCGTCCTGAAAGGTATTCAGACTCATGAGGATGCATATCTCGCGTCCCTATATGCTCCACAGGTCAAAGGTATTATTTTGTCGAACCATGGAGGACGAGCAGCAGATACTGCGCCGCCTGCTGTGCATACATTGCTTGAAATCAGGAAGTACTGTCCTGAAGTCTTTAGCAAGATTGAAATACTGGTGGATGGCGGAATCAAAAGGGGTACGGATGTTGTTAAGGCCCTCTGTCTTGGCGCCAGAGGAGTAGGGATCGGCAGGGCTGCTTTGTGGGGTTTAGGTGCAGGCGGTCCTGAAGGTGTCGAAAGGACACTCGAAAGTACGTCGAAAACCTAACCCGTGAGAGGCGCAGACTAATTGCCAACCCACGCAGTCCTAAAGGAAGAATCACTTACTGCTATGCGATTTCTTGGGGTAGGAAGGGTGAGCGAACTTGGACCGAACCATGTGAGTTTCTCCCAAACTAATGTGAAATGCCATGCCTCTCTAGACTGTTCTGCTTACCTCTTTTCCCAGATCAATAGTAGAGCCCTCGAGCAGCAGATATATGATGGCCCAGCGGGCCTAGAGAAACTTAGCCTCTGGGTACAATCGAAGTTGTGAACGAAATTTTCTCTATGTATATCCGCTCATACTCCGTTGTCTATACGTATCTGAAGGACTCGCTACACTAATGTTTATGATGTCCTTCAAGCTGTTAATATATTCAACCTCAAAGATTCTGTGAACTCGTGGCGTATGCAGAGGCGAGTAGCCATGGCATCTCGGCTCGGGACGCTACGAGAACTCTCCGGCAAACCCCTGCCAGCCCTTGTTGATTGCATTCACCATACCTGTATCTACCTCTCCTGTGCCATTTTCTGACCGTGATGGGCCATGATGGGCCATGGTGCCAAAGTCCTCAGCGCACATATCCCTCTGCATTTAGAATGCCAGTCTGATCATCTCGTCCCCCATCGGACCCTGATTTACAGGAAAGAGCGCCTCCAAAAGCTCCGACCCACATCTTCAATCAGAGATCCCTCAACTGTCGATCGTGAGATATCCACAACTCCATTGATCTTCCCGATCTTCCAGAGACCGAGTGGACAAACGTGAATCGAGTTACAAGCACGCTTCAGCTCTAACGTCTAGTGATAAAAGTTCGCCTCGCGTAAAGTTACCTCGAACATAATCTATACAGTCGTCAGCTCGGCCTCAGTGGCTCTTCGCACGCTGTCTTCCGTCGCCTCGGGCCTGCCATCCCGTCGACTGTGTGGACGCCGGATATCCAGTAATCTGGGGCTGTATAATAAGCATAGGGACGTTTCCCAATCAGCCCTATCGACGTTTCAGAGGTACAGAGCTGCTAGCTTCAACGCCGGCATGGCTACTCTCGAGCATCTCACGACACTTAGCGAGCTTTCTATTCCCGCAGGTGTTGAAGAAGCGCTCTCTGTGACTAGCAATCTGAAGCCTGGATCTCCAGCAAGCACGACATCTTCTGCCGGAACAAAGAGAAAGCGAGCTACCGAACCAAAATTCTATGCTGTGAGGGTTGGCTATCATCCGGGGATCTATCACAGCTGGGCGGAGTGTCTCGCCGAAGTTACAGGGTTCAAAAATGCAACTTGTGAGTCGGATTGTCATGCCTATGTCAGACTTGCACTAACCCGTGTCTTTATCTACAGTCAAGTCATTCACATCTCTTACTGATGCCGAGTCATTCTTGGCGGGTAGAAATCCCTCCCACAGTCAAGGCTTGTCATCATCACAGCCGTACAAATTTTATGGGGTGCAAAACGGACGCGTCCCTGGAGTCTACCTCGATTGGCCCTCTGCCCAGCAGCAGGTCGTGGGATGGACAAAGCCGAAGCACAAATGTTTCGCCAGTCAAGCGGAAGCTGAGAAATACGTACGAGATGGTCAGCGCAAAGCGGATACGGCGGGTGAAGCTTTGACAGAGTCTAGCAGGTCATCTACAATGATCATTCCCGATGCGTCAGCCCTTAAGAAGGATAAGACACCTGCGTCCAAGAAGCAGAAGAAGAATGGATCCCTGGCGGAGGATGCACCCCGATACATGAAGCTGGAGACCACACCGTATGTCGAGGAGGATTTCGAGCCGGGTACGGGCCCGTTGCCTCTTGGAGCGGAGGACGGCTTTAACCCGAATATCTTCCTGAATGGCGATTCGGGAAAGGTAGAGTATAAGTCAGACCAGCAGAGGAAGTTAGTGAAATTACACGCCAACGGCGCGTCTGAGTCGGGGATGTTACGAATATACACAGATGGCAGTTCACTTCGCAATGGTGCCGCTGGAGCTCGCGCAGGCGTTGGAGTGTTCTTTGGCCCAGATGATGAAAGGTCAGCAGACTCACACTGGTGGTACGCTTCTTAGCCACTAGGCACTGACATGAGAGCCAGCAGGAACGTTTCTGAGCCCTTGATAGGCTCGCGGCAGACAAACCAGCGTGCTGAGCTCACAGCTTTGCTACGAGCTCTCGAGATTTCACCCCGGCATCGGGACGTTACTATAATCACCGATAGCAAATACTCTATTGACTGCGTCACAGTATGGTACATCAACTGGCGCAGAAATGGTTGGCAAACATCAGCAAAGAAGCCTGTTGAGAACAAAGACATTATCGAGAACATCTTATCGAAGATCGAGGAACGCAACGCTTTTAGGGTTAAGACGCTCTTTGAGTGGATTAAGGGTCATGCTAATCATCCTGGTAATGTTGAAGCTGATAGGCTTGCACAGGACGGTGCAAGAGGAGGACTTTCATGAGAAAGCAATCCCAGTTACCCGGTCAATATCCTTATGATGACCATTGATGCAGGTGAACTCCGCTTGTGCTTCACCTTTTTCATAGGTTTACGTCCAATCTGCGCCTATTATTACCGCGAAGGTGGGCGTTTCTGCTTGCATGGAGTCAATGTATGTGTAATGGTCAACAATAGCCTTAGCTACTTCACCTTGCTTATGAAAGGCGGCCTTCTCAAAAAGCCTTCGAGTTCTAGACCAGCCTAGAGCGACTACTAATTAAATACAGTACGGTCGGAAACTCTGGGCCGTTCATCCCGAACTTCTCTTTTTAAGTTACAAAGACTGGATTCTGTGTTATACACTCACGAGCACAATTTACTGTAGCTATCTGGGTATATAAGATTGTAAAGCGAACATGTCCCTTTCAAATGAATCAAGAATCATTAGATTTGAAGCAATGTTACAGAAGTCATCACAGAAGCAATGATACTAAACATAATTATAAAGGGACAAGTTAATATGCTGTGAGTTAATGATTCTAATTGTTAGGAAGACGTCAAATGGTGGAGTTCATGCTGCCTGGATTGCTGATAAGGCTGATTTCAGCCGCCTAGATACCATGTGCTTACCTAGTCAGCACCGAGGGCACCATGCTATGACGGTGTATCCACGGCATACCCGTCACACTAATCATAACACAATCATCTGCTCAACAATACATTCAACTAACATATCAGATGAAAGATCTACATCTAGACTACAGATCTGTATACTCAGATTATCTGGAAACAAAAGTGGATGTTAGTGTATAACACAGAAATTGCAACTTGAATTTTCAAAAAAGAAAAGTTCATAAAAAAGTTTCTGAACAGCTCAGAGTTTCTGACTTAGCATGTGTGACTCACAATGAAGCTTGTGAATGATGACGGTACATGTAACATTGGTAAATAACATACATGTACTTTGTCGTTCCTTGGGAAGGCAATTCGAGGACTTCGAGGTTCTGTTCAGCTTAGCTTACATATCGAAGTGTTGATCTGGACCTGGCTAACGGCATATCAGCCTAGCGTCACTCCCAAGCCTTTAAGGATTATTCATTACTCCACAATAATTCGGTCAAGGCAGCTTGTTCAATTTGACAGGAAGGAAATTCTACTCTCACACTCAGTCATCCAGCATTGCCGGCACCGTGGCAGACATCATCTTCAAGGCATCCCATCCACGAAGACCCAATGATTCAATAACACTAGTGGAACGTCATCGTCTCTCAATGAGTCCTGGGCCAAGCAGATCCGTCATCTTGGAGTCTGCTGTTCGCTAACGAGAATCAAATATTTGCCACTGCAGTGGTGTCTAATCCAAGATCTGAAAAATGCCGACCCTAGCAGTCACCAATTTCAACGTGGTGGTGGCAACGCTTGGAGGCTTTATCACATTATTTGGACTAGTCTCCTACCTGTTCAAGGAGAGATTTTACCTGTCGGAGGCTTGTTTGTGCTATACTATATATCGAGGTCGACCGCGTTTCACTGACATGGCATCCAGTGATATCATTGCTCGCAGGGGTTGCGTTCTCCCCACATGCTGCGAACTTCGTCAAACCCCTCGACTACGCCAATGGATCCGAGACAGACTTGGCGACCATCACATTATACTTCACCCGCCTAGTATTGGGCGTACAGCTCGTCCTTGCAGGTGTACAGTTGCCCAGCAAATACCTTTTCCGGGAATGGAAAAGTCTTGCATTGCTGCTCGGTCCAGGTCTGACTGCTATGTGGCTTTCCAGTAGTCTCTTAGTCTGGGGTATGGTACCGCACTTGAGTTTCCTACATGCCTTGGCCGTAGGGGCGTGTGTCACGCCAACGGATCCAGTGCTTTCCAATTCAATTGTTAAGGGCAAATTCGCCGATAAGAATATTCCGAAAGACTTGCAGAAAATCATCATCGCTGAGTCTGGCTCAAACGACGGCTTGGGATATCCCTTTCTTTTCCTTCCCTTGTATCTGATAAAGTACACCGGAGAAGGTGGGGCTGGACAGACAGGTGGAGCTAGTAAAGCTATGGGCCTCTGGTTTGGGGAAACATGGGGTTATACAATCATTTTAAGTGTCATCTACGGTGCCACAGTCGGATGGATTGCGAAAGAATTGCTGCACTGGGCCGAGGAGAAGAAGTTTGTAGATAGAGAAAGCTTCTTGGTCTTTGCTATCACTTTAGCAGTACGTATCGCCACACAGCTAAAATGCTATCGAATGCTGGCTTACACTTCGGGTTGATCTAGCTCTTCATCATTGGAACTTGCGGCATGATTGGAAGTGATGATGTTCTAGCTTGCTTTATCGCTGGGAATGTTTTCACGATGGAGTGAGTATGAAGTAACTGTTGCTGGACGTGATTCTGACGCGATTCACAGCGATTGGTTTCGACTGGAGACCCTTGACGACTCCCTGCAGCCGACTATAGATATGCTTCTCAACTTGTCAGTTTTCATGTGGTTCGGCGCCGTATGTCCTTGGGCTATGTTCCTCCGCAACGATGTCATTCCGATCTATCGCCTTATCTTCTTAGGGATTCTGGTCCTGTTATTTCGTCGAGTTCCCATCATTTTCGCCATGCACCGCAAGATCCCACAGATTGAGGAGAAGCAGCAGGCGCTCTTCGTTGGTTTCTTCGGTCCAATTGGTGTCAGCGCCGTGTTCTATCTTTACATTAGCTTGGAGTTCCTGAACCAGATTACGGTGGATGGTTCTCAACGCCCAGATGCTGCGAAGCTGGGCGAGGTGATGACCGTCGTGATCTGGTTCCTTGCGATATGCAGTATAGTAAGGCTTTTTATGATCAAGCAAGCTGAGGTCCATGGCTTACGTGCGAGCAGGTGGTCCATGGTCTCAGTATTCCCTTGGGAAAGCTGGGGTTCTATCTACCTCGTACGATATCGAGTGCTCTGGACACCAGCAGCCCCGATGAGCCGGAACCGTTTCATATCAGGGACGGGATCCAGCGAGAGCAGCAACATAATCGTCAACGACACCAACAGAACCAGCTGCAACTGGGACGAAGACCTGCTGAGGGTCCTCCGAGGGCCGTATTTCGCATTGGACGCTCGGTGATTCGCGGGAGAGCCTCCCAAGCCGGCACTCCGCAAGTTGTATCTCCTCGAGCAACTTCCCCGGCAGAAAGTCCTAGTTCCCCAAACAGTACTCCGTTGAATAACCTTGAACACTCGCAGATCAGTCAGAGAAATCGCCTGCCTGTTGATGAGGCCAACGGTAGCATCGTCAAGAGGACGCTGACAAATGGGGATGGGAAGAACCCCGGAGACTGACCAGGCTTTGGGTAGCTTTTCTAGCAGGCTAAGAGAAAGGCGACATCATGGTTTACATAGAAAGATGTGCTGAGGTGTATATACTGGATATTTTATTCCAAGACTCTGATGAGATATTCAAGTCAGATCAAGCAGATTGAATATATGATAAGTATCTGTTGGCAATCAATCCCTACTCACATTGCACCCATGGTTCACACACGGGCCGAAGAAGTGACGGTCATGAACACATGCATTAGTCGAGGCTTCTCGTGGTAGCGGATGCCGGGTCAATGGAAGCCGAATCATGAAGTTGGTAGAGAGAAATCCATTGGTCCGTGCATCTGATAACCAACTGATAACCAACGGCGGCGGGGAAACGCGGCGATCTATTTACGCCGTGCATATAACCGTTGATAGGGCTCTCTTTGCTGCTACACCAAGTGGCGTAAAGAAAATACAGAAAGCAAATGCTGAGATAGCTTGGTTATGGCTGGAAGTAGCAATCTCGAGGGTTCCGTCTGGAGACCTGGCTGGCAACACTTGTTATCTTCAGAGTTTTCTTCGTGAGGTATTCTGCTCGCTCTACGATAGCGTGCACTCTGATTCATGTGTTTTCTGTCAACCAGGAAACGAATCCCACACGAAGACCTGGATTAAAGCCAGGCAGAAGTGACACACACGTAAGTCAACATTGATAGAGATCGCAGTCGATTCTAGCTTGATGTGGACGAATGCAGGTATACTCTAATCCAGCCAACATGAAGCTGGCAGTAAGAGGGAACCCGTGCCTAGGGGTTCATTACTAGAATGCGATCATCAGCGTTTAGTCAAGACGGACCCAAGGTTGGTCTGACGTTGTCAAGGATTCGACATTGGCCTGCGAGGGATGTGCGGGTGGATGCGACACAGCTTTTCTTCGCGCGGAAGTCATTAGCGCAGAACCTCCACCTCCACCTCTACCTTTCTCCAGAATGCAAGTACACTACGTTACCCCAACTCCTCAGAGGCACCGACTCCCATAAGTTGTCGACATTCTGCTGCCTCTATACAATAGCCAGAAGACCTCCGCACCGACATCGGTGAGCTGTCGAAGTCTTATCTCTACTCGACATAAACGCACCTAGCAGCAAACATCGACCGCCAGGAAACGTGGGGTGAAGCGAGATCGTTGCGGGCCACCTCTGAACAGCGACCTTCCTCCGCAGTCGTCTCCACCCTTTACTCTACAACCACGATTTTCGGCCGAATCAACTCAGCAGCAATGGCCTGTTGTTAGCAGTATACCGACACCTCGCTGCGGCGATCCGAAGGACAATGAGTGGCTGTGGGTAACGCGCGGACAAGTGTCTCTGAGAACGAAGTTGTTTGAAGAGCTCGAAGCACAGTTGCTATCTCCAATCCCTCTCACAAACGCCCTCTCCATAATCACACTTCTTTCGTCTTCATTGGCGATGAGGCCCGACGAAGATTCGTTCCTTCCAACAATTACAAGCTTGAACTCGCCGCTCATCCTGGACATGGGAGAGAGCCTGCAGGACACCGATCTCGAGTTCTTCACTCCGCCTCTAACTCACGAGTCGCCGGTCAACGGACATAGTTTGGAAGCCAATTTCCTAGCATCATCGCCTACGGCCCGTAGCCTTCACCCAGACTTATCGTCAAACCCAAATTCGCGAGCAAAGCAACACCAAGTAGTCTCGCACCCACTGTCGGAAACTGGAGAGCGTTCTCAGCCACGTTCAACCCAGTCGTCCGTTTCTCCAGAAACGTCTTCCCAAGATTCGTCTTCCGATTCCTCAAGGAGGTACAAGCGTAAAACGTCATCGAACTCCTCTCAATCAGCTGCTGCTGTGGCAGACACCATAATGACAGATGTGGAAGACGCGAATGTATGGAAATCCCAGGATCTGATGGTGGGTGGAGATGATCCAAGTCTGAGTCTGGATAGTACGGAATTCCCCTCCCTTGGTGGACTTTCTGATCCATTATCGATGGAACCCGACTATGAGTTCAGTAACAAGGCAATGGAAAATCACTTTGATTTTGCCAGTGCCGCAAGTAGTCCGAGTCCGTTTGATGGAGGCGTACCCTTCGGCTCCAATTCTATTGGAACAAGCAAGGTTATCGATGTGTCTTATCAGGGTTCCCGCAGACCAGGCAACAAATTTGGATATAATGCGAGGATGCTTCCGGTAAGTAGTACTGCTAGTGCCCGCTTACAACAACCGAAGGCTGAAGCAATTGTAGCGCTCGCCAGCTCACGCGTCAGAATTCTTCGTGCATGGTTCTCGCGAAGCCTCACCTTTGTCGGCAATGGTCACGAGTCAGGAGTCCTCCCCGTCAGCTTTTCTGGATGGCCATTCTCCATCCTCAAGTTCCAGTGGAGATTTCGTGTCTGGTCCAGCGTTGGGCGGAAGGTCGCAGAATCCTGCATGGCCCACGACCTATGACTTCAGCACTCATGGACTCCCGCCTGCTTTGCCTGCTTCTGGTCTGACTCCTTCGCCAATCCTGAATGATATTGCCTCTCCATACTCGGTCACACCTTTCCAGCCCGCGAATAATCTGCCACCAAGACTCACAGTGCACCCGACACCTCTGAAATCTCGCGTAGAGACTCAGATTCCAATCAAGATGACATTGTACCCAATGCCGACAGGGGTCACCAAACTTCATCTGCCACCACACACGATCTCCAAGCCTAAACTCCTCTCAAAACCTGGTGTGCTGAAGTCTCCTGACACGCTGGAATTACACACGATGCTTGTGTGTACCAGCGCTATGCAGGATCCGGTGAAGTTGCATCGAGCCTTTGCCCGTGCCGCAGGCGCGGATCCTCGACCGAAGAAAGAAACTGGCAGGCGACTATCGTCTGGCGATGTGCCAGCGGATGACGACGACGAGAGTAAACCACTCAACGGTGGTGAGGTTGTGATCTGCCCGGGATGTATAACAAGAGAGCGGAAGAGGGCCGCAAGGAAGAAACTGAAGAAAGTTGATGAAGAGGATTCTTGGCTAAAGGACGAGCACAAGAGAGTCATTGTGTTCAATACTCATGAGCTGAAGGAGTGGCAGCCCCCAACAAAGGACAGCTCCGCCGAGTCGACCGGGGACGGCCCCCCACCTCCCGTACCTGATGGCGCAATGCAGGCCGATGCGCCTATGCGCATTGCATGCTACTGCCGTCATCAGAACGAAAAGCTAGGATTCCAGTACGTATTCAAGATGTACCACTGAATCTGCTTGCCGAAAGTAGTAACCTTGTTTGATTAGGGTTATTTTTACCATCAAAGATTACGAAGACCGACTCGTAGCTCAAGCTATCACGACTTCGATTATGATTACCGACGATCACAAGACGCATGCGCCGCCTTCAACTTCGTCAACGCACACTCCGAATGTTTCTGATAGTGCACAGCTACCGGGCGTTGGAAGTTTCGCCGCGGCACGTGGCTTCAATATGCCACCAGGGCCAACTTTTGCAAGCACTCCTTTCAGATTATCTCACTCTACGACAGACCTCCAGGGCTTGCAGCGTAACTTCAATCCCCATTTTACACAGCAGCCACCAGGTTCGTTCTCGCCATCACAAATCATTTCTCAGAGCACTTCGGCAACCCCGACGCCGCGTAACTTGTCGCGACAGGCATCTCCTTCTGGTCCGTCCGGCCCCTCGTCCAAGAAGCGGAAAGCCAGTGGGCCTAGCAAAGTCCCTACAGGTCTTGCAATGACCAAATTAGAGACGTCTGAGGCTCACTCGACACCGAGATTCACAATGGGTGCTCCCAGCAATATGACTACTACGGCCACTGCGTCACCTTATACTCCAAATTTTGGATCCGCCATGCCCCAGCCTGAGCGCCCGTACGCTGCACCTCCCATTTCGATACCTGCTCAATTTCGTACAGGTCCACCTACTCCGAACAGCAATGACCTTGGATTCTTCACTCCTGCGCAGCGATCGCAGAGTATGGAAAATCTTCCTCTCCAACAAATGTTCTCGGCGTCGAATTCGGCACATCCAAGTCGAGCCCCTAGTCCGAATTCCGCTTCCCGTATAAATGCCAATACTTTGCAGCAGTCTCAAGCTCAAGTGGCCCAAGCTGTCGCTAACTCGCTTTACGGGGTTCCTCTTGCACTGAACCCTCACCGGCCACCAACCATCCACAAATTAATACCCAGCGAAGGTCCTAGAGCTGGAGGGATCGAGGTGACGTGTCTCGGCAGTGGATTCTGTCAAGGACTAGAGGTCATGTTTGGAGATTCGCAAGCTACCACCACCACCTACTGGGGAGATGCGTCGCTGGTTTGTCTCCTTCCGCCTGCGGCACATGCAGGGTCCGTACCAGTCACATTCAAGCATCAACGTGTGCAGCAAATGCATATGCAGCAGTATCCATCGGGGCTCGTCCCGAAGCAGCAGATACAGTTCAAGTACCTTGATGACGACGAGCAGCAGTTGCTGAAGCTGGCCCTGAACATAGTAGGTCATAAGATGACAGGCCGAATGGAGGATGCTGGCGACATTGCGCGGAGGATCGTGACATCTGGGCCCAATACTTGGACTGCCAGTCCCACGCAGGGAAGCAACCAGCTTCGACAAGCTTCGGCTTTTGATACGTCCATGCTGGGTTCAATGGATCTAGAAGCTACGCTCCTGACATGCCTTGATGTAATTGATTTAGATGATAGCCCTTTCCCGCCACGCCTAAACCTAAGAAGACCTACCGGGCACTCGTTGTTGCACTTCGGTGCTTCCCTCGGGCTTCATCGCTTCGTTGCTGGCCTTCTCGCTCGAGGCGCGAATCCGGACGTACGGGATAAGGGTGGGTACAGTCCGATGCACTACGCTAGTCTGCACAACCAACCGCAAATCGTACGGAGGTTGAGGCTGGCTGGTGGTGATCCTACTATGCGAAGCCTGCGCGGTTACACACCAGCGGATCTTGCGACGTCGTCGGACGTCTTAGAGTCAACACGTAGTGTTGAGTATCACTCACGCTCACGTAGTGCTGGGGCCAGTTCTCCCAAGAGCCATGGAAGCAGTGCCACATCGCTGAGATCCTTGTGGGAGCCGCCATCACCTACGTCCAGATCGATGCATCGACCAAGTGACCCGATCTTGGATAGCAACGATGATGACAGCGAACATAGCGATGGTGTTGACTCGGATGAGGACTATGAGCTTCAAGCAGCCAGCTCCGCCGAGTATTGGGTCCAATCTAGACGCGATAGCCACACGAGTATGCAGCCCGCTTTCTCCCCGCAGACCGTCGAAGCGAACCCTGGATTCCTGTCACCAACGGCGGCAATGACAGCGTGGAGAGACCAATTGAGTGCTCAAATCCAGCACTTTCAACAGAATGTACACTGGACCTTGCCCAATCTGCAAATCCGAGCTCTTCCTCCAATGCGAAATCTTCCGTATCATCAGGCATACCCGATGGTACGTCGGATCAGTCCCTTAGTTCCCCACAGAGGTGGGTCGCGGCCATCGACGCCAGGTGACTTGCATGATGGTACCAAAGAAGGCGATTACGGCTGGTGGGAGCTGTTAACGGGGTCCTCATCATCCCCGCCAGCATACGAGGAAATCTACCCTCAAGAAGCACCCCGTGATATCGTATCCAAAAAGGCATCTGCGGTCCAGGCCGTAACAGAGGCTTCTCTGGACCAGAAATGCACAGAAGTCTTCGACGGACTTAAGACCAGCGGCTCGTCTATAGGAGAACCTTTCGATGTCAAGATTGGACACAGGCCCCTCCCACAAGAGCAGCAAGAACAACTTAGAACGGCACACGCGAAGAAGATCAAGAGGATACAGAGCGATCGGAACCTGTTCTTTATATGGGTCAGTGATGTCCGACGAACAGAAAGAAGGAAATCTGCTAACAAGAAACAGATTCCTCTTCTGGTCATCGTAGTCGTGGCCATGCTGAAAAATCGAGTTCCGCAGGGTTGGAACGCCGCCGTGGATGGCATCTTGTACTTACAAAATCGGTACAACGCGCGTATCATTGAGGTTCTCTAATTTGTCAACTTAGTTGCTTTTGTTTAGTCGGATTAGAGCGATCGTTGGTTCTTGGCATTGGTCTCCGGCGCTTGGAATCTTTCGTGCGTGTAAGAGCTGCGGTTGGCATGTTATCAGTCTTGTCCGTTTCATGTTTGATGATTGAACGCAGCGCCGGTAAGTCTACTTTGGCTTTGAACTTTTTGATAAGTCGAGACGTTGTGTCTTCAAATCCTCTTTTGTATTGCTTGTCATTCAACTTTCATTTGCCCCTCCATTGATGAGGAGCTATCGTCGTATGAAAAGATTATCCGATTTCTATTTTAATCTATTTATACAAGTCCCTATCATGCTATCCCATCATCCATAGGGTTCAGCGCGAACGGATAATTCCATATCGACCAAAGTACTACACTTCCCGACATCACACCCGGTCCCCAGAAGGAGTAGCAATCGTGTGGGTTGTCGGCTGCTTGCTTCGCTCCGACGCACTCAAAGTCACCCCATCAAACCCACCCTCTCGACGACCCTCAACTTCCCAGAACGCAGTCTCCTTGTCCTTACCCCTAATCAACCCCACAATATCAAACGGATCGACAATGGTCACCAGAAAGTGTCTCTTATCCACCCACCCAGGTCCAACCGCTTCGGTAACACCATCCCGGGATAAGTACACGTTATTCGATCTGGGTAGGTATCTACCCGGATGCCAAACATTCAGCAGCACCGAATTGACCAACATCAAGCTCGCTTCGAAAACCCAGAAAAACGCTTCGTGAGCACCTAAATAGCCGCCATATCCCTCGAAATACTCCACCGTCCGATACACACTCCTCGTCAAGATAAGCGCCGTGCTGACGTACAAAACGTACATGACCGTCTGGATCTTGTGCCCGAACACATTGGCGCTGACGCATCTGACATGGAACGTCACCGCCACCGCCACGAACCCCAGGAAAATACCTAATTGCATCACCAGCGCGGCTTTTATCAGAGCTGCGCCGATGGCGATTTGCCCCGGATTGTCCAGGTTAACGACTTTCGGCGCGCCGCTGCCGGTCAGGATTTCCACGAGCACGTCCAGACCGATGAAGGTCGATACTACACGGCCTGGGTGGATGGGCGAGAGGTAGGGGACGTAGTAGAGGGTTCGGCCGAGGATGAAATAGTTTGCTCCGGCGTAGACGGGCCTGGTTAGCTCGGAGTGGTTAGTGACTTTTGTTTTTCTGAGAGATTGAAGGCAATGGGATGGGATTGGAGCGAGGAATGATGGCTCACGGCGCGAGGAGGAGGAGGACGGCGGTGGCGACGTAGATTTCAACATCTTCGGTGTGGTAGGCTGCTACTTCTCGCGTGGCGTAGCCGGCTACGAGGAGGATGCCTCCCCATGGGAGGAGGCCGGTTCGCCAGGCTTTGTACTTGCTGGGAGAGAAGAGGATGTTAGGAATGGGGCAGGTTGGCGTCTGGGAGGCGGAGGTGGGTGGGGCTTACATGGTTTGGTAGAGGTGGATCAGGGCGGAGATGGCGAATAGAACGCTGAAGGCTATCGGTGCCCCTTTGTTGGGGAAGTAGCCGAAGACTGAAGGTTATATGTCAGCTATGTATGTGCCGTATTTGGAGCATAGCACTATGTTACTTGAGTAAACCATGATGATATCAAGGTTTTTATTTAATCAGTTAACCACAAGCTGTGTTTGAAGTAGGTGATGTCCGCGGACGGATTCGTGCAGTATATGGTATGGCCTCGAGTAGTCGGTACGAAGTAGACTGCTACACATCAGTCTCGAGCGAAGACGTATATATGCCTGGCTTAGGGGGCTGAGCAATCCGATATCAAAATTCGGCGTCACCGAAAATAAAGAACGGTATTGATCAATCCGAGTATGCTCTCTAAATCAGGTGGCAGTAAAGCACAACACCGTAGTGGCTGTCTTCTGTCAGTTGCAGTTAATTGAAAACGATTATGCTCGCTCCCGAGAAACGCCAAGCCTGCCAATAAGCCTTGTGCCTATGGATGGTCCATGGTAGCGCCTTGTCTCAAGGTCGGTCTGAATGGAAGGACAGAGGGTGCAAGCATTAGTATGGATGCATGGGAAGCATACGATGTCAAAAACAGCGGTAAAGACAGTGGCAGCGAACAAATTGCAAAGCCTTGCCTTGGCATATAGGCAAAGCAGAGACTATTGTAAAAGGAACTTATGCAAGCGCGGTTCGTAATCGCATCGCACCTCCAAACTAGCCAAAGCCAAGAGTCTAAGTCTTGGCGGAAGCCCTCAAGCAGTCGGAAGAGCGCCTTGAGCTTGTGTGACTTTCAGCCTTATGTATGAAGTACTCGTACGTCTGTGGGGGAGGAAACGGCGCAATGTTCGGTGCGCTGGGAAGTGGACCTCTTGGACCATTCGGTCTTGAAAAGATTGACGCACAAGTCATGATCGGCGGCATCATCATCACGCAGGAGTCTGCTAAGGACACCGGTAGCAGCAATGTCTAGACAAGAAAGGTCACGATGAAGAGCACGAGTCTCAATGTTTTTATAAGTAACGCTAGTATGCCGCATCTCAGCCTTGTTGTAAAATTCTCGCTTGGCTTTTAAACTAGTGACGCCTTGTTCCCCAGATTATGGGTACATGTGTGCGTCCTTGACAGCCTCCCCTGTAGGCATGTACGTGGGCAGATGTCATTGTCCTCGATTGGCATCGATGAACATGTGCTGCAATGGATAAAGCATCATCATCCAGCTCCAAGGTCACTGGTATGTCATGGGTGTCGGGGGTTCGTTGGCACATACGAGTACGGTAGCTGATACTGGGGATCTCTTTCATTCATAGTGGAGTATTACGACCCGTCAGGTGTCTTCCCACTGATCGCTCCGAGTCTGCATCCACGGTTACCACTCCGCAATCTACACTGGAATTCCCCTTCTCGTCCATTACGTTCGATCAATTCCTTACACGTCGACCTTGTTCCAAATCATGAGAGCCAGTCTTCCACGACATCACCGCCAAGCTCTTCTTCAGATCCCGGTCAAGTCATATCTCCTTCTAATGACTCGAAAGCCGAACGTACCGGGAATGGCCTCAACAACACTGGGCCAGGGGCGGACCAGCAGAGAACGGTAGAATCAAGTAAACACAACTCAACCGGACCCGTTAAGGAGCGAAGACATCAGATACCTGGTCTTCGACAAACACCGTACCTGAAGATTTATCTCTTGCGCTGCGATGATAGCGAGACCTATAAAGCGTCGTCGAGAAAGCTTCTCCGGGATTGGATCAAGGCACATACTCCGCCGGCACAAAGCAGTACTTCTGCCAATGCCCAGGAGAACCATGACGCGTTCGAATGGCTCATAGTCCACGTGGTGCTACCAAGTACGCCTGCCGCAGCTCAACCACGTTGGTCAGCTGGAGGAGGCGGCACAAGCGGGGTGGATAAAGCACCAGGTGGTTCGCGCTTTCTAGGTAAAAGTTCGTCCACGATCTTCGAGAAGATAAGTGCCGACTTTAACGGGTCCTCCAAAACCGCCAGAGACAGAATCGCACAGATTCGCCTCCAGAAAGATGACCTACCGAACAGTGTGCCGTTCAAAACGGCTGCCGCTACGACATCGTCTTATACTGAAGATCAGCAAGAACAAAGGAAAGCTTGGGAGGACATGGTATCCAAGATGAAGTCTCTCATACTAACATCATTCGATTTGCGAGTCACGCAATACGAAGAAGACATTCGGGAGAAGGATTCGCAAAGAAATCTGCCAGGTTGGAACTTTTGCACGTTCTTCGTCTTGAAAGAGGGATTAGCTAGAGGTTTCGAGAGCGTGGGGCTTGTGGAAGATGCATTGATTGGGTATGACGAGCTAGCGCTTGGACTTGAGACGATAGTCCGCGAACGGGCCCTAGAAGATCTTGGAGAACATCACGGGGCGACGTTCCTCGATTACACCAAAGATCTACTTCACGAGGCTCAATTAGCTTTCAGTGCTGCCGCCGACCAAAATGCTAACGATAAGGAAAAGTCATCAGAGCAACCAGGAAATAGTGTAGAGGGCGCCTTCGAGCAAGGTCCAGAAAGGTGGCCTTTGGATGCGAACAAGAAGCAATATCGAGAATTGATACTGGCAAATAACATCTCCATTTTCGACTTCCAGTGCTATATTTTTGCGAGGCAGCTGTCCCTACTGCTTCGTTTAGGCAGCGGATTTTCACCAGATGCAGGGGCTATAAAGAGACCGCGATCAGAGCCTACTTTTGATCAAGGCAAGTATGCCTCGCAGGGTGGTTCGCAGAGCAAATCATTCATCCGCGAAACTGATGAGTCAGAGAACCTCTTTGCCCTTGCGGAGGTCTGCCGCCGGGCTGTGGAGTTCATCACCTCTCTCGCTCGCACAATGAGATCTGACCTGTCCATGGCGTTGCAACAAGATGGTAAAGAAGCCGCCAACGGAGACAAGCGGAGCTCTGGTACGCCTGAAAATCCCAGTGTTCTCGTGGAGAATATGGTATCATCTTGGACGTATGTCGTGAGTCAACAGATTCTCGAAAAGACAACGGTAGTTTCTATACAAATTCCGCCGTCCTCATTGCCAGTCAACGAACCCTCCGCGATCAAGTTTGTTCAGTCCAGCGGCTCAGATCAAGCAACGAGGAATAGGCCTGGAAGACCCGACAGCATGACACACCCTGCCAGGACGAGCTCTCTACCGATAACGCTTTCATCGATAGCCATGCCTTCTAATGCGGCCAATCCCACCTCTGAGAGCTCTTACTCTCACAGCGAACATCGGGACTCAGATCTGGATACTTCCATGCCGCCAAGAGTCATGAAGGCAGGGACAGAAGAGTTGGTGGCCTACAGAGCTGAACTCTACCTTCTCGCCAGACGAATTCTAAGCCATCTAGGCGAGAAGCGCGGTTGGATCGCCGACTGTACAGAAACAGCGCTCATGCCAGGAGTCAACGGAGCTGATCTAGAAGATGTCTCTCTAGATGAGAGTGATGTGAACGCGCTGCAAATGAGCAGTCCCAGGTTGTCTTCACTTACAGTAGCCGGCATTGCTTACACACCGCTACTGTCAGCTTTGAGAACCAAAAATAATTTCTACAAGTTATACGAGGTCCAATCCTTCTGATCCAATGCACATACCGGCCGCTAACATTTCACCTTCAGTCGCTCACACAGGATGCCCTGAACCACTTCGTTGCCGCAAAAAGGTCAAAGTCTGCCCAGAAGTGCATCGCGGACTTGGCTGTACTGAAGTTGTACGTATGCTGCTTGATGGTTGTGTAGTAGCCTCACTGATTAGATTGCAGTCATCTTGGTGAATACGCCACTGCCGCTTCGTACTTCCATCAGATTGCTCCGTTCTATGCCGAAGGTAGTTGGGATCTGCTGGAGATGTCTATGCTCACGTTGTACGCACATTGCCTCAAGCAATTGGGTCAGAACAATGACTATGTCCGCGTAATTCTGAAGATTCTAGCCAAGAAGGCGGCGGAATCCGTGGGACGTTGTTCTTGCCATAAGAAAAGCGTTAGCAACGAGCAGGGAACTAGCAGTGCTCAGATTCCCAGCGACTCGGATCGCACCCATATGACCGGCACCACAGAGCTCGCTGCAGATTTGCTCCCATACTCTGCCGAACTGCAACATGAGATCTCTGTTCCTATGGACAGATATTTCAGCAACGTCTTGGTCAATCAACAGCTAAGACATTACGAAGATAAGGATGGCTTTCAATTGCAACTATCTTTCCGTTGTCTGCTGGAGGAAAGCATCCCGATCCAAAACGCTAGGATTAAGATCAGCGGCACTCTTGATGGACAACCCCGTGAAATCTGGCTTGAGAGTGATGGGCCTCTGACCCTAAAGCCTGGTCTGGTTAGGATTTGGGTCGGTTCAAACGTAGGTGGATTTTGCTTGAAATCCTGAAAGGTGAACCTTCTAAGCAATGTTAGGCCACCATCCGCGGTTTGTACTCTGTGGAAGAAATTGTTTTGCAATGCCAGCGGATCAAGTTCGTTCGCGACATGCAACCCCAAAGAAACATGGGGGGGCCACAGACTCTTCGGGATCCATCAGCCTCGGACCTGAATGAGATTGGTAAAGCATCACACGTCTTCTGTTACCCACGAGCTAGCGCTCTGGAAGTCAAGCTATCACTTTCGAGATACACCCATCTCGAACGAAGCAGATCGGTCGAGATAGATATATCTAGTGGCTGGAATGAAATCCTGAAGGGTGAACTCCGTATACGATCTGCATCCGCTGGCCTCAGACTTCACATTGCCGAGGCAATGCTTGTTGATGGCAGCGTGACCATCCAGGAAAAGTCCCGATCTGGTGTTATCGACTTCCAAGGACTCTCTGCGGCAAGCTCGGCGAAGTTCCGCGTACCGTACGCCTTTGACAGTGAACTTAACGAGCTGTCATTGAAAATCGAAGTTTCTTACGTGACCGAAAGAGGGCAGTTCTTCTACGCATCCAACCCGTCTGTTTCAATTGTTTTGCCACTTGGGGTAAACGTCCAGGATAACTTCAAGGAGCACGCACTCTTTTCCAAGTTCATCATCAGCACCGTTACTTCGGTCCCGCTGCGTATGGTGAGCTCGACTCTTCAAGGTTCCGAGACGTTCGACACGAAACCTGGCGGCTCGACAGCGGCAGGACTCGAGATCTTCAGGAGACAGCCCGCCTCACTAGTATACAAAATCACCAAAAAGGGAAGCCCAGATTCGTCTACCACGAATGGGAAAAAAGCACAGACCTCTTTGTCGCTTTCCGTTGATTATCGATGTGTCGACGAGGAAATCTCCAATTTAGTAGAGGGAAGATTCTCAACGGCAATACAAGAAAGCTCTTTCAAAAACGTTTCTCGCCTACTACTACCAGTTCTCCTTTATAGACTGCGCTCTAGATTCACTTTCAACGAACTAGAAAGGGCCAGCCTACTACACGAGGTTGACCTGGGCCCCTTCGAAGACATGCTTTGGCACCTCACACTGATGTGGCTGCCTCCAGTTATGCGAGAGCAGGTGGAACACTGGCTTAGAAAGTGGCATGAGGTGGGTCAATTGCGATTGCTATCACGTCCATCGATCTGACGCACCTCCTTAGTTTAATCGAGTTATCCCCCTTACCGACATGGTTGACACGTCTTTCGGACATCAATTGAACAGGCAGATCGTTATACCAGTCGAGATTCCCTCGATATCTATTGTGCACAGCGCCCAGCTACGTATCATCACTGAGAACAGTGACGGCAATTCAGGTGATGCATTGGCTGCAGTTGGGCAAATCATACCCGCGGCATTGACAATCAGGCATACAAGGAGGTGGGACACTGCAAAGACCAGGGAAGCTCCACCTCACACTGCAGAGAAGCCACTAGAATTTTCATACGAAGTCCAAGCGAATCCCGACACTTGGCTGATTGCAGGCCGCAGGAAGGGGCATTTTTGTGCAAAGGTGTGTCAAGGCAACACCGATCTTACCATGTCTAATGGTTTGTCACAGGAGAATGAGATTCATACGTTTTCCCTTATGCTACTACCCCAACGACCGGGGTACCTTCTATACCCCACCGTTGAGATACGAACGCTTGCGAATGGCTCAAGTACATCAGACCCACGCTCTTCAGTAGCCGAGCAAGGGTTTAATGTCTCGAGAGACGGTCCATCAGACCACGTCTCCTCCATGACCTGTGAGACGGACTATCGTAATCAAGCCGATGCGATTCTTGTACTTCCCAATCTGAAGAGCACCACTGTCAGTCTCGATCCTGGAGGACCAGGAGGCAACGCGTGGCTGATCGACTCCGAAAGAAGAGTCGAAGCCACCGTGTCATAGCCAATATCAAGATGTCATCAGCCATCAACCATGAATGCGGCTAGTGTGTGGGGCTTCCGATGGGGGCTGACAGAAGCTAACACAGCCACAATGTGGCGCGGAAATGCGCTCTCAGACTGATGAGAAGCTTAGAAAGGCTGACACTTCTTGAGACCATACAAGCAGCCAGCACAGAACTGACTGACTAGAGTATGCAGCGTCTCAAACAGGAGAAGATCCTGTCGAGGCAGGAGCATTCATTTTGTACACGGAAACTCCCGGGCATTTCTGCCAGGTGGCAGGATGGGTCCTGCGTCATTAGCGTGGACCCTGAGCTCGCTAAAGGGTATAGTGCCCTGAAGATCTCCCCAACGATTGAAAGTTTGTTGGGACGAACAATGATCGTCGTCACCAGTCAGAACGCTTTTCAACTTCACATGCCGAGGATGACATGGACTGCGCCGAGGTCGAGATAACATGCAATGGATATTGCATGTGTGAGAGTACTGATATTTGGTACGCTTCATTACGCTTGCCTGCAACGATATGACGCCCGATGAGCACACGCCTTGACCCTAGGATCACGTGTAAGCTATTCTAGCGGTGAGGTCTGCTCGAGTGAAAGGTTTCCCCATCCATCTACCGTCTCCGTGTCCCTTAAGGCTAGAGGAGACACTACAATCAAGGCTCGGCATTGGATGGGGATCGATACGTGCTACAATACAAGTAGAGCAATTCCGATGGGTCTGATAGCGCCATTGCACAACATGACAGATGTACACGCACGTCAAAGTCCTGCCCGTACCTCACTCTGGAAGTACCTTCGAGTCATTCAATGAGCGGTCAGTGACTTCCAGCTCGGCCTGGAACCTTACAAGTGCGTTGAGATCTTTCGGCTATAGCCTAGCGTGAAGCAAAGTACATTGTGAGAATTGCGCCTTGGGCCGTTCGCCCAAACTGTAATTGTACGAAGACAAAGTCTAGATTTCCTTGAAAACAACGAGATACATCTCCAGAAATCTCACAACCTCAATTGCACAGACGGTCAGCTCATCCCCTGGATTGTCTCATCATCAATCGGTCAATACTGCGTTGAGGTACACGAAGAACGATCCTCCGCGACTTCAGCTCAATTGCTGACTTTCTTCGTGCGATGTAGAATATCCCGACAGAACTGCGAGATTCGGTGGACGTTGAGCTTGGCTCTCTCACAAACCAACAATTCGATCAAGACCGTAACCTCTCCTTGCGGATAACCGACTTCCTTGAGAGTGCTCTGAGCCTCGTCTTTACAACCCATCTTTATCCTCTGGCTTCATTCCCAACATGTCAACAACACTCAAAGCTCGCAATAGCCCCTTGCAAAAAACGGTCACTCATGATTCCGGGCCTTCGTCTTCGTCAAACTCCGTTTCCGCGTCGCCCTTCGACACCCCGAGACAGTCTCCGTCCTCTACATCATTATCGTCTCTCGGCTCAGATACCGCCTTGGACCTGAAAAACAGTCGAGGAACGCTCTTGGATACGTATGGCAATGAGTTCAACATCCCGGACTATACCATAAAGCAAATCCGTGATGCTATCCCAGCTCACTGCTTCGAACGATCAGGCGCTCGTGGCCTTGCGTACGTTGCTAGAGACGTAGCCTCACTAGCTGCGACCTTCTATATCTTCCACAACTGTGTCACCCCCGAGAACATCTCTTCGACAGCCGCTCGCGCTGCGTTGTGGGGCGTTTATACCTTCGTTCAAGGATTGTTCGGAACCGGCTTGTGGGTGTTGGCGCACGAGTGCGGCCATCAATCGTTCTCACCGTCGAAGACGCTCAATGATACTGTTGGCTGGGTCTGCCACTCCGCACTGTTGGTCCCATATTTTTCGTGGAAAATCTCTCATGGCAAGCACCACAAGGCCACCGGTCATCTCGAGCGTGACATGGTTTTCGTTCCCAAATCCCGTGAAGAGTACGCCACGCGCATGGGCTACTATGCACACGAACTTTCCGAGGTGATGGAGGAAACGCCCATCGCAACTGCTACGCATATGGTTCTTCAGCAGCTCGGAGGCTGGTTGTTGTACTTGACGTCCAACGCCACCGGCCACAACCACCACGAGCGGCAGAGCGAGGGCCGTGGCAAGGGTAAAACGAACGGCCTAGGTGGTGGCGTCAACCATTTCGATCCTTCGAGTCCATTGTATGAAGCGAAGGACGGCAAGTTGATCTTGTTGAGTGACCTTGGTCTTGCTATAACGGCCGGGATCTTGTTCATGATCGGAAAGAACTTTGGATGGGCGAATCTTGCTGTCTGGTATTTCATTCCGTATCTGTGGGTGAATCACTGGCTTGGTAAGCTCTCCTTTAGCAAAGACCGCAAGGCGCCTTGAGTGATGAGCTGATCATGGATCAGTGGCGATCACGTACCTCCAGCACACCGACCCTTCGTTGCCCCACTATGACGCCCACACTTGGACCTTCGTTCGTGGCGCGGCTACAACAATTGACCGCGAATTCGGCTTCATCGGTCGCAGTTTACTTCATGGTATTATCGAGACCCACGTCCTCCACCACTACGTGTCGACCATTCCCTTTTACAACGCAGACGAGGCTACCGAGGCCATAAAGCCTGTTATGGGTAAACACTACCGCGCGGATGTCGAGGGTGGAGCGGTTGGATTCTTGAAGAGCATGTGGAAGAGCGCCAGAATGTGCCAGTGGATCGAGCCATCCGAAGGTGCGCAAGATGAGGGCAAGGGTGTTATGTTCTTCAGGAACAGGAATGGTCTGGGTGTCCCACCGCAGAAGACGGAGCCATCCAAAGCCTGAATCGACAAGGAGAGTATGGCTGTCGGGACTGACAGTGACATCGAGTCCTGATCTCCTTGGCGTCGCTGACCGCCATCCTAAGCAGACTGTTGTTTTTTGACCTGTTCTAATGCCAATAGATGTTCGTTGCACATTCGGCGTTCGAGGAGTGGAGAAGCTCCGTTTCGACCTGCTCGCTCCTTATTCATCACAGCATGTCAGTCGCGCCTTTGCCGCAGATACCGTCGGAGGGCCCGGGATCCATCATCGAAAGTCCATCTGTCATGGGCTTCCGCGTTTAGACTAGATGTTATAGATCGCCTGAGGATATGGCACATAGAGATACATCTTCGGTCGTAGACCTCTTAGATCTTTGTCCCTTCAAGCGACTTGCACAGTATACTAGGATCACGAATCATTGTCACACTCGGGTTCTCAAGAAAGTGATGGAACATGTGGTATGGACGATTGATTCTGATGACCATATCGGTGATCACATTAATGATGGAAGACACAGTGTTTTGAAAAAGCTGCAGTGATATATTTAGAAAGTGGCATGGCGGGGTATGTTGTCAGTAAGTTCCGCACGCGAACACTCGGCACTGCCGGCACACCTTTTTGTAAGGTAGGCTAAGTTGCACTGGTGTTCCAATAGTGTGTAGAATTATGCGAATAATAATAGCAGAGAACCATGCTGCGATTTCACAGCGTAAGCATTGTCAGAAAGATGGGAGTTCATGCTGCATGTATCGTTGTTGCCTATTGTTGTTGCCAACTGGGTCATCTTTACGAAGTATGCCGGGCTTCATGGTATGATTGACAGTGACTTCCCCTCCACCATCGATACCTTCCGAGGCCTTCGCATCATATAGTAATGCGACACCCACTTCTTCGTCTGAGTATTCACATTCTCCACATCTTCAAAGCCGTTCTGCAGGTAGAGTTCATGCCCTTTCTCCGAACCTTCCACCCACACGGGTAGGAACAGATGATCTGCTAGATCGCAACCCCATTTCACCATCATCGATCCGGCCCCGAGACGTTGATATTCAGGGTCGGTGAAGAGGATGGAAAGCACTACCTACCACGACCGACGGGTTAGCTCCAACCTTGCGAGTTGCGGCCCGGCCCGGCCTAGCACGAAGCTTTTGTTTACAGACGTGTGCTTCCTTGCAGTACCCCCTCCTCCTCTCCGTAAAATCCTTGACCAGAAATTCCGCCATCTCCTTCTCCTCGCCCTCGTACCAATCCACGCTCAACCCATGCTTGCCCTCAGACGTCGACGACACGTACGTCGGATAGACTTTCCAATTCGCCCCGCACACGATCCGCCCTGTGTCACCGTTCGTGATCTTGAGCCATACGTCAGCCGCGTCCTCGGCCATGTCTTTGAGGATGCCCTTTTTCGCGCGGAGCCGCATGGCGGGCGTGTTGGGCCCAAATAAGGCATCGTGGAAGTCTAGGCCTGAGAAGGCGTGGAATTGGAGGGCGATGAGTTCGTCGAGGTCGTTTGGAGTGACTCGCGATAATTGGAACTTCATGCTGGCCTGGGAGGGAGTAAGGGAGAAGTTGGAAGGTTGAGCTTGGGGTCTGCAAGCGCGATGAAGATCGGAGTCGGAGTGACCTTAGTCCGTCTCTGTCAGACGTTGCACAGTCGAGAAAATCATCCACCACCTGCTGCTCCATTTTCTCTGCGTACGCTACTGTTATGGGGCCGACATCTCCTCGGGCGTCCACCCTCTCGATTCTCTGCTCTGCGCATGAGGCTTGAGGTAGATGGATTGTGGTGGTCGGCTAAGTTTCACAGCTTAAATCAATCATCCTTGGTGACTGCCTTCAGAGGCTGAAGATACTGATGAAGAGGGGTAATTAACCGCAACCGCCGCATGTATTCATGGTTACAATGATTCAAGGCCTCATAGTTCTCAATTATCCGTCGTACTCTCTGACGCGATGGCAGGGGACACTATTGACCATCGCTGTCAGCCTAATAGCAACGTTCTTCAACACCTACGGCGCTAGCCAGCTACCAAAGCTGGAAGGTCTGATTCTCATCCTGCATATTTTGGTTTCTTTGCCATTCTGATCCGTTTATGGGTTCTATCGCCACGAAGCTCGGCGATTAAGTAATGACTTGTCGTTCAAAAGGAGTATGACTACTTGAGTTTCTTCGATGTTGATAACTATGGTGTTGATGTGGAGCCGAAGCTTGGATGAATTGACACCCTCGGGCAAATTGGAGCCGAAGCCCTAAAGCAACAGGTTTGCAACCTTTTGAGTTTTCCAACCCGATTTACTGCGATCTCGGGAGAAAACAATTGGATCAGCTTGCTATCTGATAAGCTCAGTGACCAGAATTTCCGGAATTCGTTGAGGCCATGAGGCACTAATTGAAAAGTCATCTCTGCTGCTACAGTTTTACAACCATTACTTCCTTTCTCCGCGGTAGTCTTGCTCACGAGATCTTCATCGTACTACGGAGGCAAATAATGTATGAGGAGAGCTATAGCGCTCCGAAAGTTGCCATCGGTCCCGAAGACAACAATCACATTACCACGAGATCCAACACGCTGTGGAGACAAGTGTTTATTTATAACCCTCATCACTCAACGATATTAGTAGTATCGCATTCAAGGCCTTGACTATTAGAGGCAAAGATTACACTCGACATACAGAAAAAACTGTCGCAGTTTCTCCTACTGAAATGCCTGCTTGTCGTACTGCCTTCAATGCGGAATCGTCTCAATAGTCTCCCCTCCATGCTTTAAGACAACGTGGGTCGCATTGCGCTCAAGCTCCAATTGCTTGTCAGACATGGGTGCAATATTCAAATCCGTAGCACGGCGCACATCCATCGTCTCCCTGTTGAAGACGTTCACGTAGATTGGGAAAATCCAAGCCATGATGTAGCCCATCATTGGGATCGCCATCGCAACGTGTGCGTTGCGTCTTGTGACGACTGCTCCCATCATCGGAGGGAAGACTGCGCCGCCAGAGATCGCAGCGACGAGGAAAGAGCCACCGCGTTTGGTGTGTCGACCGAGACCGCGGAGAGCGAGAGTGAAGATGGTTGCAAAACAGCACTGGAGGGAAACAGATTAGTCACCGACAGATGTGAATGAGATTGACAGTGCGTGGAGATAGGACTTACAGATTCAAAGCAGAAGACCATGATTAAAAGAGCTATGGATGTAGTCCCACTGGTGTTCATGGCAGCAACCGCAAATACAAAGCAGAGACCTAAGTATGTGGCCAGCATGTATCGTGGTTTGAAGGTTTTCATGGTCATCAATCCAGCGGCGAGGAAACGATTAAAGGCATAAAGCCCTTGCGCAACAGCGAGAAGATCCGCTGGAAAACGGTTAGTATCTGCTTGAATTTGGGTCTACAGGCATTGGAGAGACAGCCTTACATGCTTGGCTGGGAGAGCGGCCAGCTTCCTCAGCGAAGTTGATGAAATAACCAGCGACCGCAACCTGAGCTCCAACGTAGCAGAATTGAGACCAGACACCCAGGAACAGATTGTACTGTTTTCTCAATGGGCCAGGGTCGTATTCTGCGATTTCGATTTCTTGAATACCCATATCGGCATCCGTGATTTCGGGCATTGGAGCAAGGAAGAAGAGGACTATCAAGAGAGCGACGAAGCAGGCTACAC
>JAABUP010003295.1_pt1 | contig 28752 bp, 39 predicted proteins | sample 5559201 | NCBI WGS metagenome assembly JAABUP01 (sample SAMN10711887, study PRJNA513373) | rock metagenome | isolation source: Antarctica rocks | place: Antarctica | reverse complement strand
TGGGGGGCAGGGGCGACGGGGGAGAATGGGCGGGCCCAAAGCATGTTGACTATCACTAACAGACCAGATGAAGCAACAAAGTCAGCATGCACAAATAACTGGACAGCCAGTTCAACATGCCTGCTCTAATATGAATATGCTCTGAGAGTACTTATAGACCTCTGTAGCCTTATATTATGCTTTGTCAGCACCATGTGAGTCAGCAGAGGAGCACAGTGCTACAAGCGAGGGTCACCTGAGCACAACAGCTGTGCCTCCAGAGGAAAGCTTTCGCTCAACAGGATTCTCAGGCCACTCCAGGCGGTGATCCCCAGGGTGCACAACCCACTTGGTGACCCCCTTGGACCCCGATCCAGACTTTGATGTGGTGCTGCTCTGAACAGGACCCTGTGCATCAGCTGCTGCATGATCAGCTGATGCTGGCACTGCGCTGCTTGCAGCTTCACGCACGGCAGGCTCTGCCTCTGCTGAGATGCCCTCTGACTCATCCACAGGCAATGCGCTGCTGACTGATTTGGTGGTGGTGGGCAGACTTGCCTGCACTGCAGTCTGCACAGGGCTGTTGCATACACCAGCTGTTGCATCAGTGCCTGTTGCTGTGAGCACTGCAGGCTTGGCGGCTGCTAGGTCACTTGCTGATACGCCAGCTTCAGACTTGGCTGTTACATTAGCACTGTCTGGTGTGTGGACCGCAGAGCCAGGGGGGTGCACCTTGTCTAGCCTGGGGGGTGCAGACCTGAGTGCTGTCAGGTTGTCATCACCTCCTGAGGTGGAGACTGCTGAGGCAGATGTTGCCACATCAGCATCTGCAGAGCCTGCTGTGGCTGCTGCTGTGGGTGTGGGGGTGGGAAATGACTTGACATCATTCTGGGCAGCTGGGCTTGAGGTTGCAACTGCTGCTGCTGTGGAAGCTGGCTGAGCAGCTGCCTTGTTCTCAGCTGACTGCCCCTTTGAGTATGCCTGAGGTGAAGAGCTGCCAAGCAAGTCTTCTAGCATGGTCAAAGCCGGCTCTGCAGCATGCTTTGCTGCAATGGTGTCAGCCTCAGACTCTGCCGCAGGGTCTCTTGATGTAGTCCTGATTTTGAACTTGGCCAGAGGGGTGGTAGCCCAAACGTCAGCTCCAGGGCTGTCTGCTGCAGCCCTGTTATCACTGAAGCCCTCAGCTACATGTGTGGCACGCTCTGCATCTACCACACTGAGGTCTGAGGGGCTGTCTGGTGCGGCCTTGCCCTCTGTGCCTGTTCTGGGCTCTGGCTCACTGATGGTGGCTGAGGCTGTAGCCTCACTGCCCTTGCCTAAGGGAGCCCCAGCTCTAAGGGCTTCATATGCACCGCCTGCCTCTTCTTCTTCATGGTCCACAGAGGCATCAATCACAGCAGGGGGCACACCAATGATGGGCTGGTCAGCTGCCTTGTCTGTGCCAGTGGTGGCCTGGGCAGCTGCCTTGTCTGTGCCAGTGGTGGCCTGGGCAGCTGCCTTGTCTGTGCCAGTGGTGGCCTGGGCAGCTGCCTTGTCTGTGCCAGTGGTGGCCTGGTCAGCTGCCTTGTCTGTGCCAGACTTGGCCTCAGCCGTGGTGTCTGCAGCTGCAGCTGTGAGCAGACTGGCAGAGGCAGTGGGGCTTTCAGTAGCAGGGACCTGCTTGGGAATGGTAGCCCAGACTTCAGATCCAGGGCTGTCTGCTGCAGCCTTGTCCTCATTGAAGCCCTCAGCTGCATGTGTGCTATGCTCTGCATCTACCACACTGAGGTCTGGAGGGCTGTCCGGTGCAGCCTTGCCCTCTGTGCCTGTTCTGGGCTCTGCGTCATCAATGGTGGCTGAGGCTGTAGCCACACTGCCCTTGCCGGAGGGAGCCCCAGCTGCAAGGGCTTCAGACGCACCGCCTGCCTCTTCTTCTCCACAGTCCGCATCAGTCACAGCAGGGGCCACATCGGTGGTGGCCTGGGCAGCTGCCTGGTCTGTGTCAGCTGCAACCTCAGCGGAGGGAAGCTTGCCTCCAGCAGTGGTGGTAGTGGTGTCTGCATCTACCACACTGAGGTCTGAGGGGCTGTTTGGTGCAGCCTTGCCCTCCGTGCCTGTTGTGGGCTCTGCTTGACCAACGGTGGCCAAGGCTGCAGCCTCACTGCCCTTGCCTGAGGGAGCCCCAGCTGCAAGGGCTTCAGATGCACCGCCTGACCCTTCTTCTTCAAGGTCCAGAGAGGCATCAGTCATAGCAGGGGGCACACTGGTGGTGGACTGGTCAACTGCTGTGCGTGCTGGCTCAGGAGCGGCGGAGTCCATGAGGGCTGGGGCTGCATGCGGGCTAGCAAAACCCATAGCAGGGGGCACACCAGCAGTGGCGGTAGACTCTGTGGTGTCTGCAGCTACGGGGAAACTGCCAGAGGCTGTGACAGCTTGAGTGGCAGGGTTGTGCGTGGCGACCTGGGGTCCTGGAGGTGCCTGCAGAAGAGCAAGGCTGCCCTCTGATTGCCCATTGGCTGGGGCCTCTGCTGAGCCTTCTGGACTGGCAGTTCTGATGGAGAGGGCTTCCCCCAGCTGCTGCCAGTCATGTGCACTCGCTGCCACTTCCTGCATAGACACACCATTGTCAGTTGCAATATCACTGAGCAATGTGTTCTTGCAGCAGACATACACCTGCCAGTGCAAACGTCAGTTGGACACCAAGGACTGAAAGAAGTATATCAGCGTAAGCTTGTGAGTTGAGTGAGTCAGTTCAATCATTGTACCAAGAGCTGGCTGCAGCATTTTGTGGAATGGCACAGAGCCAAGTTGTACAGTCAGGAGTGAAGTCAACATGCAGCAGCAGCTAGGGCTCAAGCACAGAGAAATGCTGAGAAGAGATGCAAAGATGACACTCAAGCCCAAAGTTTGACAGAGTTGAAAAGACAAGAAAAGGCTATGCCACTAGGCGTTCAATATAGAGAAGCTCAAGTCCAATCAACATGAACATGCAGATATGCACATCCTACTTTGAGTGATTTTCTATCTTCATAAATATGGTCAGCAACCATGCATATGCCATTTGGGAAAGTGTGCTGGATGCAGTTAGTTCTGCTGGTCAAGCATACAGAAAGTAGAGCTTCTTAGTCACAGACACACAGCATCCTGACATGTACTGATCAACACTTGAGACATTCTTTGAGACATCACAGCAGTTGACACCAACACGAGAACAAACTAAAAGATCCCCAGACCAGAGAAGACCAGTCAGCGGACTTTAGGCCAAAAGCATAAAGTACAGCAGGGAACAATGCCAGGGTCGTGAAAACATGAAAAGGGCAGCATCATCCAGCACACTCTCAATGAATGACCAGCAGAAAGCAGATGAAGCCAACAGAGATCAACCAAATAATAGCAGCTAATAGATATCAGCGCAACAGCAATCACAGGAATCTCCAAGAACCGCACCTGGGCAGACGTTGGCAGAGTTGGGTCTTTCCCCAGCAGGCTGCCAGTGGTGGCCTGGGCAGCTGCCTTGTCTGTGCCAGCTGCAACCTCAGCGGTGAAAAGCTGAGCTCCAGCAGTGGAGGTAGACCTTGCCTCGGCTGTGGTGTCTGCAGCTGCGGCTGTGGGCAGACTGGCAGAGGCGGTGGGGCCCTCAGAGGCGGTGGGGGCTTCAGAGGCGGGGGAGCCCTCAGTGGCAGGGACCTGCTTGGCGGCCCTGCGTTCGGCCTGGGGTGCAGGTGCCTGCTGAAGAGCAAGGCTGCCCTCTGACTGCCCATTGGCTGGGGCCTCTGCTGAGCCCAGTGGAGTGGCAGGTGTAGTAGAGAGGGCCTCCCCCAGCTGCTGCCAGTCCTGCGCAGTTGCTGCCACTTCCTGTACACACATCCCATTGTCAGTTGCAACATCACTGAGCAACGTGTTTATGCAGCACACATACACCTGCCAGTGCAAACGTCAGTCGGACCCATTAGAATGAAATTCCCAGCTTATTGTGGGACTGAATGAAGTGATATTAGCATAAGCTTTCAAGCTGTAAGATTCAGTTTGGTCATTATACCAAGACCTGGCAGCAGCATTTCGTCAAAATGATACAAAGTCAAGTTGCAGCATCAGGAGTGAAGCTGCCAGGCAGCAGCAGCTAGGGCGTGAGCATGGACGTCTGCTAAGATGCAAAGTAGAAGCCCTAGCCCTGTTGGGAGGGAAGGGAAGGGAAGGGAAGGGAAGGGAAGGGAAGGGAAGGGAAGGGAAGGGAAGGGCGCCTTTAGGCGTTCAATATAGAGAAGTTCAGGCCCAAGCTTGAATAGACATAAACATGTAGACAGGCACATCATAATGTGAAGGGTTTTCAGATTTCTGTCTTTGTCAATACGGTCAGCTGCATATGCCGTATGATTCAGTGGGGTAGTGCATTGAATACAGTTTGGCGGGTCAAGCATACAGAAGCTAAAGCATCTTACCCAAAGACACACAGCATCCCAATGTATTCTCCTTGACATTTGAGACATGTTGGAGGCGACACAGAAATTGACACCGACACGACAACAAAGATCCTGAGACCAGAGAACACCAGGTAGCAGCCAACAGCGCTTGCATGCTGCGTAGCTTCAGCTATGGAGAGCAGCTGTTGCATGCATTTCTTGCCATGTCCAGATGGTCCATGCACCAAATTTGACAGGCATGCATCCAGCTCATTGTACTGCATTTGGTCCAATGGTCATGGTTGGCCACAAGACCTTGAAATGGAATGAATGAAATGAAATGAAATGAAGTGAAATGAAATGAAAGAAAGAATGAATGAATGAATGAAGCAGGTAACAATGGCAGGGTCATGAAAGCACAAAGAGAGCAGCATCATCCAGCACACTCTACAATGAATGACCAGCAGAAAGCAGATGAAGCCAACAGAGAACAACTGACTTGTAGCAGTTGATGGCTATCAGCGCAAAAGCAATCACAGGAGACATGTTTCACTCAGAGAACGGCACCTGAGCAGACCCTGGCAGAGTTAGGTCTAATCCCAGCAGACCCATAGCAATAACGCATGAGGTAGCAGGCACCAGATCACTCATCAGGGCTGGAAGGTAGTTGGCCTTGATGATGGCACACAGGTGGTCAGCCAGGCCAGCAGTGGCTCCAATCACCTTGTACTGTTCCCCCATCCTCTGCAGCATGCATGACAATCATCCATTCCAAGAACTTTCCAGAAGGAGCATGTATTAGTTCTGCAGGTGATGAGATGTATGTACACTTTGGAAGCAGCAGGAACCCATTGCAAGAACTTTCCAGAAGGAGCATTTTGTAACAGTCCTGCAGGTGATGAGATGCATATACACTTTGAAAACAGCATGGCATGGTGTGACACTGATGACAGCAGCTGCAATGGTGCATTGAGGTGATGTGGTAACAGTTTTGGCCAAGCATCTCATGTCAACAGCCCAGCATGCATTCCGTACAAACGTAAATTGTTATTGGCCCACAAACTCGACAAGCACATTTGCTTTCTGAATGGTCCTGGGCCTCTGCAGCTGTCAAGCAGCGAAGGCAACTCACCAGAGAATAGATTGAGATGAGCTGATCTAGGTCAGCCTCTGCCTCCTGCATGACCTGAGCAAGCTGCTTCTCACTCCCTCCAATGACCAGGTGCAAAACCCACTGCACAACATCCTGCTTGCTCAGTCTATAAGGTGGGACACATGAGGGCTGCAACATTTCGGGTTGGCAACAGAAGCATGCCCAATGCATTTGCAGTATGGCAGTAGATGACACAGCTGCTGCAAGGAATTATTGCACCACTTGCAATAGGTAGCTGCTGCTTTTGAAGCACACCAGTCCAGTGTTGGTAAAAAAATCAAGTCAGACTTAGTTTTGGGCCTTGAGTGACATCACTGCACCATTCATTTGGCAGAAACTGATGCTGGGTGAGCAGTTTTAGCCTGAACAGCTGATTGCGAGGGTCATTGAGGCCGCAGCAGGTGTACAAGCGGTGAGAGTTTGTTGCCTGGGAAGAGTTCCAGCATCAAATACAAAGTATGCAGTGGGTCAGATTCAATGAGAATAGAACACACCTTGAAGGCGCTGTCCAGCTGGTTCCTTGCCATGTTCTCTCCAGCCAGCCATATGCTGTGCGGCCGCTGCGCAATGTCGGCCACCAGACCCAGCAGAGCCCTTGCCAACAGCTCTGAAGCTGATGCACCGGCTTTGGAGTGCCCAAGGCTTGTCAGCACCTGGCATCAGAAACACGGCGATGAGTCAGACGTACAGATGCCACTGCAGTGGCATAGTGTTTAGCTGAACATACTTTATGAGACGATGTGGTAGCACTCAAGACTACAATAGAGAAAAGGGCAAGTGCTTGGGCCAGCTGAGTTCGAGGTTGCTTACGTGCGAAAGTGCAGAAAGAAGGGTTTGCATTGTGCTTACCTGTGACAATGACCCATGTTTTGCTTGCACAGCCAGGTCAATACGTCGGGCCAGCACATACAAACGGACGACAGCCAACACTGTTGGCACTGCCACTGATGATTTTACTTTCTTCCCGAATACTTCCGACGACGTTGTTCCATTTCCCTGCATCGACAAGAAACTTTAAGGTGTGCAGGTGGCTCAAGTTGTTTCTTTGAGGTCTTTCAGGCATCACGATGAAACTAGCACAACCTGTCGGTGCACTTGTTACCACTCACCAGATTTTTTGTCTTGTGCAAGCCCGGCAGCATGCGAAAGGCCGTGCCGAATGGCCTGCGCACTCCGAAAGTAAGAGCCTTGCCTGACATCAAGGTGCCAGTCCGGACGGTGCGACCGGCCGCGCAGACTATACCACTAAACATTGTAACACTCGTGTTCATGGTGCGGTCTGTTGCCTAGACTCGCAGCTATTGCTCAACGGGTGCAAGTTTGTTCATGTTGCGGTCTGTTGCCCAGACTCGCAGCTACTGCTCAACGGGTACAAGTTTTGACCAACTTGACGCTTGACAAAAGTTGCAAGGCAAACTGAGGAATCTGGCAATTCCTCTCGCAATTTTGGCTTTCATCGTTCAGAGTCTGAACTTCAGACTTTTGGTCAACGTGACGCGCATCTCTGCGCTCTTGCGCAACAACAATGCACATTGGTCATTCGCAAAGCGGAACAAAGGCGTGCCGAGGAAGCAAAAACGCCCTTGACAATCTGACGTTTGCACTCGACACCCCGTGATGCTGTCATCCTGCTCTTCCCACCCCCAACAGCTGCCCTCAGACCACTGTCATTAGCCTGCTACCATGTGAAGGGCCAATACAACTGTTTTGTGAGACCAAGCTATCATGCAGTGTCTGCTGCAAGGCAGCGCAGCCACCTGGCAGATGATTCATGACGGATTGCGTACAACTCGTTGGCACTGCAGTGTTCGACCTTCCAGTAGGTTTGCTAAAACACACGTTTGCTGTGCCATCTTGCTTGGCTAGAGAGTCATGTCATCATTGCAAGGTATAAAGGACTGTCAGGCTGGGAACAATACAGGCCTAACAATTTTTGGTGCATGCAGCAGTGCATTTAACTTGCCTCACACGCCTGTCTCATGCCTGATGCATTGTATCTGCACCTGGCATGATGTCTGTATCTGGGTCCTCATTCCCCATACGTCTGTAGGTGCTGAAAGCAGGTGCCAGCTCTGAGTACTGTGCAAATGCTCTTGACCTTGCCATGCCTTATTCATGGGCCCAATTCTACTTTTGCCTCTGCCAGCTTGATTTGGATAGGCACTTGTCATGTAATGAACTTCAGCCTGTAGCTTTTGCTGCTTAAGTTGCCAGCTGGAGTGCGATGTGAACCACACCGTGCACGTGATGGACATCAATGATGACATGCAGCATGCTCAGCTGTTTTCAAAAGCTGCAGCCCAATGGATTGCTACCCTTCACATTTGCAGCACACTTCGTCGTGTGAATATGTGAACAGTACTTCCAATCAGACAGCCTGCCAATGAGGGTTGAGTCATGACCTCATCCACAAGCACCGTTTTCATGCAAGCACGGCATCATTGTGACCGCGCATCATCATGACATGGCATCGTGATTGAGTGTGTGGTTGTGCAACGCAAGGCTAAAGGAAACGACGTACAGCAGCTGTGATCTCATCAGGCCGGAAGATTTGGAGCAGAGACAGCATAATAATTGTCATCGCGAAGAAGAGGAGTGCACAGGGACATGGGAAGCCACTAGAGCCTTGTGAATCTGCCGTGAGTTGACCAGTCATCAAGCTTTGCTGTTACTCGCTTAGGCCCGGTAAATCGTAAGCCTCGTTTACACTGCAGCTCAGCTGCAGATCAGAAACGCCTTCAGCGATCGATCTCTCTTCACTCGTACCTCGCAGTTTCTACAAGGCAGTTCGATCACCCGTCAGCCTTGTGTGCAGGAGAGCCACGTACTGATTTTGAATCTTTGCAAATCCTTGGTCACGAGCAAAGCCTGTGACCATCAGTGAATTCTCGCTTGCAAGCTTCTCTTGCTGCTGATCTTGAAACTACACAAAAGTCAACCCTTTGAGGGTGCAAAATATGAAACTTCTTGCACAGCAGCAAGTGGGCTGTCCAACGGCAATCCAGCGTTATGACTCTGCAAGACCCATCAGACATGCACGCGTCTGCTCCATTGGACGACCTTTGCAGCAACACAAATATATCAAGCTGGGAAGCAGTCAGTCAGTGTCTCTGAGCAAACATCCTGCTCTAACGCCCACATTCCGACAAGCACAGCAATGCTGCATGGCTCAAGCAAAGAGTGAGGATGGACTGGAACTACCAAAGTCTCAGGTAGACACCACCACAGCGATGCTCTGGCTCATCTGGTCTGCAGAGGGACAGGCCTGTTGACTGCAGAAGGGGATGCTTGTGCCTGCTCAATACTCTATGCATGCGCCTATGTAGCGTCATTGCATGTAGTGTGTTGTATATATGCGCGTATCTCATGCAAGATTCTAATGTCGTCTCCTACTGCAGCGGCCTCAGTTGGAGAGTCTCAAGCTGCAGCAATCAGTCCGAAATTCTGTGCAAGATGCTGTAGAGAGCCTGGGAGGGCGTGTCACAGTTGGTGATGTCTCTGCCAGGGCAGGCGTCAAGATCAGCGAGGCAGAAGAAGCATTGAATGCGCTTGCAGCTGATGCCTCTGGCACTCTGGAGGTGAGTCCTTGTTGGACAGCAATGATTCAGTGCGTGATTCAACAGCTGTCACCATGTTGCATGCTTTGCCTTGCTGCTGTGGGCCAGTGGCTGTTGACACTGCGCGCGTTTTCCTACTTTTGCTAGCTTGGCTAGCTGCTGCCTGACCAGCCAACGTGACAAAGCACCCAGCGTCTCAGTCATGACAAGCATGTCTGCAATGCTGCAGATCATGCTGTCCGTGCAGCTGACAGGCATAATCTGTCCTTGTCTGCAGGTTTCAGACTCAGGGGATGTCCTGTATGTTTTGCCAAGCAACTTCAAGCAAATCATAGCTGGCAAGTCCTGGCTGCTGAGAGCAGAGCCCTTCTTTCAAAAACTACGTGATGCCTCTGCGTACCTGGTCAGGGTGACGTTTGGCACAGCCCTCATCACCTCTGTGGTTCTGGTGTGGGTTACCATTGTTGCCATTCTATCCAGCTCTGGCAAGGACGATGACCGAAGGTCAGTCTGCCACCACACAATTTTCTGGCCTGACATTGTATTCACTGAGCACGTGTATGTTGGCTTTTGAGCTGCTGTGCAGAAGCAAAGCAAGAAACAAATCGTGCTCTCAAGCATTGATTGTGTCTGCTGGGCAATGTGGTCTGCAATCAACATTGTTGGACCTTGTTGTTCCAAAGCATGCGTTGCTTGCAGGCGTGGCAACAACAATGGATATGCTTATGCCAATGCTGGTCCCAGAATCTGGTTCAGCCCGACAGACGTGTTTTGGTATCTGGACCCATACTACATGAGGCGAAGGCGCATGCGGCAGGAGACTGGTCAGGGCATGAACTTCCTGGAGGCCATCTTCTCTTTTGTGTTTGGAGATGGCAACCCCAATGAAAGCTATGAAGATCGCAGATGGCGTCTGGTGAGTAGCCTTGCATGCTAGGCAATCACAGCACAAAGTCAACACTGTGTATGGTCTGTGTTTTTGTGTAGTGCAAGCTGCATCTCCAGCATGAGGCATACCTTTTGGACACCTGGAACGACATGCAATGATGCAGTTTGAGTCTGCAAAGCTGCAAGCAAACATGGCACAATACACAATGCATGCTTCTGTTGTGAGAGCTGCCAGACATTGAGTGCCAAGCAACATGCTATACCCAGCACTCCGGTCATCAACTTGGCAATGATCATTCAGCAAGCACTAAGTCAATCAGAGCCTCTTGAGAACATGAATGGTTTTGCTGCAGATTGGTAACTACATCCAGCATAAAGGAGGTGTGGTAACAGCAGAGGAGCTTGCCCCCTACCTTGACGTGCCTCCAGCTGGCAAGGACCCAGAAAGCATTGTGGTAGACGAGAGCTACGTTGTTCCAGCTTTGGTCAGGTTTGGGGGCAGTCCTGAAGTGGACAAGGACAACAACCTCATATACAGGTTTCCCAGCCTTCAGAAGACTGGCAGGCGGCAGGTTAGCGTCTGTCCTCACGCTGCTAGTACACACTGATTACAGCGTCACCCAAGATAACTGTCTTCAACAGCATCAATGTGCCATGTTGCATGGCAAGCTACAAGCTGCAAAAGCGTGATTTGCGCATGGTTTGCTGCGCATATTTTGACAAGCGGTGCAGCCTTAAGAGCATTGTCTTCTGCAGTATGACACCCAGCGCGTGACACTTGCCATGCATGCTCAAGGCATGCACTAACAATAGTCTCTTTGTGTGTAGGTTGCTCCCACGCCTTCAGAGCGGTTTGCGTTGGAAGAAGAATGGAAGCTGACAGAGGCCACAGGAGGTCAGAAGACAGGGGCTATTGCCCTGGGGCTGGCTAACCTGGTGGGGGTAGTGGTCCTTGGCGGGCTGCTGGCAGACCCCCAGACCCGCTACTCCCTCGCCCAAAGTTCACTGTCCTTTGTGCTCAGTTCCTTTCCAGCCTTGCAGGTAAGCAACATTCTGTGAGGCCCACAACAGCACTGTGTCTGCCATGATAAGCTGTGTCTGAAGCCGCTGTTTCACTATCAAATACTGCTGCTATGGTGTGTTTCTGCCTGTAGGCAGCTGGTCTATATGCAATAGAACATTTTGGAACTGTCCATTGTTGCATGACCATGCATTGTCATACAGTCGCTGAGCACTTTTTTGTCATCAATGCAATGTTGTGGCGACATGCTATGGTGTGGCAAGCATTAATTCAGAAGTTCCATGTATAGCTGCAATACCCCACTTGGCTTATGTCCTGTTCAGCTCTTGTTTGTGGTGACAGCATGTGGTTGTACTGCAGGTGTATGCAGCTGCATTCTTTGCCATCCCCTTGATCAGGTGGATCATCAACCAAGGCAGAAATCGCAACATCCAGCAGCGAAACGAAGCCCGTAAAGACATAGCCACAGTGCTGCAGCGGCCTGATGGGAAACTGCGTGCCAAGCTGCAAAGTGCTGCTAAGCAGGCTCAGCGCACTGTAATCACTGACAAGGACATTGTGTACAGCTCAAACAAGGATTTCACAGATCAGAATCTTGACCTTGACGGTGAGAGTTTTGATAAGCGGTTAGCAGAGCTTGAAAGGCAGTCAGATTTTGACAGCAAGGTTGACCGAGGAGGTCAGTCATCATCGAAGAAGAAGGCATTTGAGTGGTGAACTGAAGTCAGGAAACTGACTCCCAGCAAAACAATTTTGACGGTATAGACACGTTTCATTTGGTTGTACATCATTTGTTTGATTTGTTGGGTACCCTTATAAGGGAGATCAGAGGCTCCAGCTATCTTGTTGATAACGCTGTGGGTTTGCAGGATGTGACTAGAAAGAGCTTTTTGACTGCTTGTACTCGTGCAGAATCTGACCTTCAGATCGCCCTGAACATGATGTGTGTCCTTGTAATGCTACTGAATCATGTCAGGGGTTGCTTTCAAATGGCCTGCGTCTGTCTGGTGGTGCGTGAGTTGCAAATTTCCTTTGATCCAGGATGAGCAGGAGTGCTATGCTGAGTTCTGCTTGGAGAGCGGCCTCACGTCAACGGTCCGGTCCGACACTTTGCCAATGCGACACACAACTACATAAGCACATCACAGTTGGCAGTCAAGATAAGTTTCTGCGCTCACTAGCGTCCGAGATCAAGTTGATCTAGCATGTCAGATAGCAGAACCAGACGTCCGGCTAAGCCCGGCTCGAAAGCCAAAACGAGCCTTGCACAGCTTGCAGAGCTGAGACGTACAGGCGCCAAGCGTGTCCACAACTTTGAGCTCAAAGAAGAGGACGCTGTGTATGACGAGGTGCAGGAACAAGACTACGCCAAGCTTGTGCAAGATAGAAGAGAGGAGGCAGGTCAGATGCCCAGCAAGCGAAATAGTTCAGAGGCACTTCAAGCAACTTACCAAGACTATGGACGTCTGCAGGTGACTTCATAGTTGATGACGATGGCATGGGTTACGCTGATATTGGTGAGGAGGAGGACTGGGGACGAGCAGATGAGAAGTCACCCAAGGAAGCTGATGGGAATGCCACTAGCAAGAAAAGAAAAGACAGCAGCACTGCAGGTACTCATTGCGCATGGGATCTAGGTTTGAGCATGATATACTGAGACACTGCTTGCTATCAGCAATGAACATGGCTGTTTCATCAGATGTACATGCTGTGCATTGTGCAGACCAGAGAGGCAGCAAAAGAAAAAGCGCAGAACCAGATCCAAAGGCTCGTCAGCGTATGCAAGGCATGTTCAAGAGGGCACCTGTCAGGACTGTGCAGCGCAGCACTGCTACAGATCAGTCCAGCGAAGACCTCTTGAGTGACATCCTTGGCAGCATTGGGGGTGATACTGGGTAATGCTGCCGTCAGGACGCATACATCCCAGTGCTGCCCTTGCAGATCCGGTCTTCCATTGCAGCTTTCTTCTTTATCTCTAGACTGCTGATGCCCATCAAGCCAATCGTTCTGTCACAGCTCAATGGCTGCAGCAAAAGCATCAACTACTCTCAAGCATAATGCTGCCGCACACTGTCACAACTGCGGTGTCTGTGCAGGTCAAAGCAACCAAGCACCTCAGCTGTGGGTGCCATACCAGCCAGGGCTATGACTGACGCAAGGTAAAGCATCATTCTGTCTTATCGATTGTAGTGCCCCATGCCTTCAATGCATGTCAACAGCAGCAAGTATGCTGGAGAGTACAATGCGGCCATGCAAGCACTGCATGACAAAGTGCATTACAGTTTCAGGAAACGTTGTCCACAACACCTTACTTCCCAAGCTCGCCCTGTTATGCATCACAATGGAATTGCGATTGCTCAGGGCGGTGGCCTTCATCAATGGTTTGTGCAATAGTGCATGACATCCGCCATATTGAAATCAAACTTGCGCCATTACAGGCCCAAGGTGGCTCCAGCTAAAGCCAGACCTGGTGTCAAGAGCTCAATGCTTGGTCGATCTCATGCACGGGCTGCCACAAACTTTGCACTCATGAACTCAGAGCCAAAGGCCCATGAGTATGATGCCCCTACAGACCCAGGTCAGAAATCATTCATTGTTGAGATGCATCAATCTGCAAGCTGGCAATCATGCGCCCAGCAGTGCAGCTGCATTCAAGTCAGGTGCACCATTTGGCCATGCGCTCTTGCTGCTGAATGCTCAATAGGTGACCAGGTCATTTGTCATCATGTCTGCCTGGACATATGTCTCCAACAAAACCAGAAAAGCATGCTGAACAATAGTGTCCTGCTGCCAATCAACAGTCCGTGGGATGCCAGCTGTTTGCTGACCTTCAAATCGCTTGCTGCTGAGCATTGTTCTGCTCAAACACAAATATGAAGCAATCATGCTAGGAGAGCTCTGTTATGCAGATGACACCCATGACGCAGCTGAGCAGCAAAATGATGAAGCAGTGGATGAAATGGATGCAATGTATGAAGGCCCTGCTGAGGCTATGCCTGCCCAGGACCACGACATGGCTGAAGAAGAGCAGCAACGTCCTGAGCCAATGCAACAGGACAAGGTGCTACCTTCTGTAAACACTGCTGGGGTGAGAGATGATCTAATTGGAGCCCAAGGCACCCCAAAGGCGCTGGCTTCAACACTGGTATGACAACACGAACTGCTGGTACATGCCATGTGTTTATTGGCACAGCCCTGTCTTGAGTGTTTTGCAAATTGTGCCTCTGGTAGGGGCAACAGTCTGGGTGTGATGTGGATACAACATGCTGCTCCAGTCCATTTGAACAGCAGTTCAGAAATGTATCTTGCATCCTATTGCATAGCTGCATCTGGTATAGCGCCAGCCCTATATTCACCACAGCCTGATAGCATCATCATTATGGCTACATACTAAACATCAGCATCTGTTCATGTGGTCATGCCAGCAATAGCACGCATTGCCTGGGCAATGTTCTCATCTGCAGTCAGTCTAGTGGTTGTATGACAAGCTGGTCCTTATGGTACTGCAGCTCCAGCGCCAGCAGCAGCAGCAGCAGCAGCAAGATGGAGTAACGCCTACAGCTACGACAGCTGCACAGACGAAGCCACCCAGCAAGACACCATGGAAGACCCCACCGCCCCTGTTTACTGACCCCAAGGCCCCTGCCACTGCTGCCCCAGCATCAGGCTGGCAGGACATCTACGATGACCAAGAAGGTACAAGGCATTGCTTGAACACTTGGCATGTCAGCTGGCTCAGTGGTTGAGTTTGTGCACATGGCCAGGCTGAGTAGTGCACCACTGAAACTTGTACTTGGTAGACTTGACCCTGCTGAGGGTGCACTCAGCAGCCTGAGTGTAACATAACAGTCATGAATGAGATGTGTGATCTCAAAGCAGATATGCACACACATGTTACAAACAAATCCAAAACCTTGTGCGTTGACTGCTTCCACTCACATGTGCATGTAGCATTGCTACAGTGCAGCTGGAGCAGCTAGAATGTGCATATGCAGATGAGGATAGCAGTGAGGCACAACCTGAGACAGCGTGGAAGGACGATGGCAGCCTTCCTCTGGACAGCCAAGGGCAGTTGCCCTTCTTCCTGCTAGATGCCCATGAGGAAGCCTCCACACCTGGCCTGGTCTACCTCTTTGGCAAGGTCAACATTCTAATCCCATGCTTGCTCAGCCCTTGTTACAATAGCCTTGTTACGATGGGCAAACTGACTGCCTGCCAGCGTCTGACGTTGCTGCACAATAGATAACTGCAAGCTGCAGCCATGCTCACGAAGCAGCCAGCTTGATGCAGCCTCACAACATCTGCAGTCCACATTTCACAGTGAAGATTGTCACACAACGCATACAGACAGCCTATCACAGTTGCTGGCATGAAGCCCACTAAGGTTTCTGCAAAACGTTCCAGAACATGAAGCAATTATGTTGGTGTCAATGTACTTTGTCAAGAGTGTGCACAATCTGTCTGTGCATGACCCTTGAGCTGCAGCTCTGTCCAAAACCTGAAAGGTGTCAATGCAATGCAATGCACAGGTGCTGCATCAAGGTAGCCAGGTCTCAGCGTGTGCCATTGTGAAAGGCACCCAGCGCAATCTGTTTGTAGTGCCAACAGCTGGTACCTTTGAGGATGAGGATCTGAAGAGCCTGGAGGAAGAGGCTGATGCAGACCCTAGCATGAAAGGCCAGCTTATGAAGAAACTGCATGTAAGCTGCAGTTCAATGCTTCAGCAGGAAGCTGGCATTGCACTTTATGCAGCGTTGCTTCTGTGCAACAGTGGCTGGCAACTCTCAGACCCTGTTTGGACACTGTATTGCACTAGAAGAAGTGGATCCTTTGACAAAAACAGTCGGATGTGCATGTCCTTTGGATGCTTTCAAACTGTCACATGCGGTGCAAACCCATCTTGGCGCACTGCTAGCAACTGTTCGTGTCACTTGTGCAATCAACGCATTGTTAGAGTGTCAGAGAGCACTGTTTGTAATTCAATTCCTTTGTTTTGGTGTACAAGCTGCTGTGTACACACAGGAGCTGGCCACGGAGGTGAAAGCAGAAATGAGAGCTGTGCTGCAGCACTACGGCATCACCCAGTTCAAGATCCGACCTGTCAGACGCAACTACGCTTTTGAGCAGGCAGGGGTAGCCCATGCCATGCAGTGGGTCCTCAAGGTCACCTACCCCGCCGGCATGCCCCAGCTGCCCCTGGGCCTCTCAGGTGACCCTCAACACCTTCATTAATAATAATAGCAATGTTACTAATAATATTAATATTAAGAATCATAATCATGATCATAATCATAATCATAATCATAACAACAATAAATATAATGATAAAATTTGTAGGCGTTCCAGCTGCTTGTTTTTGCCAGGTACCTACTAGGTGTGCCTAAACCCTACCTTTGTTGTTGATCCCCCAAACAAGGCAGCACTCAAACTGTAAGCTGTGGAGTGTTTTCCTTTAGCCTCACTCACACGGAATTTGACATGCATGATTGAATGGTGTGGACAGCTGTGTCAAGCTTGTTGGGTCGTGCAGGTGAGCACTTTGTGGCTGTGTTTGGCAGCAACCAGAGCGCCCTGGAGACTGTGCTGCTGAAGAGGCGGGTGATGATGCCATGCTGGCTGTCCCTCAAACACCCTACCAGGATTGACACCCCTTCACAGGTTGGCACCTGCCTGGGTGTGCTTGCTTCAACACCTGATCGGTCTTCCTAGTTGTCAGCTCTTACACATACTCTGACAGCAGCTTGAACTTTGGGTAAGCCTCTGTGGATTGGAGTGTTAGAATGTTCAAACTAGCCGATTCTGAGGTTATGCAGAGCCATGATGCTTCCCAGAAGAATTCTGCTGTTTTGCAAACAGATTTCAGAAGGCTGACCGGCCTCCAAGCCATTCCTGGTTTGCAGGTGAGCTGGTGCAAGCTGGAAGTTGAGCTGATTACTCCCAAGAGTGTGCTGATGGCCTCAGCTGACGGCCAGCCCCAAGACGTACCCCCCCTGGTTGTGGCAGCTCTCAACCTCAAGACTAGATTCAATGCTCAGGTACCATACGCATCTCTCTTCTTGTGCCGCTACGCATCTCAAGTGGCAGAGCAAGTGTCATCAGACATGCACAGAAGACACCTCACTTGCTAGCCCAGGCAATCTGCTCAGCGTGCACATCTTACTGCAACACTCCGTGCAAAAGGTACATGTGGGCTCATGAGTCTGCCTGACTCTGTTGTCTTGGCCTGCAGGGCAATGTGAATGAGATCATGGCGGTGAGTGTGGTGTACATTGGGCAGGTTCCGGTAGACCGGCCCTGCACTTCCTGGAACAACAGCCGCCACTTGCGCCATTTCTCTGTCTTGCGCAAGATGGACAATCAGCCGTTCCCAACAGGTACTTGTTTACATGATGCCATCTCCAGCTGTGTGAGTGCTTGTAGCGCCATTCGAAACAAGGCAAAGGCTTTAAATAATACAAAGATATGCCCACATGTTTAAATTGTGGATAAAATACTGTTCGGAAAGAATAAGTGTTCCATCTTTTTCACACAAGGGTTACAATCTCATAAACTTCAGATATGGTGATAATTGTGTGTGGTATGTTTTATGTTTTCCACTTTCACTGCAGCTGAGTCTGAGGCTGTGATGTTGCATAACTGCTGTGAGCCTGATTCTGGCTTTTCTCACCTTCTATGATACCAGCAGCAGCCTGTATTTCTGAGCTTGTTACATGACATATCAGAAGCCATCAGGCACCAGTGCTCTCTGCGCAAAGTTGACCACTTTCCTGTCATGCTTGTGATGAGTCTTTGATCAGCCATGCAGTTGCTGTCATCAAATCATGCACTTGCAGGGTTTGAGCAGGTGGTCAAGGACAGCAATCAGAGTGAGCTGGGACGCCGCAACAACGGCAGCATGCTGTCTGTCCAGGCCAGTGAGCGTGCTCTGCTCTGCTACCTTATGAACCGTCTGAACAGCCTGGACCCAGATGTGTTGATTGGCCACAATGTGTCCGCCTTTGACCTGGACATACTGCTTCACCGCCTTCAGCATCATAAGGTGAAGTATGCCGGAGGTCTTCCTGGTGGTCAATCAGTGTTGTTTTGTAGTGTGTCTGCAACCTGCAGCCTGGTGTGTGTGGCAGTCACGATAAATGCGTCTGTCATGCACTCATGCAAAGAGGTATCGCTTGCATCTCTGCATTGATGCTTCATAATTTGTAGCCCATGCCAGCAGACCCGACGTGTATATACAAGGGTTGTCAAGTGCTATGAGACATGGCACAAGAGTCAATGGATACTTATAAAAGTCATTCTGTGTCACTTGGCAATGGCTGAGGCAGCATCCTATTTGCAAGCTAGCTCATCACAAGTGAGTTTTTTTTGTATGATGACTTATTAATATTGCAATAACAATATCGTAATAATTACTATTGCAGGTCCCAAACTGGAGCAGAGTAGGACGGCTGAAGCGGTCCAAGTTCCCCTCCTTAGGAGGTGGGGGTCACACCTTTGGAGGTGGGGCAGGAGCAGGTGTCATGACTGTGCTGGCAGGTACCTATGCAGCTCTTGCAGGCAGCATCTCCTTGCACTCCAGTTCACACAGCAGAGACACAACCATGCTTACCCTTTTGCCCATGTCCTTTCATGAAGTCATCTCAAGGCATCTGTTCAGTAAACATCAAATGCATGCTTGTGCAGCAAGTCCAGTCTGACCACCAGTACATGTCACATGCAAGACACATGAGAGGGGCAGGTATCAGTGATCATCTGGTGTCTTGCTCATAGGTCGGCTGCTGTGTGACACATACCTGTCAGCAAGGGAGTTGGTGAAAGAGGTTGACTACACACTCGCCACTCTCTCTCGCAACCTGCTGAACCAGGAGCGCCAGGACCTGGCTGCAGCAGATGTACCAGGCAAGCATCATGTCCTGCACCTACCTAGCTCATCATGAGCTGAAAAGCATTAAATTATTGTTGTTATTGTCATCTGCACTGCTGCTGATCACAATGAACACATAGATGGCAATTGACCAGCCTGGCAGTTTGTCGCTGCTGCTGTGTATGCCTTCATGCAGGCCAAATATTGTACAGTTTGTGTTTGCTTGAGTGTTCCCCATCTGCATGGTGTTCTAGCTGATACAAGTCATACAGTGCTCCAAGCCTTGAGCGCTGGTGATGCATATCATGCACAGCACGCTTCACAGCCAGCTGCATACAGTGACCATCCACAGCATCAGCACCCGTTGCCCTTGCTCCAAACCAGAGGCAGTCCACACGTTGCCTATATGCACCCCTACACAACATGCAAGTTCCGTGAAGACTGTATCGTTATACAGGGCGGTATGAGAGCAGCGACAAGCTGATGAGTCTGGTGAAGCACGCTGAGAGTGATGCTTGGCTAGCACTGGGCCTCTGCTTCTACCTGAATGTGCTGCCCCTCACTCGCCAGCTGAGCAACCTGTCCGGCTCCCTTTGGTCCAAGGCTCTGCAGGGCCAGCGTGCTCAGCGCATTGAGATGCTGCTGCTGCATGAGTTCCACCACCAGAAGTTCATGCTGCCAGACAAGCTGTCCATCAAGGTCATAGAATGCTGTTGCTGCAAACATGTGTCATCTGCTCTTGTGCGGATACGCTGCATTTGCTGTCTTGCAAGCTTGCCATGTGTTGTGGCAACAAGCTGTGCAGCAGCTGTGGGTGAGATGCACATGCCAAAAAGTCAGATGCACATGCAGCAGGCATATAAAGGCTCAGAGTACTGTAGCATCGCCTTCTCATTGTCAAGGACTCTCATTAGCATCATGCCTTGAGACTGATTGAGAATGTGAGATCAGGCTGTGCATACATGACCACAGGAAAGGGAGCGTTTGGCAAAGGCCAACAAAGGAGAAGATAATGAAGGTGAAGCCCATGCAGACAAACCAGCGGCAGGTATGTCTACACAAACCACCTTGACATCCATACTTGACAGTAGTTCAAGTTTTAGAAATGAGCTGGACCTTACAATACAGAAGTCGATCGCTCAGGTGCAACAGGCAAATGCTATATGCAGAAGATGTACAGTTTTGCTTGCCAAAAGGAAATCAGTAAGACAGGACCACTTGTCTTCTGTTGGTAGGCCAGCAACGCATTCCTCACAAGCAGCAGCCTCTGAAGAGAAGATACGCATGAAACTCGCCAAAAGCATCAAGTTGTTGTGCCTTGAACCACAGGCAGCAAGAAGCGGGGCGCCCCCCAGTTTGCAGGGGGCTTGGTCCTGGAGCCCAAGAAGGGGCTGTACGACAAGTTTGTGCTGCTGCTGGACTTCAACAGCCTGTACCCCTCCATCATCCAGGAGTACAACATCTGCTTTACCACCGTCACTCAGCCTCAGGATGGCAGCTTGCCAGCCCTCCCCACCACTGGGGGCACACCAGCTGACCTAGCACTGCTGCCCAAGGTCATTCGCCAGCTGGTTCAGAGGAGACGCCAGGTGTGAACCAATGCTCCACCCAAGCCAGTTGCCTGACGTTACTTCTGCATGAGTACCATAGTTTAGCATCAGGTAGCAGCCTGGCAGCTGTGGTTTGGCATCAGGTAGCAGCCTGGTAGCTGTGGTTGTAGCTGTGACAGTTGGCAGTTGCAGCCTGTGCGTCAAACCTGACCGGATATACACATGCAAGCTGCGGCGCTCGGCATGAGCCTGAAGCTGCAGCAAGGCATTATTTGTGCTCAGAAATAGCAGGCTATCAGGCGAGAAAGGTCTTATGCTTATGACAAACCAAGACAGAAGTAGTCTGACAGGAGCAATGTGTGTGCCCAGATATCGCAGGCGATCAGGCGAGAAAGGTCGTGTACTTATGATACCCTAGGATAGAAGTAGTCTCACAGGAGCAATGTGCGTGCAGGTGAAGGACATGATGAAGAATGAACGGGATGCAGTGAGGCGGCAGCAGCTGGACGTGCGACAGCAGGCCCTGAAGCTGACTGCCAACAGCATGTACGGCTGCCTGGGCTTTGCCAACAGTCGCTTCTATGCCAAGCCACTGGCTGAGCTGGTGACTGCCCAGGGCCGAGAGATCCTGCAGAGCACTGTGGACATGGTGGAGCAGTCAGTGGGCTTAGAGGTGTGATTGATGCATGCTGTCATATGGGGTCCCTCTATTGTCACACTGCTGATCACCTTGGGGCTGGCTGTGCCTGGTGTTTTGCCACATCAGCAAGTCTGCATGTACATCCCCATCGACACGTTCTTCTTGCCTTGAGGATACGTCACACCAGAGCAAAATATGGCAGGCTGTGATTGATGTATGTGATCTTGCAAGCCATGGAGCATGCATGAACAAGATGCCAGTTGCCCACCCTGCTATGGGTGATGCATTCAGCCAGCGCGGGCGCCGATAGAAATAGTGCAATGCAGTCTGAAGCAGTGACATTTTTAGGCACCATATGTTGCATCAGACCATACCAGCGCCGGGATTTTGCAAAGCTTGCAGCTGCATCACCAAGAAGCAAAGCCATTGCTTGCAGGTGATATATGGCGATACTGACAGCATCATGATCAACACCAACAGCACGGCAATAGAGGAGGTGATGAAGCTGGGTGGAGAGGTGAAGCGCCAGGTCAACAAGCGCTACCGCATGCTGGAAATCGAAATTGATGGCATCTTCAAATGCATGCTGCTGCTCAAGAAAAAGAAGTATGCTGCGGTCAAGCTGGAACGCACCAGAGATGGACAGACTGTAGAGGTCAGTCTGTCATGACTCATGTGCACAAATGACTCATAGTCTTGCCATGGAGTTTCAGTCTGTGACCTTGAACTGGGCCGCAAGCAAGCTTAGCAGTCTGCCGTCTAAGTCAGAAGGCACCAAACTCTGCCCAAATTTTCTGAAATAGTGAGTCCACTGCACTACTGTGCATATGCGACAGGTCCTGCTGGGTGTGTGTCTGCACTGCCAGGTGATGCATCATGCACCGACTCCATCTCAATGCTGGACACAAAACTTCCAGTAGACTGCTGAATGTGGACACTGCTCATCATGCAGAGCGACAGACGCACAGCGTACACAAGTGTGAGGTGGGGTGCAGGTGCAAGAGCAGAAGGGTCTGGACATGGTGCGGCGGGACTGGTGCCCCCTGTCCAAGGATGTGGGCAACTTTGCCCTGAGGGAGATCCTGTCAGCCAAGCCCAAGGAGGATGTTGTCACTGCCATTCATGACCACCTCAACAAGGTGCGCTGCTGCCCCCACACACCTGTAGGACGTGATGAGGCGCCAGCTGTGCAGCTGGCCGCCTGGTCATCCATATCTTGTGCATGAGATGATGTCATGTGTCTCTGCTGACTACATGGTGTGCAACAGCTCCATGAGATTCAGTAACATGAAGGGTTTTACAGAACCGTCTATTTTGCAGTGTGCAATTGAATAAAGAAGTGCTTGGAGACAGTAGACATGCGTCTTTATGTTGGGACAATGTTATGGATCTGAAGTACTTGGCACCTGCCACAGCAGTCATGAAGGCAGCTTTGCAGTAAGCTGGTGGTTGTCACACTCCTGCTGAATGATGCTGGACTGTTGTCTGAGTGTGTGTGCTATGAACGCCCATGCACAGCATGCCTTCTCAATGCCCTACACTGGCTTGGCACAGCCAGCATCAACTCATGAGGTGTCTATTCCAAGGGAAGCAAAATCCCTGACCAGGTCGTGTTTTGCTTGGCAGGTTCAAGAGAAGGTGAAAGCTGGGCTGGTGCCCATGAACAAGTACATCATTACTAAGCAGCTGACTAAGAGGCCAGAGGACTACCCAGATGCCAGGAACCAGGCTCATGTGCAGGTGGCTCTGCGCCGCCGTGCTGCTGGCAAACGGGATGGAGTCATGCAGGTCTGTCTGCTCCTGCTGTTCATGCATCTGCAGCATGCAAAAGAAAAGAAAAGAAGAGACTACGCCTTTTGGCGTCAATTTAATGAGAAGCCAAGTATTATACCGGGCTGCCCAGGATCTGCAGCATGCATTTGCCTGAGCCCAGACATGCAGCAAAACAAAGCAAAAAAGCAACAGGCATGTGTGTTTGGAGGTCACTGACATTCAATTGGACACAAGGGAATGACATAAGGCAGATGGTGAAGCTGAGCTGCAAGCTGGACGACTTGTTAGCTAGCCAGAGCTTGTAATCCCTTTCTTTCCTCAGTCCCAGGCGGCATCAAGCAAAGCCAAGTTCATGGTGTGTCAAGCAGCCAAGCAAGGACTGTCAGCAAAGCTCACTTGTAGCCTTGCCATGTACACTAAAGAATTGCAGTGGAGTTGGATGCCCAAGAACCATCTAGCCAGCCTTCAGACTTCATCTGTTGTGCAATATCCATTGGCATTCCACAGTGTTTGAAGTCTCACGGGCAGTTTCTGCTGCATTCAAAGCCTGTTGCCAGGTTCCTGTTATCACGCCTAATGACGTAGTTTTTTCCTTTTCTGTGCAAGATCCTCTGGCGTGCCTGCTATGGTGGCGTTCAGCACATTGCAGACTGAAGCTGACTGGTAGTACAGGGTGAGACAGTGCCCTACATCATCTGTGTGGAGAAGGACAGCGAAGGGCATGTATCAGCCAATCAGAAGGGCTTGGCAGAGCGTGCTCATCACCCAGAGGAGATCAATGCAGCCTCCAATCTGGCTGTCGATGCTGAGTACTACCTCACACAACAGGTTAGCTACGGGCTGCTGCCTTAGAAGGCTCCCTTTATGATCGCTGCAAAGCATAATGTTTTCTTTTCTTTTCTTTCACAACAGGTACACCTGCGCTACACAAGCAAGGCTTTCGCTGCTGTTTGCAGCATAAGCATGAGTTGTCTGAATTTGAGCAAAGACTTGCATGGGGCCTGTACGCTGCTTTTGCAGCCGCCAGGGTGTGCATTGTGATCCTGCAGCCAGCTGGAGCACAGAATCAAAGGCCAGCCCAGGAGCATTTCTTGTTGTGTGATAGCTGTCCTCCAAGGCAGGCACACATCTCTTGTTCATGCTATTGTCTATACAGCATAAGGCTTGTGTCACACAACATTGTGTCATGAGGACAATGTTCAGGCAAACAACATCAGTCTGGATTTCAAGGAGGAGCTAGAGAAGTGAAAGACACAATGTGATCCCAAACATCAAGTGTCATATGTTTAGGCAAACAACATCAGTTTGGATTTCAAGGAGGAGCTAGAGGAGTGACAACTTGCCAAAAGACACAATGTGATCCCAAACATCAAGTGTCACATGAACATGATGCAGGTGCACCCTGTAGTGTCACGTCTGTGTGCTCCCATTGAGGGCACAGACGCTGCTCACCTAGCAGACTGCTTGGGGCTAGACCCAGCCAAGTTCAGGCAGCAGGTGAACGCAGCAGCAGGCAATGCAAGGGAGGAGGCCTGCCTGGCTGCTGCCTCAGTCTTTGATGATGATGACCGCTACAAGGTGGGCAACCTTGCACACTGCAAGCTTGGCTGCATGTTGCAACAACTTGCATCTCTGGACTGCCTCTGACCATGACTGTACACGGTCAGAGATTGCTCAGCTCTTCTCAATTCCGAAATGTTAGACTTGATTTAGAAACGTCATTCCTACACTGGAAATCTAAACTGAGAAGCACCTGGGGACAGTAAAACTGCATTTCTACATTGTGGAGATGTTTTAGGGGCTGCTGTGGCTTTTGCTTGCTGGCGAGACTCCTCTTGCTGCTTTGCAGGACTGCCAGCCCCTCTGGTTGAAGGCACAGGACGCCTCTGCCTTCAAGTTTGTGGGAGCGGCAGAGCTGGTGAAAGGCACAGTCTCTGCTGACTCAGCCCTCATGCCGCCAGATGCGGCAGGCAGCTCAGACCTCACACCCCTGGCCCCAGCTCAGCTCGCAAACCAAGTCCAGCTCAGAGCGCGCGAGTTCGTGAGTCAGTACTATGACGGCTGGTTGAAGTCGGATGATGAGCTGCTTCCTGTAGAAACCAGGAATGTGAGTTTGAGGACACAGCCTGATGGCAAACCTGGAACTGCGCCCCCTGCAGCAAACCACCATGGTCACATGTCCAGGAGCTACACAGAAGCTGATCTGTACACACAGCTTGCACACTTTGCGCGGCTGCTAGATGTGGACAGGGCTGCAAGGCAGCTTGAGAAGGAGCAAGACAGGGCAGCTGCCCTGGAGAGGGTGGCCCCTGTCAGAGCAGCACTCGCGGCAGGGCTACAAGCCATTCAGAGACTGCAGGATGCTAACGCTTACAGATGGATCAGCTTGCATAGCTTGTACAATGTTGAGGCGACTGCAGGGTAGTCTCATACAAGAGTCCTGCTTGTTTCTTGCTGCTGTGGTCTGTCATTACATCTGGTTGAAATCGGCTTGTGAGCACAGCTGCTCTTGTTCCATAGCTTGAGCAGAGTTGAGCCTTAGCACAGCAGCACAAGCAAGTACACAAGCTGTTATTGAGCCATCATAATATATTGAATGACAGCCAGGCCTGAACATGATGCTGCATGGCCATGTTCATGCAACTGTCTAGCAAGCTGGAAAGGAAGTTTGAACGAATGTCCAGCTTAAGAAACATGCTGTTCTATCAGTCATCCCTCCATTGCACATATACATCATCTGTTCTGTACCGCTGTGTGCATGTTGTATCAGACAAATCTGTGACTTGACCAGCCTTGAATGCTAACAGACCAGGCCATGCAATCATGGCACCGTTGTCTATGCAATACCGCTCATCAATGGCATACAGCATGCCACCCCTCTCGCTGGCCATGATTTTCATCATGTCCTGTAATCTCTCATTGCACCCAACTCCACCCACAATCAGAACGTCCTTCTTGCCACAGTGTGCCATGGCCCTTTCAGTTATCTCAATTAGCATGGCAAAGATTGTTTCTTGCAGGGAGAAGCAAAGATCAGCTGGCGTTGCTTCTCCTTTCTTGATCATCTTGCTTGCTGCATCTGAGACAAAACTCAACAGCCCAGAAAAGGAGACATCCATTCCCTTGACTACATACGGCAGCTCGACAAACTTGCTGCCCTGCTTTGCAAGCTGCTCGATGTTATACCCAGGACTTGGATCGTTGGAAAGGTGCAACACCCTTGCAAACTTGTCCAGACAGTTGCCTACAGCAATGTCTATAGTTTCTCCAAAGATACGGTACCTCTTGTCAGCATAAGCAATCACTTGTGTGTTGCCTCCGCTGACATAGAGCACTACTGGGTCTTGCGCTCCTGTGACAACCCTCCCCATTTCAATGTGGCCAACACAATGATTGACACCCACAATGGGCACCTTCCACATGAGAGATAGCATGCGGGCTACTACTGCACATGACAACAGAGGCCCTCCCATGCCTGGACCCTGCAGGCCAGGGCCAGTGTATTGATGGAGAGCAGCAAAAGAGATACTGCTGGTCAGCAAGAAGGCTCTGCCAGCCCTGTTCAAGTGATGTGCAGCAACTGCTTCTCAAGCCCCGCGGTGCAGAACTACCTTGGTGTAGGCAACGCATGATATGTCTGCTGCCTTGATGCCTGCGATCTGCAGCGCTTCTTTGACCAGATCAAGAATATGCTCCTGCACAACACCAGGCTGAGTTCGGCTGCATAGCCCTTGACATAACTGCAAGTAAAGGTCCTTTCGACGTCACTACGGGCACAAATCCCTAGCATACACAATGATGTGTTTGCTGTTCTCACTTGATGATGGATGGCAGTTTCACGAGGAAGGAAGCCCTGCCCAGGAGGTGTGATATAGCTGCATGCAAACAGGTTATTGTCGAAGTACGTTGCGAAGGCGATGCCGCACAAACAGACGATCTGATTGAGAGATCTCAAGCCTACGTGTGTCTGGGATTGGCATGGATCACCCCGTCGTCGCTTACAATGCCAACTCCAACCTTGTTAGCCGAGCCCTCGATCCCCAGCACTAGCATGATTAACTTCTCACAAGGACACGATGCGCTCAGCGAGCTTGCAGCATCCAAGCCAAAAGTGGACGGAGTGCACGAAGCCTCCGGCCTGTTCTGCTAGACCACGCTGTCAGCGATACCAAGGATTCGCCGCTTCAGCTCCGAAACCAACCTGTGGGTAGTCAATGCATGCCTTCACGTGAGTCCGATATGGTAATGAATGCGTGAATACGGTGATGGCACCTTGAAGAAGGTATCAGCAGCGTCATCTCGCATACGTCTTATGTCACAAACCTGAGAATTACAGCAAGGGGTCGGACGGTTCTGGTCACAGATGTGAGCCATCTCAAAGATGCCATGATGGAGTGTTTTGTCATGCATGTGTTGTACTTGATGCTGACATGTACAGACAGTCCATGATGTGCTGAACGACCAGCTGCTGCTGCAGGTTGTCAAAATGTTTAAGCAAAAAAGAGTATGTCGCTTAATATGGACTACAGAGCAGCTGCATCAGACCTGCATAGCCAACCTAATGCAGCTTTGCCAACATGCAAACTACACCATACATACTATTTTAGGAAGGTGCATCACTGCAAAGAAAACAGGAAATAGCTATCTACGGGGGTTCTTGGGTAGTTCGGTCAAGCAAGACATAAGAGCAGATAGTGTAAACTCAAACAACTCAAGCGCATTGTACTCTAAATGTCCAAATACAGCCCTCCAAAGGCTAGCTGCGCAAAATTTGTATGCCGAGCCGCTTCTGAGAGTAAGTCAGACAGGATTCATACTGGGGGAGTGCATGTCTCAGCAAACATTGGAAGTACACAAGTGGTTATGAGCCGCCACCTCAGCCGTTCCACAACATATCCATTTTTGGCATGCTGCATAAAACAGTCATGCAGCATTATTGTCAGGCAAACAAACAGCATTTGCACAAAGCAACAGTCACTCTGCAACTCGAGCCCTCTTGGAAATTCTGGAGCTCTGCAGTGGGTCCACCAGACTAACAGCCAGGGCTTGCCCACAGATATTGGTTCCGTTCAGGGCTCCCAGAGCTGCCCTAGCTGACTCAGCATTGGTGAATTTGACAATACCAAAGCACGCGTCACGCTGAAGTCTGACATACACAACAGGGCCGTACTGAGAGAAGGTGTGCTGAAGAGCATAATCTGGCAGAGGTCTAGTCAGCATGGTGTATACAAGGCACTCGTCTGTTGCTGGCGACTCAGCCTCCCATTCATTTTCGCAACCTGCACGGCAGTTGGCAGCATTGGGAGCGTATGATCCTCTGTCTGACAGCCAGAAATGATGGCATACATCAAGGCCATGTCTCAGTGCTATGTGCAGAAGCATAAAGGCATAAGATAAGGTGTGTTGCAAATGGTACCACACCTTACATCTAACATGCACCACCAACGCTTTGTAACACAGCTTGAACAGCAAGCCACATGCCAGGACATCAGCATAGAAACAAATACCACCTTCAGAACCCATGACACAGCAGCTCGCAACAGCAACACACAACAGAAAGCTTCCACATTGAATGTCACAGAGCAACACAAGCCCAAACCTGGGGAGTTAGCCTGTGGGCGGCGAGCATTCTTGACAGCAGCCTGAGGCATGGACATGTGAGCTAGGCTGTTCTGGACTGCTGCCACGTCCACACTGTGCTCCAGGGCATCCACCTGGCTATCATCACTGGGCATGGAGTGTGACAACCCCCTGGGGGTGTGCACGTCATCCAACCCTGCATCAAGCCACCGTGTCATGACCAAGTGAGCCAGGCAGTACCAGATTGATGCACAGGGAGGTGGCAGTATGGCACAGCTAGTCTACTGGCCAAACAAAGGAGCAATGATAAGGTGTTGACATGCAAGCCTGCAAACAAAACTTGCTTTGATGTTCCTCTATTGGGAGCCAGA
>JAABUP010003294.1_pt1 | contig 28759 bp, 26 predicted proteins | sample 5559201 | NCBI WGS metagenome assembly JAABUP01 (sample SAMN10711887, study PRJNA513373) | rock metagenome | isolation source: Antarctica rocks | place: Antarctica | reverse complement strand
GTCCATCGCGTTCGGGTCGCTCGGGCAGGCCAGCCCGGGGACCGTCACACCTCGGGGTGGGGCGGAGGTGGCCTTGGGCGGCCGGGCCGGGTCGCGGAGGTCCACCAGGTCGGGGAGGCCGAGGCCGTCGAGCATCGCCTTGATCGGCGAGTCGCCGGGAGTCGGACCCAAAGGCGCGACGGTCGGATACTGGCGGTTGACCTGGTGGTAGAGCTGGAGGCCAACCCCGATCTGCATCAGGTTCTTCTGGCAACCCGCGATCCGGGACGATTCGCGACCACGCGGGAGGGCGACGAGTGCCCAGACGAAGAAGAAGCCAACGATCCCCACGACGGCGACCACCTCGACGATTCCCCGCCCGGACCGGCGCGGCGCCCCCTTTCGCGACATTGGGATTCTGTCTTTGGTTGGGCCAGGTGCCGAATGGGTCGGGTTCGACCGTCGGTGGTGGCGCTGGCTGGATGTCGCGGGCGGCATGGCCTTCGTCCCGAGCGTCATGGGTTCCATCTTTCGGCCGCGTTCGCCCGCCAGCCGATTGCAAACTTCGACCGGTCGTGGCAGGCTGGCGCACCCTCGATGGGACGTGCGTGCCCTCGGATCGATCCTAGCCTAACTCAGGAGCCCCGCATGAGATACTCCCTACTTCCGATCAGCTTCCGGGCCGCTTGCAGGCTGGTCGGGGTCGCGGCCCTGCTGGTCACCGTCCGATCGCCCGAGCCTCGGGCCCAGGCCGGTTCCCCGCCGGTCAAACCACCCTCGGAGACGATCGAGCTGTTCGACGGCAAGGACCTCGACGGCTGGGAGGGACACTCGAAATACTGGTCGGTGGTCGACGGGACGATCGTGGGAAAGAACACGGAGGAGGTTCCGGTCAGCACCTACCTGCTGACCAAGCGGAAGTTCTCCGACTTCCGGCTCACCGCCAAGGTCAAGCTGGCGACCTCGGAGATGCACTCCGGGATTGCCTTCTGGGGCAAAGCGGCACCCGAGAAAGGCGACCCACACACCTACATGGGCCATCTGGTCATGTTCCCCTCCGGCTGGGGGATGTACGACCTCCACCGACGAGGCGGTTTGCCGGTCGACGGCGGCCCGGCGAAGAAGGCCAGCGAGGGGCGGCAGCACGACTGGAACGACCTCGAAATCCTGGCCACGGGACACCGGGTCCGGGTGGCGGTCAACGGAATGGCGGTCGTGGACTTCACCGACCCCAAGCCCGAGCTGATCGCCGAAGGGCCGATCGCCCTCCAGCTTCACTCGAACAAGGTCCCGCAGGAGGTCCAATTCAAAGACTTGAAGCTGGAGACCTTCCCGACCGACGACAAGCTCAATACCGTGAAATGAGCGAACGGGCCCGACAACTCGCCGGCCTCAATGGCCGGCGATCACCAGGTCCCCGGTCCCCACGTTCCCGGCCGCGTCGGTGGCCCGGACCATCAGGACGTGGACCCCGGACTTGAGGTCGGGCAGCGGGAGGGCGATCGTCTCGGTCGGCGAGTCGAACAGGCCGTCGTCCGGGAAGATCGTTACCCAATCTCCGCCGTCGAGGGAGTAGGCGGACTTGACGATCCGGGTCAGGTCGTCCTGAATCATGATCGTCCAGTTCAGTTGACTGCCCGATCCGCCAGGCGAGACCGCGACCTTCGGCGCCTGGTGGTCGACCAGGAATGGGTCGCTCACCCGATCACGTGATAGGGCGTCGGCCGGGGCGTTCGAGGGGCGATCGGAGGCGGTCACGCGAACCCGATACGTTCCGTCGGGGACGGCGGAGGTATCCCAGGCATAGGTCGCCTCGGTCAGGGGGTCGCCGCCGAGCTTGATCCAGCCGGGCCAGCCGTCCTTCCGGATGTGGAGGGTGTACGCCATCTCGTCGCCGTTGGGATCGGTCGCCTCCCACCGGAGGGTCATCTTGGGCTGGCGGGTCGCGCCGTCGGCGGCCCCGACGTCGGGAACGTCGAACCGGGCGATCTCGGGCGGGAGGTTCGCCGTTTGGTAGCGGACCCAGAGCGAGCGGAGTTCGGGCGAGCCGGCCGGATCGGTCGAGGCCAGGGTCACCTGATACTGGGCGAACCGGCCCGGAGGAACCCCGGCGCTGGCCGAGGCGGCGTCGCTCTGCTCGGTCGACCAGGGCGACCAGGTCGGATCGGGCTCGCCGACGTTCCCGGTCCGGACCTTGACCGAGACCGACGATCCGGCCGGCGTCTCGGCCTTCCACGAGACCGCCCCGAACCGGCTGACGAGCTTGGCGTCGAGGACGTCCGAGGTCAGGGTCCCGCTCGGGAGGTGCCCCGGTTCGAGTCGGAGGACCGCCCCGGGATCGCCCGCGCCGATCAGGAGTCCGTCCGTGCCATCGGCGAGCAAGGCGAGGATCTGGCCGTGGTCGAGCCGGGCGATCGGGGCCGACTCGCGAGCCTGGTCGCGGACCTCGAACAGCGTCCCCTCGGGACCCGTCCCGACGTAGAGTCGGTCGTCGCGCCAGGCCAGGGCGAAGATCAGCGCCTTGTGACGGAAGACCTCGCGTGCGACGCCGTCGATGCCGATCCGATAGACCGAGTTGTCGCCCGCCGCCGCGGGTCGGGGCGACACCGTGCCTCCCGGCGTTGCGGGGCCCTCGCCGAAGTCGCGGGGCGGGCTCGCGACCTTCTGCACGGCCACGGCGTCGAGCGGTTCCGGCGGCGGCGGCCGGGGGATGCTGATCCCGCCCGAGAACCCCGAAGGCGACCGACCCGATCCCCCCGAGCCACCCGATTCGGCGGCCGTCCCGGCGTAGATCGATCCGTCGGGCGCGACGTGGAGGGCGCGAACCTCGTTCTGCGGGGCGTCGTGGACGACCGAGGTTTTGCCGTCGGGACCGACTCGATAGATCAGGCCCTCGCCGTCCGACCCGGCATAGACCGAGCCGTCGGGCCCGACGGCGACACAGAGCAGGTGGGGATGCTTGCTCTTGAGCAGGAGCGACCAGGCCCCGTCGGTTGCCCGCTTCCAAAGCTGACCGGTCGGCCCGGTGGCGGCGTAAAGGTTCCCCTTGGAATCGGTGGCCAGGTCCCAGATGTACTGGACCTTGGGGTCGGGCCGGGAGGCGGGATGCTTGGGGTTGGTCACCTCGACCACCGAGCCGTTCGGCCCGGTCCCGGCGAAGACCTTCCCCTCGGGGGTGACGACCAGCGCCAGGGCCTGCGAGTCGTCCGCGTCGAGGGCGACCGACCAGTCGCCGGATCCCTCGCGGCGGTAGACCTTCCCCTCGTTCCCGGTGGCGGCGAAGAGAACTCCCTCCCTGGTCCGGGCGAGGTCCCAGATCCGGACGGCGTCGAGCCGGGCCGTCGGTCGGATCGCCCGGGCCAGGCGGATCCGGCCCGAGTCGGAGATCACCACCCCCTCGCGACGCCCCTTGGCGAAGGACGGGGCCCCCTCGTGCCGCCACGTCTCGATCTTGGCCCAGGCCGCCGAGGCGATCAGGACGGCGAGGATCGAACCGCTGAGGACACGGAATCGGAGATCTCGGGCATGTTTCATCGGTGCTCGTCTCCTCGACGACGGGGCGGCTGCATTTCGCCGGCAAATTTCATCAGTTCGAGCCCATCAGCGAAAGACCCGCGTCCTTGGCGACGGTAAATTTCATCGCTTGATTGCCCTCGACCACCCAGGCGGTGTCGACCGTCGCGACAAGGTCGGAACGGACGGCGGGCTCGACGGTCTGGCGGTTCGAGGCGAAGACGGCCCGGGCGCTCCCGGGGAGGTTCGGCAGGGTCTGGCCCATGACGGCGAGGCCCCGATCGGGTGCAGCCACGTGGAGCGAGAGCGAGGTCCGCTTCTGATCGATCTGGGCCCGGATCGCACGGAGGAGGCCGGCGACATCGCGCGGATCCAGCAGTTGCGGTTCGTTCCGGAACCGGCGGCGGAGGCTGGTCCCGAGGTCGCAGACGAACGCCTCGTGCGGACCTTCGGGGAAGTCGGCGGGGATGGGAAGTTCGAGCTCGACGACCTGGCGGTCCCCCTTGTAGGGCTTGAGCGTCACGAATGCCCGGAGCGACTGGCCGGGCTCGACGCGGTCGGTGGCGAGCCGGACCGACTCGACGGTGGCGAGCGTCCGGCCGGGGCTGACCTCGACCGAGCAGTCGATCGACTCGATCCGGACCGGGGCCAGAGCGTTGTGAACCAGCATGTTGACCATCGAAGCGATCGGCGTGAACATCGCCGACGGCCCGGTCGCGCCCGAGTAACGCGGGCCGCTCAGAGTGTCCTCAATGACGATCGGGGCGTGGTCCTGGATCCGGATGGTCGCGGCGATGTGCGAGGTCAACTCGGAGGTTTCCTTCCGTGTCGACGGCATTGGTCAGGACGGCCATCACCAGACTCGCCAGCAGGTTAGGTTCGCGGACGATCTCGACGCGAAAGGTCCGGGTTTCGGCGTACCGGCCGGTCTTGACCTTCACCGCCAGGGGGATCATGTCGGGCTTCGGGCCGATCCGGCCGGCGATCCCGGTGCTGACGTCGGTGTCGAGCACGCCGACGACCTTGAGCGGCGAGCCCATCTTCATGCTCACGCTGGCCCGGGGATACACGGTGTGGATGTAGCCGGTCATCATCGGGAACTGGCAAGCCCCGAGGCTGAACATCGGGTGGCCGAAGCCATAGACCCGGTCCCCCTCGACGTGGGTCACGGTGCCGATCCCCGAGAGGTCAAAGTCCCCGGTCACCATCCCGATGCTCAGGGGCGCCCCCGGGACGAGGGGCTTGTCCCCCTCTTCCTTGATGATCCGGTCCTGCGCCTTACCCCCGGCCATCGGCGCCAGGCCGATTGGCGCGAATCGCTCGGAGAGCAAAGCCAGGGCCCTCGGGGTGAACCCCGAAGCGGCCAGCGGCGTTGCGATCGGCACCATTCCGCCCAGCCCGCCGCCGAAAACGGCCACCGGACCGGCCGCGTCGAGCCGGAGGTCCATCCCGCCCGACTCATCGAGCCGCCAGAGCCGATCCAGGCCCGCGGCGCGGACAGGCCCCTGCTTCTCGAAGTCGGCCTCGGCGGCGATCCGCTTGTCGTTCGATCGGACGTACTGGACCATCTGCGAGAACGGCGTGACCCCGGCGATCGGGTCCTTGGCGAACTCCCAGGCGAACGCCACGGCCCCGACGAGCTTGCCATCAATTGTGATGGGGCTGCCGCTCATCCCCTGGATGATCCCGGCATGTTCGAGGTTACATCCGGTCAGCCGACAAAGGACCATGTCTCGACCGGGGCTGACACCCTTCATCACGCCCAGGACCTCGGCCGCGAACTCTTCGAGCTTGGTGCCGACCATCACGGTCTGGCCCGTCCCCTTCATCCCGGGGCGGAGGTCGTTGACGTCCCAGTACATCTTCGAGTCCGGCTCACCCCCGAAGGCCGCCGGTGAGGCGGCCAGAACCAGCGCCGGGAGCAGAAGCCGAAGGGCGACGGAGAACCGCGTGATCGGGTCGGGGACCATGGAGGAAACCTCCCGGGTAAGAACCTGTTCCGGTGTCCGGAGCAATGGTCCAGGGGCGAGCCCCTCGGACGATGGGCGGGTACAACCTATCGTTGAGCCGAAGCCGGAAAAGGGAAGTCTATTGGAGTGGGGCCGACCATAAGCTGGCCGTCGGGATTCGATCCGATGGGCCTTCCGAGATCTTGAAACATCCCGTCTTCTCCAAATCTACAACCCGCGCATCATTGTGTCAACGAATAGTTCGCGACGCTTTAATTCATGATTTTAATAATGGTCCGACTGACCGATCGGTTGGTCGCGGATGACTTCGGCGGCCAGTCTCGGATTTCGGGGGCGCACTAATGGAACAGGTCGCGAAGCGGCCCGTCGCCGTGGCCGTTGTCATCCTCATGCGATTCCCGCTGGCGTCGGGCCTCGTCGCGGAGGATCTCGATCCGCTCGCGGAGGATCTGCCCCCGGTGCCGGATCGCGTAGCGACGGAGGGCGACCCAGTCGCGAAAGGCGAGGGCGAGCAGGACGAAGATCAAGAGGAAGACCCCGAGCCAGAGCCCCACGAATCGGGGGTTCGCCCGGTTGTCGAGCCGGGGGGGAAGCCGGGAGCCGTAGATGACTCCCACCGCGAGCAAGACCAGAACCACGATACCGAACGCCCGGCGGGCGTCCTGGCTGGCGAAGTGGCCGAGGTCTTGTTCGGGGAGGTCGGAATCTCTCCGGCGACGCTCGCGCCACTCGCTCCAGCCCAGCAAGGCCGCCACGAGGAGGACGACGGTCGAAACGATCAGGCTGGCCGAGTCGATGTCCGGGGCCGGCGGCATCGGGCTTGCCTCGCGGTTCGGGTGGGGGAGTCGTCCGGCCGGTCGGGCCTCAGTAGACGTCGGCGTGGGTCAGTTGCTGCTCGACCCAATCGCTCCGGCGGGCGATGTCGATCAGGGCGGCTCGGACGTCGTCGGGATGGACGTGTCCCCGGGGGAAGGTCCGGGTCATCACGAACATGTCCTGGCCGTTGACGTTCCGGACCGAGAGCCCGCCGTAGGTCATCTCGGCGTTGAGCTTCAGGGCGAATTCGTAGTGCCTCGGCTCGGCCGGGCAGCAGACCGAGAAGACCGACAGCAGCCGCTCGTTGTGCCGGTTCTGGCCGACCTCCAAATAGACCTCCTGGAGCCGATCATTGGGAAGCTTGAAGAGGATCCGGAAGTGGTCCCGGGCACCCTGGATGAAGCAGTCGAGCCCCTCGACGCTCTCGCGGAGGAGTCCCTCGGTGTCGCGGAGCTGGGCGATCGCCGAGGAAAGTTTCTCGATCAGGTCCTCGGCCGAGGCGAACCGGGCGTCGGGGTCCTTGGCCAGGCAGAGTCCCAGGATCTCGACGAGGTCGTCGTTGATGGCCGGGACGATCGTGCGGATGTCGGGGACGGCCTTCTTGCGGTGCATGTAGATCAGGCGGCTGATCCGGTCGGCCGAGAACGGGAGCCGGCCCGAGAGCAGGTAGTAGAACATCACGCCGACGGCGTAGAGGTCCGATCGGGGGCTGGCGGGCTGGCCCGTGAACAGCTCGGGGGCCATGAACGTGGGAGTCCCGGCAACCTTGGCGCCTGCCAAACCGGGCTCGGAGTGGCGGCGGACCAGGCCGAAATCGGCGAGCTTGGCCCGGCCGTCCTGGGTCAGAAGGACGTTGGCCGGCTTGACGTCGCGATGGACCAGTCCCGATCGGTGTGCCGCGCCCAGCGCCTTGACGACCTGGAGGACCAGGTTGGAGGCCCGGACCGGCTCTAGCGGCCCTTCCTTGACCAGCGTCTCCTTCAGGCTGATCCCGCCGGGGACGTATTCCATCTCGATGAAGTGGTAGTTGCGATCGCTCCCGAGGTTGTGGACGGTCACGACGTGGGGATGCACGAGGTTGGCCACCACCCGGGCCTCGGCCCAGAACTGCTCGCGGAACTGGGGCTGACGGGCGACGAGCCCGGGGTTGAGAACCTTGATCGCGCAGGGGCGGCAAAGGAACTCGTGCTCGGCCTGATAGACCCGGCCCATCGTCCCCCGGCCGATCACCGGGCCCATCCGGTACTGACCGAGGGTCCGGCCCGTCAGGTCGTCAACGGCGGGGAACCCGTCGTCGGGGTCGGGGGGGGCGGGCTCGCCCCGGAAGTTGACGGTGGGGTCGCCCTCATAGTCGACGGTCGAATCGAACACCGCGCCGGGGCCCGTGACCCCGGGTGGCGTGGACGCGATCGGCTCGCCGGGCCGGGCCGAGGCGGAGAGCCCCCGGCGGGTTGGGTCGTCGGGCTCGGTAATCCGGCTCTCCCCCATCGTCATGGTCATGATCGCCTCTGGCGGTCCTGGCATCGGCCCGAGAGCACGACACCCCGAATGACCTTAAGTGTTCGTTTCGCCAAAAATCTGTCAAGCGAACCGGTCAAAATGGAGTTCAAGAGACGGCCCTGCATCTCCGGTTTTGGGGGTCGGCCCCGGCCTCCCGGATCGGATAGAATCGGGCTCCGCCAGACCGACCAAACATCAAGGAGAACCGAATCATGCGACGGACCCGATGCTGGATCGCCGCGGGGTTCTGGGGTGTCGTCCTGGTCGGGATGGACGGCCCGACCCCCGAGCCGAGGGCCCGGCCCCGGAACGCTCGGGCGGAGGCCAGGCCGGCCCGGAAGGCACCCCGGCGCGACCCCGAGACTCCACCGCCGTGCATCGCCTCGAACCGGCCGGCCCGGCCCCCGGCCCGGTCGATGCCCGAAATGTTCGACCGGATGATGGACGGGATGACGCGCGACCCGTCCCGTGGGTTCGCCGGGTTCCTCGACGAGCTATCCGCCCTGGAGGGTCCGGCGCTGGAGGGCGTCACGCTGACCGTCGCCGAGGAGCGCCGGGCCGGGCACAAGGCCCGGTCGGACTACCTCGATCGCGCCGCGGCCCGGGGCTATCGAACGGTCGACGACCGGAGGCGGCTCGATTATCTCCGGGCCCTGGTCGCCCGCTTCTCCGACCGGATGGCCCGCCGCGACCGCTACCCGGCGATCGAGGTCACGCTGATCGATGCCCCGTTCCCCGACGGCCAGTCGTTCCCCGGCGGCTTCGTGGCCTTCACGACCGGCCTGCTCGACGAGCCCGACGAGGCGACCGTGGCCGCCGTCGTTGCCCACGAACTGGCCCACCTGGATCGGGGACACCTCCACGGCTACGCCCGACGGAGCAAGCTGGCCGAGGCCACCTACCGGGACCCGCCGGGCGGGGCCGCCAGCTTCGACCAGTTCTTCACTCGACAGGCCGCGATCCTGGGCCTGATGATGAACCCGTTTCGCCCCGAGCACGAGTCGGAGGCGGATTGCACCTCGGTCACCTGGCTCTACCAGGAGGGGTACGACCCCAGGGCCCTCGTCGGCTTCTTCGAGCGGATGCACCGGCGAAATGGCGACCAGCCGGCCAACCCGTTCTTCGACTTCGGCCGGACCCATCCCTTCTCCCTGGACCGGCGGAGCGACGTGCTGGAACGCCTGGCCCAGCTCCGTCGCTGGAAAAGGCGGGATGTCCTGGGACTCTTCGCGGACAATCTGAGGCGGCTGGAGCCCCGGGCTCGGGATTGATGACCGATGGCCGATTCGAGGAGTCGACCATCGACCATGAACCCGGATCAGGCGTTATAAGTGGTCGAGGCCGTGGTGCCTCCCCGACCGGTCCAGTTGGTGTGGAAGAACTCGCCCCGGGGCTTGTCGGTCCGCTCATAGGTGTGGGCGCCGAAGAAGTCGCGCTGGGCCTGGAGGAGGTTGGCGGGGAGCCGGCCGCAGCGGTAGCCGTCGTAGTAGGCCAGCGCGGCGGACATGGTGGGCGTGGGAATCCCCTGGATCGCGGCGGCGGCGATCACCCGACGCCAGCCGGCCTGGGCCCGGTCGATCTCGCCGGTGAAGTAAGGGTCGAGCAGGAGGTTGGGCAGGTCCGGGGCGCGGTCGAACGCCTCCTTGATCTTGCCGAGGAAGGCGCTCCGGATGATGCACCCGCCCCGCCACATCAGGGCGACGCCACCGTTGTTGATCTCCCAGCCGGAGTCCTTGGCCATCGCGTTCATCAGGGCGTAACCCTGGGCGTACGAGATGATCTTGCTGGCGTAGAGCGCCATCTCGACGTCGTCGATGAACGCCTTCGGGTCGCCCTGGGGCGTCGGCCTGGGCCCCTTGAGGATCTTCTCGGCGGCGAGCCGCTCGTCCTTCTGGGCCGACAGGCAGCGCGCGAAGACCGACTCGCCGATCAGCGTCAGGGGGACGCCGAGGTCCAGCGCTGACACGACGGTCCACTTGCCGGTCCCCTTCTGGCCGGCCTTGTCGAGGATCAGGTCGACCATTGGTCGGCCGGTCGCCTCGTCCTTGTAGCCGAAGATGTCGCGGGTGATCTCGATCAGGTAGCTGTCCAGCGGCCCGGTATTCCAGCGGGCGAAGACCTCGTGGAGCTTCGGGGCGTCGAGCCCGACCAGCTCCTTCATCAGGTGATACGCCTCGCAGATGAGCTGGATGTCGCCGTACTCGATCCCGTTGTGGACCATCTTGACATAGTGGCCCGCCCCCTCGTTGCCGACCCAGTCGCAGCAGGGAGTCCCACCGTCGACCTTGGCGGCGATCGCCTGGAAGATCGGCTTGACCGATTCCCAGGCCGCCGGGTCGCCACCCGGCATGATCGAGGGGCCCTTCAGCGCTCCCTCCTCGCCGCCGGAGACGCCGGTCCCGACGAACAAGAGCCCCTTCTCCTTGAGGGCCTTGGTCCGGTGGGTGGTGTCGGGGTAGTGGGTGTTCCCGCCATCGATCAGGATGTCCCCCGGCTCCAGGAGCGGCGTCAGCTCGTCGATCACCGCGTCGACCGCCGAGCCCGCCTTGACCATGATCATGACCATGCGGGGCCGCTTCAGCGCGGCGACCAGGTCCTTGACGTTGTGACACCCGACCAGCTTCTTCCCCTTGCCGCGCCCGCCGACGAATTCGTCGACCTTGGAGGTGGTCCGGTTGAAGACAGCCACGGTGTAGCCGTGGCTTTCCATGTTCAGGACGAGGTTCTCGCCCATCACGGCGAGTCCAATCAGGCCCATGTCGGCGGTCGGTTGTGCCATCGCGTTTGCTCGATAGTCCATCAAGGGTCGGGTAAGTCGAGGCTCACGGGAGCAGGTCGGCCACCGCGATCGGCGATCCCGGCGCGGCCAGCGGAGCCATACTACCCGCCTCGGGCACCGTCGTCACGTCCGCGTATCGGAACCGCCCCCGCCGCGCGGGATCCGGGCCGGGGTTCCGGTGGACTTCAAGCTGGCGGTCAACCAGGTTCAGGATCCAGTATTCGGCCAGACCTGCCTGGGCGTAAAGGTGCGCCTTGATCGTTCGGTCCTTCTGCAAGGTCGCGTCGCTGATCTCGACGACGAGGGCGGCGGACGTTGGATGGACTTGCGCGAAGTCGCGTATTTTCCCCTCGGCGATGGTCAAGTCAGGTTCCAGCAGCGAGCGGCGGCCCATGTCAAGGGGCAGCGCGTCGCTAACGACCCACCCTGGCCCGAAGATTGATCTCAGGGCGGAACTGGCGAGCCGCGATGCCGTTGCATGCCCAGTGTTGATCGTCATCTCGAAGATGACTCCACGAATCAGTTCGACCCGGCAGTCCTCGAAAAATCCCATCTCATCGAGCCTGGAATACTGGTCAACGGTAAAGCGGAAGATCCCATCACGAGGGAGCCGGGAAAAAGGCCGGGTCGGTCGGAAGTTTTTCGAGAGGGCGTCGTCGGTGGTCGCCATCGCCTGATTCCTCCGCAGGATCGAGAGGCTTGCCGGCCCATTCTGCCCGCACCTCATCCCGTATTCCAAGGGGGCCTCTCCGGCAGGAGGGCGAGAAACCGCCCGACCCGCGCATCCATGTAAGTACCGGCATAGGTCCCCTCGAAGAACCGGGGCAGGGCCTCGTCGAGGAACCGTCGCCACGACTCGTCCTCGTCGCCGGGGTCGATCGGGTAGAACAGGACGTCGTTGGCCCGGGCGGCGGCGAGGTCGCCGGGGGCGTCGCCGATCATCAGGATCCGATCGGGCTCGGGTCGGCCGGAGGCGGCCCGGGCGAGGACTTCCGTCTTGCTCCCGGCCTCCTGGCCGGCGATCGGGCCGACGAGGTCGCGGAGGCCGTGCTCGCGCCACTCACGCTCCAGGGCCTCGCCCGGGGTGGCCGAGACGACCATCACGTCGGCCCGCCCCCGGAGCGCCTCCAGGCTTTCGCGGACCAGGGGGAAGGGGGGGACGCCGCGGACGACCTCGGCGATCGAGCGGTTCACGGCCTCGCTCCAGGCCAGGGCGAGCGCCAGTTCGGGGTCGCCGGTCCGCTCGGACTCGGCCTTCAGGGCAGGGTTGGCCAGCCGGGTCTCGCGGGCCAGCCAACCCCGGAGCCCGTCCATCCGGGGGAGCCTCGCCCCCCTCCGGGCAAACTCGGGCCGCTCGGCCAGGAAGTCGAGGGTCAGGGCCAGGCCAGGGAAGCGGTTGGTCCCGCGCCACCGCGAGTACAGGTTCAAGAATTCGGCCACCTCGCGGGCGAGGCGGGACACCGGAGCCAGCCCGAAGTGCTGGATAATGTTGGGGATGAAGCATTCCTTGTGCTTCACTTCCATCGTGTCGAAGGCGCAGCCGTCGCTGTCGATCCCGACGAAGAAGTCGCGAGCCTTCGGAAAATCGCCGGGCGTCATCGAGGGGCTCCTCGGTCGGGTCCGGGGGTCGCGATCGGATCGTCTTTTCCAATCGACATGCTAAGCCGACCCCATCCGTCCTGAATATATCCGACGACCGCCGGACCCGCATCGATCGGGCGGCGGTCCGTCCCTCGATCGACTTGGTCGAACCTCATGGAGTCCACCCGTGGCGAATTTCTCCCTGTTCAAAGGCAAGAAGACGTACTTCGCGGCGATCGGCCTGACGGCCCTGGCCATCTACCAATTCTCGATCGGCGCGGTCGTCCCTGGCGTCCAGTCCCTGCTCGCGGCCCTGACGGCGGCGGGCCTCCGTTCGGCCATCTCGGGCCTCAAATCCTGACGCAAAGGAGACGATCGTGCAGAAGCTTGGCAGCCTCATCCCCAACGTCGTCACCCCGCTGCTCATCCTGATGATCGGCAGCGTGGTCGCCTACGACCACTTCTCCCCGAAGACCCTATCGCCCTCCACGGCCACGGTCGACGGCAAGACCCTGGGACGTTCGTACGCCCCGGTCGTGGCATCGAGCCTCGGCGACGGCTGGCTCGCCGCAGCCGACGCTCTGGAGCAGGGCAAGTCCACCCCTGAAGCCCAGGCCGCGCTTCAGGCCGCCTGGCAGGCCGCCCGGACCAAGGCGTTCGCCGCCAAGGTCGCCACCCCATTCTCCCGGGTCCTGCCCGAAGGGACCGAGCCCGCCGACCCGGCCCGACGCGCCGAAGTCGTCCGGCTCTGGCGCGACTTCGCCTCGGGCCTGAAAGGGGGCCGCTGATGGATTACCCGATCCCCGGAGGCTGGATCCGCGACCCCGAGGAGGTCGCCCGCCACCTCGCCGAACTCCCACGCCCCCTGTTCTGCCAGGCCGCCCCGAGCCTCAGCGGCTCGGGGACCGACAAGACGACCCTGCTGTACAAGGCGTTCCAGGAGGTCAACAACGGCTCCTACATCGTCTACCCCGCCCAGACCATCGGCGACTGCGTGAGTCACGGCTTCGGCCACGGCGTCGATCTACTCGAAGCCGTCCAGATCGCGATCGGCCGGAAGGCCGCGACCTTCGAGCAGACGGCGACCGAGGCGATCTACGGGATGGCCCGCGTCAACGTCGGCGACGAGCGGGGTTCCTACTCCGATGGCGCCGTCGGCGCCTGGGCGGCCAAGGCCGTCAGCACGATCGGGACAGTCGACCGCGACGTCGTCGGCCCGTATGACGGCCGGAGGGCCAAGGAATGGGGGGCGCGGGGCGTCCCCGCCGCGATCGAGGCCAAGGCCGGCCAGCACAAGGTGAAGGCGGTCGCGCTGGTCTCGACTTACGAGGAGCTAGAGGACGCGATGGCCAACGGCTATCCCGTCCCTGTCTGCTCCAACCAGGGGTTCACCCTCGGACGCGACGCCGACGGCTTCTGCCGACCGCAGGGCGTCTGGGGTCACTGCATGCTGATCGTCGGGGTCCGCGCAGGCGACCGGCCGGGGGCATGCATCTTCCAGTCCTGGGGCCCGGAGATGCCCACCGGCCCGCTCGGGCTCGACCAGCCGCCCAATTCGTTCTGGGCCGACCGCTCCGTCGTCGCCTCGATGCTGGCCCTCCAGGACTCGTGGGCGATCTCCGAGTTCAACGGCTATCCCGGCCGGGCGATTCCCGACCGCTGGTCCTACACCGGCTTCGCCTGAAAGGAGGCCCGCGCATGACTTCGACCCTCGCCCTGGCGGCCCTCGGCGCCTGGAGCTACGCCGGGTTCCTCGCCGAGCCGGCACCGGCCGCCAGCTCCGACTGGCCCCCGGAGCCCCCGGCCGTCGCTCGGAAAAAGGAGCCTCCCGCCCGACCGCCCGCCCCGACCGCGACCCCGACGCCGACGCCTCGGCCCGCCCCCGCGCCACCAGCACCGACCGTCTACCGCCTCGTCGACGCCCGGGGGCAGGTCTGGGAGCACCCCGACCCGGCTTACCTCCAACGCTTCGTCCGCGACCGAAACTTCTCGTTCACCCTTCAAGATCCTGCCTCGCGTTGCGTCAACGGCCAATGCCGCTGACTCCTCGGGCCGTTCGGCCCGGAAAGGTCTCTCGATGATTTCGCTGCACAAATTCTTCTCGGCCGTCCACGGCTCCGTCCAGGGGATCATCATCCCCGAGGAGCTTTACCGCTCGATCCTGGCGTCGCTCGGCTCGGGCACGCTCGTCGGTGTGATGATCGTCGTGCTCCAGGCCCTCCAGTCCCACGTCGCGACGATCTTTCCCGGACCGACCGCCTCGACCCTGGCGACGATGTTCCTCACCCTGGTCCTCGATTTGCTCCGCCGCCAGAACCAGGGGGAGAAGCCGGCCCCGGTGCCGATCCGGATTCCGAACCCCGCGCCTTTCCCGCAGACGGTCTGACCGAAGGCCCTGGCGCGGGCCGATCTCGTCGGCCCGCGCCCGCCACTTCGGACCGGCGTCGCCGAAATCGCAATGCGACCCGGGCCGGGCGTCACCTTCTCACCCTCGACCAATCCCAAAGAGTGCGCCCTCGCGGTTTGGGCGTGAATCGGGGCCTTTGATTGTCGTATCATGGACCGGAGTCACGCGACCGGGGACCGCACCGCGGGCCCCCAGGGTCGCGGGGATCCGGGACGAAGGGTGGGTCGCAAGGAGAGTAGCGTCGTGGCGACTTCCGACAAGCCGAAGCCGGCCGAGGCCGTGCCCACCGACCTGCTCTCGATCATCCGGAACTCGGGCGTCCTCACCGACCGGCAGTTCGGCGACCTCAACGCCAAGGTGGCGTCGGGCGAGTTCCCCGGCGACGCCAAGGCTCTGGCCAGGCGTGCGGTCCGTGAGGGGATCCTGACCAACTACCAGGCCAGGCGGTTCCTCGTCGGCAAGTCGCACGGGCTCCTGGTAGGCAAGTACGTGATCCTCGACAGGCTCGGGTCCGGGTCGATGGGCAGGGTCTACAAGGCGCACCACCAGCTCATGGGTCGGGTCGTCGCTTTGAAGATCATCGCGCCGGAGATCGTGACCAACCAGCGCGTCGTCGCCCGGTTCCAGCGTGAGATGCGGCTGGTGGGCAAGCTCGACCACCCCAACGTCGTCCGGGCCTTCGACGCCGACCAGACCGGCGGGATCCTGTACATCGTCATGGAGTACGTCTCGGGCCAGAGCCTCGGTCAGAGGCTCAAGGAAGGGCCGATCGCCCCGGTCGAGGCGGTGAACTTCGCCGCGCAGGCCGCCCTGGGGCTGGCCCACGCCCACGATCAGGGGATCGTTCACCGCGACGTGAAGCCCTCCAACCTGTTGCTCAACGAGGACAAGCAGGTCAAGGTCCTCGACCTCGGCCTGGGCGTCCTGATGGTCGGCGACGAGCACGCGACCTTCGCCACCGCCGACGGCGTGGCCGTCGGGACGGTCGACTACATGTCGCCCGAGCAGGCTTGCGGTCGCGACGTCGACGGCCGGAGCGACCTCTTCAGTCTGGGCTGCTCGCTCTACCACCTGCTCACGGGCCGGCAGGCGTTCCCGGGCGCCACGCCGATCGAGCGGCTAGGCCGACGGATCAATAACAAGCACATCCCGATCACCGACCACCGACCCGACCTACCTTCGAGCCTGGTCCACGTTCTCGACAAGCTCCTGGCGACCAGGCCCCAGGATCGATTCCAGACCGCCGGCGAGGCCGCCGAGGCGCTCCAGGCCCTGGTCCGCCCCAGGAAGCCGGCCACGGCGGCCCCTCCCCCCCGGAAGGCGACGCCCGAGCCCGCCCCCGAGCCCAGGCCACCCGAGCCGGCCGCCCCGCCGCCCTCGCCGGTCGTCGTGACGGTCCGGCCGGACTATCCCGCCTGGTTCCGCCCCCTGGCGGGCCTGGCCGAGCACCGTCCCGCCTCGGCGCTGATGGCCGTGACGGCCGGGCTGGCGGCCACGCTCCTGGCCGGCTTCGCCCTGGGGTGGCTCCTGAAGGGGTAAGCCCCGCGCGAATCGGACCGACCCGGCTCATCCCCCCCGGAGGAGCCTGCGGACAGGCTCCCGGAGGGCCCTGGCCAGGATCGCATAGCCCTTCGCCGAGGGGTGGATGCCGTCCCGAGTCAGGGCGTAATTCAGCCGGCCGTCGGGGCGCAGGAAGGAGGCTCCGGCGTCGAGGAATTCGACCTCGGCCCCGACCGCCCAGCCACCGACGATCGCATTGACCCGGGCCGACTCGGGGCCGGGCAAATCGCCCGGCCCGGATCGGCGCGGGAGGATCCCGACCACGAGCACACGGGTCGACGAGCTGGACCTCCGGATCGCGTCCACGACCGCCGCGATCCCCGAAGCGGTCTCCTCGGCCGAGTGGCCGTCGCCCAGGTTATTCGTCCCGATCAGGACCACGGCGACCCGGGGGTGCCCGTCCAGCTCGCCGTCCTCGACCCGCCGGAGGAGGTGCTGCGTCTGGTCGCCGGGGAAGCCGAAATTGACCGACCGGAGCGGCGCGAAGAGGGCCCGCCAGGATTCGTGGCCCAGGTCGTCCCGGTCCTCGTCGCCCCAGGCATGGGTGATCGAGTCGCCCAGGAAGACGACGTCGGCGTCGGACCGGCGGGCCCGTTCGACGTATCTCCGGTGGGCCTTCGCCCAGGCGTCCCCCTGACCATCACCGACGGCCGACCGGCTCGCCGGGCGGTCGGCCGGCTCCCCGATCGGGCCCCGCGCCCCCGAGGCGAGGTCGCCGGTCATCCCGACCGTCCCCAGAGCGATGATTGCGACCAGGATCATCCGGACCGATCTCGGGCCACTCATGACGCACTCCCCTCCTCGAAGCACGATCCCCGGATCAGGCGGACCAGGATGAGACGGCCGGGGCAGACGCCCCGAGGTCGGGCACCGCCAGGGATCCTGGAGGGCGACCCGTGGCCGGACCCCGAAGGCTCGGCAAACTGGTGAACCGACGGTCCACCAGGTGATAAAACGCCCAGCCGGCGGCGACCGACGCGACCGTTGCGGCCGGGATCATCACCAGGATCTTGGGCCAGAACCCCGTGACCCCCGCCTCCGCCAGGATCGCATTGCCGCCGGTGCAGACCGGGAGATGGATCAGGTAGATGCTGTAGCTCCGCCGGCCGCAGGCCCGGAGGCCGTCGAGCCGGCGGATCCGGGCGATCCGGTCGTCCCAGCGGTAGAACGCGATCAGGACCAGCCCGAAGGCCGCCGAGGCCGCCGTCGAGACCAGATTCTCGTGAAGGCCGATTCCCAGGAGGACGGCCAGCCCCAACTCCACGAGTCGCTTCGACTCCCACCTCGAAGCGACGTGGAGCCGCCAGTAGAGCGCCAGCCCCACGGCGAACTCGTGCCAGAGGTCCGGGAAGAATCCGAAGTAAGCAGCCAGCCGCCCCGAGTCCCACATCCCGACCCGGAACGCCACGATCGCCCCGGTCGCCGCGGCCAGGGCCCCGAAGAGCCGCCTCGGCGCGACGATCAAGGCGAGGAAGCAGATCAGGTAGAACTGCTCCTGGTAGCAGAGTGCCCAGGCCACCCGGTTGATCATCAGCGACTCGGGCCCGCCGACCCGGGGCCGCCAGGTCTCGGTCAGCGTGACGTTCCCGATCCACTGGGCCCGGTTCAGCTCCCCCGGCGAGGCCAGCTCCAGCCCCAGGCTCGTCCGATGCAGCGCGGGCAGCCCGAGCCGGTCCTGAGCCATCACCAGCAGGGCGATCAGAGCGACCGACGCCCAGTAGGGCGGGAAGATCCTCCAGAGCCGACGCGCCAGGAACCGCGAGGGGGGCATCCCCTTCCGGAGCGACGAGGTGAGGCTCGACGCGATGCAATAGCCGCTGATCACGAAGAAAAGCGGGGCGCCCAGGTTCAGGGTCAGAACCGCCACGACCCCCTCGCGGACCCTCAAGCCGAGCCCCGGTGTCCCGACGGCTTCGCGCCAGATGGCCACCCCGGCATGCTCCAGGACCACGATCAGGCAGACGATGCCCCGCCAGGCGTCGAGGGCCTGGTAGCGGGGGCTCTTGCTCGGAGGACGCTCCATGGTCTTCCTCAAACTCGAAATCGGGGAAAGCACCGGGCGACCCGCCCGCACGATCGGCCAGGTCCGTAGACGACCGGTCCGGAGAGGTGTCCCGCTCCCGGCGGATCGTTCGAACGTCCTCGACGGGCCGCCCGAGAGGGAGGGGGCGGCGACGTCCGGCTTGGGGGCAGGCCGGGGGCGATCGTGGCAGGTTCCGCATCGTTTCGTTGCGGGCAATGGTATAACCAGCGTCGGCCGGGGCAGGACCGGCCCGAACTTTTGCAGACGGACGTCGAATTCCTACCGAAGGGACGCTGTCTGGAAGGGATCGAGAGAATCTCTCGATCCGGCAACGAGACCTGTCCCTATCCAGTTCCCGGGAGGGTGGCCCTCCTTGACCGACCTCGACGAGGCTGCACCGGGGCCCCTCCAGGAAGCGGGCCGCTGGCGACTCCGGGCCAGGTCACCGGGCGGGCTTCAAGGCTGGAAACCCATCGACCACGCGGCCACCGCCAGCCCGGCGGCCAGGATCCCCGCGAGCCGCATGACCCGGACGGCCCGGCGGACGGTGTCGCGGGTGATCGGCTCGATGGGATCGCCGAGGAGGGGTTTCAGGCTCGGGACGCCCTTGTAAGTGGATCGGCCTCCGAGGCGGACCCCGAGAGCCCCGGCCATGGCGGCCTCGCCCCAGGCGGCGTTGGGGCTGGGGTGCTTCCGGCCGTCGCGCCAGCCGATCCTCAGGGCCGCCGCGCCCCGCTCGCCGATCGAGGCTGCGGCCAGTCCGACCAGGAGCCAGGTCAACCGGGCCGGGACGAGGTTGGCCAGGTCATCGAGCCGGGCCGAGACTCGGCCGAAGTGGAGGTATCGCGGGTCCCGGTAGCCGACCATGCTGTCCAGGGTGTTGATCGCCTTGTAGGCCCAGAGCCCGGCCGGGCCGGCGACGGCGTACCAGAACAGCGGACCGACCACGGCGTCGCCGGCGTTCTCGCCGATCGTCTCGACGCAGGCCCGGTGGATCTCGGGCTCGTCGAGTCCGGCGGTGTCGCGGCCGACGATCAGGGCCAGCGCGCGGCGGGCCGCAGGGAGGTCGGGGGCCTCGGAGGCCCGGAGCGTCTCAGCGCCGAGGCTCCGGATCGCCAGGCCCCAGTAGATCAGGAGGGCCCGGCCAATCAGGGTCGCCGGGCCCCCGAGCTGGCCGCAAAATTCGGCCGCCAGCGAGGCCAGGCCGGCGGCCAGGCCCACGACGACCGTCGCCAGGACCGCGCCGGCGATCGTCTCGGCCCCCGGGCCGCCCCCGGACCTGGCGACGGCCACCCGGAGCCCGCGTTCGGTCCGGGCGATCGCCCAGCCGATCGCGCGGACCGGGTGGGGCCATCCCCTCGGGTCGCCCAGGATCAGGTCGAGCCCCACGCCAAGCGGGAGGGCCCCGAGGGCCCAGAGGTCCGCCCCTCCCTCACGAGTCACGATCATGTCGGTCCGGCCCGTTCCCGCGTCATCATCCCGGCCCGGGCCCGAGGGCCGACCAGACCGGCCCGAGGTCGAGATGCGTCCTGAGCAGCTCGGCCAGGCCGCCGTAGCGGGCGGCCAGCTCGGACCGGTGAGCCTCCCAACGCGACGGGTCGAGCGGCGGAAGCCGGCGGCGGGCCCGGAGGCGGTCGACCAGATCTTTCGAGAAGGGTAGGCTGTCGAACAACCCGTGGACGTAGGTCCCGAAGACTCGTCCCGTGGGGGCCACGGCGCCATCGAGCAAGGTCAGGCCGTCGCGCTGGCGGATCAGCCGGATCCAGGCCGGGACCCCGGCGTCGCGCTCGGTCGATCCCATATGGATCTCGTAGCCAGCGACCGGGAGGCCCCGGGTGATCGTCGATCCGGCGACCCGGTGCCGCTCCTTCTCCGGGGCAAAGGTCGTCGCCACCCTGAGCAAGCCGAGCCCCGGGCACGACAGCTCGGGCGACTCGACGCCGTGCGGGTCGTCGATCCGCGTCCCGAGCATCTGGAAGCCGCCGCAGATTCCCAGGACGACCGGCCCGTCGGGGTCTCGCGCCAGCCCTTCGATCCGGTCGGCCAGACCGGACTCGCGGAGCCAGGCGAGGTCGCGGACGGTGGTCTTGGTCCCGGGAAGGATCACGAGGTCGGGCCGGCCGAGCCCAGCCCCCGACTCGACATAGCGGACCCGGACGCCCGGGATCCGGGCCAGGGGCCAGACGTCGGTGAAGTTGCTCAGGCCGGGCAGGCGGGTCACCGCCACGTCGAGGTCGTCGGGGTCGTCGAGGGCCGGCGGGGAGGCCGTCTCGTCGATCCCGAGCGAATCCTCCTGGTCGATCTGGAGGTCAGCCCGGTACGGCAGGACGCCCAGGACAGGGACGCCCGTCCGGTCGCGGAGATAGGCCAGGCCGGTTCCGAGGAGCGAGGCATCGCCCCGGAATTTGTTGATGATGAAGCCGACCATCCGGGCCCGGTCCGGCGGCTCCATCAGTTCCCAGGTCCCGACGATCTGGGCGAAGACCCCCCCGCGCTCGATGTCGGCCACCAGGATCACCGAGGCGTCGGCGTGGTGGGCCATCCGGAGGTTCGTGAGGTCGTGCTCGGCCAGGTTGATCTCCACCGGGCTTCCCGCCCCTTCCAGGACAACTCGATCGAACCGGGCGGCCAGGCGATCGTAGGCGGCGACCACCCGGGGCCAGAGCCGGTCCTTGGCGGCGTAGTACTCGCGGGCCGACATCACCCCGATCGGCGACCCGTCGACCACCACCTGCGAGACGCCCCCCATCGGCTTGAGCAGGATCGGGTTCATGTCAAGGTGAGGTTCGATCCCCGCCGCCTCGGCCTGGGCCACCTGCGCCCGGCCGATCTCGCCGCCGTCCAGGGTCACGAAGCTATTCAAGGCCATGTTTTGAGCCTTGAACGGCGCCACCGAATTCCCGGCCTCGGCCAGGAGACGGCAGAACCCGGCGGCCACGGTGCTCTTGCCGACGTGGCTGGCGGTCCCCAGAATCATCAAGGCACGGGCCCGGGTCGTCATCCGGCCGGGTCCGATCCGAGGACCTCGGCCAGGGCGGCCAGGAGCCGGTCATTCTCCGGCGGCGTCCGGACGGCAACCCGGATGTGGCCCCGGGTCGCGACCAGCCGATCCGGCCCGGTCAGGAGCGCCCCGATCTCCAGGCCCGGGAGGTCGGAGCACTCGCGGACCAGGAATCCCCGGCGGGCCAGGGTGTCGCGGAGTCCGGCGGAATCCCAGTCGGTCCGGGTCAGGCTGGCGAGCAGGAAGTTGGGCAGGGGAGGGGCCCCGGCGGGCCGGGCCCGGTCGGGCCAGGCGGGGCGGAGGCCCTCGATCTCCCAGAGGCTGTCGAGCATCCGGGCCGACTCGCGAGCGATCAGGGCGACCGACCGGAGCCGGTAATCCTCGTCGTCGAGCGCCGCGAGCGCGGCGGCCTCGGCCGGGGCGGCCACGGTCCAGGGGTCCTGGTACTGGCCGAGCCGAGTCACCATGTCGGGCGAGGCCACCGCGTAGCCGACCCGGAGCCCGGGAAACCCGTAGAACTTGGTCATCGACCGGAGAACCAGCAGGTTGTCGCGCGTGGCCGCAGCCCCGACCAGACTCCGCTCGTCCTCGTCGGGAAGGAAGGACAGGAAGCTTTCATCGACGATCGTGAGGAGGCCCTGGGTCGCATCGACGAACCCCTCCAGCGTCGATCGGTCCCAGGCGTGACCGGTGGGATTGTCGGGGTGCCCGGTCCAGAAGATCCCGGCGGCGTCCTCGGGGAAGGCGTCCTGCTCCCAGCCCAGGACGTGCTCGCCCCAGACCTGTGCCCTCAGCTCGTTCAACGCGGAGACCCGGCGATACTCGCCGTAGGTCGGGTCCACGAGGTGCGCGAGCGGCTTGGAGGCATCGCCGAGCGCCTGGGCGTGGTAGGCGAGGACCTCGCGGAGCGACTGCGCGATCAGGCCGTCAGCCGGGATCCCGTGGAACGCGGCGAGCCGCTCGACCAGCCGGGGCGAACGCGGCTCGGGGTGGCGGTCGACCTGGCCGATGGCCTCGCGCGCGGCCTCGATCGCGCCCGGGGGCGGCCCGAACGGGTTGAGGCTCGCCGAGAAGTCGAGCAAGGGCGCGTCGCCCAGCCCGAGCCGGCGTCGGACGCCCGAGGGATCGCCGCCATGATGGATCGGATGCTTCACGGGACGACCCGGCCTTCGTTGGCGAGGTTAATGGTGCGAGGCCCCCGATGCCTCGGCCGGCTTGGGATCGGGCTTGGGTCTGGCGAAGGTCGACTTCAGGGCCTCGGCCAGTTCCGGATGCAAGAATGGATAACCCAGCTCCTCGGCCCGGCCGGGGAGGACTCGCTGGCCGGTCGTGACGACGTGGGCCTTCTCCCCCAGGGCGACCCGGAGCAGGAGGTCGGGCGGGCCGAACGGCAAGAACGGCCGGTGCAGGACCTTGGCCAGCTCGCGCGAGAAGTCGGCGTTCCGGACCGGGTTGGGGCCCGTCCCGTTGATCGGGCCGCGAGCGGACGGGTTGTCGAGGGCGAGCAGGAACAGCCCGACGATGTCTTCGAGGTGGATCCAACTGATCCACTGTCGGCCCTTGCCGAGGTTGTAGGGGTGGCCGCCGTTCCCAACCGGGGCCGCCCCGCCGGGGAGCCACTTGAAGATCGGCTCCATCACGCCGAGGGCCCCCTCGCCCTTGGACAGGACCACGCCGGTCCGGATCGTGACCAGCCGGGCTCCCAACTTCTCGGCGGCCCGGGCGGCGTCCTCGGTTTCGCGGCAGACGACAGCGAGGAAGTCGGTCCCCGGAGGGCTCCCCTCCTTGATCGGCTCGTCGTCGCGGGGGCCGTAGTAGCCAATCGCCGAGCCCTGGACCAGGACGGTCGGCCGCTTCCGGGCCTTCCCGATCGCCAGGACCACCTGATCGGCCCCGAGGACCCGGCTGTCGCGGATCTGCCGCTTGAACTCGGCGTCCCACCGGCCCCCAAAGACGTTCTGCCCGGCGAGGTTCACGACGGCATCAGAGCCGTCGACCTCGTCCTGCCAGGGGCCCGCCTGCGACGGGTCGCCGCCGATCACCTGGAGCCCCCGGAGCGACGGCTTCCGCCGGGCCTCGTCGGAGTTCCGCGAGAGGATGATCGGCTGGTCGCCCCGCTCTTTCAGGCGCCGGGCTAGCCGACGACCGATCGTGCCGGAGCCGCCGGTGATGAAGACTCGCATGGAGGCAACGACTCTTGGGGTGCGGGTTCGGTGGCGCGATCGCGCCGGCGGACCCCGACATCTTGGGGCAGGGCGGGTCTCGCGTCAAGGAGGCGGCTGGTCCGCCCGAGGCGCGGCCACGAGTCTGAGGGAGCGATGGCGAGACTTTGACATAACCGAATTTTCACCATTTCCCAACACAATCTCCGCGCGATCGGTCCGAATGCTTGATAGAGAAGCGAATTGCGTCGAGCCAAATGGGCCTTTGGTGTTCCGACCCATTGGACCGCCAGGCCCCCGATGGTATCGTTGGGGACGCGCGGCGGGGCGAGCTGGCGAGATCCGGGCCCCTTCCCGGGCCCGACCGCGGCGACCACCGGCACCGGGGAGTCCTGGCCAAGATGAACCCCAAGGTCCGCAACTTGTTCGACCTCAAGCGGCTCCATCCCTACAGGCGGCCCAGCCCGCTGATCCTCGTCAATGGTCTGGCTGAGCAGTCGGAGAGCTGGTTCGCCAACCGGAGACAGCTAGCGCGCCACTTCGATGTCAAAGTGCCCGAGATCCTCGTCTACGACGGCGACTCGCTCCACCGCCACATCGCGTCCGGCGGCGAGGTCTCCGTCGACTACCTGGCCGACCGCCTGGCGTCGTACCTTTCCGAGTTCGTCCAGCGTCCTCCCTATCATCTGGTCGGCTCCAGCCTGGGCGGCCAGATCGTCCTGACGCTGGCCGCGAACCACCCCGAGATCGTCTCCAAGCTGGTCCTGATCGCCCCCTCGGGTCTCTACGGCGATGAGCACCTCCCGATGATCGAGGGGGTCCGGCGGAGCCAGTACGACACGCTGGTCAAGTCGGTCTTCCACCGCTCCAACTTCTCGGCCGACGCGCTGGTGGACGCCTTCGAGGAGAAGTTCCAGAACCGGAAGTGGAAGAAGGGCTTGCTGAGGACGCTTCGGGGGACCGTTGGCCACTCGGTCGGTCCCCTCCTGGAACGGGTCCCGCACCCGACCCTTTTGATCTGGGGCTCGGACGACAAGGTGATCTCCGACGTTCCCGGCTCGATGAGGGCGGCCGATCGGATGCTCAAGGCGCGCCAGGTGGTGATTCCCAAGTGCGGCCACGCCCCCCAGATCGAGAAGTCCCGGCTGGTCAACACGCTGGTCCAGCGGTTCCTCCGCGACCGGCTCAAGACGATCCCGCCGATGCTCGACCCGGCCCGGTTCATGAACAAGGATGCCCGGCCATCGGCCGTCAAGGTCGGCACGTCCCGGGGCTGAGAGGCGATCCGGATGGACGAGAAATCCAGGACGATTTCCCCGGAGCCGCCATTGCCTGTCGCCCCGCTGATCGACCATAACGCATTGGCCATCCACCATTTTCGATCCCGGATAGCCTCTGAGTCGGAGGGCCTCGACCGCCGCCCGCCACCCTCTTTCCGCAGGGTCCGATGAGCGACTTTTCCTTATTCCTCGGCAAGTTCCTCCGCCACGGGACCAAGATCGCCAGCGTGGCCCCGAGCAGCCCCTGGCTTTCGCGGGCCACGGTGGGCAACGTCGACTGGGCCGCCGCCAAGGTCGTCGTCGAGCTTGGCGCCGGGACCGGGCCGATCACCCGGGTGATCGCCGAGAGGGCCCGGCCCGAGACCCGCGTGGTCGTCCTGGAACGCGACGCCGACTTCGCCCGGCTCCTCCGCGAGCGGTTCGCGCCGCTGGCGAACTTCGAGGTGATCGAGGGGGACGCCCGGGACCTCTCGGCCCTGCTCGCCGATCGCGGGATCGGCCGGGTCGACCACGTGATCTCCGGCCTCCCTGTCCCTTCGTTCCCGAAGAATTTTCAGGAATCGCTGTTCCGGGTCGTCCACGGAGTCCTCGGGCCGTCCGGGACGTACAACCAGATTACCGAGATCCCCTGGGTCTATCAGGGGCTTTACCGGAGGTTTTTCGACGACGTCCGGTTCGTTTTCGAGCCCCGGAACTTCCCGCCGGCCGGGGCTTACTACTGCCGGGGGCCGAAGGACCCGTCCTGAGATGACCGCCCCCTCCACGCTGGCCCGGGTCGCCGGGACTCCGGCCGTCCGCCTGGCCGTCAATCGGGGTTTCCACGCCTTCGCCCGGCGTCGGGTTCACGCCCTCGGCCGGGCCGACCCGGTCGAGGTCCAGCGGCGGACGTTGCTGAAGCTCCTCCGGGTCGCGCGATCGACCCGGTTCGGCCTCGACCACGGCTTCGGCTCGATCCGGTCGGTCGGGGAGTACCAGGCCCGGGTCCCGCTCCGGACTTACGAGGCCCTCTGGGACGCCTACCTCAAGGACCGCTATCCTCGATTTGACGATCTGACCTGGCCCGGCCGGATCCCCTACCTGGCCCTGACCAGCGGAACGACGCAGGGGGCGACCAAGTACATTCCGGTCTCCCGGGAGATGGTCGCCTCGAACCGGAAGGCGGCCAAGACCATGGTCGCCTACCACCTGGCGAGTCGGCCGGAGTCGAAGCTGTTCCGGGGCCGGATCTTCTTGCTCGGCGGCTCGACCGACCTGGAGCGGCCTTCCGAGGGGGTTTGCCAAGGCGACCTGAGCGGGATCGCGGCCGAGGAGGCGGGCGAGCTCCTCCGCCCCTACACGTTCCCGCCGCTCGATCTCGCCCTCGAATCCGATTGGGACCGCAAGCTCGCCCTGCTGGCCGAACGATCCATCGGCGAGCCGATCACCTTGATCGGCGGCGTCCCGAGCTGGCTGCTTGCCCTCTTCGGCCGGCTCCTTGACCTGACCGGCAAGTCGACCGTCGCCGAGGTCTGGCCCGGCCTGGAGGTGGTGGTTCACGGCGGGGTCAAGTTCGACCCCTACCGGCGGTCGTTCCACGAGATCCTGGGCGACCCGACGATCCGGCTCCAGGAGACCTATCCCTGTTCCGAAGGGTTCATCGCCTTTGGCGACCCCGCCACCGGCCTACTCCGGCTGGTCTTCGACCACGGGATCTTCTTCGAGTTCGTCCCCGTCGACGAACTGGGCTCGGATCGGCCGATACGGCACTGGCTAGGGAACGTCCAGGTTGGCGTGAACTACGCGATCGTCGTCTCCACCTGCGCCGGGCTCTGGGGCCACGTCATCGGGGACACGGTCCGGTTCGAGTCGGTCGACCCGCCGCTCTTGAGCTTTACCGGCCGGACCAAATACACGCTCTCAGCCTTCGGCGAGCATCTGATCAGCGAGGAGGTCGAGGGGGCGATGGGCTGGGCCGCCTCGGCCACCGGCGCGGGGGTCCGCGACTGGCACGTCGGCCCGGTCTTCCGCGGGGCGCTCGGGCACCATCAATACATCGTCGAGTTCCTCCGCGAGCCCGACGACCTGGCCACCTTTCGCCGGGCCCTCGACGCCGACCTGTCCCGGCGGAACGCCGACTACCGGGCCCACCGGGCCGAGGGCGTCGGCCTGCCGATGCCCGCCCTGATCGTCGCCCGGCCCGGCGGATTCGACGCCTGGATGCGATCCCGAGGCAAGCTCGGCGGCCAGCACAAGGTCCCCCGGATGGACGATTCGGGGAAGCTCACCGCCGGGATCGTCGCCGCGCTCCGCGATTCGGGGCAGGTCGAGCGGGAGTTAGTCGAGGGTGGCGATTGATGGTCGGCGAAATCCACGCATCCTGCCGAGAGTGGAATTGGATGGATTTCGGTCGCCAATGCCGAAACTGATCATCCTCGTCGCGGCGGCAGGGTTTCTGAACCACGGCCCAGATCAAGGCCAAGCACGACCCCGGGATCGCCGACGTAGGGCTGTTTTGGCATAGGGACGAATATCTGCCCGCCATGGAGGACGAGGCGGATACCGACTGCGCCCTTGGCGGAAACCAACTGGAAGCGCCCTGGCTGCCATACCAGCTTGCGTAAGCTGATGAGTTTGCGGAAGCACAGGAAAATGATGCAAAGAATATCCATTCTTTCATCATTTCATTATATTCGCCAGATTTTCTATACAATCTAAATTATCAACTATTGAAGAAATTTAAACAGGCTCGACTTTGCAAACGATCCCGGGTATTCTCATCCTCATACTCCGAAGTGGCGGGGCAAAGGGCGGCCAGGAGACGGTGGGACCATCGCCACCAGGAACCGAGTCGATCTCTCCCATGGTAAAATGCGATTCAGGGGACCAAGTTATGACCACGACCATCAGGCGCCGCGGCTTCACCCTTATCGAGTTGCTTGTCGTCGTCGCCGTCATCGCGTTGCTGATCGCCCTCCTGCTTCCAGCCGTCCAGGCAGCCAGAGAATCCGCCCGGCGAGCCACCTGCGCCTCCCATCTCAAGAACATCGGCCTGGCGATCCACAATCATGCCAGCAGCCGCAATGCCTTCCCTGCTGGTTTCGGGATGCAGCCATTTGGGGCCTCTTTCTTGCTCCAGATTCTGCCTTACATTGAGGAGATACCCCTCTACAACTCGATCAACCTGGCAACCGACCGTGGCAATGAAAACTACACCGCCTCCCAGTTAACCCCGGGTGTTTTCCTCTGCCCATCGGATCTTTCCCGGTCCACGTCCACATCGGCTCACGCCATCAATTATGCGGGCAACAAGGGCTGGGATGGCAGTGGCCTGCTCGACAAGGGGGGGGTGTTCGTCGGCCGAACGCTGAGTGATCGAGATATCGTCGACGGGCTCAGCCAGACCTGCGGCGTCGCCGAATGGATTGTCGGAACGGGCACCCGCGAACGGGCCTTTCGTCTCGGGTCTCATTACCGAATCCGAGGAGTATTCACTAACGCTCCCAGCGACTTTGATGCCTTCGTGCACAAATGCGAGGCATTGAAGCCGGCCGACATTGAACGATTCATAGGCTTCAAGGGCCAGCTTTGGCTCGAGGGTATGATGGGTTATGCCGAGTACAACCACACCTTGGCGCCGAATCGGCCATCCTGCATCGCATCGCTATTCATGGAGGCGACTACCGCAGGGAGCTTCCACGGGGGGGGTGCCAACGTCTTGATGATGGATGGCGGGGTCCATTTCGTCAAGGAATCGATCGACCCGCGAATTTGGCGTGCGACAGGCACACGAGCGGGCGGGGAAGCAGTGGGCGACAACCCGTTCTGACGAATCCGATCCGCTTTGATCGTCCTGCCGCACGAATCCGCGATACTCCGACGCACACACCAGGGAGATGCTACGATGAAGGGACCGACTCGCTCGGCCATTGCCGCTCGGATTTTGCTGGGAGCCTTCCTGGCTGCTTCGGGGGCGACCACAACCGCCCTCGGGCAAGCCACCACGTATGTTACCGTCACCGACCCCAAGCCTAACCAGGCCATCACGATCGGTCCTGGGTCGGCGATGTATACGATCTCCGGGACGGTAACCGTTCACGGCCTTCCGCTACCGTTTCGGGGATGGTAGTGTTTTTACCATGACGATGCCGCCACCACCCTCCGAGGAATGCTTGGCTTCGCTTCCCACGGCGGCCCTGATCTACGTCCGCC
>JAABUP010003293.1_pt1 | contig 28770 bp, 27 predicted proteins | sample 5559201 | NCBI WGS metagenome assembly JAABUP01 (sample SAMN10711887, study PRJNA513373) | rock metagenome | isolation source: Antarctica rocks | place: Antarctica | reverse complement strand
AGCAAAAATCGGGATTTTTTGGAATATTATGTCTCGCGTTCGCTTGGAAACATAGTGGAATTGCGCTCAGATCGGTATTCCTTTTAGATAGTTGCGTGACAGGCTTAAGTCCGACAGGCTCCTAGGCGTCATTGAGACTTTTCCGGGTCCGGCTTTCGAGGCATTCCGGTTGCGAGCCCATATCGGCATCGACGACATTCGGACCTCGACGCACGGAGCAGTTCTGGATAGAGGGCCAAAGCGGACCGTTTTCGGCCCGGCGATGCAGTTCAAAAAGCTTCGGCCATAATAGCGCGGGCAAACGTCGCCTAGACCCGGCAGACGGTCCGCTAGACGCGATGCAGCCGGTTCGGCCTAGGCGAACCGCGGCCGAGTCGCATAGGGCTTGCGGCGCGGACTGAGCAAGCGGCAGAATTGGCGTCCGTTCTTCTATCACAAGTTCGTACTCTGCGCCGCAAAACCCGCCTTAAACGCAGGCTCGCCCGCTTCCGTAGCGCTGCCGGGCTTTTCAGACCGCCGTATCCGGCCTGCCGAAAGCAGGTAAAATAAAGCGTTTTCATAGGCTTAATGGCGGACCCGAGACGATTCGAACGTCCGGCCTCTGCCTTCGGAGGGCAGCGCTCTATCCATCTGAGCTACGGGTCCCGCACCTCCTCATAACCCAGCAAGCCCGCCGCGCCAAGCCCTCAGTGGTGCGCGCTGCGCCAGGACCCCGCCGCGATGTCCGCGCCCGAAGGCAGCCAGGTGTCGGGCGACCCGATCCAGGCGATCACGTCCCCAATCACCGCCATGCGGGAGCGGTCGCGCATCAGCAGGTGGTAGCCGCTGCGATACAGCCCGCGCCGCACGCCCGGCGCCATCGCCTGCCAGGCGCGTCCGGTCGCCTCGGCGGGCACCAGCGTGTCGCGCTCGCCGTATAGCGCCAGCGTGCGGGCCGGCAGGCTCGGGGCGGAGGCTTGCGCCGTGTCCATCAGGTCCGTCAGGCCGCGCAGCGCGTCGAACCGGGTGCGCCGGATCGTCAGCGGGTCGCGCGCCAGGCGCAGCAGCGCGTCGCGGTTGTCGGTGGGTATAACATGGATCGGCACCTCCCCACCGGTCACGCTCAGCCCCGGCGCTAGGGTCGACACCAGCCAGAGGCCGCTGCTGAGCGCCACGTCCATCTGCGCGCGGCCCCAGACCGCCGGGGCCAGCAACACCCAGCCGGCAACCGGCGGCGCATCGCCCGAGGCCGCGAGCGCCATCAGCACGGCCGCGCCCATGCTCTCCCCCATGGCGAACACCGGCGTTCCCGGATAGCGCGCGTGCAGGATGCGGAGCATGGCGGCGGCGTCCGACTCCAAGGCAGCCGCGCCGGGCCAGAACCCGCGCTGGGGCGCCGCGCCGAACCCGCGCTGGTCCGGCGCGAACAGCGCGATGCCGGCGGCGGCGAAGGCGGGGCCGGGCAGCTCCCAGGCGTCGCGGCTGTCGTTGAAGCCGTGCAGGGCCAGCACAACGGCACGGGGCGCGGTGGATGTCGATGTCGAAGCCGGGGCGGGCAGCCAGGTCCGCACCGGTAGGCGGGCGCCGTCGTCCATGATGAAAACGTCGTCCGCGTGCAACGCCGCCGCGGGCAGCGGCGCCAAAACCGTGTTATAGGACGGCAGGCCGCTGCACTCCGCCAGCAGCAGGAGCACCAGCAGGCGGCACCATGTCGCGCGATTTGAAACCACAGGCGGCAGGCGTATCATCCCGCCGCTTTCCCGACCAGTGAGGATCATGCAATGCCCGGCACCGACATGCCCTTTGGCGCCAACACGCCCCACCCCGACGTCGGGTCGCCCGAAATCCTGCACGTCGACGACCGCGTCGTGGCCTGCGACGGCGGCGACGGGCCGGGGGGCCATCCGCGGGTGTGGCTGCGCATCGTGCAGCAGCAAACCTTCTGCCCCTGGTGCTCCCGCATCTTCGTGCTGAACGAGGGCGCCGGGGACAGCGACCATTAGCGCCGCGCCCGAAGCCGCGCCAGGGAGCGTGCCAGCAACCGTGTTGGAAGCGGTGCCAGAGGCAGCGCCGATGCACCTGATCCTGATCGACGGGTCCGGCTTCATCTTCCGCGCCTTCCACGCGCTGCCGCCGATGTCGCGGGCGGACGGCACGCCGGTGAACGCGGTGTTCGGCTTCTCCAACATGCTGGGCCGGCTGCTGCAGAACCACGAGGGCACCCACATCGCCGTCGTGTTCGACGCCGGGCGCACGACGTTCCGCAACGACCTGTATGACAAGTACAAGGCGCAGCGCCCGGAGCCGCCGCCCGAGCTGGTGCCGCAGTTCGCCCTGGTGCGCGACGCGACGGCGGCGTTCGGCGTGCCTGGCGTCGAGCTGGCGACGTGGGAGGCGGACGACCTGATCGCGTCCTATGCCCGCGCCGCGGCCGAGGCGGGCGGCCGGGTCACGATCGTGTCGTCGGACAAGGACCTGATGCAGCTCGTAACCGACCGCGTGGTGATGCACGACCCGATCAAGCAGAAGCCGATCGGCCCCGCCGAAGTCATGGAAAAGTTCGGTGTCTCGCCCAGCAAGGTCGTGGAGGTGCAGGCGCTGATGGGCGACAGCGTGGACAACGTGCCCGGCGTGCCCGGCATCGGGCCAAAGAACGCGGCGCAGTTGGTCCAGGAGTTCGGCGACCTCGACGGCGTGCTCGCCGCCGCCGAGGGAATGAAGCCCAGCAAGCGCCGCGACATGCTGCTCCAGCACGCCGACGCCGCGCGGATCAGCCGCAAGCTGGTCGAACTGTGCTGCGACGTGCCGCTGCCGCTGACGCTTGAGGAGCTACGGGCCAAGCCGCCGCACCGCGAGACCCTGGTGGCATGGCTGCTTGCCCAGGGTTTTCGCAGCACGGTGGCCAAGCTCGGCCTGGACGGCCCGGCCACGGCGCAGCCCGTCCCGCTGCCCGACGCGACGCCTATCAACACGGCGCAGCCGCCGTTCGGCCCGTATGAGTGCGTGACCACGCTCGACCGCTTGCAGTGCTGGATCGCCGAGGCGCGGGCCGCCGGCGTGGCCGGGTTCGACACCGAGACCGACAGCCTGGACGCGCTGCGGGCCGAACTGGTCGGCTTCTCGCTGGCGACGGCGCCGGGCCGGGCCTGCTATGTTCCGCTGCGGCACCGCACGGCGCAGCCCACGGCCCAGGGCACACTAGATGGCACGCTGGATGGCACGCCGGACACGCCCCCGCCCGAGCCAGCGGCGGCAGAGGTGCAGCAGGTCGCGCCGGAGGACGCCTTGGCGGCGCTGGCCCCGCTGCTGGCCGACCGGTCGGTGCTGAAAGTGATGCAGAACGCCAAGTACGACCTCATGGTGCTGCACCGGGCCGGGCTGCCGGACGTGGCGCCGGTCGACGACACGATGCTGATTTCGTATGCGCAGGAGGCCGGCGCGCACGGCCACGGGCTGGACGAGCTGTCGGCCATGCACCTGGGCCACCAGCCGATCTCCTATGACAGCGTGACCGGCACCGGGCGCGGGCGCGTGCCGTTCGCGCTGGTGCCGCTCGACCGCGCCACGCCCTACGCCGCCGAGGACGCCGACGTGGCGCTGCGCCTGTGGCACAAGCTGCGCCCGCAACTGCGCACGACGCACAGCCTCGCGCTGTACGAGCAGATGGAGCGCCGGCTGGTCCCTGTGCTGATGCGCATGGAGCAGGCCGGCATCAAGGTGGACGAGGCCGAGCTGCGCCGCATGTCCGCCGACTTCGCCGAGCGCATGGGGGTGATGGAAACCGAGATCCACGCCATGGCGGGCCGCCCGTTCAGCCTGGGCAGCGCCAAGCAACTGGGCGAAATCCTGTTCGACGAGCAGAAGCTGCCCGGCGGCAAGCGCCTCGCCAGCGGCGCGTGGGGCACCGATGTCTTCATGCTGCAAGGCCTGGCGGACCAGGGGCACGCATTGCCGGCCCGCATCATCGACTGGCGGCAGCTTTCCAAGCTGCGTTCGACCTACACCGAGGCGCTGGTGGGCCAGGTCAACCCCGAGACCGGGCGCGTCCACACGAGCTTCGCCCAGGCGATCACCGCCACGGGGCGCCTGTCCAGCACCGACCCGAACCTGCAGAACATCCCGATCCGCACCGAGGAGGGCAGCCGCATCCGCCGCGCCTTCATCGCCGAGCCGGGCCATGTGCTGGTGAGCTGCGACTACTCGCAGATCGAGCTGCGGCTGATGGCGCATGCGGCGGACATCGCGCCCTTGAAGGAGGCGTTCGCAGCGGGCCAGGACATCCACACGCGCACGGCGTCCGAGGTGTTCGGGGTGCCGATGGCCGGCATGGACCCGGCGACGCGGCGCCGGGCCAAGGCGATCAACTTCGGGATCATCTACGGCATCAGCGCATTCGGGCTGGCGCGGCAGCTTGGCATCGATGCCGGCGAGGCGCGGCTGTATATCCAGGCCTACTTCGAACGCTACCCCGGCATACGCGCCTACATGGACCGCACGAAGGAGGAGGCGCGGCAATATGGCTACGTCCTGACGCTGTCCGGCCGCCGCTGCTGGGTGCCGGGGATCGCGGACAGGTCGGCGCAGCGCCGGGCCTATGCGGAGCGGCAGGCGATCAACGCACCGCTGCAAGGGGGCGCCGCGGACATCATCAAGCGCGCCATGGTCCGCCTGCCGGCCGCGTTGGAAGCAGCCGGACTGCACGCCCGGCTATTGTTGCAAGTCCACGACGAATTGTTATTCGAAGCGACCGAGGCTGAGGCCGCGGAGACTGCTGCCGTCGCCAAGCAGGTCATGGAGGGCGCGGCGCACATCTCGGTGCCGCTGGTCGTGGAAACGGGTGCGGGACAGAACTGGGCGGCTGCCCACTGAACAGCCGCCCTGCCGCTGCTAGCCCTTCTCGCCGGCCTCGATGTCGCGGCGGAGCGTGCTCTCGCTGCCCGGCGCGGCGTCGTCACGACGGAACGTGCTCCTCTCCGCCTCCGTCATGGAGCCTGGCGTGGAGCTCGGCACAGCGCTGGGTTCCGTCGTGGAGCCGCCGACTTCCCGCGTGCCATGGCTACCGACGACGGTGGTCGTGCCCGGCATTGCCGCGCTCCCTGGCATCGTGCCCCCGGACGTCGTGCCTATCACCGTCGTCGAGCCGGGCACCGTCGTCGAGCCGGGCACCGTCGTCGAGCCGGGCACCGTCGTCGAGCCGGGCACCGTCGTGCCAGGCATGGCCGTGTCGGCTGTCGTCATCCCGGTGTAGCCCGCGGTTGGCATGGCGGACGGCATGGCGGTCGTGCTGCCCAGCATCGGCCCGGTCTTGCCCATCATCTGCTCGACCTGCGCCGCCTGGCTCTCGTCCACGCGGGCCGTCACCAGCGTACGGCCGCTGCTCACCTCGGAGTGGTAGGTCTGTGCGTCCGCCTCGCTCACGCCAGCGCCGGTCAGCGAGCCAACGAGCCCGCCCGCCGCCGCGCCGACACCCGCGCCGGTCAACGCCGCCACAAGCCAGCCTGCCGCGACGAGCGGGCCGATGCCGGGGATGGCCAGCGAGCCGATGCCCGCCAGCAGCCCGGCGCCGCCGCCGAGCACCGTGCCGAGGGTGGCGCCGGTGCCGGCGCCCGTGCTGGCGCCCTGGGCCGGATCGCCGCTGGTCACGCCCGTCGCCGTGCCGGAGCCGCCGGAGCCGGCAGCCTGGTCGCCCGAGACGATGCTGATGTCGCTGTGCGGGATGCCCGCGCTCTCAAGGGCAGTGACGACGCTCGAAGCTTCGGAGTAGGTGGAGTAGGTGTGTGCGATCGTACGCATGGGAAAGCCTCCTGTTCGGTGTTGGCGCGGCCTATGACGCGCCGACGTTGCCCTGATAGTCGCAATAGACCGGGACCATGGCGCCACCCCGCATGCCGGTGCCGCGCCAGATGCCGTCCTGGTCCTTCTTGAGTCCTGTCACCTGGCTGAAGCCGCCAGCCTGGATTCGCCGCCGGGCCTCGTTCATGGTGAAGCTGTTGCGGCCCTTGACCGGGGCCGCAGCCGTCTTGCGGTTCGCGTTGGACGTGGTCACGGCGGGCGGTGAGGCGCTGGTCGTGTTGTCCGGGCTGCGCTGCGAGGGCGTGTTGGTGCTGACGCCTGGCAGCGTGGTCCCCATCGTCCCCGTTCCCATCGTCCCGGTCCCCATTGTACCAGTCCCCGTCGTCCCAGGCCCAGTCATGCCGGTTCCGGTCATTGGCGCGTTGGTCGCGGGAGCGGTGCCCGGCGCCGTCGTCTGGGCGGTCGATTGGGCGATGGCCGGTGCCCCGAACACGAGCGATGCCAAAGCGATGGCCGTACCCCGTTGTAGCCTGTTCATTGTAGCCCTCCTCCTCGATGCAGTATGCATCGAACGCTGGCGGCCGGCCACGGTTCCGACCGTTTCAGTGCGGCACCATCTCCCGCACGAGTTGGGCCAGCGCGCTGCCCTCGAACGGCTTTGGCAGTATTGCCTCCCGTAGGCTGGGCTGTCGCCCGGCGAGCGACGCGATGCGTCCTGTAATGAAGATGATCGCCAGATCGGGCTGCTGGTTGCGGACCCGGTCCGCCAGCTCCAGGCCGTTCGGCCCTGCGCCAAGGTCGATGTCCGTCACCATCACCACGGCGTTCAGCCCATCCTGCATCAGCCGTTGCGCCTCGGCGGCGGTGGACGCCTCCACCACGCAGAAGCCATCGTCCTCGAGCATCAGCGCGACCGTCGTGCGGACAAGGATGTCGTCCTCAACGAGCAGCAGGCAGATGCGGTCGGTTTCGTGCGCTTCGTGCATGGGTATGGGCCGCCAAAAAGTCTTGCCCGTACCGAACGGATCAGCGGCCTTTCCGTTCGGTACGCACGCGAACTTAAGGAAAAATGTGATGCCGGGCGCCGCACCGGTCAGCCCAGCAGCCGCCCGATCACCCGCGCGGTGTAGTCCACGACCGGGATGATCCGGCCGTAGTTGATCCGCGTCGGCCCGATCACCCCGATGGCACCCACGATCCGGTCGGCGCCGTTCCGCGCCGGCGCCACCACCATAGAGACGCCGGTGCCGCCGAACAGGCCGCTCTCGGCGCCGATGTAGATGCGCACGCCGTCCGACGCCTCCGCCAATTCCAGCAGGCGCAGCATGGTCTCCTGGCGCTCCAGCCGCTCGAACAGGGTCTGGATCGCGGCCAGGCTCTCGATGCCCGTCACCTCCGACAGCAGGCGGGCCTGGCCGCGGACGATCAGCGCGCCGCCGCGGCCCTCGCCGGTCCAGGTGGCGAGGCCGGCCTCGACGACCTGGGTGGTGAGCGCGTCCAGTTGGGTGCGGTCCTCCGCCATGTCCGCGCCGACCACGCGGCGCAGTTCGCCGAGGCTGCACCCCGAAAGCCGGGCGTTCAGGTAGTTGCCCGCCTGCGTCAGCGCCGAGGGCGGCAGGCCCGGCGGGATTTCGATCACCCGGTTCTCCACCTGCCCGTCCGCCGCCACCAAAATGACCAGGGCGCGGCCGGGGCCGAGCGGCACGAACTCGATGTGCCGCACAGCACCATCCGACTTCGGCGCCAGCACCAGCCCGGCCGCGCCGGCGAGGCCCGCCAGCATGGTGCTCGCCTCGACCAGCGTGTCCTCCAGGCTACGGCCGCGGGCCTCCAGGGCGCGGCCGATCGCCTCGCGCTCGTCCTCCGCCAGGCTGCCGGTCTGCAGCAGGCCGTCGACGAACAGCCGCAGCCCGCGCTCCGTCGGCAGCCGCCCGGCGCTGGTGTACGGCGCGAACAGCAGCCCGGCCTCGGTCAGGTCCGACATCACGTTGCGAATGGTGGCCGGGGACAGCGCCATCGGCAGCCGGCGCGACAGAGTGCGGCTGCCGACCGGCTCGCCCGTCGCGACATACTGCTCGACGATCTCGCGCAGCACGGAGGCGGACCGGGGATCGAGGCCGGGGGGCGGGCGCGGCGGGCGCTGGCCCATCAGCCCTCCGCGACGCTGGTCATCGGCCGGCCCGACAGGATGGCTTCCACGACCTGCTGCACGTCGAACGCCTCGGTGAGGGTGGCGAGCTGGTGCGGCTCGCCCCGCGTCATGCGCGCGACCTGATCGAGCTGCCGGCGCAGCACCAGGGGGCGCAGGCGCTCGTTGGGCAGCGCGTCGGGGTCGACGGCCCAGCTTCCGTCCGGACGCTGCCGCTCGGCGATGGACCAGTCGCGCAGCCGGATGTTGGCGACGCCCTGGACCGTCCATGTGTTGTGGTCGTCTTGCTGGGTGTCGCCGACGCTGCCGGTGAGCCGCCCCGGCAGGCCGCCGGCGTCGAGCCGCGCCGCGATGCGCCGCTCCGTGCCGCCGTCCACGCCGTACTCGGCTTGGCTAGACTTAAGGTACAACTGGCCCAGCACGCGGCGCGACAGGAACAGGAAATGCGACACGACCTCCCGGGTGAAGCCGCCCTCGGCCGTGCCGTCGAGCCAGGCCGCGGCGTCCTGCTGCCACGGCCGCGGCCAGGCGGCGAAGCCGACGTCGATGGTGAAGCCGCGCGGCGCCCCAGCAACGTTGTCCCGCAGCCACCGGTGCAGGCGCTCGACCGCAGGCGACGACGCGAAGGGGAAGTTGACCGCGACACGGGCGGCCCCGGCACCCTTCACGTCCACCTCCCGCACGAACGCCTCCGCATCCGCCAGGTCGACCGCGAGCGGCTTCTCCAGGAACACCGCGCGCCCGGCCGCGATGGCTGCACGGGCATAGCCCAGGTGCGTCGCAGGCGGCGTCGCCACATAGACGCACTCGGCACCCTCGATCACCGCCTCGGCCGAGGCCGCGCGCGGCACGCCGGGCAACTGCGCGCCGATCCGGTCGAGCGCGGCCGGCGCCTGGTCCCACACCCCGGTCACGCGCACCACGTCTCCCGCATGGTCGAGCGCCGCCCGCAGCAGCCGCTCCCCCATGATCCCCGCGCCGATGATGCCCACCCCAATCGTCATATTGCCGCCTTAAGCTCCCTGCCATGCGCGCCCCGGTTAGGATATAGGGGCGGCCCAACCTTAGGGACACCACCATGCGCCCATCCGGCCGCGCCGCCGACGCCTTGCGAGAGGTATCTTTTGTCACGGGGTTCGCCCATCACGCCGAGGGGTCGTGCCTGATACGCATGGGGGGGACCGAGGTGCTGTGCACCGCGAGCGTCGAGGGCCGCGTCCCCGGCTTCCTGCGCGGCAGCGGGCTGGGCTGGGTCACAGCCGAGTACGGCATGCTGCCGCGCGCCACCCACACCCGCGGCGACCGCGAGGCGGCGCGCGGCAAGCAGTCCGGCCGCACCCAGGAAATCCAGCGGCTGATCGGCCGCAGCCTGCGCGCCGTGGTGGACCGCTCGGCGATGGGCGAGTGCAGCATCACGCTCGACTGCGACGTGCTGAACGCCGACGGCGGCACGCGCTGCGCCAGCATCACCGGGGCGTGGGTGGCGCTGAGCCTGGCGTTCCGGCACCTGGAGCGGAACCGGGTGATCGCGAAGTCGCCGATGACGGGGCAGGTCGCGGCGGTCAGTTGCGGCTTGGTGGACGGCGCCGCGGCGCTGGACCTGGACTATGCCGAGGACAGCGGCGCCGAGGCCGACGCCAACTTCGTGCTGACCGAGGGCGGCGGGATCGTCGAAATCCAGGGTACGGCGGAGAAGGCGCCGTTCTCCGAGGCGCAGTTCATGCAGCTCATGCAACTGGCCAAGCACGGCACGGCGCAGCTTTACGAGCTGCAACGGGCGGCGCTCGCCTGATGCGCCGGCTGTTGCCGGGCGAGCGCCTGGTTCTGGCCACGCATAATCCTGGCAAGGTCCGCGAACTCGCCGACCTGCTGCGGCCCTGTGGGGTGGAGGTGGTCTCGGCTGGGGCGCTCGGGCTGCCGGAACCTGTGGAGGACGCGCCGGATTTCGCGGGCAATGCCCGGCTGAAGGCGTTGACGGCGGCGCGCGGCTCCGGGCTGCCTGCCCTGGCCGACGACTCCGGCTTTGCCGTGGCGGCGCTGGGCGGCGCTCCTGGCGTGCTCTCGGCGCGCTGGGCTGGGCCGCAAAAGGATTTCGCCGCCGCGATGGAGCGGGTCCACCGTGAGATGGTGGCCATCGATCAGGGCGTTGGGGCCGACCGCCGCGCCTGGTTCGCCTGCACGCTGAGCCTGGCCTGGCCTGACGGCGGGACGGCGTCGTTCCTCGGCCGGGTCGAGGGCACGGTCGCCTGGCCGCCGCGCGGCACGCGGGGCTTCGGCTACGATCCGATGTTCGTGCCGCTGGGCAGCGCCGAGACCTATGGCGAGATGGACCCCGCGCAGAAGCACGCGACCAGCCACCGCGCACGGGCCATGGCGCAAGTGTTACTCAAGTTTTTTGACCCCGCGTGCTTGGAAGGGCCGCACGCAAGGAGGAGCGGATGACATTGCGACAGGGTTTGGCTGGTCTCGGGCTGTTGGCGGCGCTGTTCGCAGCGCCAGACGCCGTGGCGCAGTACTACCCGCCGCCCGGCTACGCACCGGGGCCGGTGCCTATAGGACGGGTCATACTCTGACCCAAGGCTGCCGCACCAACACCATATAGCGGCGATGGACCCGATTGCCCTCTATATCCACTGGCCGTTCTGCCTCGCCAAGTGCCCGTACTGCGACTTCAACAGCCACGTCCGCGAGCGCATTCCCCAGGCCCGCTTCGCCCAGGCGCTGCGGACCGAACTCGCGTGGGAGGCCACGCGCCTCGGCCGCCGCCCGCTCGCCTCGATCTTCTTCGGCGGCGGCACCCCGAGCCTCATGGACCCGGCCACCGTCGCCGACCTGATCGCCGACGCCATCCGCCTGTTCGACCCGTTGCCCGATCTCGAAATCACCCTCGAAGCCAACCCGACCAGCGTAGAGCGCGGCAAGCTGGCTGCGTTCCGGGAGGCCGGGGTCAACCGGGCCTCGCTGGGCATCCAAAGCCTGGACGAGGTGGCGCTCCGCCTGCTCGGACGCGGGCACTCGGGGCCGCAGGCCGTCGCAGCGTTGGAGGCGGCGCGGGCCATCTTCCCGCGCGTGTCGTTCGACCTGATCTACGCCCGGCCCGGCCAATCCGTCGCCGCCTGGCAGGCGGAGCTGCACCAGGCGCTGGCGCTCTGCGCCGACCACCTGTCGCTCTACCAGCTCACCATCGAGCCCGGCACCGGGTTCGAGGCGCTGCACCGCCGGGGCGAACTGGTGCTGCCCGACGACGAGCTGGCGGCGGAGCTGTACGTCGCCACTGCCGAGGCCTGCGCCCGGCACGGCCTGCTGCCCTACGAGGTGTCCAACCTCGCGCGGCCCGGCGCCGAGAGCCGGCACAACCTGGCCTATTGGCGCTACGCCGACTATGCCGGCATCGGACCCGGCGCGCACGGCCGGATCACCCTCGGCAACGAGTTGGTCGCCACGAGGCGTCACCGCGCGCCGGAGCCTTGGGCCGGCCGGGTCGAGCGCCAGGGCCACGGCAGCACGACGGAGGAGCGGATCGGCCCGCGGGACCGCGCGCGGGAGATGCTGCTGATGGGCCTGCGCCTTACTGAGGGCATCGACGCCGAACGGTTCGCCGTCCGCACCGGCATGGCGCTGGAGGCGGCGCTCGATCCCGATGTATTGGGACAGGCGCTGGAGGCGGGCTACCTGACCCACGCGGCCGGGCGGTTGGCCGCTACGGCGGAGGGGCGGCTGCGGCTCGACTCGTTGCTGGCGCAACTGGTAAATTAGGGGACCGCTTGTTCGGCGGCCCGCCCTGCCCTACCTGAGCAATCATGAGCACCGAACCGAACGCCATGCCCGCCGACGCCGATCCCGCACTGCAGGACGACGCCCGGGCCCACGCCGCCGAGCCGCATGACGCAAATCTCGACAAGCCGGGGCACGGCACCCCAGGCGAGCCGGACCACGCGGCCGAAATCGCCCAACTGACGGCCGAGCGCGACGACATGCGCGACCGCTGGATCAGAGCCGAGGCCGAGATGGCCAACGTGCGCTCCCGCGCCAAGCGCGACATCGACGACACCCGGCAATATGCCGTGCAGAAGTTCGCCGCCGATGTGGTGGAGGCGGCCGAGAACCTCCGCCGCGGCCTGTCCAGCCTACCCGCGCAGACGGCGGACGAGCCGGAGATCGTCACCAAGCTGCGCGACGGGTTCGAGGGCGTGGAGCGCAGCTTCGTGACGCTGCTTGAGCGCAACGGCATCCAGCGGACCGACCCGACCGGCCAGCCGTTCGACGCCAACCTGCACCAAGCCATGGCCGAGCAGCCCTCGGAGGAGCACCCGGCCGGGACGGTCATGCAGGCCTGGACCGCGGCATGGACGCTGAACGGCCGGCTGCTGCGCCCGGCGATGGTCGTCGTCGCCAAGGCAACGGACGGCGCCGGAGGCCACAGGGCCACGTAGGCCAGCCCGTTTCGCAGGGCTCGCAAGACAGTTGTGCAGCGCCGGGGCTTGTCCGGCGGGCACTCGCTGAATACATCCGCCTCGTTACAACCATAGGGCGGCGCCTGGTGCTTCGGGCCACACGCCGTTGCTGAGAAAGGGATACTTAATGAGCAAGGTCATCGGCATCGACCTCGGGACCACCAACTCGTGCGTCGCCATCATGGAGGGCAGCACCGGCGCGGACGTTCGCGTCATCGAAAACAGCGAGGGCGCACGCACCACGCCGAGCATGGTCGCGTTCAGCGACAGCGGCGAGCGCCTGGTCGGCCAGAGCGCCAAGCGCCAGGCTGTCACCAACCCCACCAACACGCTCTACGCCGTGAAGCGCCTGATCGGCCGCCGGTTCGAGGACCCGTTGGTGGAGAAGGACAAGGGCATGGTGCCCTACGCCATCGTCCGCGGCGACAACGGCGACGCATGGGTCGAGGCACGCAGCGAGAAGTATTCGCCGAGCCAGGTCAGCGCCTTTGTGCTCGGCAAGATGAAGGAGACCGCCGAAGCCTATCTCGGCGAGAAAGTGACGCAGGCCGTCATCACCGTGCCGGCCTACTTCAACGACGCGCAGCGCCAGGCGACCAAGGACGCCGGACGGATTGCCGGGCTTGAGGTACTGCGCATCATCAACGAGCCGACGGCGGCGGCGCTCGCCTACGGCATGGACAAGAAGCAGGGCGGCACGATCGCGGTTTACGACCTCGGCGGCGGCACCTTCGATGTCTCGGTGCTGGAGATCGGCGACGGCGTGTTCGAGGTGAAGAGCACCAACGGCGACACGTTCCTGGGCGGCGAGGACTTCGACAACCGCGTGATCGGTTACCTCGCGGACGAGTTCAAGCGTGAGCAGGGCATCAACCTGCGCACCGACAAGCTTGCGCTGCAACGGCTGAAGGAAGCGGCCGAGAAGGCAAAGATCGAGCTGTCGTCCAGCAAGGAGACCGAGATCAACCTGCCGTTCATCACCGCCGACGCCAGCGGGCCGAAGCACCTGGTGATGAAGCTGTCGCGGGCGAAGCTGGAGAGCCTGGTTGACGACCTGATCGAGCGCACGCTGGCGCCGTGCCGCGCCGCGCTCAAGGACGCCGGTGTGACGGCAGGCGAAATCCAGGAGGTGATCCTCGTCGGCGGCATGACCCGCATGCCGAAGGTGATTGAGGTCGTAAAGCAGTTCTTCGGGCGTGAGCCGGCCCGCAACGTGAACCCGGACGAGGTTGTCGCCATCGGCGCGGCAGTCCAGGGCGCGGTGCTGAAGGGCGACGTGAAGGACGTGCTGCTGCTCGACGTGACCCCGCTTAGCCTCGGCATCGAGACGCTGGGCGGCGTGTTCACGCGCCTGATCGACCGCAACACGACGATCCCGACCAAGAAGAGCCAGGTGTTCTCGACTGCGGACGACAACCAGGGCGCCGTGACGATCAAGTGCTTCCAGGGCGAGCGGGAGATGGCGGCGGACAACAAGCTGCTGGGCCAGTTCGACCTGATGGGCATTCCGCCGGCGCCGCGCGGCGTGCCGCAGATCGAGGTGACGTTCGACATCGACGCCAACGGCATCGTTTCGGTGCAGGCGAAGGACAAGGCGACCGGCAAGGAGCAGCAGATCCGCATCCAGGCCAGTGGCGGCTTGTCGGACGCCGACATCCAGAAGATGGTCAAGGAGGCCGAGGCCAACGCCGACGCCGACAAGAAGCGGCGCGAGCAGGTCGAGGCGCGCAACCAGACCGAGGCCATGGTCCACCAGGTCGAGAAGACCCTGAAGGAGAGCGGCGACAAGGTTCCGGCTGACTCGAAAACCGAGGCTGAGGCAGCCGTCGCTGCTGCCAAGACGGCGCTTGAGGGCCAGGACGCGGAGGCGCTGAAGCAGGCGAACGACCGGCTGACCCAGGTGGCGATGAAGATGGGCGAGGCGATGTACAAGGCCCAGTCCGAGGCCACCGCCACGGCCGATGCGCCCCAGGCGGCGAACGCGGGCGAGAAGGTCGTGGACGCCGAGTTCGAGGAAGTGGACGAAAAGAAGAAGGCGTCGTAATCCCATACGGCGCGTAGTTTAAGGAAAAGGCGTCCGCGCTCGATCGAGGCGGGCGCCTTTTCCATGTTTGACCCATTGATCCGGGTTTTCAGCGCCAAGGATGAGGGCTGAAGTGGCAGCGAAGCAGGACTACTACACGACACTCGGGGTCGGCCGGGAGGCCGGGGCGGAGGAGATGAAGCGGGCGTATCGCAAGCTCGCGATGCAGTACCATCCCGACCGCAACCCGAACGACAAGCAGGCGGAGGCCAAGTTCAAGGAGCTGAACGAGGCCTACGACGTGCTCAAGGACGACCAGAAGCGCGGCGCCTACGACCGGTTCGGCCATGCCGCGTTCGAGCAAGGCGGCGGACCCGGTGCTGGCGGGTTCGGCGGTGGGTTCAACTTCCAGGACGGGGCCGGGCTCGGCGACATCTTCGACCAGATGTTCGGCGAGATGACCGGACGGCGTGGCGGCGGGCGTTCGCGTGCCGGGGCGGACCTGAGGACCCAGGTCGAGATCGACCTCGCCGAGGCGTTCACCGGCACCAAGACGCAGCTTCGCGTGCCCACCAGGGTGCAGTGCGACAACTGCAAAGGCTCGGGATCGGAGAGCAAGGAGCGCCAGGCCGACACCTGCCCAACCTGCAATGGCAGCGGCAAGGTGCGGGCGCAGCAGGGGTTCTTCCTAATCGAGCGCACCTGCGCGACCTGCGGCGGCGCGGGCCGGGTCGTCAAGAATCCGTGTAAGGTCTGCGGCGGCGGCGGCACGGTGCAGCGGGAGCGCACCCTGCAGGTCTCCATTCCCGCGGGCGTCGAGGACGGCACGCGCATCCGGCTGACGGGCGAGGGCGAGGCTGGCGGCAGCGGCGCCCCGGCGGGCGATCTTTACGTCCATGTCGCGATCCGGCCGCACGAGATTTTCCAGCGCGACGGCGCCAACATCTACTGCCGCGTGCCGCTGCCGATGACCCAGGCCGCACTGGGCGGCGACGTGGACGTGCCGGCGATCGACGGCAGCCGGGCCAAAGTGAAAATCCCGCCGGGCACCCAGACCGGAGACCAGTTCCGGCTGCGGGCCAAGGGGTTCTCGGTGCTGCGCAGCGCGTCGCGCGGCGACATGTACGTCCAGGTGGCGGTCGAGACGCCGCAACACCTGACCAAGCGTCAGCGCGAGCTGCTTGAGGAGTTCGAGGCCGAGGCCAAGGAGCATGCCAAGGGCAGCCCCGAAAGCGAGGGGTTCATGGCAAAGATTGCCAAGTTCTTTGAGGGGCGGGCCTAGCGGCTATGGCCCGCCGTTGATGGTCAGCACGGTCCCGTTGGTGTAGGCGGACCGCGGGCTGGCCAGGAAGGCGACGGCGGCGGCGATCTCCTCGGGCTGCGCGGGGCGGCCATATGGCATGCCGGCGCAGAGTTCGAGCCAGCGGCCGGGGTCGCCAAGCTCGGTGGCGGCCCGGTGGCGCAGCAGGCGCTCCAGCCGGGCGGTGGCGACCGGGCCGGGGTTGATGGCCACGGCACGGAGCCCATCCTTATGGGCGCCACGGCCCAGCGCGCGGGTGAACGCCATCAGGGCGGCGTTGCCGGCGACCCCGGCGATGTAGCCGGCATCGAACGTCTCCCCGGCCGCGCCGATCACGTTCACGACGACGCCTCGGCGGGATTGCAGCGTGGGATACAACGCGCGGCACAAGCTGATGAAGCCGAACACCTTGAGGTCCCAAGCCGCGCGCAGCGTGGCGTCGTCGACCGCGAGCAGGTTGCCCGGCGGGATCGCGCCGGCGTTGTTCACCAGGATGTCGACAGCGCCCGCGCTGGCGGCCACGCGCTCCACCTCCGCCTGCCGGGACAGGTCGGCGGCGACGACCTCGACCCGGACTTGCCTGCGGGCGCGCACCGCGGCGGCGGCCTCGTCCAGCGCGGCCGGATCGCGGGCGACCAGGACAATGTCGCAGCCCTCCTCGGCGAGCAGTTCGGCGCTGGCGCGGCCGATGCCTTTGGAGCCGCCTGTCACCAATGCGCGCTTGCCAGCCAGTTGCAGGTCCATGGCTAGGGGGCCATGCCGCGGCGGCTGGCCATGCCGCGGCGGCTGGCCATGCCACGGTTGCTGAAAACGCGGTCGAGGCTGAACGCGCCGCCGCCGAACGCCGCGAATGCCAGGAAGCCGCCGGCCATGCAGACGTTCTTCATGAAGTTGATCTGCTGGGCTGGCTCGGCGAAGTTGGAGTGGGCGAGCACCGCCGTCGCGATGCAGAACACCGCGAGCACGATGCCGAGCAGGCGCGTCTGCAAGCCCAGCAGGAACAGCACGCCGCCGCCAAGCTCGACCGCCACAGCAACCCAATAGGCGATGTCGGGCAGCGGCACGCCGATCTTGGCAAAAAAGGCCTTGGTCCCGACCATGGCCATAAGTTTGGTCCAGCCACCCAGGATGAAAATGACCGAGGCAAGGACGCGGCCGGCCAGCGCCAATGCATCGCTCGCGCCGGTGCTGCTCACGCTGGCGTTGTCGTAGGTTGTGCTCATGCAGCCCTCCTGATGCCGCCGGCATAGGCGCGGCAGGCGTCCCCGAATGCGCGGAACAGCGCGACGCTGTTCGCGTCCGCAGCATACTCCCATTCCGGATGCCATTGCACAGCCAGGGCAAACGCGGCACCCTGCACGCGGACGGCCTCGATCGTGCCGTCCGGCGCCGTGGCCTCGACCGCCAGCGTGTCCGCGAGCCGGTTGATCGCCTGGCCATGCACCGAGTTCACTCGGATGCGGTCGTGGCCCAGCAGGCGGGCAAGCCCGCCTGACAGCGCGACGTCATGTTTGGGAGCGTAGGCCCGGCTTTTTGGGCCAGGTCCGCCACGGTGGTCCAGGCGGCCCGGCACGAAATGCACCTGCTGGTGCAGGCTGCCGCCCAGCGCCACGTTCAGCTCCTGGATGCCGCGGCAGATTGCCAGTATCGGCATGTTCCGGCGCAGGGCGGCGCGTATCAGCGCCAATGTGGTGGCGTCGCGGGCCGCGTCGTGCAGATCCGGCGTCTCGTCCATGGCGCCGTAGTGGCTCGGGTCCACGTTGCTGGGGCTGCCGGACAGCAGCAGCCCATCCAGCCGGTCGAGGACCGCGACCGCCGCCTCGCCAACCGGCGGGATCAGCACCGGCACCGCCCCGCTGGCCCCCATCAGCGCCGCGCCATAGCGGGACGGGGTGGCGTGCTGCGGGTGGCCGTTGATGTCGCGCGTGCAGGCGGGAATGCCGATCAGCAAGGTCATGCGGCGGTGTCCAGGGTTTGCAGGGTTGAAGCAGGCTTTGGCCGGTTACGGTTGGCAGCGGCGACACCCACGGCATTGGCGTCGAACAGATTGGCGTCAAACAGCATGGCCACAGCGGCCCGCGATGCAAGCGGCATTAATCCAACGCCACGATGAGGTCGCCAAGCCGCACCTCGCCGTCTTCCAGCACCCGTGCGGTGATGCCGCCGTGGCCGCGGACGGCGTTGTAGCCGCCAACGCCCAGCAGCAGCTCCATCTTGGAGCAGGGGTGGCACTCGCCGCTGCTTTCGAGCATCGCGCCACCCAGGCGGAACGTCCGGCCCTTCAGGGCAGCCAGGTTGATCCCCCTCACCACGACATTGCGCCGAAGCAGCTCGGGCGGCACGCAGTCCTGGCCCAAACAGCTCGCGACCGCGGCCAGATGTTCGGCCGGGATCACCGTGACCTGCCGGGCGCCCTGCGTCGCGCTGGCGTAGTGGTCGCCGGCCACGCCCTGGCCCGGCGTCAGCATGATCGTCTCCAACGCCACCATCGGCGCAAGCCGTGCCGGCCGCACGCCGAGCCAGGTGACGGTGCCGGGCCGCATCGGCGCGGCCATCAGCCGGGCCAGCGGCGACGCCGGGTTCAGCACGGCCCAGGCCGGCGCGATACGGTCCTGCGCCGTGCGGCCCGGCGCTCAATCCCCCCGCCTTCAATCCTCGTCGTCGTCACGGGTCGACCGGGTCAGCACCTCGCGCTTGCCGACATGGTTGGCGGCGCTGACGACGCCTTCCTTCTCCATCTGCTCGATCAGCTTGGCCGCGCGGTTGTAGCCGATGGCGAGGTGGCGCTGGATGAAGCTCGTGCTCGCCTTGCCCTCGCGTGACACCAACGCGACGGCCTGGTCGAACAGGCCCTTCTCGCCGTCCCCCGCCGCCGCGATGCCGGACAGGCCGGGATTGGCGCCGGAGCCGCCGCCGTCGTCGTCCGTGGGGTCAGTGATCTCGTCGTCGTAGGTCGGCTCGGCCTGGGCGCGCAGGAAGGCGACGAGGTCCTCCACCTCGCGGTCGGCGACAAAGGGGCCGTGGACGCGGGCGATGCGCCCGCCGCCCTGCATGTGCAAAAGGTCGCCCTGGCCCAGCAACTGCTCGGCGCCCTGCTCGCCCAGGATGGTGCGGCTGTCGAACTTGCTGATGACCTGGAAGCTGATGCGGGTCGGGAAGTTCGCCTTGATCGTGCCGGTGATCACGTCGACCGACGGGCGCTGCGTCGCCATGATGACGTGGATGCCGGCGGCGCGGGCCATCTGCGCCAGCCGCTGCACCGCCGCCTCGACCTCCTTGCCCGCCACCATCATCAGGTCCGCCATCTCGTCGATCACGACGACGATGTGGGGCAGCCGCTTCAAGGTCAGCGGCTGCTCCTCGAAGGTCGGGCGCCCGGTTTCGCTGTCGAAGCCCGTCTGCACGCGCCGGGTCACGACCTCGTTCCGGGCCAGCGCCTCGTCCACCCGGTCGTTATAGCCGCCGACGTTGCGGACGCCGAGCTGGCTCATCGAGCGGTAGCGGCGCTCCATCTCCCGCGTGGTCCACTTCAACGCCGTCACTGCCTTGGCCGGCTCCGTCACCACCGGAGCCAGCAAATGCGGGATGCCCTCGTAGACCGACAGTTCGAGCATCTTCGGGTCGATCATAATGAGCCGGCACTGGTCGGGGGACAGGCGGAACAGGATCGACAGGATCATGGCGTTGATCCCCACCGACTTGCCGGAGCCGGTGGTTCCAGCGATCAGCAAATGCGGCATGCGCGCCAGGTCGGCGATGACGGGGACGCCGCCGATGTCCTTGCCCAATGCGAGCGCCAGCTTGCCGGGATGGCTGCGCCAGTCCTCGCTGCCCAGCAGCTCCGCCAGGAACACCGTCTCGCGCTTCTCGTTCGGCACCTCAATGCCGATCACGTTGCGGCCGGGCACGGTGGCGATGCGGACGGCGGTGACGCACAGGCTGCGGGCGACGTCGTCGGCGAGGCCAATCACCCGTGCGCTGCGTATGCCCGGCGCCGGCTCCAGTTCGTACAGCGTGACGACCGGGCCGGGGCGGATCTCGCGTATGGCGCCCTGCACGCCGTAGTCGCTCAGCACGGTTTCGAGCAGGCGGGCATTGGCTTGCAGCGCGTCCTGGCTCGGCCCCGATCCGGCGCGGGTCGGGGCGGGACTGAGCAGCGACAGCGGCGGGAACTGCCAGCCGTTCTCATTCGGCAGCGGGCTTTCCTGGCGGTAGGCCGGCAGCTTGCGCTTGGTTTCAGTGACAACAGGGGCCGGACGCTCGGACGATGTGGCGGGGCACGCGGGGATGTGGGCCGACGCGGGCGCTGGGTCCGGCCGCGCCGCGGGTGGATCGGCCGGACTCGGCGCCGTCCGCGGCGATGGGGACACGTCGGCGTCCCCGGCGGGCTGCAACAGGCGCTCGACGGGTTTTGCGATCCATGATCCGGCGGCGGCGATGTATCCGCCCATGCGGGCCAGCAGCCTCGCCGCGCGCCCGCTGCCCTGCACCGAGCCGCGCGCCGCACCGGCCGCACTTTGCCCAGCCGCGCGCCACTCCCCTGCCGAAAGGCCGAGGCTGAGTGTCACGAGGACCAGCGCCAGCGCCGTCCCTATGGTCAACACCAGCGCAGCGCCAACCGGGCCAAGCAACCCAAATCCCATGCGGCCGGCTTGGCTGGCCAGTATGCAACCCACCGCCCCGCCGGGGCCGGCGGCGGTCGGCCACGTCGGCGCCGGGACCATCGCCAGCACGGCGGCCAGCGCCGGCAGCGCCAGCAGGGTGCAGAGCAGGCGGACCAACGGGCGCAGCCGGCGGCGGGTCGCGACGCAGAACCCCCAGGCCAGCATTGCAAGGATGGGCAGCGCCGCCGCCGCGCCGAAGCCCTGCAGCAGCACGTCAGCGGACATGGCGCCGGGCAGCCCGGCCAGGTTGGTTGCCGGCCGCGATGTTGCGGTGTTCAGCGACGGATCGTGCGGATTGTATGACGCGAGCGCCACCAGCAGCACCAATGCGGCAACCGCGAACGCGATGCCGCCAAGCTGGCCCAGGCGTGCCAGCACGACGTTGCGCACCTCTGGGGAGGCGAATCGGCGGTCTTGAGCCAGCGTTGCCATGGCGTTGTCCGGTCAGCTTGATGAGGTGCCGGAGCCTAATGCACCAAGGGTAAGGAACAAATCAGAAATCGGGGCCGCGAGGATTTCGCGGCCCCGATGTGTCATCGTTGGCGCAGCGGCCGAACGGACTAGCCGGGCCAGCCAAGCGGCTGGCCGAGCTAGCCGAGCTGCTCGCCGTGCAGCACGACATCCAGGCCCTCGCGCTCCTGGTCCTCGGACACGCGCAGGCCGACGACGACATCGACGACCTTCAGCAGGATGAACGTCGCGATCGCGCTGTAGGCCACCGTCGCCGCTACCGCGTAGACCTGCGCGATCAGCAGCGGCGTCCCGCCGATGTACACGCCCTCGGCGTGGTCGGTCGTGGCCGAGAGCGGACCATAGGCGAACACGCCCGTCAGCAGCGCGCCGATGATGCCGCCAATGCCATGTACGCCGAATGCGTCCAGGCTATCGTCGTAGCCCAACAGGTGCTTCAGCCCGGTCGCCGACCAGAAGCAGCCGACGCCGGCGATGACGCCGATGATCAGCGCCGGTCCCGGCAGCACGAAGCCGGACGCCGGGGTGATGGCGACCAGGCCCGCGACCGCGCCCGAGATCACGCCGAGCACGCTCGGCTTGCCCTTCGCGACCCACTCCGCCGCGACCCAGCCGAGTGCCGCGGCACCCGTCGCGACCTGCGTCGCCAGCATCGCCATGCCCGCGCGTCCGCCCGCGCCCAGCGCCGACCCGGCGTTGAAGCCGAACCAGCCGACCCACAGTAGCGACGCGCCGATGACGGCGTAGGCCAGGTTGTACGGACTCATGTTCTCATGCCCGTAGCCGACCCGCTTGCCGAGCACGAGCGCGCAGATCAGCCCGGCCACGCCCGCGTTGATGTGGACCACCGTGCCACCGGCGAAGTCCGCCACGCCCAGCGCGTTGATCCAGCCGATCGGGCTCCAGACCCAATGCGCAATGGGCGAGTAGACCAGCAGCGACCACAGCGCCATGAACAGCATGAGCGCCGAGAACTTCATCCGGTCGGCGAACGCGCCGGCGATCAGCGCCGGGGTGATGATCGCGAACGTCATCTGGAACATCAGGTAGACGGTCTCGGGGATGGTGTTGACCGAGGGGTTGTCGGTACCAGCGCCGAGGGTGAACGGCTTGTCCCAGTTCGCCGCGATGCCGTTCAGGAACAGGCGCGAGAAGTCGCCGATGTAGGGGTTGCCGTTGGTGAAGGCGAGGCTGTAGCCCACGACCATCCACAGCACCGTGACCAGCGCGCAGATGCTGAAGGACTGCATAAGGGTGGCCAGCACGTTCTTCTTGCGGACCATGCCGGCGTAGAACAGCGCCAGCCCCGGCACGGTCATCATCAGGACAAGCGCGGTGCTGGTCAGCATCCAGGCGGTGTCGCCGGTGTCGACCTTGGCTTCGGCAACCGCGGCGGCGACGGCAGCGGCAGGCTGTTCGACCGCCGTCGCGGCGTTTTGCGCCCAGGCGGGCAAGGCTGCCAGCAACAATGGAATTGGTGCCAGCAGTCGGGTGGTCATCCTCATAGCGCTTCCTCGTTGATCTCGCCGGTCCTGATCCGCACCGCGCGCTCGACGTCCATCACGAAAATCTTGCCGTCGCCGATCTTGCCGGTGTGGGCCGACTTCATGATGGCCTCGACCACCTGCTCGGCGAGGTCGTCCGCCACCGCGATCTCGATCTTGACCTTGGGCAAGAAGTTCACGTGATACTCGGCGCCGCGGTAGATCTCCGTCTGTCCCTTCTGCCGGCCAAACCCCTTCACCTCCGACACGGTCAGGCCCTGCACACCCAATGGCGTCAAAGCCTCCCGGACATCGTCGAGCTTGAAGGGCTTGATGACGGCTATGATCAGCTTCATCGAACCATCCTCTTTCCAATCCCGCGCCTCGCGCCACATTTGGCAGGCTGCGTTGCAGGACTACACTCAAGAACCGTGCCGGACGGCTCTACCGGTGCGCTGGCCGGGGCGCTGGCGGACAGGACACGGCATCTGCTTGCGGCGCGTGCAGAACATACTCTGGGTTGTAACATCGGCGTAACGGGCCGCTGCCCAAATTTTTGGCACTGATTCTAGTTGCTGGGGAACTAAGGCGATGGCTGACTTGGCCGTGGATGTCTGCGTTGTAGGGGCCGGGCCAGTCGGCGGCACGCTGGCCTGCCGGCTGGCGGCGGGCGGAATGCGGGTGGCGGTGGTCGACCGGGCCGCGCTGCCGCCGATGGAACACCCGGATTTCGACGGCCGCGCCTATGCCGTGGCGGCCGGGTCCCGGCGGCTGCTGGAGGCGGCCGGGGTCTGGGACGCGCTGCCGCAGAAGCCGTCGCCGATCCTTGACATCCGCGTGTCCGATGGCCGGGTGGGACGGCAGGCGTCCAGCTTGTTCCTGCATTTCGACCACCAGGACGTCGGCGACCAACCGTTCGGTTGGATGGTGGAGGCGCGTGCGCTGCGGGTCGCGCTGAACGCGTACATGCACGACGCGCCGGGCTTGACCGTCCACGCGCCGGCGGAGGCTGCGGTGCAGCGCCGTGCGGACGGCGCCGTGGTGCAGGTCTCCGGCGGACCGAGCATCGCCTGCCGCCTGGTTGTCGCGGCCGAGGGGCGCGGCTCGCCGCTGCGCGAGCAGGCCGGCATTGCCGTGACCAGTGTGGCCTATGGCCAGCGCGGCATCGTCTCCGCCGTGGCGCACGAGCGTCCGCACCACAACACGGCGCTGGAGCACTTCTTGCCCGGCGGACCCTTCGCGCAACTGCCCATGGGCCCGACCGAGGGCGCCCCGAACGTGTCCGCCATCGTCTGGACCGAGCGCACCGCGGCGGCGGACCGGGTCATCGCGCTGGACGACGCCGCATTCGGGCGCGAGGTGGCGCGGCGGTTGGGCGACCACCTGGGGGCCGTGCGGCCGATCGGGCGGCGGTGGATCTACCCGCTGTCGGCGATGCACGCGCAGCGCTATGTCGACACCCGCCTGGCGCTGGTGGGCGACGCGGCGCACGGCATCCATCCGATCGCCGGCCAGGGGCTCAACCTTGGGTTCCGGGACGTGATGGCGCTGTCGGAGTTGGTGGTTGCGGCGGTGCAGGCGGGGGCGGACCCTGGGGCCGCGGCGTTGCTGGCGCAGTACCAGCGGCGGCGGCGTCCGGACAACCTGCTGATGCTGGCGGCGACGGATGTGCTGGATCGGCTGTTCAGCACGGACAATCCGCTGTTGCGGGCGGCGCGGGACATCGGCATCGCCGGGGTGCATCGGATGCCGCGGCTGAAGCGCCTGTTCATGCGCCAGGCGATGGGCGGCTAGGCTATAGATAACGTGCGAGGTGCGCCGCTACGGCCGAATAAACTCGGGTCCGGTCATCGGGCCGTATGAAGCCGTGCCCGGCGTAGTCGAACACCTCGTACTGCACCGGCTTGCCACGGTCTTGCAGCGCAGCGACGATTTGCTCGCTCTCGCCAATTGCCACGCGCGGGTCGCGCGTTCCGTGCAACACCAATAGGGGCGCCTGGATGCGGTCCACATGGCGCAATGGCGAGATGCGGTCGAACAAGGCGCGGTGGCGCACCGGGTCGCCGTACTCGTCGGCGCGGTGCGCCCGGCGCCAAGGGCCGGTGCTGGCGAGCAAGGTAGAAAAATCCGCGATGCCGTAGAAGTCGATGGCAGCGCGCCAAAGCTCCGGGTGCTCGGTGATGGCGGCGAGCACCATGTAGCCGCCATAGGACTGGCCCATGACGGCGATGCGCGCCGGATCGATGCCGGGATGGGCCGCGAGCCAACGTCCGCCGGCGGCAAGGTCGTGCACGGAAAGCAGGCGGCTCTCGCGGTCGTCGCCCTCCATGGCGGCGCGGCCGTAGCCGGTGCTGCCGCGCACGTTCGGCATCAGCACGGCGTAGCCTTGGGCCAGCAGGGCCTGCATGTCGGGACGGAACCCGGCGCGGGCCTGCGCCGCTGGGCCGCCATGGACCCAGACCACCGCTGGGTGCCCAGCAGCCGGCGCCGGGCCGGACGGCAGGGCAAGCCAACCGGGAACGCGCCGGCCGTCGATGCTTTCCCACTCGACCAAATCGAAGGTTTGCACGGGAGCCGCGCACTCCGGCCGCCATAGCGGGCGCACCGCGCCATCCCGCCACAGCCAAAGGCCGGACGGCTCAATGGGCGACCCGACGGCGAAGGCCAGCGTCGCACCATCTAGCGACCAGGCGGGATCGGACACGACACCCTGCGGCAACCCGGCCACCACGGGGCGGTCCCCCTCCATCGGGCCGACCCGCAGCAGGGCATAGCCGCGGTCGTTCTCGACCGTGGCGAGCAGGCCGCCGCCAGGGGCAAGCGCCCAAGCCTCCACGTCGCGGCCCGGCGGCGCGAAGACCGGGACGGCCCCGCCGCTGGCCGGGTCGATGCGGCACAGCGCCATGTCGTCGCGCCCGGCGTCGGTCAGGCCCATGAGGGCCGCGCCGTCCGGCGTCCAGCGCAGGCTGGCGTAGCGGGCGGGCGCGGCGCGCGGCACGGCCTGCACGGTGCCGTCTGTACGCAGGACCATGGGCCGCTGGTCGCCGCTGTTCCTGTCCAGCAGGGCGGCCAGCCGGTCGCCCGACGGGTGCCAGGCTGCGGCGGTGGCCTCGTGCGTGCCTTGGAACAGGCGGGTGCGTTCGCCGGTGGCCGGGTCCATCAGCAGGATATCGAAGTGGGCCTCGTCCCGGTCGTTGGCGGTGAGGCTGATCCGGCCGCCGTCCGGGGACCAGGCGCCGAACCCGTGGATCACGCCCGGCGCGTTGGTCAACGGCCGGGATTGCCCGTTCTCCAACAGCCAAAGCTGCTGGCGTTCGTCGCCGCCGGCGTCGATGCCGTAGACCAGGCGGTCGTCGCCGGGCGCACGGCGCAGCACGGCCACCTTCTCGTCGTGGAACGTGAGCTGTTGCGCCGAATCGCTGCCCAAGTCCAAGGCCCACACTTGCGGCAGCCCAGCGCCGCGAAGGTGGAACAGGGTGCGGCCGTCGCAGGAGAAGCTTGGGGAACTCGCGGCGTCGATAGCCGTGTAGGACGCGGGGGCCGTACGGGTGTGGGGATCAGGGGTCATGCGCCAGCATAGGCCAGCCCGTTCGGGTTGAACATTTGGCGGGTCGGCTTATTTCGCTAACGGAGAACAGATGTTCCATGGACCTGCTTAAAAAGCTCGAAATCCTCGCCGACGCCGCGAAGTACGACGCCTCGTGCGCGTCGAGCGGCACCGCCACGCGCAGTTCTCTGGGCGAGACAACCGGCGTCGGCTCGACCGAGGGCATGGGTATCTGCCACGCCTACGCGCCGGACGGCCGCTGCATCTCGCTGCTGAAAATCCTGCTGACCAATAGCTGCGTCTACGACTGCCTGTACTGCATCAATCGGCGGTCCTCAAACGTGCAGCGGGCGCGGTTCACGGTCGAGGAGGTCGTGACCCTGACGCTCGGCTTCTACCGCCGCAACTGCATCGAGGGGCTGTTCCTCAGTTCCGGCATCATACGCAGCCCGGACTACACCATGGAGCAGGTGGTCCGGGTGGCGAAGACGCTGCGGCTGGACCACGGTTTCCGCGGCTACATCCACCTCAAGACCATTCCCGACGCCTCGCCGGAGCTGCTGCTGGAGGCCGGGCTGTATGCGGACCGGCTGAGCATCAACGTCGAGATGCCGACCGAGGAGGGCTTGGCGAAGCTGGCGCCCGAGAAGGACATGCCCGGCATCCGGCGCAGCATGGGCCGCATGCGGCTGCGCATCGACGAGGCGAAGGCCGAAAAAAAGGCGCCGCGGTTCGCGCCGGCCGGGCAGAGCACGCAGATGATCATTGGCGCCGACGACAGCTCGGACCGCAAGATATTGGCCCTCAGCACCAACCTGTATGGCAACTACGGGCTGCGGCGGGTGTACTTCTCGGCGTTCAGCCCCATCCCCGACGCGAGCGCCATCCTGCCGCCGCGCAAGGCGCCGCTGCTGCGCGAGCACCGGCTGTACCAGGCCGACTGGTTGATGCGGTTCTATGAGTTCAAGGCGGATGAACTCGCGCTGGACGGCGCGGGGAACATGGACCTGTCGATGGATCCGAAGCTCGCCTGGGCTTTGCAGCACCGCGAGCAGTTCCCCATGGACGTGAACGCCGCGACGCGCGAGCAGCTTCTGCGGGTGCCGGGCATGGGCGTGAAGTCGGTGGACAAGCTGATCCAGGCGCGGCGGCACCAACGGCTGCGCATGGAGGACCTGGCGCGGCTGCGCATGCCGATGGCCAAGGTCGCGCCATTTGTCGTCGCCGCGGACCACCAGCCCGGCGGCTTGCTGGACAGCGCGCGGCTGGCGCAGCGTCTGGTGCCGAAGGCGGCGCAGTTGGAGATGTTCGCTTGAGGTCCATCGTCCTGGCGCATGAGGTCGACTGGGGTGCCTGGCGCGCTGCCGCCCGTGCGCTGGCGTTGGCAGAGGTCGCGCCGGGGGACGTGATTTGGTCCGTCCGCAACCTGGAGGACCTGTTCGCTGAGCTTGAAGCTGATCCCGAAACCGCGGCGCCCGCCGGCACCTTCACCGTCCCGCGCGCCCTGGTGTCCCTGGCGGAGACCGCGATCCAGGCGCGTGACCCGGAGCGGTTCGCCCTGCTGTACCGCTTGATCTGGCGTGCCCACCGTGGCGAGAAGCACCTGCTGGAAATGACCACTGACCCCGAGGTGCAGCGCGTGCAGCGCCTGGCCCAGGCGGTCCGCCGCGATACCCACAAAATGCAGGCGTTCGTGCGGTTCCGCGAGGTCGTGGAGCCTGAGGGCACGCGGTACGTGAGCTGGTTCGAGCCCGACAACTACATTGTCGAGGCCAACGCGGCGTTCTTCGTCCGGCGCTTCGCGACGATGGCTTGGTCCATCCTGACGCCCTACCGCAGCGCGCACTGGGACGGCGAGACGCTGCGGTTCGACGTGGGGGCGTCGCCCGCTGACGTGCCGGATGACGACCGCCTGGAGGCATATTGGCGTGCCTACTACAGCAGCATCTTCAATCCGGCCCGCCTCAAGGTCGGCGCGATGCGGGCGGAGATACCGCAGAAGTATTGGCGGAACTTGCCGGAGGCCGCGGCGATTCCTGAACTGATCCGCACGGCGTCGGGCCGGGTGGACGCAATGGTGGAGCAGCCCGTGTTCTCAGCCCCTCGTCCCGCCCGCGTCGTCGTGCCCGCCACGGCCGAGGACGGCAGCCCGTTGCAGCAGGCCGCGCGGGAGGCGGCGGAGTGCCGGCGCTGCCCGCTTTGGGAGCCGGCCACGCAGGTGGTGTTCGGCGAGGGTTCGCCCAGCGCCCGCGTCATGATGGTCGGCGAGCAGCCGGGCGACCAGGAGGACCTGGCCGGGCGTCCGTTCGTCGGGCCGGCCGGGCAGATGCTGGACCGCGCGATGGCAGAAGCCGGGTTGGACCGCCAGATGGTTTATATGACCAACTCCGTCAAGCACTTCAAGTTCGTGCAGCGCGGCAAGCGGCGCATCCACGAGAAGCCCGGCCTCAGCGAGATCAACGCCTGCCGCCACTGGCTCGACCTGGAGCGTGCGACGGTGAGGCCGGCGCTGACGGTCATGCTCGGGGTGACGGCGGCGCGTGCGGTGCTGGGCCGGGCGGTGACGATCTCGCGCGAGCGCGGGCAGCCGATGCCGCTGCCGGACGGGAACGGCGGCAACACGACGGGGTTCATCACGGTGCATCCGTCCTATCTGTTGCGCCTGCCGGACGAGGATGCAAAGGCGCGGGAGTACGCGGCGTTCGTCGAGGACCTGCGGCGCGTGGTGGAGTTGGCGGCCTAGGGCAACCCGGCGGGGAGCAGGGCAGCCGCAGCGGGACAGCAACCGGTCCTCATAAGACCGTATGCCCGGAGCCGCCTCTATGACACGGCTAGGGGCAATGCTGTTCACTTTGCGATTCGGATGGCGGCGCTGAAGTCGATGCGCGTGGTCGGCTGTGGCGTGC